>Ga0307510_10000495_pt1 | contig 38925 bp, 33 predicted proteins | sample 12_EM_MG_FD_207224 | JGI IMG/M metagenome (GOLD analysis project Ga0307510, IMG submission 207224) | Populus trichocarpa ectomycorrhiza microbial communities from riparian zone in the Pacific Northwest, United States - 12_EM | ecosystem: Host-associated > Plants > Roots > Unclassified | place...
CCGGGCGCTGGTCAACCGGCCGGCGCTGCTGCTCGCCGACGAACCGACCGGCGCGCTCGACACCGCCTCGGGCCACGACGTACGGGAGCTGCTGATGGAGTTGCACCGCGGCGGGCAGACCGTCGTGCTGGTCACGCATGACATGGCGCTGGCGGAGGCGTGTGCGAGCCGCACCATTCAGCTGGTCGACGGCCATCTCTCCCTCGACACGCATGCGGAGGCCGTCCGATGAGCCTCTTCGACACGCATGCGGAGGCCGTCCGATGAGCCCCTTCGGCACGGGCGCGCTCGGCCGGGTCGTACGCTCCGGGGTGGGACGGCGCCGGGTGCAGACGGTGGTGATCGCCGTGGCCACCATGATGGCCGTCGCCGCGGCCGTGATCGCCGGGTCGCTGATCGTCGCCTCGAACGCCCCCTTCGACCACGCCTTCGCGAAGCAGCACGGTCCGCACATCACCGCGCAGTTCGATCCGGCCAAGGTGAGTGCGGCGCAGCTGACGGCGACGAAGCGGCTGGACGGCGTCACCGCGAGCGCGGGGCCGTATCCGTCGACGACCATCAGCCCGGTCGATCCGGACGGCGGGCACCTGCCGGACCTGAGTCTGGTCGGGCGGTCCGGTCCGCACGGCGACGTGGACGACCTGGACCTGAAGTCCGGCCGGTGGGCCACGAAGCCGGGCGAGGTCGTTCTCTCCGCGTCGTTCAAAAGCCCCTTCCTCGAGGTCGGTTCCACCCTGAAGACCTCGGATGCCGCCGGCAGCCCGACCCTGAAGATCGTCGGCTTCGCGGTGTCGGCCGGCAAGACCGCCGATGCCTGGGCGACCCCGGGGCAGGTGAGCGCGCTGGCCTCGAAGGACACACCGGTCACGCGTCAGATGCTTTACCGCTTCGACTCCGCGGGAACCAAGGCGAAGATCTCCGCCGACCGCGAGAAGCTCACCGCCGCCGTACCGTCCGGGGCCCTGCTGGGCACCCAGTCCTACCTGGACACCAAGCGTGCCGCCGACACGGGCGCGGCGGCGACCATCCCGTTCATGGTGGCCTTCGGCGTGCTCGGCATCGTGATGTCCGTGATCATCATCAGCAGTGTGATCAGCGGCGCGGTCGGCGCCGGCCTGCGCAGGATCGGCATCCTCAAGGCCATCGGCTTCACCCCGCGCGAGGTCGTGCGGGCCTATGTGGCCCAGGCGCTGATCCCGGCCGGCGCCGGTATCGCGCTCGGGGTCGTACTGGGCAATGTGCTGGCCGTTCCGCTGCTGAAGGACACCGAGCAGGTGTACGGCACCGCCTCGCTGACGGTGGCCTGGTGGGTGGACGTCGTCGTGCCGGCCGTCACGCTGCTGGTCGTCGGGATCGCTGCGCTGGTCCCCGCGCTGCGGGCCGGGCGGCTGCGCACGGTCGAGGCCATCGCGATCGGCCGGGCCCCCGCACGGGGCGCGGCCAGTGGGCGCACCGGGCGGCCGGGCGGCTGCCGCTGCCGCGGGCGGTGACCTACGGCCTCGCCAGCCCCTTCGCACATCCGGTCCGTACGGCGGCGATGCTGCTCGCGGTGGCCTTCGGCACGGTCGCGGCGACCTTCGCGGTGGGACTGACCTCGTCCCTGAACGCGGTCGGCAGCGCGTCGGATCCCGAGGACCGCGCGGCGGTCACCGCCATCGCCGGCGGGCCGACCGTCCCGGGTGGCGCCGGAGGCGGAGTCCGCCACATGAACCCCAAGGAAGGAAGCGCCAGTCCTCCGTCCGCCGACCCGGCGAAGGTCCGCGCCGCCATCGAGGCGCAGGCCGGCACCGCCTCGTACTACGGCATGGCCAAGGACGATGTCACCGTGGTGGGGATCTCCGGCTCGGTCCAGGCCACCCTCTACCAGGGCGATTCACGTCCCGGCAGCTACGAGATGATCTCCGGGCACTGGATCACCGGCGCGGGCCAGGCCGTCGTGCCCACGGCTTTCCTGGAACGGACCGGCACCAAGATCGGCGACACGGTCCGGGTGACCCTCGGGAAGGACACTGAGACCCTGAAGATCGTCGGCGAGGCCTTCGACACCTCGAACGACGGCCTGTCGATCCACGCGGACCTCGCGAGCTTCGCCGGGGCCAAGCCCCAGGTCTTCCAGATCGAGGTGAAGCCGGGCGTCTCCCCCGCCGCGTACGCCGAGAAGCTCCACGCTGCGGTGGAGCCACTGGGCGGTGACGTCATCGCCAACTCCCCCTCGCAGCAGGAGGGCATGATCCTCATCCTGAATGCGATCGCGGTGCTGCTCACCCTCATGCTGGTCTCCGTGGCAGGCCTCGGTGTGCTCAACTCCGTCGTCCTCGACACCCGCGAACGAGTCCACGACCTGGGCGTCTGCAAGGCACTCGGCATGTCACCGCGGCAGACCGTGAGCCTCGTACTCGCCTCGGTGGCCGGGATCGGGGTGCTCGGCGGAGTGATCGGGGTACCTCTCGGGTTCGCGCTGCACGGCTTCGTGCTGCCGGTGATGGGGCACGCGGCGGGCACCAATCTGCCGCCGTCGATCCTCGATGTGTACGACGCTCCTCAACTGGTGCTGCTGGGGCTGGCCGGCATCGCGATAGCCATGCTGGGGGCGCTGCTCCCGGCCGGCTGGGCGGCCAGGGCCCGTACGGCGACGGCGCTTCGCACGGAGTAGGCCGTCGGCGCACACCCCGGGACTCGCCGGGGTGTGCGGAACCTCAACCTGGCACGTGGGAACGGGTGTCGGATGTATGGGTGCCGGGTCAGGACGGCCTGTGGCGGATCCACCACACGCACAGCCCCGCGAGCCCCGCCGCCAGCAGCAGGCACAGGCCCGTCTCCGCCCACTGCAACGGCCACAGCTGGGACGACGGATGGAACTCCGCCCAGCGCCCCGTTCTGCCGTGCTGGGCAAGGCAGTTGGCGTAGTCGTCGGTCGCGTAGCAGCTCGGCAGGTCGGGCACGTGGCGTCCGGTCGCGTCGAGCGCGCCCTCGGAGAGGACCCACGCGTTCGTCGGGGCCGCCGCGCCGGTCGTGTGCTGGACCGTGGTCAGGGTGGTGGGCAGGAGATACCCGCGGACCGACTCCAGTACGTACATCGTCGCCGCGCTCAGGACCACCGTCGCACCCATCGCCAGGACCGTGCGGCGCAGGATCAGGCCCGCGGTCACGCCGATGAGCAGGGACAGGACGGACAGCCCGACCACGACCGGGCCGATGCCGTCGTACGGATACCACTGCCACCAGGGGAACCAGGCGCCCAGCAGAGAACCCGCCGGGCGCCACCACCAGGTCATCGCGGCGGCGATCGTGCCGCTGATCAGAATCGTGAGGACGACGGGGACGAGCAGTTTGGCCGCGAACCAGCGGAGCGGGGTGACGGACTGCGTGCACACGGTGCGGTACGTGCCGGACTCCAACTCCTGGGCCAGTTGAGGGCCGCCGAGGAAGATGCCGAAGACCAACGGCAGCGCGAGCATGACCTGGAGGGGCCTGCGCATCGGGAACTGGTACGTCCGCGTGAAGGAGTTGAGCTTGTGGGAGCAGTCTCCGGCCGGGACGGTGGTGCCCCGGCAGGCGTCGAGGTGGCCCTCGGCGATGGCGGTCGTCATCTCCTGGTGGCGCACGATCGCGTACACCGCCACGGCGGTCGCGGCGCCGATGCCGATCCAGAACGCCAGCCGGTTCTGCCGCCAGACCAGCCAGGTCAGGCCCCGTAGCCGAAGTCTCGAACTGCGCGGCGCCGAGGGGCGGTTGACGGTCAGGACCCCGCTCATACGGTCACCTCGCGTCGCGCGCCGGCCCGTGCCGTGGGCGTGATCAGCGGTGGTGCGTCGCCCGTCCGCAGGTGGGCCAGCAGCAGGTCCTCCAGGGTCGGGAGGGCCGGGTCGTTGTCCGCCGGGAGCGGGCCCCTCGGGCGGATCAGCGCCGTCGTACGACCACCCGCGCTGCGGGTCTCCACGGTCACCTGGCCGGGGAGTCCCGCCAGCCGGGCCGCGTGTGCGTCGGGCGCGGAGACGGTGCGGTGGGCGGCGATGAGTTCGGCCACGTCGCCGGCGAGTCTGACCGTGCCGTTGTCGATCAGGACCAGGAAGTCGCAGGCGCCCTCCAGTTCCGAGACCAGGTGGGAGGACATCACCACGGTCGAACCGTGCTGGGTGGCCTCCGACATGAGCAGGTCCGTCATCTGGCGCCGGACCAGCGGGTCCAGGTCGGCCATCGGTTCGTCGAGCAGGAGCAGCCGGGGCCGCTTGCCCAGGGCCAGCGCGAAGGCCACGCGGGTGCGCTGGCCGCCGGACAGGGTGCCGACCCTGGCGTCCATCGGGATGTCGCCGGCGGCGATGATCCGTTCGGCGGTCTCCTGGTGCCAGGTCGGGTTCAGCTCGCGGCCGATCCGCAGCGTGTCGGAGACCCGGAAGCGTGGATAGAGCGCCTTCTCCTGGCTGAGGAACGCGGTGTGCCGCCGGGCCTCGGCGGACCGGGCCGCGTGTCCGCCGAGCCGGATGGTCCCGGTGCTCGGTTCCAGCAGACCGGCGGCCAGCGAGAGCAGGGTCGTCTTGCCTGCGCCGTTCGGGCCGACCAGCGCGCAGATACGGCCGGCCGGCAGCCGGAACGAGCAGTCCCGCAGCGCCCAGCCGCGCCGGTAGCGCCTGCCGAGGCCTACCGCTTCCAGCGCCGGATCAGTCATTGTGCTGCCGCGCGCGTGCGGCGAGGACCAGTATCGCGACCCCGGCGAGCACCAGGGCCAGCTTGATCAGCGATGAGCCGTAGCCGGGTACGCCGAATCCCCAGAACGTGAGGCGGTCGTAGAGCCGCTGGGCGAGCGGCACCCCGCCGGAGAGCGCGAGCAGCGCTCCGGACAGCAAAAGGAGGTTCTTCTTCAAGGCCGGGCCTTCCATCGATGCGATGCGTGACTCCCGGAACGCTAGAAGCGCCGCTCCATGCCTGGCTTCGGCTCAAAGTCGGTGCTCCGACCTCGCCGTACGACCAAAGTCTCGAGACCGAAGTCTGTAGACCAAAGTCTGTACGGCGTCCGGCGACGGCCGATCTACATTGGTCGCTTGTGAGCGGTTGCCGGCGTGAGAAGACCATCGACCTGGGCCTTGTGGTGCTGGCCCTGGTGCTGTCGGCCGCCCTCTCCCTCGTCCAGGTCAGGGGGGATCTGGCGCTGAGCCCTGGACTGGGTTCCGGCACCTGGCCGTTCGACCGGCTGGTCTTCTCGTCGCCGCTGCTGCTCGGGTTCACCTGGGCGGTGAACCCGGTCTCCCTGGTCGCCGTGGGGACGCTGTGGTGGCGCAGGCGGTGGCCGACCGCCGTCGCCGTCGTGGCGATCGTCGCCGCGACCCTCACCCCGGCCGTGGTGCCCCTGATCGTGGCGCTGTTCACCGTCGCCGTCCTCAGGCCACCGCGCACGATCCTGACCGTCGCCCTGCTGGCACTGCTGCCGATCCCCGCCCACTTCCTGAGCAGTCCCTACGTCTCCGGGGTGCCGATCGCCAACGCGGTGATCCTGGGAGTCCTGATCGCCGCCGCGGTCGGCTGGGGTCTGTTCGTCCGTTCCCTGAGCGAACGCACCGAACGGGCCGAGGCGGAGGCGGTGTTGCGTGCCCAGCGCGCGCAGCGGGAGGCGCGGGAGGACATCGCGCGGGAGATGCACGATGTGCTGGCCCACCGGCTGTCGCTGCTGAGCGTGCACGCGGGGGCGCTGGAGTTCAACGCCGGGGCGTCCGCGCAGGAGACCACGCGGGCCGCCGCCGTGATCCGGGAGAACTCTCATCAGGCGCTGGAGGATCTACAGGTGGTGCTGGAGGTCCTGCGATCACCGGCCGGGGGTCCCGTCGTGGACGGCATCGCCGCGACCCGGCCCGCGCGGACCGGTCTCGCCGAGGTTCCCGGCCTGGTCAGGGAGTCGCGGGAGGCCGGGATGGAGGTCGACCTCGACATGGGCGGTGTCGGACCGAGCGGGGATAACGGCAGCGGTAGCGGTCCTACGGGTATCGCCGGACTCGCCGCCTATCGGTTCGTGCAGGAAGGGCTGACGAACGCCAGGAAGCACGCCCCCGGTACGCCGGTCAGGATCACGGTGGCGGGCGGCCCCGGCGAGGGGCTCACCCTGGAGCTGACCAATCCGGCCGGACTGGCTGGCCCGCGCGACGGCGTCCCGGGCGCCGGGCAGGGGCTGATCGGCCTCGCGGAGCGCATCGCGCTGGCGGGCGGCCGGTTCAGTCACGGCGAGGACGGAGCGGAATACGCGCTTCGGGCCTGGCTACCCTGGCCCGCATGATCCGTGTGCTGCTCGTCGACGACGACCCGTTGGTCCGCTCGGGACTCCGGCTGATGCTCAGCGGCGCCGACGACATCGAGGTCGTGGCGGAGGCGGCGGACGGCGGCGAGGTGCTCGCCCTGGTCGACGAACACGCCCCCGACCTGGTGCTGATGGACATCCGGATGCCCGGGGTGGACGGCCTGGAGGCGACCAGACGGCTCAGCGCCCGCGCCCGCGCAAGTGACCGTGACCGCGCCGGTGAGCAGGCCGGCGACCGGGCCGTCGCACCGGCCGTCGTCATGCTGACGACCTTCAAGGACGACGAGCAGGTCCTCGGCGCGCTCCGCGCCGGCGCGGCCGGTTTCCTGCTCAAGCACACCCCGCCCGCCGAGATCGTCGCGGCGGTACGCCGGGTGAAGGCGGGCGAGCCGGTGCTCTCCCCCGCGGTGACCGAGCAGCTCATCGCCCGGGTCACCCAGGGCGGCGACGGCAACGGAAACGGGAACGGGACAGGCCCGCGCAGGCCGGAGACCGCCGAGGCCCGCATCCGGCTGGACCGGCTGGGCGAGCGGGAACGCGAAGTCGCCGTAGCCGTCGGCCAGGGCAGGACCAACGCGGAGATCGCGGCCGAGCTGTACATGAGCGTGGCCACAGTCAAGGCCCACGTCTCCCACATCCTCACCAAGCTGGAACACACCAACCGGGTCCAGATCGCCCTCACCGTGCACTACGCCGGGCTGGTCTGACCTCCGCCCCGAAGCCGGTGACCGCGCGTCAACTGCCCCTGGCTGCCGTGCCCTTGTGGCCGGGTACGGCCGCCCGCTCGTCACACTTCCCTGTACGGACCGCCCGCGCACCGGCACGAGGACTATGCTGCGGTACGGACGTCCCAGACCCCGGCGGCTCGTCGTAGCTCGACACAGATCGTTGCGGGGAGCGGATTCTTCGTCCGCCGCCCGGCGCGTCCCCGGAGGGATCCGGGTGGGTCCGCCGTCCTGGAGAGCAGGCCCTCGGATCATCTCCCGTTCCCTCTCCGCCGACCGTACGCCCCTGCCGGCAGCGCGCCCCGGGCGCCTGAACTCCCGTCGTCACCAGGCCCGTTGCCGGATGGTCCCCCGAACCGAGGCGTCATGCACCGCACGCAGCTCACCGTCCACCGCCATGACCGAAGGAAACGGGCACCGATCACCCTGGTCGGCGAGATCTGGAGACGCACGGTGACCGCCCGGGCGGGGCGGGTCCGGACAGCTCCCGTGGGCGGCCCAACGGCCGTACGCCCGGCGGTACTTGGGGACGACCTCCGGACGCGGTGGCTCGAATGAGGGCCGGCAGCCGGTCGGCCCGTATCCAGGTGCTGGTCGCCGAGCAGGCGGCACGGCGTGGTGGACGCGCCGGTGTGGTGGACGTGTGCACCGCGGCCGTCGCCGCGCTTCCGGTCGGCGGGGCGGGGCTGTCCGCGATGTCCCGCACCGCGGCGAGCCATCCGCTGTGCAGCACCGACGACATCAGCGAGCAACTGGAGGAACTGCAACTGACGTTGGGCGAGGGCCCGTGCGTGGACGCGTTCCTGGAGGGTTCGGCCGTCCTGACGCCGGACCTCCTCACCGGTCAACTCCAGGACCGCTGGGCCGTGTTCGCGGACGCGGCCCTGGAGGTCGGGGCACGCGCGGTGTTCGCCCTCCCCCTCCAGGTCGGGGCGATCAGCCCGGGTGTCCTGGACCTGTACGCCGACGTGCCGACCGTACTGGACGCCGAACAGCTCGCCGACGCCCTCGCGTTCGCCGATCTCGCGACACTGCTCCTGCTCGACGCCCGGATCGGTGAGACAGGCGTGCCGTCCGGCCAACAGACCCCGGCTGAGCGGGACTTCGAGGACCTGGACGGCTACCGCGCGGAGATCGACCAGGCCACCGGCATCCTCACCGTCCAGCTCGCCATCGGCATCGACGAGGCCTTCGTACGGCTGCGCGCGCACGCCTACATGCGAGGGCGCCGGCTCGCCGACGTGGCCGCCGACGTCGTGGCCCACCGGCTCCGTTTCTCCCCGCACGCGGAGCCGGACCAGGACGACGACCACGACGACCACGACGACCACGAGGACCACGAGGACCACGAGGACACCTGACGCATCGACTGATGCATCGACCGACGTGTCGACCGAAGCATCGACGGCGGCCGGCGGACGTGCCGCACCTCCCGCCCCCTCCTGGCGGGACCCAGTCCCCAACGAAGGTGACACGATGAATCAGCAGCTCCTGGCCAAGACCTTCGTCGAACTGGCGGACAACCTGGTCGCCGACTTCGATCTGATCGACTTCCTGCGCCTGCTCACCGACCGCTGCGTGGGCATGCTCGGAGCCGACGCGGCGGGCGTGCTGCTCGCGGACCGCGACGGCGAACTGCGGGTGATGGCCGCCTCCGACGAACAGGTACGGCTCCTGGAACTGTTCCAGCTCCAGAACGACGAGGGCCCTTGTCTGGAGTGCTTCCGGTCCGGCACGCCCGTGATCGTCGCCGATCTGACCCGGGAGGCCGAGCGCTGGCCGCGCTTCGTCACGACGGCCCACCGCAGCGGTTTCACCGCCGTGCAGGCGCTGCCGATGCGGCTGCGGGACGAGGTCGTCGGCGCCCTCAACCTCTTCCGGGCCGCCCCCGGTCCGTTCGACCCGGCGGGCACACTGATCGCCCAGGCCCTGGCCGACGTAGCCACCATCAGCCTGCTCCAGCAACGCTCCAGCCACCGCAGCACGATCCTCAACGAGCAGTTGCAGACCGCGCTGAACAGCCGCGTCCTGATCGAACAGGCCAAGGGCAAGCTCGCCGAACGCCTCGGCATCGACATGGAGCGCGCCTTCACCACCCTGCGCGGCTACGCCCGCGCACACAACCGGCGCCTGTCGGATGTGGCCCGCGCCTTCGTGGACGACTCCGAGCCCCTGCCGGGTCTGAGGTCGTGAGGCGGCTGCGGCTGGGGTCCTGACCTGCTGTTCTACGGTCCGGACGGCCGCCGCCGCTGTTGCGGCGACGGCGGCCGTGGCCACGAGGATGAGAGGCCCCCCTCCACCGTTTCCTCGCGCGTGTCCTCCACGGCGGCGGGTCTGATGGGAGCACCCCGTCAGAAACTGCCGGGAGAACGGAGCTGGAGCCGCGCACTCCGGCGATGCGGCTCCGGCCGGTCTCGATTCCGACTCGGGGGCTGGGAGCCTGGACGGGGAGATTCGCCGGTACCGGACAGTCATGGTCACGATCCCGTTCTTCCCTCCACGGAGCCTAGAGCAGACAGGGGCAAAACGGAACAGTGTCTTACGCGGGAGCCGCAGTCGCAGTCGCGGGCGTAGTCGCAGCCGGGGCGACCGGGTAGCGATGGACAGGTGGCAGGTCGGGCAGCAGTCCCGGCCAGACCATGTCGATGACATGCGCGCTCGGCGTGAACAGCGGCTGGGGCAGGGTGGGCAGGTCGGCGACCTCGTGCCACTCCCAGCGGTGAATCAACTGCGGTTCGGTGACGGTCGGTTGGCCACTCCAGGAGGTGACGCGGACGGCGCCCGTCAGCCGGGGCATGCCGTGCGTGGAGTCCATCAGAAGGGCCAACAGCCGCGCACCGCCCGGGAGCGGGTCCGCCTTCAGACCGGTCTCCTCCTCCAACTCCCTTACGCCCGCCTCCAGAAACCCCTCGCCGGCGTCGTTCTTGCCACCCGGCAACTCCCAGACTCCGCGCACCGACCAGCCCAGCAGGATCCGCCCCGCCGGGTCGGTGACGACGACACCGGCACCGGTGAGGGCGTGCGGTGAGGGCCGCTTCTTGCCCGCGCAGGTGACGGCCGCGGGGGCGGGTCCACGCAGGACGACGAACGCGAGCCCGTCGGCGTCGTACCGCTCGGCCACCGCCCAACTCCCGCACAGCGCACGGATCTCCTCGTCGTCGAGGGCGATGGAGCGCCTGCCGTCCGCCGCCCCCTCCGCGACGGGCGTGGTGACGCAGACGACACCCCCCGGGCGCAGCCGCTCCCGCAGCCGGTTCATCACCCGGGTGCGGTCGTGCACGAAGGCCCAGCTGAGGCGGAAGGTGATCAGGTCGTAGGCGGGATGGGGCAGGGCGTCGAGGCTGTCGTGCTCGATGTCCAACAGGTGGTAGTTCACCGCCGAGTCGGCGGCGAAGCGCTGGGCCTCGGCGCGGGCGAGGGCGGCGGGCGCGAAGTCGACGGCGTCGACCTCGTACCCCGACTCGGCCAGATGGCGGGCGAGTTCACCCAGCCCGCAGCCGATGTCCAGGGCGTGTCCGCCGCCCTCGGGGGCCGGTGCGTGCTCGGCGAGGAGCGCGCGTTCGGAGTCACGGAGCGGGCTGAAGGTCTTGCCGTCGGCGTAGTGCGCGTCCCATGCGTCGGTCACGGGGTTCTCCTTTCAAGGCGGCGGACAGAGGCAACAGAGGCAACTGTGGTCACCGGTCGTTCGACAGGGCCAGGAGTTCCGCGAACAGGCCGCCACCGTGGGCGAGTTCGTCGTACGTGCCCTGTTCGGCGATGCGACCGTGCCGCATGACCACAACCCGGTCGGCGATCTTCGTGTTGACCAGTTGATGGGTGACCACGATCGTCATGCGGTGGGCGGCGATCGCCTTGATCTGTTCGAGGATGGCGTGTTCTCCGCGCGCGTCCATCTGGCTGGTCGGCTCGTCGAGGATCAGCAGATCAGGCCGCCGGTACAGGGCCCGCGCACACGCCAGCCGCTGCCACTGCCCACCGGACAGTTCGGTACCGCCCCACAGCTCGCGGGCCAGCAACGTGTCGAGCCCACAAGGGAGTTCCTCCACCGCCTCCCGCAGTCCTACGGCGTCCAGCGCCTCCCACACCAACAGGTCGTCCCCCGTGCGGGGCTGGCCGAGGGTGACGTTGTCGCGGACGTTGAGGGGCCACTGGGCGAAGTTCTGGGGCACCAGTCCCGACAACTCCCACAGCTCGTCCGGGGCGAGACCGGCGAGGTCGTGCCCGTTCCAGCTGACCGTGCCCTTGTCGGCGAGGAAGATGCCCGCGAGGAGCCGGGTCAGCGTGGACTTTCCGGAACCGTTCTCGCCGACCACGGCGAGGATCTCCCCGCGCCGCACGGTCAGGGAGACCCCGGCCACCGCCGGGGTCTCCTTGCCGGGGTAGCGGTAGACGGCCTCGTCGAGCCGGATCTCCTCCACCGGCTCCCCCGGTCCCGACTCGCCGCGTTTGGGGGCACGTTCGGCGGCGAAGGCGAGGAAGCCCTCCAGGTCGGCGAGGTAGAGGGCGGTGTGGAACATCGCGGCGCCGTAGATGACGAGCTGGCCGAGCGCGGCGAGGGTGGTCTGGACGGCGACAACCGCCGTGGCGGCGATGGCGGGTTCGACGTGTCCGGTGGCGGCCAGCCAGGCGAGCGCGGCCCAGGTCGCGGCGAGGAAGACCCCGCCGATCGCGGAACTGGCCAGCACGATCCGCAGCATGCGCGGCGCCACGTCCAGGATCCGCAGGTCGATGCGTTCGGAGATCGTACGGTGCCAGAACCCGAGGTAGGGGACCATGCCGTTGGCGCGGATCTCGTCGGAGAACTTGGGGCTGGTCACCCAACCCCGCATGTTCTGGCGGACGTTGCGGTCGCCGATGTTGGCGTAGTGCGTCTGGTACTGGACCTTCGCGTGCAGGATCGCGCCCACGCCGGCCGGCACGACCGCGAGCAGCAACAGGGGCAGCATCAGCGGGTGCAGCACGGACAGCACCCCGCTCGCGCTGACCATCCGGACCACGGCCGCGGTGAAGCGCGTGGCGTCCTGCACCATCACATGGCCCCGGATCACCCCCATCTCCGCGGCCTCCTGCCGGTCCGCGAACCCGTCCTCGGCGCGCGCGGCGGCCTCCACCCGGCACACCGCCTCGACGAGGGCGCTGTCCGCCGCCGTGGTCAGCCGCGGGGTGATCCGCCCGTCCGCGTACGAGGACAACGCGCTCGCGACCCGGCCGACCGCCGCCGCGACGGCGATGACCAGCAGCGCGGGCAGTGCCTGATGCAGCCGGTCCCCCACGGGCCCGGCGGCCAGCACCGAGCGCATCGCCCGCGCGGTGGACAAAAGCAGCACCACGGCGCTTGCGCCGACGGCCAGTTGGCAGCCGGCCAGCAGCAGCACGGCGGCCCGGTCGATGGCCCACGCCATCCGCGCGGTCTGCGCGAGCACGGAGGGCAGCCGCGCGCAGAGCTTCCCGAACTCGGCCTCGGCCAGGGGGTTCTGGGCGTGCCGTCCCTCGTAGCGGATCTCGGCGGGTTGGGGTGGCGGCACGCGCGAGGCGGTTCCGGGCGGGGACAGCGGTGTCGGGCCGGTCGTCGCGGGCGCCGGTGTCCGGCCTGTCGCCCCGGCGCTCATCGGACCGTGCTCTCAGCACGGCGGGACGTCAACTGCCGTTCGTACAGGCGGTGTTCGAGGTGAGTCATACGGCAGCCTCCCCCAACGGCTCCTGTGCTAGCCGCCCGACCGGCTCCTGCCGTTGACGACCCGTTCCCCACTCCGCACGGCCGCCGACCGTGTGCAGGGCGGTCAGGCAGAACAGGGCGCGTTTCTCCTCCGGGATGAGGCGGCGGCCGTAGCCGGTGAAGAACGCGGTTCTCAGGCGGGGTTGTTCGGCCCAGGCCCGGACGGGGTCCGGCAGTGTGGTCGCTCCGGTCATGCCCCCCACCTCGGTGCGCGTCGTGACGTATCCGCGTCGGCGGCCGTGGCGTCAACCTCGTGCGTCGCGGGCGGGAACGGGAGGGTGGCCGAGGGGGTGCGATGTTCGAACGCGAGCGGGACGAGGGCGGGAACGGGCACGGGATTCATGGCAACCTCCTGCGGTCGATGCAGTGACTCGGTGCCTGAAGAACGTGCCTGATCAAGAAGCCGTCACGGGTACGGACGGGCGAACCGTCGGACGAACGTCCGAGGATGCGGGTGCCGCCCTAGGGGCCGCTGGGAGGTGCGGTCACGATCCGGTGTTCGAGCGGGCGTACAGAGGGGCGTCACCTGATCGAGGGATTGCCGGACAGCGCTGAACCGTCCCGGTGGCGCGGGGGATTGGCCACCGGGACGGTGAATCGGGCGGTTTTCTCAGCCGCGCGGTGTGGTCAGGCCGGGGCGCCGACCGGGAGGTCCGACGCGTCGTCGGGGCGTACCTCGCCGTCCTCGTCGACGTCCGGGGGGATCGTCGAGAGGGCGCTGGCGTGGAGGTCCTTCGTGCGCAGCATCGTGAAGCCGATGATCGCGGCGACGAAGCCGAGGATCGCGCTGAGGGTCATGGCTCCGTGGAAGGCGTTCATGAACGCGTCCTGTCCGGCGGCCAGTACCTTCTCGCGCAGGGGGCCCGCGGCCTGGGCGACGGCGTCGAGACCGCCGGCGCTGATGCCGTGCGCGGCACTCTCCGCGGCGTCGTCGCCGAGCTGCTTGCCGACGGCCGAGGAGGTGAAGTCCTGGGACACGGTGTGCTGGAAGTAGGCGCCGATGCCGGCGATGCCGACCGCGATGCCGACCTGCTGGAAGGTCTCGTTGATGCCGGACGCGACACCGGACTTGGCCGGTTCGGCGACCCCGATGGCCAGGGCGGCGCGGGCCGGGTTGAAGGCGCCCATGCCGAGGCCGGAGATGACCAGCGCCGGGACGAGCACGGTCCAGGACGAGTCGGCCTCGGTGAGGTTCAGGCACAGGATGCCGATGGCCATGACCAGGGTCGAACCGCCGAGCAGGATCCGGAAGGGGACCTTGCCGATGAGTCCGCCGCCGAGGGCACCGGCGACGAACATCGCACCGGTCAGCGGCAGGAACCGTAGCCCTGTCCCCCACGCGTCGACGTGCAGCATGTTCTCCAGGTAGCTGGTCTCGAAGAACACCGAGGGCAGGGCGCCCGCGTTGCCGATCATGGCGACGAGGGAGATGCCAACGAAGGTGGGGCTGCGGAAGAACGCCGGGTCGATCAGGGCGCGTTCGCCGAGGCGGCGCTCGATGGCGACGAAGACGACCAGGAAGAGGACGCTCACCGCGTAGAGGCCGAGCGTGTTGCCGCTGGTCCAACCCTCCACCGGGCCACGGATGGTGGCGTAGACGAGGGCGCCGAGCGCGAGGCTGAAGGTGCCGAGGCCGGCCCAGTCGGTGGGGTGGGCGCGCTTGTTGAGGGACTCGCGGACGCGCAGCGCGCCGATGAGGATGGCGAGCACGCCGACCGGCACGTTGATGTAGAAGATCCAGCGCCAGGACAGCGAGTTGATCAGCGAGCCGCCGATGAGCGGGCCGGTGGCGACGGCGAGGCCGACCGCGGCGCCGAACGCGGTGAACGCGGTGGCCCGTTCCTTGCCGTGGAACTCATGGCTGAGCATCGCGGGTCCGACCGCGAACATGATGGCGGCGCCGACCCCCTGGATGGCCCGGAACCAGCTCAACTCCCCTGCTCCGTCGGCCAGTCCACAGGCCAGCGAGGCGGCGGTGAAGATGGCGAAGCCGACCTGGAAGAGCTTCTTGCGGCCGATCCGGTCGGCGAGCGAGCCCGCCGCGACCAGGAAGATCGCCAGCGTGAGGGCGTAGGCGTCGAACACCCACTGGAGGTCGGCGAAGCTGCTGCCCAGCGACTTGTGGATCTGCGGCAGCGCGATGGAGACCACGCTCAGGTCGAGCATCAGCATGAACGAGCCCAACGCGACGATCCCGAGTGTCCACCACCTAGTGGGAGACGGTGCGCGTTCTTCGGACATGCGGGGACCTTCCAATCAACAGGAACTCTGGACCTTAGGATCACTAGATGATGGAAATCTAGATGATTGGAAAGCCATGAGTCAATGCCGTCCCGACCGGCGCGGCGAACACGGTCACCCGGAGTGACGATCACCGGGCACGACAAAGCCCGCGGCACCGCGGGCTTGCGCGAATTCGCGGGTGTTCTACGTCAACTCGCGGACGTTCTAAGTGAGTTGGCAGGAGTTCTACGTCAACTCACGTACCTTCTACGTGAGTTGGCGGGCGTTCCAGGTCAACTGACGGGCGTTCCGCGTCAGTCCGAGCAGACGGACGCGGGCCACCGGCCCGCCATCAGCGTGCCGAGCATCTTGCGCAGCACCCCGCGCTCGTCCTCCGAGAGCGCACCGAAGAACGCCGATTCGACCTCCGTGGCCACCCGGTCCGCCGTCGCGAGCGCCTCGCGGCCGGTCCCGGTGAGGATCAGGTTGTAGCGCCGGCGGTCGGTGGGGTTGCGGCGGCGCTCCACGTGCTCGTTGCGCTCCATCTCGTCGATCACCGTCACGACCGTGGTCGGATCGAGGTTGAGCAGCCGGCTCAGGTCCTGCTGGGAGAGTTCGGGTCCGCCGGCCAGCGCGGCCAGCACGAAGAAGTAGCGGATGCGCATACCGACCGCGCCCAGCGCCTTCTCCACGTCCTCCACCAGCACCAACCCCGCTTTGTGGAGCAGATAGCCGGGGCGTTCGGCGATGAGGAAGTCCTCCCGGGGGGACGCCCCGTACTGCTCCGTGCCGCCAGTGCGCACCATGAGCCGGCTCCTTCGATCGTCGCAATCTCCACCATCGAAGATACAACGTTCTACGGCCATGGAACCCCCGTCCGCCAGGGAAATCGCCCCGGCGGCACCCCGCCGACACGGGACCCCGGTCGCCACGAGGCGATCCCCGGGTCACACGGAATTCATCGTTCCGCCGTTCGTGGCAACCCCCCGGACGGTTATGCCGACGCAAAATCCAGCGGAATACAACCGTCCGCATCCCGCGAAATGGAACGAGTCATTCTCCAGGGATCTTCGAGGTCAGCCAGCCGGTGATCGATCACAGAATCGAACGTCCGACAGAGAAAACAGAAACGTCGGGTGACCTGGGTCACGTGGCACCAAGTAGCGCGCCTGCTACGCTCTCGAAGCGCCTGGCCAGAACATTGCACTCTGCGACCGGGTCGCACACGGGGAAGAACACGGGGACGAAACCGCGCTTTGCGCAACGGGGGTTTCAAAATGGTTCAAAATTCCATCAGCTGTTGTATCGGACAACGCTGACGACGAGGAACCCGCGCCCATCGGCGCTGGTCAGACACTGGTGAACTGACTCCTTCGCACAGCGCCGCGCTTTTTCGGCAGCGCGCCGTGCGCTCTTTTCGCCTGCATTCTCCAACGCGACGTGTATTCATGCGCCATATTCGCACGTCCACTTTCAGGTCCGTTTATCGGGCACGGCTGTGTCATCACGCCGCTGCCCTCTCCGGCATGGAATGGGAAAGCTCATGAAAAGCTCAAAGAAGCAGTCGAGTACTGCCCTCGCGGAGGATCTGGAGGGCTGGCTCGGCGACCCGGAAGTGGAATCCAACGCGTTGTCGTTCGCCGGCGCACTGGCGCTCGACGAGCGGGACGAGCTCCCGTCCGCCGGTATCGACCAGGTCCGCGCGTTCGGTTTCAACCGGTATTTCGTACCCGAGCGGCTCGGCGGTGATCTCCGGGCCGCCGAGGACATCCTGATGCTGACCCGGGTGATCGCCCGCCGGGACATGAACGTCGCGGTGAGCGAGAGCACACAGGTGTGGATGATGCTCGCGTGGATCGGCGGCGACGCCGAGCAGCAGGCGAAGTACGCGGCGACGGTCCTGCGCGGCGGGGTCGTCCCGTGTCTGGCCTACTCCGAGCCGGGGCACGGCGCCGACCTGGCCGCCAACCGCTTCACGGCCGCCCCGGACGGCGATCAGTACGTCCTGTCCGGCGAGAAGTGGCCCATCAACCGGGGCCGCACCTCCACCCACGTGGTCCTGCTCGGCACCACCGGCGACGAGCACACCCCGGCCAAGCGGCAGCAGTCCATGTTCCTGGTGGACCGCTCGCAGGTGATCTCCGGCGAGGTGACCGGCGTCCCCCGCGTCCCGACCTACGGTCTGCGCGGCTGCGACATCAGCGGCGTCGCCTTCGACGACGCCCGCGTGGACGCCACGGCCCGGCTCGGCGCCGAGGGCGAGGGTCTCGAACTCGCCCTGCGCGGCCTGCTGATCACCCGCACCTTCTGCACCGGCCTCTCCCTGGGCACCGGCGACACCATGCTGCGCACCGTGGCCGGCTTCCTGTCCGACCGCATCCTCTACGACGGCCCCGCGAACGAGATCCCGTACGTCACCGAGTCCCTCGCCAACTCCTACCTGAGCCTGCTGGTCGCGGAGTGCGAGAGCCTCGTCGCGATGCGCGGACTGCACCTGTACACCGAGCAGTTCAGCATCTGGGGCAACCTCGCGAAGGTGCAGGTGGCCCGGCTGGTCGACACCAACAGCAAGGTGCTGGCCCGCACGCTGGGCGCCCGGTACTTCCTGCGCGCCGCCGAACACGTGGGCACGTTCCAGAAGATGCTCCGCGACGGTGCCGTCGTCTCGGTCTTCGACGGCAGCGAGCCGGTCTGCCTGGACAGTCTCGCGCTCCAACTCCCCGCGCTGGCCAAGGCACATGGGCGCGACCCGGACGAGGACTGGCGTCCGCTGTACGACCTGCGGGCCGAGTTGCCCACCTTCGAACCGCACCGGGTGAGCGTGTTCGGACGCGGCAGGGACGCCACGTTCGCCAGCCTCCCCGCGCTGATCGACCACCTCGCCGAGCTGACGCCGTCGGCCGGCTGCGACGAGGACCGGCTGACCGCGCTGCGCGGCCAGGCCGAGGAACTGCGGCGGGAGTTGGACACGCTGCTCGCCCGGGTGAACGAGATACGCCGGTCGACGGCCGGCAAGCCGTCGCCCACCACCAGGACCAGCAAGTCCACCGCGCCCCGGCTGATCCGGGTGGCGGAGGAACTCTGCTCCCTGCACGCGAAGGTGGCGGCCCTCGGCGTGTGGCTGTTCAACCGGGACCACCTCGACGCCTTCTTCGCCGACGGCGAGTGGCTGCTGGCCGCGCTGCCCCGCCGCCAGGTCCACCAGTACGAGGTCGGCGACCTCGAACAGGCCACCGCCCGGCGGCTGTTCACCCGCATGAACACCCAGCGCGCCGACAACGATTTCTTCTCGGTCCGCCAGATGCGCTTGGCCGAGCCCGGAGCGCGCGAGGCGGGCCGGGACGACCACGTGTCCCCGACCGCCGCATGAACACCATCCCTGACCACGACCGCATACCGGCCGGAAGGTACTTACCCGCGATGACCACGACCAGCACCAAGAACCTGACGCTCGACGACGTGAAGAAGGTTCTCGTCGAGGCGGTGGCCGCCGAAGCCGGCGTCGCACCCGCCGAGTTGGAGACCGACCGGCCCTTCACCGACTACGGCCTGGACTCCATGGCCGCGCTCTCCGTCGGCATGGAGATCGAGGACACCTGCGGTCTCTCCGACCCGCCGGTGGACCTCCTCTGGGACCACCCGACGGTGGACACCCTGGCCGAGGCCCTGTGGCAGCTGATGAACGCCGAGCCCGTCGCCGCCACCGCCGCAGCGGAAGGCCAGCGATGACGACGACCAACTCCGTCAACGCCCAGCAGGCCGGTCTCTGGTTCATCCACGAGGCCGACCCGGGGTGCTCCGCTTACCACATCGTGTTCGGCGCGGAGGTCACCGCCGATCCCCAACTCGGCGACCAGGTACGGCAGATACTCGCCGACCTGACCCGCGAGCACGACGCTCTCCGGATCGGCTTCCGCGCCGGTGCACAGGGCCCGGAGCAGTTCGTGCGGGACGCCGTACCGCTGGACATCCGCCGTACCGACGCACGGGAGTTGGCCCCGGAGGCACTGCGCGACCTCGTCCGCACGGACACCCGCAGCCCCTTCGACCTCGCCCAACCTCCGCTGTGGCGCGTGCACTTGTACCGCACCGGCGAGCGCACCTGGGTGTTCGCCGCCGTGATGCACCACATCGCGGCCGACTTCTGGTCGCTGGCCCTGCTGCTCTCCGAGGTGCGCAGCCGCCTGGAGGGCACCCCGAACCGGTTCACGCTCGACGGCGGCGCCTTCGCCGCGTACACCGAACGCCAACAGGCCTTCCTCGCCGGCGAGAACGCGCGCACGCTCCGCGACGCCGAGGCGAAGCGGCTGGCGGACATACCGCCCGCGCTGGATCTGTACGGCGACCGCACGCGCCCGCCCGTGCCGTCCTACGACGGCGGTTCGGCGCCGTTCGCGCTGTCCGTCACGGCGACGGAGGCGGTACGGCGGCTGGCGCGGGAGACCTCGTCGACGCCGTACACGGTGCTGCTGTCCGCGTACTTCGTGCTGCTGAGCCGGCTGAGCGGTCAGTCGGAGATCGTGGTGGGCACCCCGACCTCGGGGCGGCTGCACCGGCAGTTCCGGGACGCGCTCGGCAACTTCGTGAACACCGTGGTCGTACGGGGCGCGGTGGACGAGGAGTTGACGTACCGTCAGTCGCTGGCGGCCTCGCGTGAGCGGGTGTCGGAGGCGATGCGGGCGCAGGAGCTGCCCTTCCCGTGGCTGATACGGGAGTTGGCGCCGCCGCGCGATCCGAGCCGGACGCCGTTGTACCAGGCCGGTTTCGCCTGGGACCGGCTGCCGTTCCTCAACGACATGGACGCGTTCTTCCTGCTGGAGCCGGGCCCGGGTGCCGAGTTGGAGATCGCGGGCGCGACCCTGCGGCCGTATCCGCTGCCGCAGCAGGAGGGCCAGACCGACCTGTGGGTCGAGATGGGCGCGGAGCGCGACGGTGCCTTCGCGGGGGTGCTGCGCTACAACACCGACATCTTCGGGGCCGGTACGGCACGGGAGTTGGCGGACGCGTTCGTCACCACGGTGGAGACCCTGGTCGGCCGTCCGGACGAGCCCCTGCGCGAACTGGTGCGCGGCGACGAACGACAGCGGGCGCGGCTCGCCGAGTGGGGTTCGGGGCCCGAACGCGCCCTGCCCGCGGCCCGGTTGCCGGAACTCTTCCGTGAGCAGGTGCGGCGCACGCCCGACGCGGTCGCGTTGGCCGCGGACGGCGAGGAGTGGAGTTACGGCCGTCTGCTCACGTCGGTAGAGGAGACCGCGGCGGCGTTGCGGGCGGCCGGGATCGCCCCGGGCGACCGGGTCGCGGTGATGGTGGAACGCGGCGCGCCGCTGGTGGCCACGCTGCTGGGGGTGCTGGAGGCCGGGGCGGCGTATGTGCCACTGGACCCCAACCTGCCTGCCGAACGGCTGACTTACATGGCCGAGGACTCACAGGCCAGGCTGCTGCTCAGCCAAACCGGCCTGGGAGAGCGCCAGTTGGCCGGTCTTCCGGTGCTTGACCTGGACGACCTGGCGGCCGGAGCCACCGCCGGCCCCGCCACGGCCGCCGGCCCCTCCGACCTGGCGTACATCCTCTACACCTCGGGCTCCACCGGCCGCCCCAAGGGCGTGGCGATCCCCCACCACGCGCTGACGAACCTGCTGCTCGCGATGCGGGAGACCACCGGGTTCGGCGCCTCGGACAGTCTCCTCGCGGTCACCACGATCTCGTTCGACATCGCCGGACTGGAGCTGTATCTGCCGCTGCTGACCGGTGGCCGGGTCGTCGTGTGCGACAGCGCCACGGCCGCCGACGGTGCCGCGCTCGCGGTGCGGATCGAGGAGTCCGGTGCCACCTGGATGCAGGCGACGCCCACCTCGTGGCGCATGCTGCGCGACGCCGGCTGGACGGGCGCCCCGCAGCTCAACGTGTTGTGCGGTGGTGAGGAACTCCCCCTGGATCTGGCCGAGTTCCTGTCCGCGCGGGTGGCGAGCCTGCGCAATGTGTACGGGCCGACCGAGACGACGATCTGGTCCACCGCCGGTGTGGTGGAGCCCGCGTCCGGCATCGACATCGGCGCGCCCCTCGACAACACGCAGCTGTACGTCCTCGATCCGCAGGGCCGGAACGTCGAGCCGAGTTTCCCGGGCGAGCTGTGGATCGGCGGGGAGGGTCTGGCCGTCGGGTACTGGGACCGGCCGGAGTTGACGGAAGAACGGTTCGTGACCGGGCTGCCGGCCGCGCCGGACCGGCGGCTGTACCGCACCGGTGACCGGGCGCGCTGGAGCAGCGACGGGCGGCTGCTGCACCACGGGCGGCTGGACAACCAGGTCAAGCTGCGCGGCTACCGCATCGAACTCTCCGAGGTCGAGACGGTCCTGGAAGCGGTCGACGGCGTCTCCACGGCGGTCGTCGTGGTCCGTGACGACCGGCTCGTCGCCTATCTGCTCGCGGAGAACGGCGCCGGGTTGAAGGCGTCCGACGTCCGGTCGGCGGCCGGGGTGTCCCTCCCGCCGTACATGGTGCCCGGCATCGTGATGGTGCTGGACGAACTGCCGCTGACGGCGAACAAGAAGATCGACCGCAACCGGCTGCCGGAGCCCGTGGTCTCCTCGGACGCCGGGTTCGAGAAGCCGCGTGACGCCACCGAGATCACCCTCGCGCGGATGTGGACGGAGATCCTGGGCCTGTCCCAGGTCGGCGTCCACGACCACTTCTTCGACGTGGGCGGCCACTCGCTGCTCGCCGTCCGGCTCAGTTCGGCGATCCGTGCCGAGTGGGACGTGGAGATCCCGATCTCGGTCATGCTCGGCCGGCAGGGCACCGTCGCCGAACTCGCCGCGATCGTCCGGTCCGGCGGCCAGGAGACCGCGCGCGGCCCGCTCGTCGTGCTGCGCGAGGGCGACCCTGAGCAGCGCCCGGTGTTCCTGTTCCACCCCTTCGGCGGCACCGTCTTCTGCTATGTCGAGCTGACCCGCCATCTCCCGCCCGGCAGGCCGGTGTTGGCGATAGAGGCGCCCGGCATCCAGAACGAGGGCGAGGCCGAGATCAGCGTGGAGGCCATGGCCACCCGCTACATCGACCTCCTGAGGGAGGTACAGCCCAACGGGCCGTACGCGCTGGGCGGTTGGTGCTTCGGCGGGGTCATCTCCTACGAGGTCGCCGGTCAACTGCGCGCGCTCGGCGAGGAGATCGAGTTCATCATCGGCATCGACAGCCGGGCGCCGATCGAGGAGAACATCCCGGAGTCCGCGGACGACTCGACGATCCTGTCCTGGTTCGCCCGCGACCTCGCCGTACCGGCCGGGAAGACCCTGGACATCCCGGCGGACGAACTGCGGGCGCTGGGCGGCGACGCCGCGTTCGACCACATCCTCCAACAGGCCGCCGCCATCGGGGTGTTGGCCGAGGACGCGGACCGCGCGACGATCCTGCGCTACTTCGAGGCCTACCTCGCCAACGGCATCGCCCTCCAGACCTACCTCCCCGAACCGGCCGACCTCGACCTGGTGCTGCTGCGCGCGGCCGACGAACAGGCCGACTACGGGCCCAAGCTCGGCTGGGAGGCCCTGATCAAGGGCGAGTTGCACGTCATCGACGTCTCCGGGGACCACAACTCGGTGATGTACCCGCCGCACGCGGAGCTGGCGGCCCGCGCGATCGCCCCCCACATGGAAGGACCGACCCACGATGACCAAGGCTGAACAGGTCAAGGCCGAGTACGCGTTCCACCTCCCGGTACCGCCCGACGAGGCGTTCGCGTTGATCTCCGACCCCGCCCAGGACCCGGTGTGGCAGGCGGCGTGCGTGGACGTGACGCTGTTGAACGGTGAGCCTCGCCCCGGCGGCCGCTACGAGATCACGTTCCAGCTGATCGGCAAGCGGATGCAGTTCACCGTGGAGATCAGCGAGTTCGAGCCCGGCCGGCGCTCCAAGTTCCACACCCTCGAAGGACCGTTCGGCTACGTCGGCACCTACGAGTACGCCGAACGCGAGGACGGCACCACCACCGTCAACTGGACGTTCGAGGTGGACCCCGGGGACTACTTCGGGATCATGCCGAAGTCCCTGCTGCGCAAGGTGCTCGTCAACTCGGTCAAGAAGGACTCCGGAAAGCTCGCCGCACAGCTCGGACAGGGAGCGCGCAACCGATGAAGACCCGCCAGGAAGAGAACAACAAGGTCGTCGTGACCGGCCTCGGCGAGACCACCCCGCTCGGCGGGACCGTCGCCACCACGTGGGACGCGATGCTGCGCGGCGAGAGCGGACTGGGCCTGCTGGAGGACGAGTCCTGGGCCAAGGACCTGCCGCCGCTGCTCGGCGGACGCGCAAAGGTCGACCCCGGTACGGGACTTGAGCACCAGCAGCGCCGACGCCTCAGCCGTTCCGCCCAGTTCGCGGTGACGGCGGCGGCGGAGGCGTGGGCCGACGCGGGCCTCGACGACAGCACCGCGGCCCCGAGCCGGGTGGCCGTCGTCGTGTCCGCCGCCCTGGGCGACATGACCTCGATCATCGACGGCTGGGAAGCCCTCAAGACACGCGGCTGGCGGCGCGTACCGCCCATGACCGTCCCGATGTCGATGGGCAACGGCTCGGCGGCGGCCGTAGCGCTGCTGGTGAACGCGCGCCTCGGTGTGCACGCCACCGTCAACGCCTGCTCCTCCGGGACCCAAGCCCTGGTCACAGCGGCCGAGTTGATCCGGCGCGGGGAGGCGGACGTGGTGGTCGCGGGCGGCGCGGAGGCGCCGCTGCACCCCATGGTCCTGTCCTCGTTCGCGGCCATGCGGGCGCTCTCGCAGCGCTTCGACGACCCCGCGTCCGCCTGCCGTCCCTACGACGCGGACCGCGACGGCATGGTCCTGGGCGAGGGCGCCGGCATCCTCGTACTGGAGTCGGAGCGGCACGCGCGCGAGCGCGGCGCCCGGATCTACGCCGAGTTGGCGGGAGTCGGCATCACCTCGGACGCGTACCACATGGTCCAGCCGGAGCCGAACGGCACCGGCACGGCCGCGGCCGTCCGCGCCTCCCTCGCCGACGCGGGCGTGAGCACGGCGGACGTGGCCCACTTCAACGCCAACGGCACCGCGACCGCACCCGGCGACGCGGCGGAGGCGCGCGCGGTGATGACGGTGTTCGGCGACGCGGACGGAGACGCCACCCAGGGTCCGGCCGTGTCCGCGAACAAGTCGATGACCGGGCACAGCCTCGGCGCGGCCGGCGCGATCGAGTCGATCACCACCGTCCTCGCCCTCCACCACGGCCTGGTTCCGCCGACCCGCAACTTCACCCGCCTCGACGAGGGCCTCTCCGTCGACGTGGTGCACGGCGGCCCGCTCAAGCTGGGCCCCGAGCAGATCGTCGCGGTCAAGAACTCGGCCGGCTTCGGCGGCCACAACGTCGCACTCACCTTCCGCGCCGAGAAGGGGAAGTGACGTGACGTCAACTCTGGAGGCCGCAAGGACTGTTCGCGCTACGACGGCCCCCGCATCGGCCGCTCGCGCCGGGCACCGCCACGCCTCACTCACCGTCCGGGGCAAGGACCGGCCCGGCATCGTCGCGGCGGTCGGCGCGGTGCTCGGTGAGCACGGCGCGAACATCGTCTCCCTCGACCAGTACTCGGACAATCCGCAGGGCGGCGCGTTCTTCCAGCGCACGGTGTTCGGCCTCGACCACCTCGGGGCGGCGCTGCCCGCGATCGAGGACGGACTGCGGCAACGGCTCGCCGGTGACTTCGAGTTGGAGTTCACACTGCGGGACCTGTCGGTGCCCAAGCGGGTGGCGGTCTTCGCCTCGAAGTCCGACCACTGTCTGCTGGACCTGCTGTGGCGGCACCGGCGCGGTCAACTCCCCGTCACCGTCGCCATGGTGATCTCCAACCACCCGGACACGGCGGAGGAGGTCCGGTCGTTCGGCATCCCCTTCTTCCACGTGCCCTCCGCAGGGGCGGACAAGTCGGCTGCGGAGGCCGAGCAGTTGAGGCTGCTGCGGGGCAACGTCGACTTCGTCGTCCTGGCCCGCTACATGCAGATCCTGTCGGCGGACTTCATCGAGCGACTGGACGTGCCGATCATCAACATCCACCACTCCTTCCTGCCGGCGTTCATCGGCGCGGGCCCCTACGCCAAGGCGAAGGAACGCGGCGTGAAACTCGTCGGGGCCACGGCCCACTACGTCACCGAGAACCTCGACGAGGGCCCGATCATCGAGCAGGACGTGGTCCGGGTCAGCCACGCGGACACCGCTGCCGACCTGCAACGACGCGGCGCGGACGTGGAACGGGCGGTGCTCACGCGGGCGGTGCAGTGGCACGGCGAGGACCGCGTGCTCCGCCACGGCAACCAGACGATCGTGTTCGCATGAGCCGACCCGGAGATGTGGACGTGCTCGTGACCGGCCTGGGCGCCATGACCCCGCTCGGCGCGACGGCACCCGAATCATGGCAGGGGCTGCTCGACGGACGCTCCGGCGTGCGCACCCTGCATGACGAACACGGCTCCTGGCCCGAGGAGTTACCGGTGCGCATCGCGGGCACCGTGTCCGCCGACCCGGTCGACGTCCTCGGCCGGGTGCAGGCCCGCAAGCTGGACCGCGGTGAGCAACTGGCCGTGGCGGCGGCCCGGGAGGCCTTCCAGGACGCGGGCCGGCCCCCGGTAGAACCGGAACGGCTGGCCGTGGTCGTCGGCACCGGCATCGGGGGCGTGTTGAGCACGCTCGGCCAGAACGACGTCTACGAGCGGTCCGGCATGCGGAAGTTGTCGTCGTACGCCGTCCCGATGCTGATGCCGAACGGCCCGGCGGCCTGGGTCAGCATCGACCTCGACGCCCGGGCGGGCGCCCGTGCCCCGGTCAGCGCCTGTGCCTCGGGCGCCGAGTCCATCGCCCTGGCGCTGGACCTGATCCGTCTCGGCCGCGCCGATGTCGTGGTGGCCGGGGGCACCGAGGCGAGTCTGCATCCGCTCATGGTCGCCGCGTTCGCGCAGATGAAGGCGCTCTCCCGGCAGGAGGGCGACCCGGCCGCCGTGTCCCGGCCGTTCGACGCCGGCCGCTCCGGGTTCGTGATCGCCGAGGGCGCGGCCGTACTGGTCCTGGAACGCGCCGAGTTCGCCCGTGCCCGGGGTGCCCGCGTCTACGGCGCGGTGGCCGGCGCGGCCGTCACCTCCAGCGCCCGGCACATCTCGGCGTCCGACACGGAGGGGCAGGTCCGCGCGATCCAAGCGGCCCTGCGGGACGCGGAGTTGGAGCCCGCCGACATCGGCCATGTGCACGCCCACGCCACCTCGACACCGGGCGGCGACCTCGCGGAGGCCGACGCGGTGGCGAAGGCGCTGGGCACCCACCCGGTGGTGACGGCGACCAAGTCGATGACGGGCCACATGCTGGGCGCGTCGGGGGCGTTCGGCGCGATGTCCGCCCTCCTCTCCCTCCACCACGGGGTCGTCCCGGCCACCCGCAACCTCGACGCCCTCGACCCGCAGATCCACCTGGACGTGGTCAACGGCGAGAACCGCGCGGGCAGTTGGGACGCGGCCCTCACCAACTCCTTCGGCTTCGGCGGCCACAACGTGAGCCTGGTCCTGAAGCGGACGCCATGAATGAGGAGCGGGAGCAGAGGAACGCGGCGATGACGATCGGCGTACTGGGCACGGGCGACATCGCCGTCGCACTCGCGACGATGTTCGCCCGTGCCGGGCACGAGGTACGGACCGGCGGGCGCCACGGAGACGTCGTGGCAGCGTCCTCGGTCGTGATCCCCGCCGTCCTCGGCGTACCGGGAGCTGTGCAGCAACTCCGGCCCTGGCGGGGCGAGTTGCGAGGGAAGATCCTGGTGGACATCACCAACCCGTTCACCGGCGGGCACGTCGACTTCGTGGGCCCCTGGGCGACCGGCGGCACCACGGACCTCGCCGCCGCGTTCCCGGAGGCACGGCTGGTGGGCGCCTTCAAGAACGTGTGGTGGGAGGGGTTCGACGGCACCCCCGACCCGTCCGTCCCCGAAATCCACGTGATCTCCGACGACTTGGCGGCGAAGCGGACGTTCCTGGGGCTGTGCGCGGCGACGCCGTTCACCTACGTCGACGGGGGCGGGCTGGACCTGGCGCGGCGGGTGGAACGGATGGCGTTGCGCGGGGTGGGGTCGGCGGGAGTGTTCGCGGAGGCACATCCCGCCGCCGTATAAGGCGGGCCGGAGGCGGGCAGTGATCATGGCGTCGTCTCAGCACTGTGAAGGGATTCACCGTGACCGTCGCGCCTCCCCCCATACCCAGGGCCGCGGGTTCGCTGCCGCTTCTGGGCCACGCGATCCCCCTCCTCCGCGACAACCTCGGATTCGTCGCCTCCCTGCGCGGCTACGGCCCGCTCGTCGAGATCCGGCTCCAGCCCGGCCAGTCCACCATCGTCGTCAACGACCCGCCCCTGATCCGGGCCATGCTGGTCGACCTCGCCCCCACCCTCGACAAGGGCCGGTTCTTCGAGAAGATGGGCCAGTTGCTCGGTGACAGCGTCGTCACCGCGGCGGGCACCGAGCACGTGCGCAAACGGCGCCAGCTCCAACCGGCGTTCCGGCACACCGAGATCACCCGGTACGTCGACATCATGCGCGAGCAGGTCACCGCCGCCGTGAGCACCTGGCGGCCCGGCGAGGTCCTCGACGTCCGCGAGGCCATGGTCCGGCTGTCCCTCGACATGCTGGCCGCGACCGTGTTCTCCGGCAGCATCGACGACGACGCCTTCCACCGACTCCGCGAGGACCTGTCGGTGGTCATGAACGGCGTGGGCGCCCGCATCATGCTGCCGGACTGGGTGGAGCGGCTCCCGCTGCCCGCCAACCGCCGCTTCACCGCGGCCCGCGACGCCGTCCGCGCGACCATCGACACGGCCGTCGCCGAGCTGCGCGCCACCGACCGGGACACCGGCGACATGCTCTCCCTGCTGCTCCGGGCCACCGACGAGGAGACCGGCCGGCCGCTCACCGCCCACCAGATCTGCTCCGAGATCCTCACCCTGGCCGTGGCCGGCACGGAGACCACCGCGTCGGTCCTGTCCTGGGTGCTGTACGAACTCGCCCGCGACCCCGGCATCGACGCCCGCGTCCAGGAGGAGCTCGACACCGTCCTCGGCGACCGCCCCGTCACCTTCGAAGATCTGTCCCAACTCCCGTACCTCGCACGGGTGATCCGCGAGACCCTACGGCTGCACCACACGGGCTGGCTGGTCACCCGCCGCACGCTCACCGCGACGCGGCTGGGCGACTGGGAGATCCCGGCCGACACCGAGCTGGCGTACTGCCAGCACGCGCTGCACCGCGACCCCGCGCACTTCCCCGACCCGCTCGTCTTCGACCCCGACCGCTGGCTGGACGACGGCCGGCGGCGTTCCGAGGCTCCCGTTTCCCAGCTTCCCGATGAAACGTTCCTTCCGTTCGGTGCGGGCAAGCACAAATGCATCGGCGACCGCTTCGCCCTGGCCGAGATCACCACCGCGATCGCCACCCTGACCCGCGCCTGGCACCTCGGCCTCACCACCGACCGGGCCGTCCGCCCGGTGGCCCGCGCGACGGTCCGCCCCAGCACGCTCCGGATGACACCCCGCCCGCGGACCCGAGCCCGCCCGACGACCATCTGACCGCCGTCTGCCGACATCGTGGGGCCCGCGTCGTACAGCGCGGGCCCCACGTGCGACGACGACGGAATCCAGCCCTTTCCGGACTGGAGTAACGTGGCATTACCGAGCGCACCTCGCACGCCGTCAGCCGTTTCGGCGTCGCCCTCGGGGAACGGCAACGCCGGATCGCACCGCGTCCGGCCGGAAAAGAGCCGCCCCACATGAGCCTGATGAGTCTCGGAGTACTGCACTCCTCCCGCAAGGAGAACGAGTTCCGTCTGCCGCTGCACCCCCGGCACCTCGACCGGATCGCCCCGGACATCCGGGAGCGAATCTTCCTCGAACAGGGCTACGGCGAACGGTTCGGCATCGCCGACGACGCGCTGCGCCCCCTCGTCGGCGGCCTCCGTTCACGTGAGCGCCTGGTCGCCGAGTGCGACATCATGCTGCTGCCCAAGCCCATGCACGAGGACCTCGCCGAGTTGCGCGAGGGCCAGGTGCTGTGGGGCTGGCCGCACTGCGTGCAGGACGAGAAGATGACGCAGATCGGCATCGACCGACGGCTGACCCTGATCGCCTGGGAGGCCATGAACCACTGGACGTCCACCGGCGCCTTCAGCGTCCACGTCTTCCACAAGAACAACGAACTGGCCGGCTACTGCTCGGTACTGCACGCCCTCCAGCTCGGCGGGCTGACCGGAAGCTACGGCCGCCGGCTGCGCGCGGTGGTCATAAGCTTCGGCGCCACGGCACGCGGCGCGGTCACGGGCCTGGGTGCGATGGGCGTCTCCGACGTCACGGTGCTCACACAGCGCGCGGCGGCGGCCGTGGCGTCACCGATGCCGTCGGTCGTGATGGGGCACTTCGAGGAGCAGGAGGACGACCCGACGCGCCTCCAGGCGGTCACCGGGCTCGGGCCCGTGCCGCTCGCGCAGTACCTGGCCGGGTTCGACATCGTCGTCAACTGCGTGCTCCAGGACACCGACGCGCCGCTCATGTTCGTCAACAACGAGGAACTCGCGCTGTTCCAGCCGGGGACCTTCTTCATCGACGTGGCCTGCGACGAGGGCATGGGCTTCGCCTGGGCCCGGCCGAGCGGCTTCGGCGACCCGATGTCCACGGTCGGACCGGGCTGCCACTACTACGCCGTGGACCACAGCCCGTCCCACCTGTGGAACTCCGCGACCTGGGAGATCAGCGAGGCGCTCCTGCCGTATCTGGGTACGGTCATGAGCGGACCCGGCGCATGGGACGACGACGTCACGGTGCGGAAGGCCATCGAGATCCGGGACGGTGTCGTCCAGAACCCGAAGATCCTCTCCTTCCAGCACCGGTCGGCCGCCTACCCGCACAGCCCCGAGGCCCAGAGGCCCGAAGGTCATGAGGTAAGGCGGCCTGACGGCAAGGCAGTTGGCGGTCCGGTGACGGTCTAGCCGTGGTTTAGCTCCGGTTGACCCCGGTGGCCACCGCGTGGCCGATGAAGAGGTAGACGAGGGCGGGCAGGCCGTAGTTGACCACGGTGCGCCAGTCCGCCGAGTGGATGGTGAACAGGTTGTGCGACCAGCCCGACAGCCAGTTGGCCGCGTCGTGGACCCAGTCGACCGAGCTGTTCGCGCTGTTGGCGTTGAACAGATAGAGAGCGATCCACAGGATCAGGATCAGTGCCGCGATGTCCGCGATGACGGAGATGACCGTCCCCGCGGGGCTTCCGCCGTAGCGTCTGGACATGTACAACGGGTGGCCCGGAACGCCGAGTTGAAACCTCTCGGCGTCCGGTGCCGTCAACGGCGGGCCAGTTGGCGCTCGCCGCCCGCACCCGGCTGGTACGGCAGGCCGTAGTGCTTGAAGATCCCTTCCTCCTGCTCGGCGGGCAGTACGTCGTCCGTGCCGATCGAGGGGGCCTGCTTCACCAGCGCCTTGGGATACCCGACCTTGACGTAGTCAGGACCCACGACCGCGTCGTCCAGCGGGACGAAGATCAGCCGGTGCCGCGTGGGCAGTCCGACCCGGACCGTGGCCATGGCCGGCTCATCGGTGGCGGTGTCCACATACACGGCCTCCAGCACACCGATCTTGTGCGACTCCGCATCCACGACGTCACGCTCCCGCCATTCCCGGACATCGGCTGAGCGAATCATGACCTTCTCCTCCCGGACGGCTCGCCCACCGGTGGCGGCCCGCTGCCGCCACAATCGGTCGATCTCGGCGCACATCACCACGGCTTCCCGCCCTGCCAGGTCCTATTCAGCCAGGTCGGCGCGAGAATCGGGACGCACACCGCGGGCCTCCCGGGAGCGGCACCCCGGCGTCACCGGCCGACGGACGTCCCACCCGGAAAGTGACGCTCGATCACCCGCGCCACCCCGTCCTCGGCAAGGGAGAGCGTAACGTGGGCGACCGCGTCCAGAACACTCGGGTGGGCGTTGGCGACGGCGTACGGCATGCCCGCCCAGGCCAGCATCGGGAGGTCGTTGGGCATGTCGCCGAAGGCCATCGTCTCCTCGGCGGTGATGCCGCGATCGGCCGCGAACTGCCGTAGAGCGTGGGCTTTGCTCACGCCCACGGCGATGGCCTCGACCAGTCGTTCGCCGTTGGAGTGGTAGACGGTGACCAGGTCGCCCAGTGCCGGGGCGGCGAGGGCAAGCAGTTCGTCGGCGGTCAGGTGCGGGTGCCGGCCGACCAGTTTGGGCGCCGGGCGGTCCCACAGGCCGGTCTCGCCGGGACGCCGGACGGTGATGTCGTCGTCCCAGGACCCGGCCTCGTAGAGGTCGTCGCCGTGGAGTTCGTCGGCGTACTCCACGGCGAGGCCGAGGCCCGGGATCGCCGCCCGGAGCCGACGGACGGTCTCGGCGAGGGTGCGCGGGTCGATGGCGTGCTCCGCCACGACAGTCCGGGTGCCCATGTCGTAGAGGAACGCCCCGTTGGAACAGATCGCCGTCCCGAACGCGCCGAAGGCATCAGCGATCGGGCCCATCTGGCGAGGCGGCCGCCCGGTGGCGAACACGAACTCGGCGCCCGCGTCCCGGACTCGGGCGAAGGCCTCGACGGTGCGGGCGGAGACGGTGCCGTCCTCGCGCACGACGGTCCCGTCGAGGTCGGTGGCGACGAGCCGGGGCTGAAGCCGAACACCGCTGCCGGTCGTGTGCGTCATGCGTGGCTCCTCGCCGCAACGTGTTCCGATGGGGTGCTCCGACCGGTAACTCCCCGATGGGGGTGGGTGGTTCGCGTACGGCGACCGCGGGGCCGACACGATCACCCTATGCGGGTCCGGTTCGCCTGGCCGCTGGGTAAAGTGGCCCGATCACCCGCCCGGTGGGCCGGTCGGCGTCGTCCTCGCCCAGGAGGACACGAAAGGGAGAGATGACCATCGCCCCCGCCAGCGACCCCGCACTCGTCCGCGCCCTGCTCACCGAGCAGTTCCCGCACTGGTCCCAACTCCCCCTGGCCCGCCTGGAGCCCGCCGGTTCGGACCACGTCATCTACCGCCTCGGCGACACCATGTCCGTACGACTGCCCCGCAGCGACTGGGCGGACGGCGAGGCGGCCAAGGAACACACGTGGCTCCCCCTCCTCGCGCCCCGGCTGCCCCTGACCGTCCCGGAACCGCTCGCGCTCGGCGCACCCGGCCCCGGCTACGCATGGCACTGGTCCGTCACCCGCTGGCTGGACGGAACGACGGCGGCCGTGGACGGTCTCACCGACCCCGACCTGGCCGCCGCTCAACTCGCCGACTTCCTACGGACGTTGCAGCGCATCCCCGCCGCCGACACGCTGCGCCCCGGCCCCCACCCCGAGTTGACCCGCCCCCCGCTGGCCACCCGCGACCGCGCGACCCGGGCGGCGATCGAGGCCGTGGACGGCGTCTTCGACTCCGCCGCCCTCACCGAGGTCTGGGACAACGCGCTCGACGCCCCCGCCTGGGACCGCGAACCGGTGTGGTGCCACGGGGACTTCCACACGGGCAACCTGCTCACTGTCGACGGGCACGTCTCCGCCGTCATCGACTTCGGCGGCCTGAGCATGGGCGACCCCGCCTGCGATCTGGTCATCGCCTACACCCTGTTGTCCGCCACGACCCGCCCGCGCTTCCGCACCGCGCTCGCCCTGGACGAGGCCACCTGGACGCGCGGCATGGGCTGGGCCCTGACCACCGCCCTGAACGCCTACACGAGTTACGCGGCCACCGAACCCCGCGTCGCCCGGCAGACCACCCGCCAGCTCACCGAGGTCCTCACCGAACACGCGGGCGTCACCCCGACAGACCGGCCGGCGCCCGCAGTTCGGAATTCTCGGAATGAAGCGGGAGCCGGATTCTGAAGGTCGCCCCCCGCCCGGGCGCCGAGTCGACCTCGACCCGCCCCGCGTGCGCACCGACCAGGGAGTCGACGATGGCCAGCCCCAGCCCGGCGCCACCGGTGGCGCGTGTACGAGACGTGTCGGCGCGGTAGAAGCGTTCGAAGATGTGGGCGGTCTGGGCCGGGGTGAGCCCCGGCCCCTCGTCCGCCACCTCCAGGACCGCGTCCTCGCCCACCGTGCCCACACCGATGCGGATCGCCGTGCCGGGCGGGGTGTGGGCGACCGCGTTGCCGACGAGGTTGGTCACGACCTGGCGCAGGCGTGCCTCGTCGGCCAGGGCGGGAGCCGAGGCGGGGGCGCCGACGCCGTCCGGGCCGGTGAGGGCGACCGGGCGGGTGGCGTCCAGGGCCCGTACGTCGTGCAGGGCGTCGGCGGCGAGGGTGCGCAGGTCCGTGGGGGCCAGTTCGAGGGCCGGGCCCAGATCGCCGGTGGTTCCCAGGCTGTGCTCGTCGAAGCGCGCCAGCAGCAGCATGTCCGCCACCAGCCGGGCGAGGCGGTCCGACTCCCGCGCGATGCGGGCCATCGTGGCGTCGATGTCCTCGCGGTCGGAGACCGCGCCCATGCGATGCAGATCCGTGAGGCCCTTGATGCCGGCCAGCGGGGTGCGCAGCTCGTGGCTGGCGTCGGCGACGAAGCGCGTCATCCGTGCCTCGGACTCGGCACGCGCGGCGAACGCGGTCTCGACCTGGGCGAGCATGCCGTTCAGGGCGGTGGCGAGGCGGCCCATCTCCGTGTGCGGGCCCGCCAGTTCGGGGACGCGGCGGGACAGGTCACCGGCCGCGATCTCGGCCGCCGTCTGCTCGATACGGGTCAGCGGGCGCAGCCCGGAACGCACCGCGAACCACCCGGCGAGACCCAGTACGACGAGCAGCCCGAGCCCGGTGGTCTCGTAGATGTGCCACATCCGGTCCACCGTGCCGTCCACCTGGCTCATCGACGCCGACACGACCACGCTGCCGCCCGCACCACCGGCCGCGCTACTGTCCGGCGACGCGACACGGGGCACCCGGGGCACGACGATCGACCGCCACCGGGTGTCGCCCGAGGTGCCGGCCACGGTGAACGCCTTGCCCGCGCGAGCGGCGACGGCGGACGCGTCCAGCCTGGGCAGGTCCGGCCCCGACGCGTCCTCGGTGCGTTTCGGACCGGCGAGCGAGTCGATGCTGCTCTCGACGGCGCCGTCCTTGTCCACGTAGGTGATGACGGGGTTGCCCAGTACCTCCGTACTGAAGTCGGTGAGACCGGGCGGCATCTTCCCGTCTGCCCCCGTCTTCGCCACGGTCGGCGGGAGTACGGCGAACACCTGGGCGGAGGCCCGGAGTTGGGCGTCGACGCGGTCCCGCATGTAGGCGCGCAAGGCGTTCCCGGTGACGAGGCTGAACGCGGTGAACCCGGCCGTCAGCAGCACCACGGCAATCAGCAGCACCCGGCTCCGCAGCGAGGCCCGCGCCCACATGACGCGCGGCCGGAACGAGTCGGCGCTCACGCCCGCGGCCCGCGCAGGACGTAGCCGACGCCGTGCACGGTGTGGATCAGCCTCGGCCCGCCGTTGTCCAGCTTCCGGCGCAGATAGCTGATGTACGTGTCGACGATTCCGGTGTCGCCGCCGAAGTCGTACTCCCACACCCGCCCGAGGATCTGCGCCTTGCCGACCGTGCGCCCGGCGTTGGTCATCAGGTAGTGCAGCAGCCGGAATTCGGTCGGTGAGAGCCGTATCGGCTCGCCCGCGCGGGTCGTCTGGACGCCCTCCGGGTCGAGTTCGAGGTCGGCGACCCGCAGCAGCGCCGCGGGGTCGCCGCTCGTGCGGCGCAGCACCGCGCCGATCCGGGCGATCAGCTCCTGGAGGTCGAAGGGCTTGGTGACGTAGTCGTCGCCGCCCAGAAGCAGCCCCTCGATCTTGTCCTGCGTGGCGTCGCGGGCGGTGAGGAACACGACCGGGATGTGCCCCGCGCGGGAGTCCGCGCCCCGCTGCTCACGCAGCCGCCGGATCACCTCGAAGCCGTCCATGTCGGGCAGCATCACGTCCAGCAGGACCAGGTCGGGCGACACGTCACGGGCCCCGTCCAGCGCCTCCTGCCCGGTGGCGGCCGAGGCGACCGTGAAACCGGCGTGCCGCAGCGCCGCGCACAGCAGCTCCCGTACGGTCGGTTCGTCGTCCACGACCAGCAGGTTCACGTCCGTGGTGGTGGGCCGGGACAGGTGCGGTCCCGCCCGCTCAATGGTTGCCATGGGGTGCCTCCAGGGTGCCGGGATCGGTTCCCGGCGCCGGGGTGTGCGAGGACGCGGCCGACGGGGACTTGCGCGCGAGGATACGGCGGGGGGATGTCATTCCTCCGTAAAGGTCCGCTGTGCGCAGCAGGCTCCCCAGGAATCCGGCCACGCCTCCGGCCAGCAGCCCGAACACCACCGTCCACAGCACGCCGCCGGTCAGCTCGGCCCGTGTGCCGCCCATCTCGCTGCCGAACATGCTGACGCCGAAGTTCCCGGACGCCCCGGCCAGCCAGGCCGCCGAGCCGAGGACGACCGCCGTGACGAGGCCGAACCGCTCGGCCGTCCCGAGGTGCCGGGCCAGCGGGCCGTCGTAGCGGTGCAGCGGGCGGGTGTGCGCCGGGACCGTGTTCCGGGCGGCCACATATGCGCAGGTCAACAGGATGACGGCGGTCACCGCGAGCGTCGCGGACCACAGCGGCCAGCCTCCGGCCGACAGACTCCTGAGGTGCTCGGTCCGGTCCGTCTGCTGCGCGGCGGCGGTCTGCTGTCCGCCGCCCAGGGCGCCCATCAGCGAGGCGAGCGGATTGCCGCCCTGGCTCTGCACGGGGTGCGTCGCGGCCGTCCACGGCGTACCCACGCCCAGCGTCAGCAGCACGGCCAGCGCGTTCGGCGCCGCCAGCAGCACCGCACCGGCGACCGTCCCGGCCCGCCCACCGGTCACCGCTCCCACGAACGTCAGCAACGCCATCGGTACGGCGACCAGGACCAGGAGCGCGCGTACGACGGCCGAGAGACTCGGCGCCCACCCGGGCCGCACCCGGTCCACCGCACCGCCCAGCGGCACCCGCACCCGACGGCTGACCAGGCACCCCAGCGCGAGCACCACGGCCACCCACACCAGCGCGCCGAACGCGGTCGCGCCGACATGGACTTCGTACGACATCGTCGTGTCCTGCGCGGTACCGGCACCGCCGCCGAACATCCCGCCCAGCGCACCCGCCGCACCACTGCCACCGCTCGCCCCGGCGCCCTGCCCACCGCCGAGCCCGCGGCTCATCGCCGACGCGGGCAGACTGAACGTCCCGTGCGCGAGGGTGGCCACGAGGATGAACGCGACCAGCGCAGCCGCTCCGGCACCGGCGGCCCGGGCGCCCAACTCACGTGCGGTGACCGGCCGTTGCCGCAGCCGCCGGGAGAACACCAGCCACAGCACCACGGACCCGACCAGCGTCACCCCGAGCGGCATGACCGAGGCCGCCCCGCTCATCGACGGGCTCATGCCGCCCCCGCCACCACCGAGGAGCCCGGACAGTATCGAACTCATCGACCCCGAACTACCGGCGCCTGCACCGGAGTTGACCGAACCGGCGCTCACCGACCCGCCAACCGCCATGGCGGCCAGGGCCATTGCCATCGCGCCCAGCGATCCCACCGACCCCGCCCCCAGCAGCCACAGCGCGAGCCACGCCACGGCGGCCATCGCGACGAGTCCGCACAGCGCGGCCACCGCGCCTTCGAGGGCGCTCGCTCCCGTGCCGTCCGGCAGGAGTACGGGGACAGGACGGGAAACAGGACGGGACCTTGCGGTCGTAGAGGTAGAGGCAGGCATCGCGGGAACCCTCCGGAGCTTTTCGAGGACGTCGTCCGCACAAGGTGGCGTACGCGTTTGCCGGGTTCCGGAGAGGTTCTGGGAGGTTCCTGAGAGTCGGCGGGGCGGGACGCGGGTCACGGGGGCGGTACGGCCGATGTGTCCGGTCCCGTTCCCAGGAAGTTCCCAGAACCGCCCGGCCGCGCGACCCGCCATCCACTGTCCGCCACCCACTGTCCGCTATCCGAAGGCGGGCAGCACCTCCCGTTCGAACAGCCGCAGACTCGACCACGCCAGATCCATCGGCATCCCCCCGCACAGCGGATGGAACTGCGTGAACGGCGTTGGCGCGGCCTTCAGTTCGGTCACGAACCGCTCGGGCGTGAGGACGCGGTACTGGTCGCCGCGCCGCAGTTCCGCCAGACCGTCGGCCGTACGGAAGGGCGCGGCCACGTCGTCCTGGGCCTGCCACTCGCCGTAGGCGTTGGTCTCGTGCAGGAAGAACGGGGCCATCCGCTCCCAGCCCTCGTCGGGATCCTCGGCGAGCGCCACCACCCGGTTCGGCCCGATCGGACTGGGCCCGGGGTCGGGGCGGCCCAACTTCCCGGTCTCGTCGCGGTAGTACTCCCACACCTCGGGCACGGAGGGCACGAACCCGTCGGCGATCCGGGCGGCCCGGCGCGCCGCCGGTTCGCTGCTGCCGCCCAGCAGGACGGAGGGGCCGCCCGGCCGGTACGGCGCCGGCGTGACGCGCACCGTACGGCCCCGATAGCTGAACGGCTCCCCCGTGAAAGCCGACTTGAGGGTGGTCACCACCTCGGTGACCCGCCTGGCCCGCTCCTTCATCGACACGTCGAACATGGCGAACTCCTCGCGCACATAGCCGCCCGCGACGATCAGGTCGACGCGCCCCCGGCTGATGTTGTCGAGGACCGCCAACTCCTCGGCGAGGCGCAGCGGATCGTGGAAGGGGGCGATCAACGCGGCGACGAGGAACCGGACTTGCTTCGTGCGGGCGGCCATCGCCGCGAGCATCTGGACCGGGCTGGGCAGATAGCCGTCCGGCGAGCCGTGGTGCTCGGAGACGGTGATCCGCGTACAGCCGAGCCCGTCGGCCCACTCGGCCATGTCGAGGGCGGCCGCGTAACGGTCCGCCATGGCCGTACCGGCCGACTCGGGGTTGCGGAAGTCGAATCGAAGGGTGAACGCCATGCCAGGACCAGTCATCGTTCGAGAATATGATTCTCGATGAGGAGAACACAATATCCACGAGTAGGAACAACCTTTACCGAACCAGCGGAAGGTGATGTTCCCCCAGCCTCTACCGAGCAGTAACCCCTTCGCCCTACGCTGCTGCCGCCAACCAGGCCACGGCGAAGGGGACTTGACCCATGAAGGCGATAAGACGGCTGGCCGCGCTGCTCGGCGCGACGGCCCTGCTGCTGACGGGGGCCGCGGGCAACGCCCATGCGGCGGCGGCGAAGTTCTCCGGGACGACGACGATCGGGACGCACAACGCGTACGAGAAGGACAAGTACACGTACTGGGCGCAGGCGTTGGACTCCGGGGCCTCGCTGCTCGAACTGGACGTCTACGCCGACAGTCTGACCAAGCGGTGGCGGGTCAGCCACAGCAACCCGCTCGGCAACGACAACAACTGCGAGTACGCGAGCACCCCGTCCGACCTGTACAGCAAGGACCGCAACCAGGACCTCGGCAGCTGCCTCGACAACATGGCCGCCTGGAACACCCTGCACCCGGACCACGCGCCCATCATCATCAAGGTGGAGATGAAGGTGGGCTTCAACAACAACGTGGGCCTCGGCCCGGACGAGTTCGACACCCTGGTCTCGCAGAAGCTCGGCAGCAGCGTCTACAAGCCGTCCGACCTGCTCGGCTCCTCGTACTCCACGCTCGACGCGGCGGCGAAGGCGAACGCGTGGCCGTCCCGCGACGACCTCAAGGGCAAGTTCGTCTTCGAACTGATCCCCGGCACGGTCGAGCAGGCCAACCCCTTCGACCACTACTGGACCGACCAGGAGTACGGCGACCATCTGCGCGACCTGTACGCGGCCGGCACGATCACGCAGGCGCAGGCCTTCCCGGCGGTGCTGGGCGCGGCGAACGGCGATCCCAGGGCGAGCCGTTGGACGTCGGACACCTCGATCCGCCCGTGGTTCGTCTTCTTCGACGGTGACGCGGCGACCTACGTCAACAACGGCTACGACACGTCGTTCTACTCCACGAA
>Ga0307510_10000496_pt1 | contig 38884 bp, 44 predicted proteins | sample 12_EM_MG_FD_207224 | JGI IMG/M metagenome (GOLD analysis project Ga0307510, IMG submission 207224) | Populus trichocarpa ectomycorrhiza microbial communities from riparian zone in the Pacific Northwest, United States - 12_EM | ecosystem: Host-associated > Plants > Roots > Unclassified | place...
TGCTTGGTTGACTTTCAAAGTCCGCTAGTAGATCCGAAGCGTGGAGATCCTCAGAGTTAACCCAGGAATCATGAGCTGGCAAGTATCCTTTCCAGCGCACAAGATATTGCTTCTTCTTCCATCGACCGAATAGTCTCTCTTTGAGTATCTGCTTGACTTCCCATTCTGGTTCGCCTTCTAGAATGTCAGGTGGCAGTTCCAGGAAGTTGGGGCCATGTTGATCAGTTTCTTTATATGGCGTAAGCAGGGATGCGTGGAAGACGTCATGGATCTTCCAGGTAGGGGGTAACTTGATTTTGTATGCGACTTTGGATACTTGGGAGACTACCTCGAAAGGTCCATATCTCCTTGGTGATAACTTGGGTGTGATGTTGCTTGGGAGTCATAGGTTTGTTCCTTCTAACCAGACTTTGGATTTGATAGGGAATGGTGAATGGTGTGGACGTTCTTTGATCCAGGATTCTTGCACTTTATATTGTGCCTCTTGGGCGGCTTTCCTGGCTTCTTCAATGGATGAGAGTCATTGTTCGAGGGATGGGATACTGTCTTTCTAGTTGGCTGATGTATTTGTGGAGTATAGCCGATGAGTAGGTCGAATGGTGTTTTCTTTGTCGTAGCGGAGGGCCAGGAGTTCTTAGTATACTGAGCAAGAGGTAACCAAGCGTGCCAGTTGTTCTGTTGAGTACCGCAGAATACATGAAGGTACTGTTCAAGGGTTTGGTTAGTTCGTTTGCTGGCTCCATCTGTTTGAGGATGATAGGCTGTGCTGATGTTCTGGTGGATGTTCAAGATGCGACATAGTTCTGTTGAGAACTTGGATACAAAGTGGACGTCACGGTCCGAGATTATCTTGTGAGGTATGCCGTAGTATGGGATAACATTGTTCAGGTAAAGTAGAGCGACTCCTTCAGAGTCAATTTGTTACGATCTCGGGCACTTGGCCCACATTTTTCTTTCTTTTCTCATCCAATATGTACTTATATGATCACATGACTTCGACTCACATGACTGCTTATCTGTACAACAGAGCCATCTTGTTGGGAACTTCATTGTTCCCTCCTTTTGTATGTTTCCCATTGTTATGATCTACCCCATTTTTCTCGATTACCCTACCCCTCCTTACCTGGACCAAAACTCGTATCCTTCGGACTTGAACCAGTAACCAAACATACCGCCAAGTCACCAGTCATCTTTCCTAGTGCTACGCCACCAGAGTCTATGGGAAAGCAACCACTACCATTGAACCCATCAGTCCTGCCAGACCTGCCACCGCTACCGCCTAGTGAACCATCCAAACCATCGTCACCCCTTGATCAGCCCCCAACTAGACCGGTCACACCTCAATGGACCAAACCATCCCAAGTCGTTATGACACGACCACCATCCCCTGCAAAGTCCATCTATCCATCCCTTGATCTACCACCTATTCCCTGGAACATCCATCATCGGGAATACTCTTCAATGGAAGAGTACCAAGAGCCAACCCTAGTGGAGAACCCACTGGAAGACCCAGACAGTCCTATAAAGGACGCACCAACGGTGTACTACTTACCAGACATTCCTGACGGACCTATTCATACCTTGCATCCGGAAAGGGCCCCAGCCGCACCTTGGAAGGAACACTACGAGGATCCCTCTCCCCCTTTGTCCCGCAAACGTTCCGTGTCACCAACAAGTCCCTCCTCAGCACCTATACGCCAACGCACCAGAAGAGAAGGCAGTTACCACTCAATTACGCCTACTACCCCGTCACCTATAGCCGGCACCTTGCCTCAGACTCAGGAGAACCAAACAACCTCCTCTGGAGGATCCGCAGACAATCCCTCATCCACGCAGAGCTCCGCAGACGACGCGGATAGCGACATGGCCCTTAATTGGGTCACCATCAATACGGACTACCTTAAAGGGTAGTTGCTTACACTAGACGCCCATTAGACCAGAATGGGCACGCGGAGATCAGATCTCCTCGGATCAACTTCAAACCTCGTGGTCGTCATCGCATCATGACGACACTTCTCTTCTTGGAATGACCCGCCGCCATTGTTCCCCGGTTAAGGATAGATTAGGCAATTCCCTGATCCCTTATTCGCTCTCGCTCATTCTCTATTGTTCGACTCATACAGACCGCAGCACTTGTCCGCGGAGTACCATACGATACAGACAGCCCCCTCTTGACCAGAAGTACCTACCTTAGTGACCATGGTCCGTGCACGATTGTGCCTGTATATAAGCGCCCTGTATTTCGATAGTCAAGCCCTAAGCTTGACTTGATTCTCAATATCAACGTTCTTGAAAGCTCCCCAAGTGCCTCTCCTTTTCCCTCATCTTACATAAGCCTCTCAGAGTTGTCTCTAGCAACACTAGAGACTTCTACTTGTTCAGATACTCGCCACCCGTTCACCTCTTAGTACAAGTCGTACTATCAAGGCCCGTTGAAGCCTTAACACCCATTGTTCTCTTCTTATGGTAGTCTGTGACCACCATTGTTCATGACCCCATTGTTCTGTAACGTCTATTGTTCATGACTCTATTGTTCTCCTCTTTTGTACGCTTAGTCAGGTAGCTGCCCTTTTGTATATAAGCTGGACTTATATCCTAGAGTTGGGCCTTAAGCCTGACTTAGTTTGCAATCTATTGCGTTCTCAGTCCTTGTTGCTTGAACCAACATTTCCCTTTTATCCTTCTTTGAAGTTATCTTCAAATCCTTGAAGATACTTCCTCTTCCTCTTTATCTTCACCCAGACATTGGTCTTAACGACCTTCTCACTTTTATCACCTTCCAAAGCACTTAGGTTATTAAGGGAATCACGACCCTTATAACACTTCATCACTGCTGCATATTTCACCTTTGCGCACATCGCGCCTTAAGGTTCAATAGGCCTTAACACAATTGTTTCGTTACAGGGGATAAAGATGGATGCTTTTGAGCAATCTGTGTCGGTGATCATGAGGATGGTGTCGTATCCTCCTGATAGGGGTAGTTTGGTGATGAAGTCCATGGCGACAGTCTCAAAAGTGTAGCAAATGGCGCGTGCGAGCAGATCGATTAGATTACACATGGACATTGATATCATACATTCCTTAGCATGACAGGAGTTTCACTAGCACACTCATTTAATCAGAACCCTAGAACTCTATTCACTGGTTATATAGCGTAGACAGTTCATTTTGTAGCCCTCAGTTCCCATGTCTGACACATGCATTCTGAGGTGAGTACCAGTATCCCCAATACACACAGTTCCCACGTCTGACACACGCATTCTGAGGCCTTTGCGTGCCCAGAATTCACTCTTTTACTTTTATTAGTTGCTACAGGTTATGGGCCCTGCCCTAGCCCAATAGAACCACTGTCATTGCTGCAAAGTGTCACATTACATTCCCTATGTCTTTCCCAGTACTCCCTGACACTGTCCCCTTCCTCAACGAAGATGGTAGCAACTGGGACACCTTTGCTGCACGTTTCCAAGAGGCCATACAGGCCGCACACCACTGGGGATACTTTGACAGAACGACCACATGTCCTGTTCCAAAGGACATAGCCCACCCCACGATTGCAGAACACCAGGCCGCCAAGGAATGGCAGCGCGAAAATGGCACAGTGCGAGGCCTTCTGTCCCCAAGGCTTGCAGACAGAACCCTACTTTGTATCTGTGCCCACAAAACGGCGAAGGGGCGATGGGAGCAACTTATTGAAGAGTTTGGTCAGCCAGCATACAAAGATACCACAAAGGATGAGGGACTCACCAGAGAAGTACCCGCACAAACAGTTAGCGCAGAGCTAAAGGCGACACCAGGCGAGCCAGATGCCACTGAAGAGGACCCCTTCCACACCGAACCATGCGGCGCAGGGGATAACGAAGACCTTGACTGGGCTGGATTTGGCGTCCAGCTGGCCAAGGAGGGGGAGGCACAGGATGTCGAAGAGGAGGCCGGAGTGGACATTGCACCACTTGAGGAGGACAGCACCCCTTGCACCGAATCCCACCCCGCTCCCCACAATGTGCTGCACACGCCCGCAGCTACTTGCACCCTGGCGTCCCTAGGAGCACTGGATGAGGAGGAGGATCACCTCCGAACCATCACCCTGCGCAGAGAATGCGCCATCGAGAGGCAGAACCAGATGCTCCTGGAGTGACTCTGGGTTCTGTGGTACGTCGTCTGGGCCCGGCTACTAAAGCCACTGGGGCGTGGCCCTGCAGATCCTGGCCCTTCTTGAGTTCAGCATTGAGGCCACACCGCCACTGCCAAACAAGGCCACAAAATCTCCCATTTGCCAGCAGCCCGAGCAGACCCAAGCCCCCACTGGAGTTGGAAGGTCGTTGGAGTCGCTCCTGGGTGAGGCACCGCAGCGCGCGACTGGCCAGATGGGCCTGATGTCGGCGCGGACATATGAGGGCCAGATGCCCATTGGAGAGGCGCACAGCCGTCCTCCTGACCTCCCCGACCCGCAAACACAGGGCTCCACCGCTTGGGAGCCAGCATTCATCATTCTGAAGGCCCATGTCCATGTGCATAAGGTGCAGGGGCCTGTCCCCGATAAGGGTGCTCATATGCGCCCCAATCCATGGCCCAACCTGGGCGTTGTCATCATCGATCCGGATACCTGTATCGGGTCAGCATCACAGCTCGAGGGGGAGCAAAACATTAACTTACCATCTGTGGGGAGCGAGCTGCATGCTGCCCCGCCTACCCCTCAAATATTTTCATTATTGCCACCTGACACCCTTGCATGCGAGAATTCGCCGCGTGGAGAAGCTGCTGCCATCGAGCAGCACGCCACCAAAGACAGTCGCCACCCTGAACCCTTGAAGCCACCCGATGGAGACTTGCAGGAATCAGGGGGAGCATCAGCATCGGGCGACTCACCTTTCCTCCCTGGAGATCACAGCAGCCCCGGAGACCTCAACAGTCTCGGGCCTGCATGCATGGTCGCAGATGTGGATGCGAAGGAAGTCGAACCCTTGTGCATTGATGCGCACAAATGAGGGGGAGTGTTGCCGGTTACGGGTATTGCACCAGCCCTAGCTGAGGATACTGTCAGTGTCGGACCTGCTGATGAGGCTGAGACAGCCAGCGCCACTAAGCCTGAGGCGTTGGTGTCATGGGCACAAGAAGCCGGGCGCGGACATGAAGTTGACGCGCAACCACTGTGAGAGGCGCTGCGAGGAGACAAAGGCACGCCTGGGATGCCCCTGCAAAAACACAAGCGCAAGCATGCGCACAAGCCACCACCTGAGGTGCTGCCACAAAAAGTTGAGCACGACATTGAGATGCCATCGACAGGCAAAGGCGAACGTGCAGAGGCATTGCCACAAGATAGCGGGCGCACACCCAAGGTGCTGCCACCAGAATACAAGCTCGAAGTTGACGCGCTGCCGCAAGGGAGCCCCAACAAGGGCAAAAGCGCGCGCGATGCACCACCACAAAGGGACCCGAGTGTGGGTGCCCTGGCCATTTGGGATCCAGGAGGGAGGCCGCTGAGGGAGCGAACCCTTGAGCCGAAAGGGCCTGTTGAGGCCATGAACATCGCACCGGGCATCGACGCCCCACAACAAAATGTCGCACCGGGCATTGTCGCCCACAAGAAAACACCTGGCTGTGCAGAGTTGAATCAGTCTGCCAGCACCATCCCGAAAAGCCAACCATGCACCTTTATCCCCTTTTCCATCCGTCGTCAGGGGCTCTTATCATCAAGAAGCCCATTCGTTTTCATTTTTCGTTTCGAGGCCCATTGAGAGGGCACTGCGTCGTCCTGGAAGTGTTGAGGCAGAGACTCCAACAGCAATGCGGCCGTTTGGTGGCTGTCACATCCGCATCACATTCGAGTCACACGCTGTCACACGCATCCCCGCGCCATGCATGCTCTGGTGCACTGGCAGAGAAACCCCAACGTGCGGCCACAGCCGCTGCATATAATCCTTGTGCACCCCCATTTTTATTTGGAGGCATTTCGCTGCAGTGCCCAGACTGTCTGCGAAATGAGGGGGAGTGTAGCAAATGGCGCACGCAAGCAGATTGATTAGATTACACATGGACATTGATATCATACATTCCTTAGCATGACAGGAGTTTCACTAGCACACTCGTTTAATCAGAACCCTAGAACTCTATTCACTGGTTATATAGCGTAGACAGTTCATTTTGTAGCCCTCAGTTCCTGTGTCTGACACACGCGTTCTGAGGTGAGTACCAGTATCCCCAATACACACAGTTCCTGTGTCTGACACACACGTTCTGAGGCCTTTGCATGCCCGGAATTCACTCTTTTACTTTTATTAGTTGCTACAGAAAGGTCGAGCATTCTCAGTTGGGGTGATAGGGAACATAGGGGGATGAGCAGGATGAGTGTTGACTTTAGTCATTTGGCAGGTAGCGCAGCCTTTGATGTACTCAGTTACAAAGATTTTCATTCCAGGCCACCAGTAGTAGGGCGAAATAAGTTGGAGGGTTTTGGTAATTCTGGTGTGTCCAGCGGTTTTGTGGTCATGAAAAAGGGATGTTACTCCCCTCCTAAGGTCATTGTCTGCCACGACAACAAGTGCCGTTCTGTGGTACCAGTGAGTGCCGTCCAGTAGGGATAGATTGTGAACTGGTGCCCATTGCTTGAGTTTACTTTGTTCTTGGTATTGCACTAATTTGACTTTCGAGTCCAAATTGTCTCCTATGCTGTCCATATTGAATATGCGGATTGAGGTATGCTGGTCACAGAAATATTGGTCTGGCCATACAGTGACGTCTTCGTTGATTTCATTTGGTCCTTCATAGTCAGGTCGCCTAGATAATGCGTCCGCTCGACTGGTAGCCCCAGGTTTGTACTCCAGTAAGATGTTGTATTGTTCACATTCTGGTAGGTAACCAGCAATGCGTGGCCCAATTTTGCGAGGCTCTCTGTAGTATCTAAGGTTTGCATGGTCAGTATACACCAGGACGGGGATGGTTGTTCCTTTGAGTAGATGAGACCAGCAGCGAAGTCCTCTCATGACTCCAAGGAATTCGCAGTCGTAGATGGGGTAGTTTTGCTCAGTTTGCATGAATTTTTGGGAGTGGAATCCCACCGGTCGTCGTGGTCCTGGTTTCTGAGTGCCGTCTGGTTTAGTGATAGGGGGGTCCCATTGGTAGAGTATTGCTCCTGTACCGACTTGTGAAGCATCGGTTTTGAGCTCGAATTGTCTGTCTGGGTTGGGTCTGGCTAGGATGGGTGCACTGGTGATTAGGGTGATAAGTTTGTCTTGGGCCTCGATTTGTTTGGGCCCCCATTTGAATGGTATGTCCTTTCCGGTGAGTGCTGTAAGGGGTGTGGCGATGATGCTAAAGTTGGGGCAGAACATGCGGTGATAGCCAGCGACTCCTAGGAATCCGCGAACTTGTCATTTGTCTTTGAGTTCACGTGGATAGTCCCTGAGTCCAGCAACTTTAGCTGGGTCGACAGTTGCCCACTCTTTTGAAATCCGGATGCCTAAGAAGTCCATTTGTGGCTGCATGAAGACGGATTTTGATAGTTTGAGGTGTAGGCCATGATGTGCAAGTAAGTCGAATAGGAAATGAATAATTTTGACATGAAGTTTGAAGTCTTTGAGGAGGGTGCCTATACCACAGTCGTCCATGTAGTTCTGGAGGATGCGCCATATGTTGTGTATGCCTTTCTTCTTGAAGTGTTCATATAGTTCCTCAAGAATACCGTTCATGAATCGTTGGAAGCTGGCTGGTGAATTACTCATCCCAAAGAACATGACTTTGGGTTTGAATAGTCCCCGATGTGTTTTGAATGCAGCCTTCCATTGATCGCCTTCCCGTATGCGGATGTTGTTGTAACCCCAGCAGATGTCGAACTTGCTGAATAGTTCCATTCCTTGCAAGTTTTCAATGCACTGTTTGAGATTGGGGAGTGGGGTGACGTCCTTCTGAGTGACTGCGTTGAGGGGGTGATAGTCGATGATGTATCTTTTCTCCTTCAAGTCTTTCTTAGGGACCATGAAGGTAGAGAAGCCGTAGGGGGAGTCTGAGGGTGCGATATAGCCTTTTTCCAGATTTTCGTTGATGAATTTGTTCTCCGCTTCCTGCTTGTCTCTTGAGAGCGGGTAGACTTTGCAGTTGAAGCGGGTAGGGGTGGTGTCCATGAGTACGATTTTGTGGTCTCCATCTCCGTGAGCTGGCGGGAACTTGTTTGCCTCTTTGTCCGAAAATAGTGCCGTATGACATTTGAATTCTTCCAGGAGGGTGACTTCCTCCTTCCCATGTTCCGATGCATACTTATGGGCCATTTCGACTGCTGTGTGGGTGCAGTTAACCTCTACTGGGCCTTCCCTCATTTCTGAAGGAGTAACTCTCGACCATAGAGCACACATTTGTGCTTCAAGGATGAGATCCTCATTTTCTTGGTTCTTTTGTTTGAGCCATGTCTTTGCTCGTTGAAGGGTGCCGTGGAGTAGGGTTTCGATTTGAACTTTTGGTCCCTTGAGTTTGCTTTTCTCCCAGTCAATATCTGGATTGAATTTCTTGAACCAGGGGTAGCCAAAGAGCATTCGGTCACAACCTAGATTCGTGACATAGAATCTTGTTCATTCCTTCTTCTTGCCCTGAGTAACAAGGAGGTCGCATGCCCTAGTAATAGTTCCAGCTTGGTTCATAGTTCCATCGACATTGTATACTGCCTGTGAGTAAGGGAGTCTCTTAGTTCCTAAGCGAAGCTTGTTGATAGTTGTTTGATCAATAAAGTTTTCTATTGCTCCAGTGTCGAGCAAGATTGTTTCTTCTGCTGTCCCTCGATAGTGTGTGATTGGAACTTTTAATTGTATTGAATTTGACTTGTTTACAAACACACTATCAAGTCGGAAAGCCCTAACTAAGGCAGCTAGTTTCGGGCCTTGGGAAAATCCTTTGGCATAAGTTTTCCAATGAAGTCCAGTTTAGTTTCTTTGTTGAAGGAGTCCATGTTTTCCTTCAAGTAATCAGCAAGGCTGTCAAGATTCTTGATGTCTGGCATAATAGGTGCGGCATGAACCCTAGTGGATTCCCTGGTATTGTTGGAACGACTGCTATAGTTACTGCAGTCAGCTTGTTTCTTGCAGCAGTCCTTGGCTTGATGTCCCTTGACTTCGCAGTAGAAGCACAAGTTGCTTCTCATAAGTTCCGCTTTCTTGGCTTCGGAATGCTGTTGTCCTCTGCCAGTGGTAGCGTTGATGTCTGAGGTGACTGTAGCATCGACGTCCATATGATATCCTCCTTGGGAGGTGGTGCGTCGGTCGTTTTTGTTCCTCCAGTTGTTGTTCCTCCCATATCCACCTCTTCCTGGGTTATTGACCTGCCTAGGGGCAAGTTTGAATGCTGTGAAGAGTCCTTGACGTCTTTGGGTGAACTCAGCTGCCGCTTTCCATTTGAGATGGGATTTGCGGGCCTGTTCTTCCCATTCTTTGAAAGTCCAGGGGACTTCAGCAGTAGGGTCAAAGGTAGGGGAGTTAATGATGGTGCTAGTGAGTCCTTGAGTCATAGCGTGCTTGAGTGTTTTGATAGTTCCCTTGTCATCTAGGGGAACACCTGCTTTGTGAGCAAGTTGCTTGAACTTGGCGAAGAAGTCGTCGAGACTATCTCCTTGCTTGAGTTTGCATAACTCCTGGTAAGCTTCGGATCAACGATTCTGGTTGACAAAGGCATTCCTGAATCTTTCTATGTAGTCGGTCCAGAGATCTTCGTCTGTCTCTTGGATTCCGTTGTCTGTTGCTTCTTTGAGTTTCAGGAGTTGTTCTCCTTTCCAGGCATCTACACAAGTGCCATCCATATAACTGAGCATGGTGACGATCCTAGAGAAGGGTTTCTTCATGGTGTCGTTGGCTTGGTTTACTGCGTGCCATAGGTCCCAATTGAGTAGGAACTTGGTAGTCTTGTTTCTGTCTCCATCGAATATAGGTGGAGGGTTTCCTTTGAGAGTGCCGTTAGAGGTATTTGTGATAACATTGATCCTCTGCGCATCCTGCTGGGCTTGGCCAGTAGTGACATTAATTTCTTCCTGTTGTCCTTCCATATTGGTTGGATGATCTGGGGTGTTGGGGCAGGTAGGAAGCTGCTGAAGTGCTGTGGTAACTGCTGCGATAGTGAGAGGGACGCTGGCCTCTTGTTCGTAAAAGATGTGGTTGGGATGCTGAGGGTCTGATATGATCCACCAGCCGACGTCTGAGCTGTTGTATATGCCTCTTTGATTGGTTTGCCACTTGTTATGTCTGAAGAGGAGTTTAACCCAGTAATAGGTGTTGTTGGCCTCGATGAATTCGATAGGCGTGTGTTGTTTCTTTGGGGTATCAAGGTAGTATCTGGTGTTAGGATGTCCTGATCCTTGATCGTCGAAGTATACGTTAACTTTAACATGCTCTGGGAGATCGTCCTGTTGTCTCCTGAAGATTTGTGTAAACTCATTGCTGAGCATATATGTTTGGGTGGTCGCCATGGTGGTAACAACTCTGTGTTTCAAGAGTTTGTAGAAAAGCCTAACTTGTGTTAAGGTCCAAGGGCCTTAAAGACGCGACGTGCATGGGTTGGTTTGGCGACAACTGGGATTGCTCAGTGGGTTGTCCTCCTGAGGCAATGATCACATGAGTAGCGCAGTACCGGTTGGCTACACAGTATAACAAGTAAGTCCCTGGTGATAAGGGCGACTCCTAAGTGTTCTGATAGAGGTAGAAAGGGGAGAGCTTCAAAAGGGGTTTGAAGCGATTTGAGGGTTCGGGCTGTTTGACTCTGAGAGTCCTGGGTGGAAGCTACAAGTCTTGGATTGAAAACCAAGTTAGGCTTAGGGCCTAACTGCTAAAAGTATGAGCACTTATATACAAGTGAGAAGTAACAGGTCACAGGAGTCACAGAATAATACTGTCACGTATAGTAAGGTTCATCATGAGTTGGCAGTTCTAAGTATAGCTCCATCATGAGCTGGCGGTCTTATCATGACGTGGCAATGAGCTGGCAATCCATAAAGGGTTAAATGGTGATACCGTGGGGTGCTGCGGACTGCGGAGTGATGGCATGTGATATCTGACTGCGGAATGGTCAAGTGATCCATCAGGTGACTTGTCAGGTGATTTGGTGGCAGTCCGAGCAGCACGTAAGGGAGCGAGTGGGGAACGAGTGACTGAGAGCGCAGAATAAATGGTGGGAAAGAAGCGGAAAAATGACGATAGGGCTCAGGATCATAACACCTTGGGCCGGTCTGTGGTGAAGAAGCAGTGGCTAAGGGCAGCACTCATTTGGACAGGATCGTGAGAGACAGAGGAGGACATGGTTAGGAGGGAAGGGATTCACTTGATGGAATGTCCTTTGTGCCAAGCGGTGGCTTCCCATAAATGTTCAGAGGTGGTGTGATGAAGGAAGTCATGCGACCATTCGCGTTTCGCAGTAGCAATGGTGTGGCAGAGTTGGCGGATGGCATCTTTGCACGGATGGCCTTCAGAATGGTAGACAATGGAAAGAGCCGCGGCACAATCCTGGTTCCACCAACGTACTCCACAAGGGTCAGGGGCCCATTTGGGGTGGAAGACTTTGGCAGAGGTGAAGTCAATGTCTGCATGAAGTTGATCTGCTGCTTTGATAAGGGAGGGGATATCGGAAACGTGGGGAGCAGGGAGCAGGCCAAAGAGTTTGGTCCAGGAGTTGATGAGGAGGTCATCAACCATATATCCTGAAAGGTTGGGAGGGGGAGCAATGGCGATAGCCTTGGCTGGATACCAAAGGAGCGATAGTGCTGTGTGATCTGATGAGATTGAAGCGTCAAAGGAAATGAGGAGGGGGGAGATCTGCCCAGAGATTGCCACCGCCTCATTGATGAGAGCAAGGTCAAGGACTGAGGGTTGGATCCCATCTCTCTTGCTGTTCCACGTCGCAACGGATGGTGGATTCAGAAGCTCAAAGCCCTGGTTGTCAAACCAGTCAATGAGTTCCGAGGCCCATGGGGATATAGTACTATAAGGGAGGGACCAGATATGGGAGTGTGTATTAAAGTCTCCTAGAAGTAAAGTAGGGATCAACGGGTCAAGAGTGGATGAAAGGAGGTGGTATAAGTTATGGTGATTGTCATCAGGTTTACAGTGATAAATGTTGACAATGCAGAGGAGCTCATCCTCAAAGGCAAAGTCAAGTACCATAGATTCAGGGGAAGAAATAGGATGGGTAATGTGGTTAACAATGGAGAATGTGTGTGCAAGGTCAAATTTGACGTAAATCGCAACACGGACCGAGTTCGAGTCAGTAAACAAGGGGAGATAGCACTCCCACATATTATTATTGGTTGTGCCTGGGATGCTAGTCCCAAGCAGGTCAGAGTCAGAATGGGCGGTTTGAACCGTCCCAATCCAAGGTTCCTGGATCACAAGAATGTCAGCAGTTGAGGTTTGTAGGAGGGTATATGTCAGCCAACTTTGTTGATTCATGTTAATCGACACAATTTGGATGGGTCGTTTAGGCATTGGGCATGGACTGTATTAATGTGTCCAAGTTGATGACTAGTTCATACAGTATGCCCAAGCATGGGCTACACTGTGAGGGGGTAACAAGGTGAGGTCAGTGCAAGAGGCAGAATGGAAAGCAGAAGCGTTGGCCCCATGCCACTTGGCAATGTCCGCCAGGATAGCGGCAATCTGTGGGGGTAGGTCGAGGCGAGACGGTGGTAGTGGTGGTGGTGGCAGCGTATCCTTGACCTGAGCCAGGGGGGCTGGACGAAGGACAACCTGTTCATCGTTAGTGGGTTGTGAAGAGGGAATGGGGAAGATAGGAGGAGCGGAAGCGTCGACGACCATAGGTTGGGTGGAGTCCTTATCAGGGGATGCTCCAGTGCAGTTATTATCCCGCCAGACTACCACTCTTCCCTCTGCACCCCCAAGCCCACCCTCTTTGGGGTAGGACTTACAGGAGGGGAGGGGACCAGCTTGCCCATATTGCAGGGGGGAGCCTGTAGCCTCCACAGAGGACTTAGGACAGGTATCATCCCATAACAAGCTGACTAACAGGGGCCGGATTTACACATTACCAGATCACCCATATCATGAGCAGGGGCCGAAGCCCCCTGAAACACCTTATCATAGCAAGCTGTTGTATGTGTACAATACATGTGAGAAAGAGCTACATCTACCAGGAAAAACATAAATCCCAGACCAGCCTTATCAGCTAATCTACAGGACCACAAAAGGATCCCCCACAGGCTTCCGGCCCACTACCGCAACTAATCCTCCAACTCACCAGTTACCGAAGGCACGGCATGATAGTATGAGTGACAGGGGTAGGGGGGGGAGTGAATGTAGGGCATGAGGTGTGCATGGGGTTCCACACCCATGCTTCTTCACATGCCAGCCTCACCCCCCCAAGCACCTTTGGATCAGCCAAGGCTTCACCATGCAATGTGACGTTGTGCTCCCTGAGGAGGGCCCAAACCCAGTCGGTCATCCCAGTTCACTGCACCATGGTGCTCCCTGAGAATCACTCTGAGGCACAAAGGGCCCGAAACCCCTTAGCAATGCCAAGAAGCAGCTGAAGCCACTCATCCTCCGAGGAGGGAAGCCCCAAGGGGCAGATGCTGCTCTACACAGCAATCAACCCCAGCCCAGAGGCCGAGTGTCAAGGGGGCAGACTAGTCGTGGTCGGTCTGCTAGTGATGATGTCAAAGTCAGTGGGGTAGGCAGTGTCAACAATCTTTTGGTCTGGCCCAAGGGCTTGCAGTTCTTCACCACTGACGACGTGCCAGTGCCCGTGACAACAACGGGTGGTACCAGGTAGCTCTCTCAGCTGGTCCAGGAGGGGGGGAGGGCAAATTGAAGATGCCACCCAAGGGGAGGTGATGGTGGTTGCAAAACAAGGAGAGCTGGACGCGGCCATGTTGAGCCGTTTGCGCCGGCCAGGATCCATTCCAGCACTTTCTATCGATAATCCCAATCCCTTGCTCTTGACTATGTTACCCTCATTTTGACTCCCCGCCCTCCTTTCTCTCGTGCTCTTAAACCACGAGAGCCTCGTTTTTTCCTTCCAATACACCCGCCACCACACACTTTCAAGCAAATAAAATATGCCCGACTCTCATTGTCATCGACTCCGATGATCTCAAGAGTATGCTACTAGATTTATTTGTTCCAACTCTTCCCAGTCGTAGCCTGCAGGCTCCGGTGGGATCGGTGTTGGTGGTGAGGCCATATCCGAAGGAGGTCTTTGATTTGAGGTGCGTTCTCCCCCATTCCGTTCGCCGTAGCCTCGGAATCGGCCACCTTCCACCACATGACGACCCTTCCACGCACCAACGCGACAGCTCACCATCGCCACCATTTCCTCGTCCTCCGTCTCCTCTGCCTCGATCGATCCCTCTACCCCTCACGCCCAAGTCCCCTCCGTCTCGCCTCAAACCCTGCTGCTGACGCCACGCGGACTCTCACCACCTCGAGCTGTCAAGACAATAGCATATCCGACACCTCGCCCTCGCTCAGGACCACATATCGCTAGACTCGTATCTTGCTGTTTATAGGACTATTTACCCTCTTTCCGTACGTCATCCCTCTCCTTTTGCCTCAGGCTGCTACTCCACACTCTACACCTTCCTTTGATACCTTTGCCTTCACTGTCGAATGTCGTCGCTCCTTGTCACCACGCGTTCGCTGACATGCGCAATAGAAATCATTCGGGTACTTGTATATAACCCCCTCACCTGGCTTCGGCCAAGGGAGGAACCCTCTCGATGCAATAGACCACTCTTTCCCCATCTTCCCGTTCGCGTGCCGTTATCGCCCCAAGCCTCCGTTGTACGCCCCATTACGATCACCTTTTGCGCGTTCTCGGCTTTTCGGGGACACAGACCCTCTCTTCTCTCCTTCTCCCATTGCGCCATCGCTTTCCCTTCGGGATCGCGAACCTGCCACGGATCTTAAAACTCCCAACTCACAAGCGCGGGCTAACCACCTGCACTACAATCGGAAAGACTATTTGACAAATGGCCTTTTGCCCTCCAAGCCACTTATCTCAGTTTGACCGTGACTCATCACTGCAGCGCTTGCCGCAAAGGTGCGCATCGACCATCCCTCACTTTCCTTCACCTTATCATCGTTCCACCCTACCTCCTTCTCGGGCTTTCTTTTGATGGAAATACGGCGCGCGCGTCGGTAAGCAGACTGCCTTTCCAACGTCGAGTAGTGGGTTTGCATCTTGTTGTTATTGATGGGGAAACTCACTCGCATGTATGACATGCTAATGAACACGAGTCAATTCCGAAATAAAACCAAATCGAGGATTTTTTACAAAGCATGCAGGTCGAATGCAGGTGGCACAACTGGTAAGAAAATGGATAGAAGTCAGTCAGACTGACGGACAGAGCAGACAAATCAGCCCACCGAATAAAAGGGGTCTTACTGAGTTGGTCCGCGTGTTCCGCACTGATGGCAGACATAACATCCTCCACCGGCCCAGCGACACTCTCCGACTTCGTTTCGTCGAGAAGTTGCGTGATGGGAGCCTAGCTCTCGCGCTTGGTTGCTGAGTGAGAAGTGTCTTGCGCTAGGCGTTCTAGCAGGCAAGGTGGTAATGGCCTTGAAATCCTGCACTGCACGGCGTCTGGAACGAGTGGCGGGTCTGTTCGAAGTTGGATGGACGACCCCCACGGTGTAAACAGAGAGAGTCAGCACCAGCAGCGCACGACAGCAAGGGGCAGGTTGCCGTTGGCAAGGCGGACGCAGGGCGTGCCAGTCAGCGTGAGGAGGCACGACTTGTCCGCATGCTGGTGTGCGTCAGACAAACCGTGCGATGCGGGTGATGATGCCCCATTTGTTCAGCATCGCTGTGCGTTGGAACTAGATGAGCGGGATGGGGGCGAGGACGGGATTGGAGGGTGACGAATCGAGCAGGTTCATGAGCGCATTGGGTTTTTTTGTGCGAGAGGCGCGTTGCGTGAGTGTCGCGCGGGCAAAGAAGCAAGAAGCGAGCTAACCTAACCCCGAATGGCACAGTGTCACATGATCCTACACGTAATTCTGCGCCGCTGCTCTAACCTTACGACAGTAATTCCTAGCCCTTCCATCCACCGAATCAGCCATCTTTGCGCCTCCAACGCGTCACCACCGTTTGAAAAAGCAGTTGTCTATAGCTGAAGCTGTGAAAATCGCTAAAAAATCGTTGTTCAAGGAACAGAAGGCGCCCTTCCTGCGCCACTAGCTCCCCGCTATCAATACCTAGCTGCAGAGCCTCGAGATTGGCAACTACGACCTTCGCGGTACCGGGAATGCATGGAGGATGAGAACGAGCAGGAATAAATACCCTGTCGAGTCGACGCTTTACCCACCCGTACTGAAGTCCGCCGCATAGCATCAACCGTGGCCCGCCACCTCAAACGAATTCCTCCACCGAACGCAGAGCATGGGCGTTTTGGGGAACTACGTGCGTACCGGCACTTTGCTTTTATCTCTTCTCGCGTTTTCTCTGACCTGAGACGGCGTTCTCTGTTGCCACCAGCTCGAATGCCCCACCGCGTTGCCATGGGTTCCCCCACTCGCGGGTTCGGACGCCCCCACGGGGTCCAACTTTCTCTCGAACGCAAAGTCGCAACTCGGATGCGGACCACTTTGGGTGAAGACATCGTTTGCGCAGTCAATTGCCCGCGCGCTTGGCCGACCGTTTCAGCGAATCACTCTCGGCGGCGTTCGCGATGAAGCTGAGATCCGGGGCCACCCGCCACCGACGGACAAATGTTGCTAGTGGGCCCGGTTTACTGGCACAGGCGCTGCGCAAGGCTGGTTGCATGGGTCCTATTATTTTATTGTGAGTGTGTTGCTTGCATTTTCGTAGACCAGGATTTACGATGGGACCAAGACAGTCGGTCGGTCAAACTCTCACGGTGATCCTTCTGCAACCCTGCTCGAGGTGCTCGATCCGGAACAGAACGTCGCTTTCAATGTCCTGACATTACATCTCTCGACACGATCTGAATGGTCGATAGGATCATTACATCAACGTGACGATCGATCTTTCGCAAGCTCTTTTCATCTGTACCGCCGACACGCTCGACACCACCCCTCCACCACTACTCTTATCACTGTGAGGTAATCCAACTCTCTGGCTGCACCCACGACGAAAAGTTGCACCTCGCACGACGGTTCCTCCTTCCGAAGTAACTCGCACAGAACGGGCTGGCCGAAGAACATGTTCAACTAACAGAGCCGGCACTCCTTCGTGTAGTCCCACACTATACGCGAGAGGCGGTGTATGTGCACTTGAACGTGGGATTGATAGCGTCGTGCGTCTCAAGGCCGTTGGGTGGGCGGTGCGTGTTGATGACTGGGGGGTACCACCACCGTCCCGGCCGTCCTCACTTACCGTGTAAGACGCCAACGGCGCGTTGATCCAAAGTGTCAGAAATGGCGATTCTGAATACGACCCAGCCGTGAAGGCGGACCAACTGGAAAAGATTCTGGGGCTGTCGTCGGAGCATGACGGTTAGGACCGTGACGGCTAGGCGAGACGCGGTCTGGTGTGGGGCTGGTCGTGACTGGCATGCGTGAAGGGAGATCACCCCCGTCGAGAGTATAGCGACACCCGTCAATAGGAACCTCAAGCTTACAAGTTCGCTTGGTGCTGTAGGTTTACTGCTCCCGTTTTTCACAGAAGGTTCGACGTTTTAACTTACGTGTCGTTGCGTAGTTTCACAAGGAGAGCGCAGAGCTTGCGCTCAGTTGGGTCAAGACGCACGCATACGACCTTGACATCACCAATCAGCGCGCGCAGGATCCGTTACGGATACCAATGCTACCATAGACTTTCACCTGCACCTTCCCGCAGGTGCGCAGAATAAGGGTGGACCCAGCACAGGGGTCGCCACGGTACGTAGTTCCTCTTTACATGTGAGTGATAATTCGGTACTAATCAAGGCGCTCTGGGTGGACAGGTCTGTGCGATTGTATCGCTCCTGACCGGAAAGTGTGTTCCGCCTACCACTGCCATGACTGGGGAGGTCTGTAATAAATTCCCTCCCCTACCGCTGGTAGGCGCTCGGCGCTCAAAGTTCTGGCACGTGACTGTAGATCACGCTCCGCGGACGCGTTCCGCCGATGGATGGGATCGGGGAAAAGGTACTAGACCCTCACCGTGCGGGCGCAAATGAGGTGATCCTTACGTGGGCGGACAGGAAAGACGTTGAGCACGACTTGACGAAGGAGGTACGAGCGCGCCTGCAATTTGTGCCTGCGAGAACGGTGCCTTGGCGTGCGGAAGGGCACCATTCGCTGATCGAGAGTAGGCTTTACAAATAACAGGGAATGAGTATACTCACGGTGACTCGCGCTCCATATATTCGTATACAACCTCATCCCATCTGTTTTTGCATATCACCCCCAGCAACGCCACTTAGCTCGTCTCCTCCCCCTCAACTACTCCAGGAATATTGTGTAGGATATTGGCGTCGAATCATTGTGGTTTTGCTATCTCGCTCTGTTTTTGCCTTCCGTGATATGAGTAAAAAAACACCCGCCTTTTTTTTGTCTCATACCCTATATACGTCGACCTTGGCAGGAGAATCCTAGCATAGTCCTTCCTCTTCCCTCGCTCCTCTGAAATACGACACGTCCTATCTCTGGGTTTCTGTGACGCCTCTGACTGATCAGCGTCTCAGTACTCAGTTACGGTTCCGGCGCCTGCCCCATGGACGAGGGACGCCTCATTCTCTCTGCGCTAAAGGTCGCGGACAGTGTCAGTTGCTACTGCGACAGCGACATTGTATGGCCTCTGCTGGAACTTGAAGGGTCGGGCATAGCACCGCATCAAAAGTCCGTTACGTTGGCAGGCCTCGGATGGGCGAAAGTCTGAGTCCCGTGGAATATGGAGACGAACTGAACGCTATATGATTCCAGCCCCGAGCCTACCTCCCCAACGCATCAAAAGAACCTGTTCACGTGACCGTAGTATACCATGGTCGTCTCTCCTTTGTGGTCCATCGTTCAACGTTCAGCAGATGGAAACACAGTAGTAAACGCTCGACGAATCAGAATGATCACCCTCCATTTGGTTGCCCACTTGTTCCATCGTCAACTCACTCAGACTGGTAGATGTATGAGCACGTGGGCATGCCCCATTTTGAGCGTCTCGACGGCAAACGCCAATGTAGACTACTATTCTCGCCTTTTTATTTGCAGTGACCCCCTCAATTCAATTCTTGCCATGAATCCAAGTCGTCCCGTTTCTAATGTGGTATCACCTGAAGGAGGTCAGAAAGATATCATTTAATAGCTGGGTATAATATTGCAGACAGGGACAGAAAAGGGGACGAACTTTAAGTGCCCTGGTACCTGGTCTCGTAAGGAACTGATGTGATGAGACAGGCTAAATCGCCTGATCGTTTTGCACACTAGACAGCGCGTCAATAATCTCCTGCTCTCCTCTTCTCACTGCGACCTGGAATGGAGTCTCTCCCTTATCATTTTGCATTTGGAGATTTGCACCATGTTCTAGCAGTAGCGTTATGGTCTCGATGACGCTCGAAAGCAGTGGGGAATTGTCGGGGTGTGACTTGAGAAATCCGCGTTGGAACGGAGATGATACTGCGAAATGCAGTGGGGTAAAATTGCTGTTATCCCGTGCGTCCACGTCAGCACCGGACTTCAGCAATAGCTGCATGACCCCCAAAAGGCCATGTTGCGATGCCAAGTGTATTGGCATCTGGCCGTTCTTGTTCCGTGCGTGGACGCTTGCGCCATGCCCCAATAGCAGCTGTGCAGTTTTGGTAATTTCGGACTCACGAGCCCAACAAGCTTGTGATACCAAAAGCAGTGGGGTCATGGTGTCGTCGTCCGGTGCATCCACGTCCACGCCAAATTTCAACAATAATTCTACAATGTCAGAAAGACCATGCTGCACTGCCGTATGCAACGGCATCTGGCCGCTCTTGTTCCGCACATGGACGCTCGCGCCATGCTCCAGTAGCAGCTGCGCAGTTTCGGCGATTTCTGAATCATCGCCAGAAACGGGGAGCGGTGATTGTGAAACCAACTGCAGTGGGGTCATGGTGTCACTGTCCTGTGCATCTACGTCCGCACCAAATTTCAGTAATAGAGCTACAACGCCGGGAAGGTCATGATGCAAAGCTGTGTGTAATGGCATCTGGCCGTTCTTGTTCCGTAAGTGAACGCTTGCACCGTGCTCCAGGAGTAGCTGTGCAGTTTTGGTAACTCTGGAAATCTCGCGCCAATCATATTGCGATACCAAAAGCAGTGGTGTCCTGGTGTCGTTGTCTTGTGCATCCACGTCTGCGCCAAATTTCAACAATAATGCTACAATCCCGGAATAGCCATACTGCGACGCTAAGTGTAATGGCATCTGGCCATTCTTGTTCCGCATGTGGACGCTTGCACCATGCTCCAGTAGCACCTGTGAAGTTTTGGTGATCCGGGTATCGTCAACCAGGCCATCTTGCGATGCCAAAAGAAGTGGGGTCATGGCGTCATTGTCCTGTGCATCCACAACCGCGCCAAATTTCAGCAATAATGCTACCATACCGGTAAGACCTTGACGCGATGCGCTGTGTAATGGCATCTGGCCGCTCTTGTTCCGCACGCGGACGCTTGCACCATGCTCCAGTAGTAGCTGCGCGATTTTGGCGAATTGGGGATCCTCGTCCCTAGAATATCGTGGTCGCGGTATCATAGAATGTCGTGGTTCAGATACCAAAAGCAGTGGGCTTATGGTATCATCGTCCTGTGCATCCACGTCCGCACCAAATTTCAGCAATAGTGCTACGATGTCGAAACGACCATGATGCAATGCTAAGTGTAATGGCGTCTGGCCGTTCTTGTTCCGCACATGGACACTTGCACTATTCTCCAGTAGCAGCTGTGCTGTTTTGGTGTATCGGGAATCCTGGCCCACAGTAAAAGGTTGTGATTGTGATACCAAAAGCAGTGGGGTCATGGTGTCGTTATCCTGTGCATCCACATCTGCGCCAAATTTCAGCAATAATGCTGCCATGCCAGGAAGACCATGATGCGATGCCCTATGTAATGGCATCTGACCGTCCGCGTACCGTACAGAGACACTTGCGCCATGCTCCAGTAGCAGCTGTGCACCCTCGGTGAATCGGGGATACTCGTCATCCCTAACAGGTTGTGATCTTAATACCGAAAGCAGCGGAGTCATGGCGTCATTGTCCTTTGCATCCACGTCCGCGCCATATTTTAGCAATAATGCTACACTGCCGGAACGACCATGACGCAATGCTGTGTGTAATGGTGTCTGGCCATTCTTGTCCCGCACGTGGACACTTGCACCATGCTCCAGTAGCACCTGGGTAGTCTTGGGGAGTTGGGAATCATCGCCAAAAATGGATAGTCGTGATCGTGATACCAAAAGCAGCGGGGTCATGGCATTTTTATTCTGTGCATCCACGTCCGCGCCGAACTTGAGCAATAATCTTGCGATACCAGAATGACCACGCTCCGATGTTATATGCAAAGGAGTGCAGCCTTGACTGTCCCTAACGTCGAGTTCCTGGGAGCACTTCAAAATGATGTGACGTGTCAGACAGAGGTGTCCAAGCGCTGCAACATAGTAGAGGGGAGGTAGTCGTGGTGGGTGCATAGGCTTCTTATCATCATGTTGAGTTATGTCCATCCCCGGATTATGCCAAAGCTCCAATGCCCCGTCAAGCTTCGAATTATGCCAATCATCCGGGCTCCAATCTCCAATCTGTAGCCAGATCCATGTGTAGAAATGCGGTTGGTCTCCGTCAAGCAGTTTGTCCACGCCGTCGCTAATACTCGATATCCCATTCTCAAACTCCACATGGTTGCCAAAATGTTTACCAGCGTATTTAGAAAGGGGATAGCTCCTGATGGTCCGCTTGTCCATATGGTTTTCTAATTGGAGGAGGATACTGAGGCAAACCTTCGCCATCATCATGTGCGCAGCCTCGAGTGGGATATGGTGGTATCGTAAAGTGTCCACTGTTGAGGCAGCGAGGCGATCCGATGTGAGGAACTCTTTGACAGAGAAATGTGAAAATTGAACCAGGCGTGAGCCCCGATCTTGGACAATGGTGATCAAACTAGAACATGCAGACAATACAGCTCGTTCTTTGTCCTCCCATCGTAAGTTTCCGTCCACCTTCGGGGTCATTCTGGTCCCAGAGAAGTCAATGGCGAGTACCTCGGCCAATTCTTCCACCTTGAGAGGGTAGGCAGCCACGACAAGGCATTGCAAGAGCCGGTGGGCATGCACTCGGTTCGGCTTCGGAATCTGCTGTAGTATCCGCTCGTACGTCTCGTCCAACGATTCTGGCAATTCCGCTAGAACACCCCGCACGCTTGACGGGAAACATTGTCGCAGTCTCTCGAGTTGGCAATACACCCAACGAAACCTGTGCGGAAGCATGAGAAAGTGTCCCAAACACACAACGCTGTCCTTACATGCCATTGGCCCTTGCAGAAAGCATCTCGATAACCAATTCCTTGTCCTCATCCCGCCACCTCCGCACGTTCTCGTCAGAGTAAACAACTCCGCGGACAAACTCGACGATGTCATTCTTTTGTCCGATTTGGTCATGGAGGCACATGCGGTTGGATGTCGATGTCAAGGGCTCAAGGCAAGTTCGGATGTCGACTTCGGGTCGACTGGTAATGCAAAGATGCAATCGAGAAGAACCCTGTTTGACCAACTTCTCCACAAGATCCAGCACCTGGCGACGCGATGACGGTATCCCTTTTGTGTTTGGGCATTCGTCAACTGCGTCGAGGACAAGATAGATAGGTACGTCTCCAGAGGCGCCGATCATGTCCTCAAGACATTTTGTGAGTGCTCCGATACTGGGCTGCTGCGAGCCCTTTTCGTGTGCAGAATAGAAGTTGAATAGAATGCCGTAAAAGGACTGAGATTTCCGACTAAGCTGGACGATGACAGAAGAGAGCAAAGCACGAGTATCTTGTTTCCCAATATCCTTGAAGTCGAAAAAGAAGAAGGCCATGTATGCTGACCCAGTGTTAGATATGTGTTTGATATCCTGGATGATCGCAGAACTGATCGAGAGATAGGTCACCCTGCTAAGATGAATTGGAGAATGACGTACGTGATAACGCTTTTACCAGCACCCGCTGAGAACATCCAGATTCTTCAGTGAGAGTGAGTGCGCAGGGTTCTGGAGAACATACGTTTCCCATAGACCCACAACAAAGAAGTGGACTCTTTCCAGTTCTTGAACTCATTACTTTTGGTGATCCATACACCAGTGCCGCCATGACGAGAGTCGCTGGCGGTGTTGAAATTTATGAATGGATCCGGAGGAGAGAGCCAGGTTGCGAGGTTATTCCGTAGTTGGTCCCCTGTGAAAACAAGGTAAGACACCACGGCCAACTACGGAAGAGTTATGGGGTGACGAACACTTCTGGTCATCGACATGGATGTCGCCTTTTCTGAGTTCCCCTTTGATATGCTCGGCATCTGGCACAAATCTGGTTAGGAGGGAGAAGACGGGTGACCAAAGCAAAACAAGCTACACACAATCAACGACGACATCCATTTTGTTACTAACGTCGTACGTGGCCTTCAGAGCTTGTGCAGTCGCCATCCGATGTTCTTCTTGCGTCAGTTTGTCCAGTCTCCGCAGCGCACCGTCGATCTCTGACATTCCTGCTATCTGCTTCAAGAATTTTTCTGCAAAATGTTCAACTCGAGCAGGGTAGTCAGTCACTGAGGATCAACTCACTCAGTTTTCCTTGTTTAACCTCCTTTGTCACAAGGGCAAGGATGAGGAGCACCTCAACCATGACCTTTATGATTATATCCGTCATTTCCTTCGTCGGGGGAAGCTCCGTGTAGGACTCAAGTCTTCTGAACACGTTCTCTATCCGTTCAAAGATGTCCAGGAGTACGTCCTGATTAGCGCTTACGCCTTGAAGCGCCTGGGGATATGGGCGTCAAACCAGCGCATCAAAGTTGGCGGGGCACACCCACCGAGAGGAGACTGCCAATGCCCGTGAATATCACTCCCGCTGGTGGGTATGCCTAAAAAGCAGATGTTATGGCGCGATTTTGAACGATGATCTTTATCATGCTTACTAGACTAACAGCGTCGCCAATCGTTGATGAGAAAGTGTATAGAACGTTTATGGTAGGTTTGACCCATGTTGTAAGCCTGCTCCCATATTGGTCAAACGCGGGGATTCGGTCTCGCAGGACATCGAGGACAGCATCAGGAGAACCGCAGGATTCGAGCCTGCGAAGGAGTGGATCTGATGCGAGGTCTTTCCCTGTTTTCTTTTTATAGGTTTCTAAAGCATTGTCGAAGATGAGTTGATAGTTCGCGCTCGACGATGTCTGAGGACGATTCTGGGACATATGGGAGACCCGGGGATGATAGGCTAGAAATGGTCTTTGGGAGAACAAGGACTAGGACTTTGCCTCGTGTTTCGCCTGAGACCGTGGGCATTCTGAAAGCTTGATATGGACGGATAAGGCAGTGTGTCAGAGCGGTCAATGCGAGCAATCAGGGGCCAGCAATGCGACCACCGTCGCTGCAAGGACAAGGGTTAGGGTGCTCTGGGAAATATCTGAGGGCTACTCGTGCATTTTGCATTTTATCGAAGCGTAGTCAAGTCACAGGAAAAGACGTCTCAGATCAAAGGAAACCTAAGCAAAGTGTGCACACGTGCATCAGCAAAAGTTTCAAACAGAGGTAGTGTAGTTGATGCCTTGTAAGCCCTTGTATAGGTCGACCCACACCCTGTATAGTCATAACTTTGCCTTGGAAGGGGCCATCTTTGCCTTGGAAGTCCCTTACCTACTTTTTGCACTTTTGCTGATGTGGCACTATCCGATCTGAGCCCAAATTCATGGCACGTGATCATTCAGACCACGCGCCCCCACGAGGAGATCAAGGAGAAGGTCTGGGCATGCACTGCGCGGGTACCAGTGACGTGATCCTCCCATGGGCGAACAAAAGGAAATAGAGGATGACGCGATGACGTGCCGCAGGACGTGGGCGTGCATGCAGTTTTTTTTTGCGACAAAGACAAACTTGAAGGTGTGGTGCTCAAGGTGGTGCTTGACAGCCTGACCAGGCACACGACCCTGGAGGGCAGACGCCGTCCTTCCTCTCATTGAGGAAAGCAGAAAAATGAGTGAACTAGTTAACTGATCCACGTATTTTTTACGCAATCTCCCATCCATCTATTTTGCAAATAAACCAACCAGCAATGCTACTTACCTTTCAGGCTCCTCATTCCAAGAATGCTCTGTAAATTGTCCATCGGCTCCGCTCGATGCTGATTCTTGTTTCATTCTGTCATCACTGTAAGCGGTATGGGAGTGGGAGTAATGCTCGCAGAGCTCTTTAACGACCATCTTTCTGTTTACTGTCGATGCTTGTGGATGACTCCCATATTCGACCGCGACACCCAACTGTGAGTCGGAGAACCCTCGCCGTCGATTACTGAACTGAATACTATCATATGATGCCAGTATGGTGCAGCTACGAGTTCATGGTATCAACAATACATTCATGTGGCTGTGTACAGTAGCTGCTACGTCGTGATCCAACATTCAACGTCCAGCATCTGCAAAACATAGTAGGCACTGCATAGATTGGGAATTTGGGATGATCTACCTCCATACAGTACGTGTCGTCGACTCCTCAATCCTCAACTCCTCACTCAGACTTTTGAAATACATACATATTGGCACGTTCCATTTTTAGCGTCTCTAGGTAAATGTCACGGTGGTTGATTGTCCTCACCCTTTGTGTTTTGCATTGTAACCACATTTCCGTCCTTGCCACGAGATGAGCCGCCCTGGCTGTAATACGACATCTGATGATATGGTCTGCAGCAGGTCAGAAGTCGAGAATAAATTACGAAAGGAACAAGAATGGACAGAACTCCCATACATTGGGACATGGTACTAGAAGAATACATGCAATGACGCAGACTGCACGAATCTACCGTATGCGCCTCATCCCGGGATGGCCAAGACGAACTGTATTGAACCCTCTACCTATTATAGGCACTACACAGACAATGAGCAATATATAAGCACCAAGATAAAGTTGGGACTTACCCTCAGCTCAGAATGGTCAAGGCGAACTGAAGGGAAAAGAAAAAAAGAAGAGAAAAAGATCGGATATACTTGTTTGAAGGTTACAAGCCAAGGTGTCCAAGGGCTCCGATACTATCGTGACTATAACGCGACCGCGGCAGGTCTCAACACAAACTACATCGGTGTATTATTTCGCACATACTCGGAAAGCAAGTGAATAATCTTCTGCTCTCCTCCCGCCAACGCGACCCCAAACGGTGTCTGTCCCTTGTCATTCTGCGCTTGGACATTTGCACCATGTTCCAGTAGCAGCTTTACGATCTCGACGGCATTCTCAAGCTGGGGAGAAGGGTGACTGGACGACCGTGGGTCGCGGTAATAGAATGAGAGTGACGATACTGCGAAATGCAACGGAGATTTATTGTGGTTATCCGTTGCATCCATGTCCGCACCGAATTTCAGCAATAACGACACGACATCAGAAGAACCATATGCATGTCGCGATGCTAAGTGGAGGGGCGTCTGGCCGTCCTTATTCCGCACGTGGACGCTTGCACCATGCTCCAGCAGCAGCTGTACAATTTTGGTTCGGGAAACGGCCCAAACACCCCGAGCATATAAAGCCGAAAATAATGGGGTCACGGCTTCGTTATCTTGAGAATCCACGTCCGCGCCAAACCTTAACAATAACTCCACGATGCTGAGGCGACCATGTTGTGATACTATGTGTAGTGGCGTCCGGCCGTACTCGTTCCGCGCGTGGATACTTGCACCGTGCTCCAGTAGCGGCTGTGCAGTTTCGACAACGCCGGAGTCATTCCAATTGAGCTGAACACGTGGTTCCAGGTCTAACGCCAAAACTAGTGGGGTACGCCATCGTCGTTCCAAAATCATTCGGCTCTCGAAATTGCGTCGAGGTGCTGAACGTCGTAGTGGGGTTATAACATCGTAAACTTGTGGGTCCACTTCCGCGTTGAACTGCAACAGTAACTTCACGATACCGGAATGATGATGTTGCGACGCTAAGTGTAGTGGCGTCTGACCATCCACGTTCCACACATGGACGCTTGCGCCATATTCCAGTAGCAGCTGCGCCGATTCGGTGATTCGGGAGTCACCATCACGCCAAAAATCGGATCCTGATGCCAAAAGCAGTGGGGTCCTGCGATTTTCGTCCGTTGCGTCTACGTGCGCACCCTGCTTCAGTAATAGCAGTATGATCCTTGGATTACTATGTTGTGATGCCAGGTGTAGTGGCGTCTGGCCATAATAGTTTCGCGCGTGAAAACTGGCACCATGCTCTAGTAATATCCTTGCCGCTGCGAAAGTTTCTACGTGTGATCCCGATGCCAAATGAAATGGGGTCATTTTGTCGTTATCCAGCGCATCCACGTCCGCACCGAACTTCAGCAATAATGCCATGACGCCTAAATTGCCGCTTCCCGATGATAAGTGTAGTGGCGTCTGGCCTTTCCTGTTCCGCATGAGGACGCTTGCGCCATACTCCAGTAGTAGCTGGACAGTTTTTGTGATTCCGTGTTCCTCAAGACGGTTCAGATTCTTCTGATGTGACGCCTCGAGGAGTGGTATCATGATGTCGTTATCCAGTGCATCCACGTCCATGCCCAACTTCAGCAACAATAGCACGATGTCGGATTGACCACGTTGCGATGCTAAGTGTAGGAGTGTCTGGCCTTTCTTGTTGCCCACATGGACGCTTGCGCCATTCTCCAGGAGTAGCTGTACAGTTTTAGTAGTTTGAGATTGAAAATAACTCGAACCACATCGTTGTGCCAAAAGTGTCAAATGTAATGGGGTTATGTTGTCGTTATCCATCGCATCCACGTTCATGTCTGACTTCAGCAGCAACGCCACGACTCCAGAATTGCCATGTTGCGATGCTAAGTGTAGTAATGTCTGTCCATTCTTGTTCTGCGTACGGACATTTGCACCATGTTCCAGTAGCAGCTGTGCAGTCTTGGTAGTTTGAGAATCTTTATAATCTCCCCAACCAGGACGTGGTGATAAAAGTAGTGGGGTTTCGTTGTAGTTGTCCTGTGCATCTACATCCGCGCCCGACTTCAGCAATAACGCCACAATGCTGGAATGACCGTGCTGTGATGCCAAGTGTAGTGGAGTCTGCCCTTTCCGGTTACGCATGTGGACGCTTGCACCCTGCTCCAGTAGGACCTGTGCAGTTTTGGTGATTCGGAGATCTTCATGATGGTCCGAAAAAGCTTCTTGTGGTGCCAAAAGAAGTGGAGTCATAGCATCATGATCTTGTGCGTCCACATCCACGCCCAACTTGAGCAAAAATGCCACAATACTGGAATGGCCACGCTGCGATGCTAAGTGTAGTGGGGTCTGGCCTCTCCAATTCCGCACGTGAATGCTTGCGCCATGTTCGACTAGCAGGTGAACGATTTTGGTGGCTCGGGAATCATCATCGTTGTTCCGGACCCACCGTTGTGATGCCAAAAGCAGTGGGGTCATGGTATCGTTATCAGGTGTATCCACGTCTGCACCCAGCTTTAGCAATAACGCTACGATACTGGGATAACCATGTAACGATGCTAAGTGTAGTGGCGTCTGGCCATCCTTGTTCCGCATTTTGACGCTTGAGCCATGGTTCACGAGCAGCTGTACGGTTTCGGTGATCCGCGAAGCATGGCCATGGATACAACCCCGCCCTTCTAATGCTCCATGCAGTGGGGTTATGTGGTAGTCATCCTGTGCATTCACATCCGCGCCAAACTTCAGCAATAACGCTACGATGTTGGTATGAAGTTGTTTAACGGCGAAGTGTAGTGGGGTCTGGCCTTTCTTGTCCCGCGAATTTACATAGGACTTGATAGGGCCGTCACGCTCAAGAAGTATCCGAGCAATGTCCAAGAGACCGTTGTATGATGTCATGTGCAGTAGCGACCGATAATTGACGTCCCGGATATCCGAGTCTGTGAATTGTTTAATTAAGAGTCGCGAAACCGTATCCTTCCCTGCGAGAACCGCTATATGCAATGGAGTGCAGCCTTCATCGTCGCTGATGTGTAGATCCTGTGGGCGATTCAAAAAGAGGTGGTGTGCTAGACAGGAATGTCCAAACGCCGCAATATAGTACAAGGGAGGTAGTCGTGGTGGGCGCTTGGGCTTTATACCCGACATGTCGGATGAAGGTATGGGACAAGGTTGCAAATATATCGCCTTATCCATTGTCAAATTAACCCAATTAAGGGGGTCCCAATCGCCAATTTGTAACCAGACCCAGGTGTAAAAATGCGGTTTGTCTGGGTCAAGCAGATCGTTGACCCCATCGCTAACGTTTGATAACACGTTCTCAAACTCCACGTGGTCACTAAAATGTCTACTAGCGTAGTAGGTCAGAGGATAACCCCAGATAGTCTCGATGTCCATATCGTTGTCTAACCGGAGGAGGGCACTGAGACAAACTTGGGCCACAGTCGTGTGCGCAGCCTCGAGGGAAACATGGTAGTACTGTAAAGTGTCCACTGTTGAGGTAGCGAGGCGATCCGAGGTGAGGAACTCTTTGACAGAGAAATGTGAAAATTGAACCTTGTTTTTGACGATGGTGATCAAACTGGAACATGCGGACAATACGGCTCGTTCCTCGTCCTCAACAACCACCGGGGCCATTCCTGGAGAAGAGAAGTCGATCGCAAGTATCTCAGCCAAGTCCCATGTGAAAAGAGGGCTGGCAGCCACTGCGATGCATTGCAAAAGTCGATGGGCATGCACTCGGTTCGGATTCGGAATTTGCTGTAGTATCCGCTCGTACGTCTCGTCGAGCAATTCCGGCAATTCCGCCAGAACACCCCGCACGCTTGATGGGAAACATTGCCGCAGAACCTCGAGTTGGCAAACCACCCAACGAAACCTGCAAGGGAGCATAAGATATAGTCGCAAGCAAACAACTGTGTTCTTACATGCCATCGGCCTTGTCAGAAAGTGTCTTAATAACCAGCTCCTTGTCCCTATCCTGCCATCTCCGCATGTTCTCATCGGAGTAAACGACTCCGCGGACAAATTCGACAATATCACTTTTCTGTCCGCTTCGGTCATGAAGGGAAATGCAGCCAGATGGTGGTGCTAAGGGCTCAAGGCAAGTTCGGATGTCGACCTCGGGTCGACTAGTGATGAAAAGATGAAATCTTGGAAGGTTCAGTGTGACCAGTTTCTCGACAAGTTCTAGCACCTGGCGACGCGATGACACGATCCCTTTTGTGTTCGGGCATTCGTCAACGGCGTCAAGAATAAGGTAGATGGGTACGTCTCCTGGAGTCTTAATCATGTCCTCGAGACACTTTGTAAGTGCGCCGATGCTGGGTTGTTGCGAGCCTTTCTGGTGTGCAGAGTAGAAGTCGAAAAGGATATGGTAAAAGGACTGGGATCTATTACTGAGCTGGACGATGACAGACGAGAGTAGCCCGCGAGCATCTTGCTTCCGGGTGTCCTTAAAGTCAAAAAAGAAGAAGGCCATGTGAGCCAATCCAGATTCAGAGATAGCCTTGATATCCTGGATGATCGCAGACCTGAGCAATAGATAAGTTATACGGCTGAGACTAAATGAGAGATGACTCACGTGATAACACTTTACCTGCGCCGGCTGTGAAGACAAAGCCCGTTGGTAAGAACGAAGGCACAAAGTGCTGGAGAGCGTACATTTCCCAAGTATCCACAATATCGAAGAGAGTTCTTTCCAATTCTTGAATTCAACACTTTCGGTGACCCACGCGCCAGTGCCGTCATGCCGAGCATCGCTGGCAGTGTTGTAATTTATGAATGGATCTGGAGGAGAGAGCCAGTCTAAGAGTTCATTCCGTAGTTGGTTACCTGAAACGTAAGTTGAGGCTCTAAGATCAATGGAACAACTATGAGATGACAAACGTTTCTGGTCGCCTACATCGACTGCTACTTGTCGGAGTTCTCCTATGATGTGCTCTGCATCTTGACACTCAGTTAGGATAGTATGAACGTGATAATGAGGGGAAATGAGGTGCACACCCTCGATGACAACATCCATCTTGTCGTCGACGCCCTTTACCCTGTCATCAACACCTTGCACTGTCTCTTCGACACCCTGCACCATCTCTCCGATGCCCTGTACTCTCTCGCCGACGCCATGCACGCCATTCTCGACGTTCATAACCCTCCCATCAACGCGGTGCGTGTCCCTCAGATTCTGTGCAGCTGCAAGTCGGTGCTCTTCCTGCGTAAGCATGTCCAGCCTCCGTAACGCGTCCTCGATGTCCGACCGTCCCAGTAGATTGTTAAAAAACCTCTCTGAAAAGGGTAAATCGAGAGAAACACCCGATTATCAGGAATCAACACACTTATTTTTCCTCGTCTAATATCCTTCGTCGCGAGGGAAAGGATGAGAAGAACCTCGGCCATGACTTTTACGATGATGTCCGTCATTCCCACTGTCAGTGGGAGCTCTACATAAGCCTCTAGTCTCCTGAAAAAGGTTTCGATTCTATCAAAGAGATTGAAGATTGCGTCCTGGCCAGCGCTAACACCCTGAACCGCCTGATTGATGTGATCGTAAAAGTCGGCACACAGAAGGAAAAAGAGGCAGACACTCACCGAGAGAAGGGAGGCAATGCCCACAAAGATCACACCCGCCGGTGGGTATGCCTAGAACATTGATATTAGAACGCAAGGTTCGTACAAATGTGTATAACTTTGCTGAGATTTACCAAGCTCAGAGCGTCGCCAACCGTCGCGGAGAATGTAGATATAATATTCACAGTCGGGTTGAGCCTGTTTGTGAGCCCGTTACTACTGCTCCCAGATTGGCCGAATTCAGGGATTTGCCCTCTCAGCAGCTCGAGGACGGCATCGGGAGTATTGCAGGATTGGAACCTAGTGAGAAGCGGATCTGACTTGAGGTCCTTCCCTGTTTTCTTCTTGTAAGCTGCTAAGGCATTGTCGAAGATGAGTTGATAGCTCGAACTCGACGAGGTCTCGGGAGAGTCGTAGGGCATTATGGGGAAGAACGGGGAAGGACAGGGAATGACGGAAGAGAAGAGGACTCGACTAGGACTGGGTAAGGGTTTGGAAGCGCACGTGACTCGGATATCGTGGTCGTGGAAGCTGGCTGACTGCGCGTTTTAGGCATTTCACTTTCCCTTCCCTTTCAGCTTGCCTGAGAGTCCTCAGCCAGAGTCCATCCGTCGCTAAGCGCTAATCGATAATCCTGCGTGTGCCGGTAAAAATATATATATATATCTCACCTCCCAGGTGGTTCACTGTGTGAGCTCTGTTGCCTACGCCATTTCATATTCACGTTAAAAGAACGCAGAATGAGGTGTTCGCATCCAGCCGAGCGGTCGGAGTAGCTTGACAGTATCGAGAGCCCAAGTCGGCTTTTTCCGCCTATCACGGCATCCTCCCTCACCCCCTAATCCTCCGCACCTCCCTTTCCCGCCCAAATGTGCGAACCTCGAACCTCATCTCATCATCCACTGGCCCACCCGACACCACCGATAACCCTTTTTCGTCAACTTCATGTGGTACGTTAGCTGGCAACCTCGGTGTCTTCAACTTGATTTGCCCGACTTCCACTGTCGTTGCTTACAACAACCGCATGAGCCTGGGTGCGCTACTGGACGCATATTCTGCCGCCCTTCCCTATGAGCTCCGGTGGACGTTGTGGTGGTCGAGTCGTATACATGGCGGTTCTTCGATCCTGGGTGCGTTCTTGCCCAATTGTTTCCATTCGCCCTGTTCTTATTTGCACCATTTGCTGAATTGAAAAGATCCTTTACATAAGGCCTTCGTTGTGTAAATCCCTAAACAATTCCTCACTTTGGTTGGTGATGCGCTCGTGACCGCAGCGGTTGCTCGCAAATATGCGCATCACCCGTTCTACCCTCTCTGACACCATCTCTCCAACCCCGCTCACGAGTGGCTCCGGGAGCCAAATCGAAACCCTACAAGAGGATGCGCGGAGAAAGTACCTAGATGTACTGTTGGTAATTCTACATGTTTGTAGTCTACTATGATTCGCAACACGAGATGGTTGGATAATTGCTGTTACATCCGCAGTTTATAGAGTACGGTCTTCGCATGCGGAGTAGAGTTCAACCGGTCAAGGGTTGGTCGAGTCAGTGGTCAAGTGCTTGTTGGCTGGTGAGTTCTGGCGTTACAAATAGGCAATTCCACAAGTACCACGACGATCTGGACGAACTCTGTCGCAACCGTAACGTGGAGCGATCACGTCCAAACGCAGAAGGCATTGGCATGGACCACGCACACTGGCACATGAGACAGTCGAAAATACTGCTGCAGTAGATAGCATTCCAAGGTATCAGGAAGTGGGGAGGACTCGCCGGGCACTCGATATTTGTGGAAGTTTCGATAGATTCTATGCCAATGATGCTGGAGACCACACTGGTGTTGGAGTCTTTTAGCACAGTGGCTACAAGACATTCTAGATAAAATGGCCCAGCTATATATCTAAGGTGGTAGGTAGTATGAAGGGGGGGGTTATTGGTGAGTGTGTCTATAGCCTCGTTGAAGGAGTCCGTGGCCCAGTCGTTCACGGGGGTTCCTTTGGCGGCGGAGGGAGAGGTCTGAGAAGGGCCTGCAATGCGCCGCAAGGAAGAACAACCGGGTGCTACGTTGGAAAGGTAGGAGGTGACGCGGCCACGCCCTTGAGGGCGAGCCTCGGCGATCAGGAAGTGTGAGACTCTGAAGTGTGAGGGGAGGGAGTAGAGCCATGCAACGAGGCGTAAGACGCCGTCGCCGGCCCGCCACTGCCTTGGGGGGTCATGGAGGTGTTCTGCCTGATCGTGGTCATGGCGCTAGAGGTGCAGTTGGCATTGAAGGTGGTGGTGGTTGTGGTGGTGATGGTGGCGGGCGCGAGAGAGCCTCGTATGCTGCGAAGGTCAGCGGTCCGAAGACCATGCGGGCAGCCACGGACGTGGGAAGGGATGGGATGACTCGCTCCAGGACCCGTAGGGACGTGGAGAGGCGAGGTTGTATGAAGGTAAGGAACGACCTTGCAATGGCATGGTCGTGGCTGTCGGAGAAGGTAGCGTCGAGGTCGAAGGTGATGGCGAGGGCGCGCGAAATGACCCTAAGCCGCTCGAGAAGAGGGAAACCAACGAGCAAATCCGCATAGATGTCCTGGGCTATCATGTCGAGGTCATTGGGTTGATCGAAAAGGTCCCGGAGTTCCCTGGGGGAGAACCCGGTGATGTGTGAAGGTGTGAGTCGAAGAGGTGAGTGATGGGGTGGGGCCGTGGGTCCCAGGGCATGAGGAAGGCGTATGCCCGAGTCCTCCGCAGCGATATTTGTGTTGATGGATTCCAAGAGAAGGGTGACGAGGTGTTGAAGGCTGCGTTTCCCAGCAACTGAGAGGGACGCGAGACCTAGGTTGATGGTGGTGAATATGGATTGGGAGAGGAACTGGATGCGCATTGGAATTGGGGCCGTGAGGAGGAATTTGATGAATAACTCCTGAAGGTCCTCTGGGTCCCATTGGTTGCAAATTTCGTCAAGGTCAAAGTCGGGGTCGAAGTGGGATGAGTCACCGCCACCTCCAAGTGGCGACGGTGACAAGTATGTCATGCCCGAAGCTCCTTTCATTGAGAAGAGCGAGCCCGAGCCAAACTATTGGAGGAGTTTGGAGGAGGGGAGGATGATGACCAGCACTCTCAGGGAGCGGGGCTCAACCAAGAGATGGTGGTGGTACAGGAGAAAGAAGCTGTAGAAGGGAGGTGACTGGTGTTGGAGTCGGTGCTTGAGGCCGACGTTGTCATGCAGTCATCTCATCAGTCCGAGTCGGCGCGTGTCTTGATCAAGTCGAGAACTCGGTGGAAGGCTTGGACATAAGATGGGTGGGGAAACACAAGTTGCAATTATGAAAGTGGTAGAATTCATAGAAGACCCGCTTCTGCTGTCCCCCGCGCGCTTATGGCCTTATGCGGGCAAACGCATCCGAGTCGCGAGAAGAGATCCTCTTCAGTTCAATTACACCACCTATCATCGAATCTTATGTCACAGACTCCCTTCATGACTTCACCGTTCTCAACACATTTTCAAGTTTGACCCACAATCTGATGTCCATTCTGCAGGTATACCCACCAGCGGGAATCATCTTGACGAGCATGGTTGCTATTTCGTTTAGTCAGTGGTTTACACTTGTAGGTTATTGTGAATAAAAGGGAGGACGAAGCTCTGCGAACATCGCGTGATCATCGTAGCGAAAAAGCTTAGCAAAGGACATGCGAGAAGGCAGAGGCAAGACAGGGAGATGGTGTCTTTTGGGACAGAGTGACAACACCACGTTAACAAAGTCGAGATCGTTCTCCTGAGCCCAACAGTCTTGGTGAAAGAATATTAATGAAGACCGATTGGTGGCCTATGACTGTCAAGTAAAAAAGGGAACTCTGAATCTGAGTCATGACGACGAAACGGCAAGTATCGATCTGCGCTTCGAGGCTGACGAACCCTGCTTTGACGTTGAACGGTCTTTGTCCAACGATAACGACGCCTTCGTGATTACCTGGTCGGGTATGGCCATCGGGATCCCGCGGCGGTCGTCGCAGGTGGTGACTTGGACGCAGGTCAACCGAGCACGGCATGTGATCATTCTCTTTCTTTCCCTCTTCGACTCAGATACCACTCACCACCCTACCATATCCGCTCATTCTCCTCCCAGGCGCTCAAGCCACTTTCCCAACCTCCCAACAAACAAGCCGACGCACTCGCCCGCCTCCTCACTCAACGCGACTCTCTCCGACCCCGTCCTCGCCGCATCCTGCTCCCACAGCATGAAGGCGCAACGTCACTGAACAGATGGGGCGTCAACGCGTCAACGCCCGCATCGCGCGCTTCGTCCACCCACGTCCGCGCTTGGAGGAGCCGTACCTCCTCGCGCTCACTGGTGCCGTCCGCGTCCGCCCTGCCGATAACCCATCCTCGCACGCCGCTGACGCCGACGTACTCTTGCACCCCCATTTCGATATTGTTCATCCACCTCCGGACGCATGCACACCACCCACCCCCGACACCATGCAGGGTTTCAAGGCCGCCGCCGTCCGCTTGTTCGAGCGTTTCGCGTAGGACACTTCGCAGTCGGCACGAAAACGCGAGAGCTGGGCTCGGATTGCGCGGCTTATCGACGAGACGATGCCAGAGGGGATGGCTGCGCTCGCAGACGCTATTGTATTCGCCGTCGGCGCGGAATATGCGGACAGACTCAGTGAGCACCCCCTCTTTCATTTGACGACGTAATTTTGTCTGCCTCCCGTCTGTCGGTCTACTCTTCTTCCTCATGTCCCTTATCGCGACTTGTGTCACCCGAATTCGACCCGCACATTCTGCGAAAAACGCTCGTTTTGGTCATATGTCGGAATTGGTCTTGACCCATGTGTTCCTCCACGCCCCATCCATCTTTTCACAAACTCATAACTCCACGTCAAACTACTGACACGTACGACTTGTGAATTACCAATTTATAGTCCTTCTCTCCACCGAATCACCATATTTGCGCCTCCAATACGCAGCTATCCACAGCTGAAGTCAATAAGAAAATCGCCACGGCTGTTAACGAATCGCTGCCCAAGCATCAGATGGCGCGCTTCTTCCGCTACCAGTTCGCTGCTATTAATGCCGAGCTGCAGCTCCTCGAAGTTGGCAGCTCCGATCTTTACGATACCGCCAATGCAGTGTGGGGGATGAGGACGAGCTGGAAGCACTATCCATCGAGACTACGCTTTACCTGCCGGTACCGATGTCCGGCGCGTGGCATCTGCTGAGGCCCACCGCCTCAACGAATTCTTCCTTAGAACGTGGAGCATGGCGTTGTGAGGGGCTAGGTGCATACGACCACTTTTTTTTTCTCTTCTCGCATTTTACCTGACCCGAGACGGCGTTCTCTGTTGTCATCAGCTCGGATGGCTCACCGTATCATCATGGGTTCCCCCACCTGCTGGTTCGGACGCCCTCACGCGGTCCGCCTTTCTCTCGAACGGAAAGTCGCAACTCGATGCGGACCGAGTCGGGCTCGACAATGGGACAGACCGAGGCGCAGGAAGGGACACCCAAGGCCACTGTGAATCTCACCACAAGCGACACGCAGAAGAAGAAAGAGCCCTGGTCAAGCCAGGAGAGGTTCCGATGCTTGTTCCGTCACCGACTTCAAGCGAAGTGCAAGGGGCCCGCAAAGCGGCCAAAACCACCAAAGCCCCGATCTTTCTGTGTGTAACTCATTCGACGTTGACTATGGCCTGATAACCTCACAGACATGGAACGTACAGGTCCATCGGACCACCGGGGACAGGGAAGACATTGCTGGGGCAGTCAATTGCCCACACGCTTGGCCAGCCGTTTCAGCGAATCGCTCTCGGCGGTGTTCGTGATGAAGCTTAGATTCGGGGTCACCAGTGGACGTATGTTGCCAGTGGGCCTGGGTTACTGGCACAGGCGCTGCGCAAAGCTGGTCGCGTGGACCCTGTTCTCATATTGTGACTGTCTTGCTTCCTTTTTTTTAGACCAGGATTTAACCCCCTGAAACAATATAGATGAGATTGACAAGGTCGGTCAGTCAAACTATCACGGTGACCCTTCTGCTACCCTACTCGAGGGGCTCGATCTGGAACAGAACGTCGCTTTCAATGTATGTCCTCTGGCCTGTCCAGGCGCGTGACTTTCGACCACCCTCCGCGGACGCGTCTCGCCAGTGGATGGGATCAAGAAAAGGTGCCAGGCGCGCACCTGAGGTGCCGAAGGAAGTGCAGGCGCGCATCCAATTTGTGCTTGCGAGGACGGTACGTGAGGTGCTCGATGTGGCGTTTGGTGTTGGTGCGTTGCCCCGGCGTGCGGACGCGAGTCGAGAGCAGGCTTTACCAAATAGCAGGGAACAGGTAAACTAATGGTAACTCACACTCCACATATTTGTGTACAACCTCATCCCATCTGTATTTGAAAATCACTGTGACTCCCAGCAACGACACTACCTCGTCTCGGTCCCCTCAACTCTACACCCAGAATATTGTATAGAATATTACCGTCGTTTCATTATCGGTTTTTTATCTCGTTCTGTTTTCACCTTCCGTGATTCGAGTAAGAAAACACGCATATGTTCTTTACGTTCGTACAATTGTACACGTCGGCCTTTGCGGGAGAATCGCATTATAATTCTCTCCCCTCGCTCCTCTGAAATACAACATACACTATCCCCGGGGTTCTGTGACGCCCCTAACTAGTCAGCATCTCAGTCCTCAGCAACGGCTTTAGCGCTTGCCGCATGGATGAGGGCCGTTTCATTCTCTCTGCACCAACGGCCGCTGGTAGTGTCAATTGCTACTGCAACAGCGACCAGGATGCTACATTGGAACCAGATGGAACTTGAAGAGCCGGGAATAGCACTACACCAAAAGTACATTGGCAGGCCTCGGATAGGCGAAAGTCTGAGTCCCGTGTCGTATGGCGACAAACTGAACTCCATATGGTTCCAGCCCGGAGTCCACCTGCGCATCAACAAAACGGACTCATGTGGCAGTAATCGCAGTACGTCATGGTTTTCCCTCCATAGTGGCTCAACGTTCAACGTTCAACCGCCGATGTTTAATGAAGATCTCCCTCCATCCGATTCAAGTTGCCCACATGTCCGATTTCCATCACCTCACTCAGACCATCAGACATACAAACATGTGGATATGCACTAATTCTGAGCGTCTCGACAGAAGACACCAAGGTAGACTATAATACTCGCTCTTTTCGTCCCTGTTTTGACCCGTGGCCCTCTCTATCCTATCCTTGCCATAAGTCAAGCCACCCCGTTTGTAACCAGGTATCACCTGCAGGAGGTCAGAAAGGTATCGTTTAGTAGTCGGGTATCACA
>Ga0307510_10000497_pt1 | contig 38862 bp, 23 predicted proteins | sample 12_EM_MG_FD_207224 | JGI IMG/M metagenome (GOLD analysis project Ga0307510, IMG submission 207224) | Populus trichocarpa ectomycorrhiza microbial communities from riparian zone in the Pacific Northwest, United States - 12_EM | ecosystem: Host-associated > Plants > Roots > Unclassified | place...
ACGAAGCCTCCAATAAGAACCCGCCACTTTCAAAAAGCAGCCCGTTCTCGGGTACAATCAGTTCAAATGACCATGCATAATTAACTATATCCTCATTTACATTTGGGATATGCTGTTTTATCCATTGACCACCCCAGGCGCCCGGCTCAAACCATGGCCGAACCCGGATTGTTGAATGACTGATCTTGTTTAATCCATCCTTAAAATCGGCCGCCAGCATCCAGTTAATATCTGTTGGCCACTGTCCATCTGCCAGCACAGTTATTTTATCAAGTATTGTTTTTTTATGCTGATTTAGTAAAACCCAATCCACAAAATAAAATCTTTTATACATCAGAAAAGGCTCTTCCATCCGGTTATTGCCAATATTGGTAATTGAATTGGCCCTCATCCGGTATTGCAATTCATTTTTTGGCAGATCGATATAAATTATAGGAGCATCCCAGTTTATTAAGGATGCGGCTGTACCAATTACTATATTAATGTCACACCGCCCATCCGGCAATTGTGTAGCAAGATTTTCAACTACATAAAGGTCTTTAAGTTCAAGTAAACACCTGGTTCCCCATACAGAATCTGCTGCCCCCAGGTAAGGCTGCAGCATGGTTTCAATTTCTGAAACGGGTTTCAAAAAATCTGCCGTATCAATCCAGTTTACCCTCAAACCCTCAGCTGTCATTTGTTGTTGAAGTGCCGATTTGATCTTGTCCCAAAACACCCCCGCATAACCATCTATAACAACAGTTTTTTGTTCTATAATCCATTTTGCAAGCGAATCATAGCCATTAAAAATCTTATTTTCACCGAGTGAACAAACCGGATAAATGTTATAAATACCTTCCGCTACTTTATCCTGCGCTAATTTAATGGGCATTAAAAATTGAGAAGATCTACGCAGTTGCAATTCTATAGGTTCAGTGTAAAAAGTGTGTTTATTTAGGTAGTTAGAATTCATATTATTTATGGTAATGTATCAAGATATATGGCAAGCAAAGCTTTGCATTGTTCTAATTTGTAATGCTTAAAGATATGATTTATGTAATAATGTACAAACATATAAATTAAAATAATTTTCTTGATAATTTTATTGCAGAGGACAAGAATAATCTAATAAGTTTTATGTACAAACAAATTAAGTTATTTACAAAATGGTTACTATTGTAAATTACTTTGATCAAATGAAATATTCCATAGACCACAAAAGCCCTATTCCCCTGCATATACAAACTGAAATGCTTTTAAGGGACATAATTGGAGAGGAAGAATATAAAAATGGTAAAACTTTACCTAATGAAGTTGACCTGGCAAAACAACTGGCTATATCCCGCACCACATTAAGACAAGCAATTAATAAGCTTGTTTTTGAGGGCCTGCTTGTGCGGAAAAAACGAACCGGCACAAAAGTAGCCCAGGCCGCCGTCAGCTCAAAATCAAATAACTGGTTGAGCTTTTCGCAGGAAATGAAATTAAGGGGTATACTGATCAAGAACTTTGAGCTGCATGTAACATGGGTATACCCGGATGAGGCCCTCGCTAATTTTTTTGAAATAAAGCCCGATCGTAAAATATTGAAGATGGAAAGGGTAAGAGGTAAACCGGATGAGCCTTTTGTATATTTTGTCTCGTACTTTCATCCACGTGTTGGGCTAACAGGTGACGAGGATTTTAAAAAACCTTTATACGAAATGCTGGAAAACGATCACTCTGTTATTGCCACCTTATCCAAAGAAGAAATCAGTGCAAAAGCTGCTGACGCATCTATTGCTGCTAAACTTAAAGTAGCGGTCGGCAGCCCCGTTCTGTTTCGAAAACGTTTTGTCTTCGACCAGGGAGAGAGACCGATAGAATTTAACCTGGGATATTACAAAGCGGATAGCTTTGTATATACTGTTGAAAGTTCAAGATGAGTAATCCCTGAATATCTTGCTGTTCCGATTTTCGCCGGCTTTGGCAAGGCTACTTCGGGTTAACTTTTTTCCAGCGCCTGAATGATATGATTTTTTACCGTGGGCTTCCATCGCAATAAGATCAAATGATTGATCATTTGTTTTTTTCGGCCCATTGCTTTATCGCAATGATGGCCTCGTACAGTACGCCGGCTTCACCCCTGAAATCGCCGGAGCCTTCGGGTTTGCCGGTTTGCACGTTGTACCACTCATAAAAACCTTTATTAACGATAACCCTGTCCAACATGGGCGATAGTTCATTATAAGCATCCAATGGCATTCTATACGACAGCAAAGGTGCAATCATACGGGCACCAAACCATGTCCAATCGCCGCCGTTTTGATAATTATAAGGGCCCATATTGGGGTACACCTCTTTAGGGTAGGGTGGGTAAACAGTAATACCGATGGTAGCGTATTTTTCTTTTGCTGCGGCAGCCAGCATTTGCCTGTTTATTTCCTTAACCTCGGCAGGCGTATTAAAGCCTGCCTGAATAGCGCAGATAGATCCACCTAAATAAAGTATTTGATTCTCATTAAAACCTGGTGGAAAAGGACTCCCGTTTAAATAAACATGCGGATAATACTTTTTTAATTTGACATCCCATAAGTACTTGCGAACATTTTTGGTGATGCCTGCTGCAACAGTTGCCCAATTATTACTGCTTTTGTAGTTCTTTGGTTTCATGTCCATAAAATCATGAAGAGCCTTAACGAACATAGCGTTATCATATATGTCGATTGCCCACCTGGTTTTATCGTTGATAGCTACACCCCAGCCGTTTTCTGCCTGCACATCGCCCCAATCAATAGTAGTGGCCCCGGTAACCAAACCATATTTTGACGACCATCTGTCTTTTTGAACATAGCTAAGCGCATCTTCCATACGCTGTACTACGGTTTTATTACCAATAACTTCATCAAGTATGGTGGTATCGCCGGTAACATCAATGTATTTTTTAACAGCCTGCACCAATGACGATTCCTGGTCTGTTTCTACGGTATTTTTGTGCGCCGCCCAACCACGGAGTAATGGCGAATAACGGTAGGCATAACCCACGTTGGCAGTAGCACTGTCAACTATACCATCTACGATGTTGCCATCCGTAGCCTGGATCTTAAAAAACATCAGGAGTTTGTTCTTCACCTCTTCTTTGGGGTGCACCTTTAGAGAGCCTTTAATAAATGTGTTAAAATCCCTGATCCAAACCTCGGCATATGATGTGCCGGCTGAAAAACCTGAAAGCAGCTTTAGCCCTCTCGCTTGTACGGTATCTAAGCGGGCATCTGCTAAAATGGACCTTGCGAGCCGGGCGTTATTGGATTGGGCCTGGGCGTTTAAATAACATGCTGAAAACAAGACCAGGAAAGCAGACAATGATAGCTTCATAGAAAAAGGGAGTTAACAGGTAAACGACAGGCTATTCGAAATAACCCAATGGCCGGGATTACCCAGCCATTGGGTATAATCATAAATCAAATGAAATTAGTCAAAATTGGCACCGCCTTAAAAAAGGTAAATTATTAGTAACCAGGATTTTGCTTTAAAGCGTTATTGCTTTTTTTAATTTCAACGTTTGGAATAGGGAACAGGTAATAGTAATCCCCTTTCCATGGTGTTCTCACTTCGGCTTCAGGGATCACTCCAAAAGTAAATGATAGCTTTCCTAATAGATCTCCCGGTTGAGCGCCTGTCCAGTCCATCGTTACCTTGCTCAGGCCCCGGATTGGAATGTCTACATGTCCTGGCGCTGCTTTCCAACGCATAAGATCAAAGAAACGTGAATCTTCCAGGAGCAGTTCTATTGCTCTTTCGTTTCTATACTCTTTAACCAAGGCAGCACCGGAACTTATTATATCCGGCATATTAACGGCTGGTCTTTTCCTGACCATATTAATATATTGGCGAGCTACATCTTCGTGACCTAATGCTATTTCAATTTCAGCATAGTTTAGGTAAAACTCTGCGATTCTCATGTAAGCAACTATTTGGGCGTAGTCATAATCATAACTGGCACGCGGCCCGCTAAAATCAGTTAGCTTTTTAAAAGTATATCCCGTTTCAACTCTCCAGTGAAACGGCGTTAAGCCCTTTACCCAGTATGTTTTAGAATCCCGGCCAAAATCAAAAAGACTTTGCCCGTTAAGGGGGTCTACCTTATTAGGGTTCAGGTACGGACCTGCATTATCAGGGTTTGGATTTGCATCTTCCCAATATTCATATGTCCTTTTAGTACTTTTAGCACCATCGTTGATGGTTACCGGCGTACAACCAGGGTAAATGATATCAGTATAATAGCGTGGATCTCTATTTATATTAGGCTGCTGCGGATCATATCCTGAAGCAGGATTAACGGTTATTCCATCATCCTGATAAGGGTATTGTCCATTTGTCATTTGAAACATATTGATAAATGTCTGCGTCGGTTCAAGCCGTTGCCTGGCATCAAAACCACAAGGCCAATAGTCGTAATTATAGCCCCAATCGGGTATTCTGCTCGCAGGAGTAAAAGATTTGCCGAAAATGATCTCATCGTCTTTTAATGGTTTTACAAACAGGTCTTCCAACGTGGGATGCAAGGTAAACCCGGCATCAATTACAGCTTTGGTAGCTACTTCAGCCGCCTGCCATTTTGATATATCGTTTGTAGGATTGTTCAACGGACTTGCCATATACAACAACATCCTGGCTTTTAAAGCCATAGCGGCCTCTTTACTGAGCTTTCCGGGAGAACGTGAAAGGCCATCCAATAAACGAATAGAACTATCGCATTCAGCTAACACAAATTTTGAGCATTCATCATAAGTATTTCTGGGCGTATCAAAACTCTTGTCATCTAAAGCAAAACTTTTCGTAATTAGCGGCACTCCGCCATAAGTACGCATCAACTCAAAATACATCCAGGCCCGCAAACAATGTACTTCTCCTTTCATAGGGTTAAGTTTATCGGGACTGATAGTCGAATTGGCAGTTTTTTCAAAGAAGATATTAGCTTTTCTGATATAGCTATATTCTTCATCCCAAATATTGGTAAGATCGGTAACATTATCCGGGGAAAGAAGTCCTTGCAAATATTCACGAATACCGGCGGCCCTGTCATGTGTTTCGGGTTGATCAACTGCGACATCGGTCAATGTTTCATAACCGCCACTTCCCGGACTCCAGGGTGGTTTTATACCATTGTACACATTATACACATAGTTTTGAAGAAATGTAGCATCGCTAAAAACCGCATCCTCGGATATTGAATCTAATGGTTTTTGATCCAGGTATTTCTTACACGAGGCAATAACTGCTACAAAGGATATTATCAATATGACAAAGCCCTTCCTCGTTATTTTATTATTGAATATTAAATTTTTCATATGTTTTTATTTAGAAAGTAAGATTAAGTCCAATATTAAAAGTCCTCATATTGGGATAAGTTCCTCCATTTCCGCTTAAGAATTCCGGATCGCCGGCACCATACTTTTTAAGATTATTTACCAGCATAAATAAGTTATCCCCTGAAACATAAAATCTTAACGCCGAAATTTTAAGCCTGGAAATTAAATTCTTGGGAAGGTTGTAACCCATTTCAAGTGACTTTAAACGCAACCATGTTGAACTATGGTAATAAAAGTCACTATTTGAAGCTGCTACGCCATTTGGTTCTATCTCCGGAAGTACTGCATTAGGGTTTGCCAGCGAATAACTGTTTTTAGCTACATATTCAAGCCCGTTACCAGCTGCGCCTGAATTAAATCCATTGTTTAAAGCCCATTTAGCTCCGCTTTGTCCTTGTAATAATATGGATAAGTCAAAGCTTTTGTAATCTAATCCGATGTTTAATCCAAATTGTATTTTAGGAACCGCTACTCTGCCTTGACCAGTAGTAGGGTCAGCAGGAATCGAACCCGCGTCAAACCGATACTGGTCATTTGCGTCAATTTTACCGTCATGATTTAAATCTGCAAAAATTAGCCCACCCAATGTTGCGCCCGGGTAGCTTGTGTTATTGGTTAGATCTGCTGCGGTTCTATAAATACCAATTGCCTTGTATACCAGAATAGAGCCAATGGGATGTCCTTCTGCTTTCTGATAGGGTTCTGCCTGGGGTGTTTCGTCGAAATACACCACTTTATTTGCATTATATGACACATTCCCATTAACATTAAGATTCACCTTCCCTATACTCTGCCTGTATCCTGCCTGAAATTCAATCCCATGACTTTCCATTTTACCAATGTTCTCATCCGGCAGTACCAATCCTGTATATCCCGGAATTGATGCTTGTCTTTGACCAAGGATATGTGATGTCGAACTTTTATAAACATCTACTTCAAAGGTTAGTCTATCTTGTAAAAACCCGGTTTCCAAACCTAAATCTGTCTTTTCACTTACTTCCCAGGTGATCTTAGGGTTAGGCGTTGATGTAGCGGTAATACCCCGTACATCTGTTCCGTTTATAACCCAACCAGAACCGTAACCAAATGCACCGATGTATTGGAAAGGATTTACTCTGTCGTTGCCTAACCGTCCCCAAGATGCTCTAATTTTCAGGTTGCTAAACAGATCCTTTGGCATAAAGGATTCTCTGCTAATTACCCATGCCGCAGAAGCTTGCGGGAAAAACCCAAAGCGGGTAGCTTCCGGAAAGATGGGTGAACCATCATACCGGGCACTTAATCCTAAAAGGTACTTACTTTTGTATGCATATGATACCCGACCAAAATAATTCTGTCTGCCAGATTCAGTAGCGCTACCACTATTACTTCCATTTGCAGGATTTGTACTACCTGCAAAAAGTTGATCAATTAGCGGAGAGTCAAATCCAAGGCGTTGTGCATAGAAATTATTATCGTTGTACGACATTTGCTCATAGGAAACAAATGCATCAATTTTGTGGTCCTGGTGTATGGTTGTATTGTAAGTAAGCTTTATGTTTGAGGTAATTTTTTGGCTTTGAGCAAAATCCTCTCTCAATCCAATATCTTCTACTGATCTCGATGGTACCTTTACGATGTTTCCATCTGCGTCTTTTTCATAATAAAACCATGTGTAATTAAAAGTTTTATTATAGTTCATAGTTTTATCTATAGAGGTAAGACCATCTAACGCCAAGCCTTTTACATAGGGTATGTTGTATTTAAACTTAATGGTGCCACTATAAATATCGGCTTGATATTTACGATAACCCGGACTTAGAATTCTTGCTGCCGGGTTTAATTGCGACCATCCGATAGCCGGGTAACGATAATCCCCGCCCAGATAAGCTTCCTGCAGCGGACTCGTAAATGCAAGGTATCCAATTTCTCCGCCCGGGCCGCCCTGAGGGGTTTGGGTGTTCTTCTCTCTCAATGAAAGATCGAGTCCTACATCGAAATTATCTGTAACGGATACGTCCAGGTTATTCCTGACATTGTATTGATGAAGTTTTGATTTATTATCGCCGCGAAGGATCGCCCCTTGTGTGGCCATCCCTATTGATGTGAAATATTTTATTTTTTCGGTACCGCCACGCATGGTAAGAGATTGCCTGTTTTGCTTGGCCGGCGGTCCGATCAATGCATTCCACCAGTCTTCTCCTCTTCTTGTTCCGTTAGCAAAGGATTGAACTAATTCATCAGGAAAGTCAGGAGCTGTGCCTTCTAATGCTCTTCTGTCATTAAGAACCTTCATATACTCGAGCGCATTGGCCGATCTTACTTTCATTGTCGGGGATTGTTCCGAAAAGTTACTGCTAAAATCAAAAGATGGTTTCCCCGTTTTACCCCGTTTAGTGGTTACCAGTATAACGCCACCTGCAGACTGCGCACCATAAATAGCTGCAGAGGCATCTTTCAATACAGAAATAGATGCTATATCATGCGGGTCCAAACGGTTAAGCCCGTCGGGATCAGCATTCGCCACCCCATCAATAACTATCAATGCAGAGCTGTTCCGGTAAGTATTATATCCCCTTACCAAAATCTGCGCATCATCAAAACCCGGCGCGGCACTTGTTTGACTAACATATAACCCGGCCAGTCTGCCCGATAAGGAATTGGACAGGGACAATGCGTTGGATTTCTTAAGCTCGTTACCTGTTGTTTGTACAACGGCATTTGTAAGTTCCGATCTTTTTTGAGTACCATACCCAACAACAACTATTTCATCCAGTTTTTTTGTACCCACTTCCAGCTTTATGTTAATGACGGAAGAAGAACCTACTGTTATTTCCTTGTTCAGATACCCAACATAAGAAGCTACCAGTATGCTTTTTTCATCGTTCACTTTTATTGTATAATTTCCATTTTGATCAGTAACGGTACCATTGTTGGTGCCTTTTTCCAGAATACTGGCTCCGGGAATACCATTATCATTTTCGTCTGTTATTTTTCCTTTAATGACGATGCTTTGGAAATTGTGCATTGCATATTCACTATTGTCAAGGTTTTTTCCCCCGCTACTTATTCGGGGAGGATGAGTATTTGCCTTTACTGCTGAGCAAAAAAAACATGTTAATACAAACCCACAAATAGTGCATGCGGCTATATACCTAATGTATGGTAGTAATTTATATTTCATAATTGGCAATTAATGGTTGATAAATATTAAAATTGGGTTCTATAATTTAGGTGTTACAGGCACTGCAACAGAGACCTTTTATCTAAAGGCCCGGTCCATTTCTAAGGGCTGTTTATTTTTTCCATATTTTAGTTTGCTGCCTGGCGGTCAGATTTATAGGTTTATTTTTTTGATAAAAAATAGAAATACATAGTTTATTAAAAACATACGTATTCTATCAATTAAATGTTGTTATGTATATACATATTATTAAAGCAAAAATTTCCATTCATATGCACGGCATTCAGTGCATGTTTTAAAAATAAAAATATTACAGATTTAATAAGGAACTGAACTTCAGTTTTTTGAAAACTAAATTAGTTTTATTCAAATATAAACGTAATTTTGTTTATATGTTATTATGTATAAACATTAATATCAAATGTAAAAAAAAATATTTGTAACTGGCAAATTTTTTTTTGCAGTGCACTGGGGTATGAATTGGAGGAATAGATATTTAATAATACGCTGAATTTCAGCTCGTTTTAAAACAGAAAAACAATCAATACTTATATCAAATACAAAAAATATTGTGCGATTAACCGTTCTAATGATGCCGGCAAACGCCTCTTAAATAAAATAGTGCTGATATTTTTTTCAATACTTTATTTAAATATGATACGTATATGAAATCTATTTCTAACATTCTTTTTTTTACAGCTGTTTCTTTCTTTTTTTTCTCCTGCAAACAAAAACCTAAACTTTTTCAATTAATTCCTTCGGAGCATTCCGGAATTAATTTTAACAATAAGATAATTGAGAGTGATTCTATAAATCCCATTGATGCAACAAATATGTACAACGGAGGAGGAGTTGGTGTGGGTGATTTTAACAATGACGGGTTACAAGACATCTATTTTACCGGAAACATGGTGTCAAATAGATTATACTTAAACAAAGGGAACCTGCAATTCGAGGACATTACAAAAAATGCGGGGGTAAGCGGGGATGGTAAATGGTGCAAGGGAGTAGCTGTTATTGATATTAATAATGATGGATGGATGGATATGTACGTTTGCGCATCCATGGATAAAAACACGGAAAAGAGAAAAAACCTTCTTTACATTAACCAGGGCCTGGATAAAAACGGATTGCCTTTTTTTAAAGAAATGGCTGCTGAATATGGATTAGATGATACTACACATTCAACCATGGCCACTTTTTTTGATTATGATAATGATGGCGATTTAGATATGTATCTGGTAGTAAACGAGATTCCTCTGAACGTAAATCCGTCAATTTTTAGGCCTAAAATTAAAGACGGCTCTTTTCCAAGTACGGGACGGTTATATAGAAATGACTGGAATGCAAAACTCAAACATCCCGTATTTACAAATGTCACTAAACAGGCCGGGCTTACCATTGAAGGTTATGGACATGGCGTAACTATTGCAGATATTAATAAAGATGGATGGAAAGATATTTTTGTGACCAATGATTTTATCGCAAACGACCTCCTTTATATAAATAACCACGATGGAACTTTTACAGAAAAAGCCGCAACCTATTTTAAACATACTTCTGCAAATGGAATGGGACAAGACGTGATAGATATTAATAACGACGGCCTATCTGATGTAGTAGAACTGGATATGAATCCTGAAGATAATTATCGTAAAAAAATGATGTTGAATCCTAGTAGCTACCAGGCATTTCAGCTCAATGATTTTTATAAATACCAATATCAATATGTAAGAAATACTATACAGGTTAACCAGGGACCAAGAGTAAATTCAAATGATTCAATTGGCGATCCTGTTTTTAGCGATGTCGGTTACTTTTCAGGTATGTCAGCAACGGATTGGAGCTGGAGTCCATTAGTCGCTGATTTTGACAACGACAGCTTTCGCGATATGGTTGTTACCAACGGGTTTCCGAAAGATGTAACAGATCACGATTTTATAGTTTTCAGGCAGAACTCCTCGCCGGTCATTCCGCTATCTTATACGTTGAAGCAAATACCACAAGTGAAGCTGCACAAGTACGCTTTTCATAATAATGGAAATTTAAGCTTTGATGATGTTTCTAAGGACTGGGGGCTAACTGCCCTTACTTTTTCAAACGGGGCTGCTTATGCTGATTTAGATAATGACGGAGACCTGGAGATGATTGTTAACAATATCAATGATGAGGCTTCTGTTTACGAGAATACAACAATGGATTCTAAAACGGCCGATAAGCACTACCTGGATGTTAAACTGATAGGCGATTCATTGAATAGGAATGGATTAGGAACATGGATAGAATTATACTATGATGGTAAGCAACAGGCTTATGAAGAAACACCGTATCGCGGCTATTTATCTTCTATACAATCCAATCCTCATTTTGGCTTGGATAAAGTTTCCATTATTGATTCTATGGTTGTAAAATGGCCAAATGGAAAAAAACAGGTTTTACGAAAAGTACACACTAATCAAACAATAAGTGTTTCAAAAGCAAATGCAACGGATAATTATTCATGGAACCATTCTATTATTGCTAAAAACACACTTTTTAAAGAAGTAACCGATTCTTTGAATATTCACTATGCGCATTCTCAAACGGATTTTGTCGACTTTACTATTCAAAAATTACTGCCGCATAAGTTTTCCGAATATGGGCCAGCGTTAGCGGCAGGGGATTTGAATGGGGACGGGTTAGATGATATTGTTGTTAGTGGAAATTCTGACTTCGGGACCACTATCCTGTTCCAGCAGGCCAATGGTGCTTTTATAAAGAAAGCGCTGCCACAGCGGTCTGAAAATAGCACGATGCAACTGCAGGATATGGGTGTAACCCTATTTGACGCTGATGGAGATGGCGACCTTGACATGTTCATAGCCCGTGGTGGTTATGAAAACAAACCTAATTCAGCAGCGTACCAGGACATTTTTTACATTAATGACGGCAAGGGTAATTTTTCAATTGATCCGTTAGCGCTGCCGCAGAATTTCACAAGTAAATCTTGTGTGAGGGCATTCGATTATGATAAGGACGGAGACCTTGACCTTATAATTGCCGGGAGGGTTGAACCATGGAACTACCCTAAACCGGTATCCAGTTATATCTACCGGAATGATTCCAAAAATGGTAAAATAAAATTCACCGATGTTACCAGCCAGGTAGCAAAGGATTTAAATAATATCGGCCTGGTATGCGATGCAATGGTTACTGATTTTGATAATGATGGATGGCCTGATCTGATTTTGGCGGGAGAATGGATGCCTGTCACATTTTTAAAAAATGACAAAGGCACATTTAAAAACGTAACAGCAAATACAAGCCTGTCAAATCAAATTGGTTGGTGGAACAGTATAGCCGCAGGCGATTTTGATAACGATGGAGATATTGATTATATAATAGGAAATCTTGGGCGAAATTCTTTTTATAAGGCAAGCCCTCAATATCCGGTATCAATTTATGCCAAAGATTTTGATAACAACGGGAGTTATGACGCCTTCCCCTCTCTATTCCTTCCTGCGAGCCAGGAAGACCCTGAGAAAAAAGAATTTCCGGCACAAACAAGAGACGACATTGTAAAGCAAATGATAGGAATGCGGGCAAAATTCCAGAATTATAAATCGTACGCTACCGCTACAATGGATCAACTTTTGTCGAAAGAGCAATTAAAAGACGCACTGATATTAAAAGCAAATAATTTTAATTCCTGCTATTTCAGAAATGACGGCAATGGTAAATTCACCTTGATCCCCTTACCTTTTCAGGCTCAATTTTCAGCTTTAAATGGAATGGCGGTGGACGATTTTGATAGCGATGGTAACCTGGATGTGGTAATTAATACCAATGATTACGGAGCTGATGTAACCGTCGGCCGTTACGATGCATTAAACGGATTGATGTTAAAAGGAGATGGTAAAGGCGGTTTTATTCCGCAAACTATTCTTGAAAGCGGTATTTTTATTCCGGGTAATGGCAAGGCGCTAATAAAATTGAGGGGAAAAAATGGTAAATACCTGCTGGCCGCCGGGCAAAACCGGGGTCCCCTTAAAGTATTTGAGCTTAAAAAACACACCAACAATATACCATTGCAGCCCAATGAAGTAAGTGCTGAAATATCATTGAGAAATGGTAAAAAACAAAGACTGGAATTCTATTATGGCTTTTCCTTTTTGTCGCAATCAGCAAGATTTTTGAGCATTGATAAAAATGTTACATCTATAATTATTTCCGATAACAGAGGCAAAACAAGGAAAATGATTTTTTAACTCAATTCACGACTATTTATGGTGCGAAAAATCAATATAACGTATTTGCAACGGGATATACTTCCTAACATCATGTGGAACTGGTTAGTGCCTTATCAAAAATGATGGTTGATGACTCTGTATCTTTCGGGGGACACTCCCATTAGTTTTTTAAACAACCGTGAAAAATAATATGGATCATCGTAGCCAATTTCGTTAGCCACGTCTTTAATTTTAATGCTGGTATCAAAAAGAAGCTGACAAGCTTTTTGGATCTTAAGCTGAATAAAATACTCCATTGGGGAAATCCCCGTCGATTGCCGGAATAAACCTGAGAAATGCGATGCTGATAAATGATAACGGACCGCAAAATCTTCTACGGTAAACCTGCTTTCCAGTTTTTCGCGCATAAATACAATAGTTTCCCTGATCATATCTTTATCATCTGTAATTGAAAAATGTCTGTCAGGATATAAGAATGTCGACAAAAAATGATACAAACACATATTAGCATTGTTTAAATTGTCCTTACTATAACCCATTTCCAGAGAGCTGTACATTTCCTCCCAAATAAGAAGTCCTTTTTCATTGTAGGGAATGTTTTTTGGCCCGTCATAAAGCGAAATATTCATTAATCTGTTAAAGGCGTTCATCTCCTTTCCACTAAAATGAACCCAGAATATGGTCCATGGTTGTACTTCGTCGGCGCCATATTTAAGATATTCGGGGGTAGCGGGTATTTGGAAAAACTGGTTAGGTGCTACTTCATATTTCTTCTTGCCAACTATATACCACCCCCGTCCGTGCAGGCAATAAATAAATATGTTGTCTTCGCAGCCTTTTCTCCTTTCCCGGAAATGATAAGACGCTTTGGGGAAATAACCAATATGGGTAATAAATATCTGATTTAAAATCACATTGTCAGATCTCATATTTTTATAAATCATACCAGGTAAGCTGATAAGTTTTTGCCCCTCAAAACCATCCCTGACTTTCATTTTCCTCATAACAATAAATTTACTGGTTATGTTGCTTTTGATACTTGTTGTGAAAATATATCTTAAATGGCCGGCTCTGCCAAATGGGTAGGCTAATATATGAATACCGTAAAATTCTTTATAATAGAATAATCCATTAAGGCAGAAGTATAGTTCATTGTGGAGAAACTGATAATGATCTAATTTAGATTTTCTTAACCAATAGATAACCGCAGTGAAAAACTTATTTAAAATTTTGATCATTTTATTGCCTTTTTATCAACTAAAGGCACAGCCCTCATCCGTAGATCCTTCAATCAAGACATCCAAAGCTGTGATGGACGATTTTATGGATCAGCGATTTGGCATGTTTATCCACTGGGGACCAGTAACATTACGGGGTACTGAGATTGGCTGGTCAAGAGGACATGAGGTTCCGGTTGAAGACTACGATAATTTATATAAAGAATTCAACCCGGTTTTATTTGATGCAGATGCATGGGTGAAAACAGCCAAAGATGCCGGGATGAAATATCTGACCATCATCTCCAAGCACCATGACGGGTTTTGTTTATGGCCAACAAAGTTTTCAGATTATAATATTATGAACTCGCCTTATAAGAAGGATATTGTGGGTGAATTGGCAAGTTCTTGTAAAAAATATGACATTAAGTTCTGTGTTTATTTTACGGTGCTGGATTGGCACGACCCTAATTATCCTATTCATTCTTCAAGCTATCCCCCTTCAAATGATTTAGACCCAAAAGCCAATATGAATAAGTTCGTGCGTACCATGGAAAACGAATTGCAGGAGATCGTAACCAGGTATCATCCTTATATGTTATGGTTTGACGGTAATTGGGAAAGTCCATGGAAAAATGAATATGCCGTGGATATTTACAAATTTTTAAAAAGACTCGATCCGAACGTTATCATCAATAACCGGCTTGGCGCGTCTACAGAACACTCAAAACTAACATCGAAAACTGTTGGGGACTTTGTAACACCTGAACAAAAGATCGGTGAACTTGATATGAATACTCCCTGGGAAACTTGCATGACTATTTGTAATCAGTGGGCGTGGAAACCAAATGATACGATGAAAACACTGAAGCAATGCGTACAAACTTTAGCTAAAACAGCCGGAGGAAACGGAAGCCTGCTTTTCAATGTAGGGCCGATGTCTGACGGAAGAATGGAAGTACGCCAGGTGAAAAGGCTAAAAGAGATGGGTGAATGGCTAAAAATATACGGAGAAAGTATATATGGAACTAAAGGCGGGCCGTTCAAGCCGAATGAGCTTTTTGCCGCAACGCGTAAAGGCGATAAACTTTATATACATGTTTTCGAAAAAAAATCCGGCACTTTGACGCTTCCTGCTATAGCCTGCATAAAGGTTAAACAAGCTTATTTGTTAAAAGGAGATAAAATAAACTACACTCAGGATGCCGGAGGTGCTGTTACACTTCAATTCCCTGAGCAGCTTCCTGACAGCAACGATTCGGTAATTGTATTGGAATTAAATGCTAATGCTGAAACTATACCAGTAGCTTCTTAACAGATAACAAACTAACAAATGATACAAAATATTAGAGTAAGCGACATGCGCTTCCCGCTTGCTAAAGGTGCGGGAAGCGACGCTATACACAGGGACCCTATTTATTCTTATGCCGTAACTAATTTGATTGATGACGGCGGCTTCATTGGGACGGGTTTTGCATTCACGTTGGGCGAAGGGAACGACCTGGTTTGCAAGGCTGCACAGTTTTACGCCGAGCAACTAAAAGGGAAAGATATTGAAGAACTAATGTTGAATTTCGGGACGGTCTTCAATCAGCTTTCCAATGAACAACAGTTTCGGTGGCTCGGCCCGCATAAGGGTATTGTCCATTTAGCGCTTGCTTCAGTTACCAATGCCTGTTATGACCTTTGGGCTAAAAAAAGAGGCGTACCTCTATGGAAATTGCTAACTGATCTGTCGCCTGAAGAAATCATCAAAACACTCGATCTGTCTTATCTTGAAGACGAACTTACTTATGCCCAAGCATTACAATTATTAAAAGATAACCAGGTCGGTAAAGAACATCGTCTGCAAATTATAGATTCGGGCTATCCTGGCTATGATACTTCCATTGGGTGGTTTAATTACACCGATGAAAAAGTACGCGAAAATTGCCGGAAGGCAGTCGCGGAAGGTTTTACAGCGATGAAGTTGAAAGTAGGCAGCGCTGATCAGGAAAGGGATATCCGTCGTTCGCACATTGTACGTGAAGAAGCAGGTAATAATATAAAGGTGATGCTGGATGCCAACCAGCAGTGGACTTTGCCGCAGGCCCTTAAAATATGCAGGGAGCTACAAGGCATGAATCCATATTGGATCGAAGAGCCCACCCATCCAGATGATGTGCTGGCACATAAAACACTTGCTGGTGCCATTGCCCCCACAAAACTGGCACTGGGTGAACATGTCCCTAACCGCATTATTTTCAAAAACTACCTGCAAACGGCATCAGTTGGCTTTATACAAGTAGATGCAGTGAGAGTTGGGGGTGTAAGTGAATTTATAACCGTTAGTTTGCTTTGTCGTAAATATAATATCCCTGTAGTACCTCATGTTGGCGATATGGGACAACTGCATCAGCACCTGGTATTGTTCAATCATATTTCCATGAGTCACAAAGCCTTGTTTTTAGAACATATTCCTCATTTACAACAGCATTTTTTACACCCTGTTAGAATAGATAATGGAGTTTATAAAACCCCAATGGAGCCGGGAAGCAGTTGTGACTTTAAAGTATTTAACCATTGAAATAACGATAAGAGGAATCGGAAATGTTAAAATCAATCGACTTAAGTATAAGTATCTTATATATCCTTGCTATTTTGTCCATAGGGCTATGGGCGGGTATCCGCCATCGCCGTAGAAGCAGGACAAATGCTGCCGGTGAATATTTTTTGGCTGGGAAAAGTTTAAAATGGCAGGCTATCGGTCTAGCTCTTTTTGCGACTAATATTTCTACCGTGCATCTTGTTAGTCTTGCACAAAGCGGGTTTGACAGTGGGTTGCTCAATGGGAATTTTGAATGGATGGCAGCCTTCACTCTTGTTTTACTCGCATTGTTTTTCGTTCCGTTTTACATAAAGTCCGGTATTACCACCTTGCCCGACTTCCTGGAAAAACGCTATGACCGGTCGAGCCGGGACTGGCTGGCGGTGATATCCGTTGTTTCCGCAGTCATCATTCACATCGCTTTTTCAATGTTGGCCGGGGGGATCGTATTGAAAACCTTATTTGGCCTTAATATGTATGTCAGTGTGATTGTAATTTGCATCATAACGGCTATCTATACAATTATCGGCGGATTAAAAGCGGTAGTTGTAACGGAGTCAATTCAAACGGTAGTGTTGCTTACAGGTGCAATAATTATTAGCTATGCCGCCTTTCACAGGATGGGTGGCTGGGAGCCCATGGTTAGCGTATTGAAAAACCACAAAGAAATGAATAAGCTTTCTATGTTGCGCCCGAGCAATGATAGCAGTGGAATGCCCTGGTATGCAGTCTTCTTAGGTTATCCCGTCTTGGGTATCTGGTATTGGTGTGCCGACCAAACGATTGTACAGCGGGTGCTAGGGGCTAAAGATGAAAACAATGCGAGATTAGGACCTCTGTTTTGCGGTTTCATTAAAATTCTGCCGGTATTCATTTTTGTGCTACCCGGTTTGTTCGCCTACACACTGGCACAATCGGGATATCTGGATATTAGCAGCCTGGGATTGAATGATCAGGGAGCAGTAAATTCAAAGGGCATTTACACGTTGATGATAACACAACTTTTACCTTCAGGGTTAGTTGGCGTGTTAGTGGCGGCTCTTTTGTCCGGCCTAATGAGCCAGGTTTCAGGCGCACTAAATTCCATTTCAACCCTGGTGAGTTACGATATTTACCAACGCTACCGTCCCATTGCTTCCGACAAACAATTGGTATTAGTCGGGAAAATATCTGCCGGTGTCGCCTTGGTGTTTTCCCTTGCTTTATTGCCTTTATTAAACAGGTACGAAAGTATATTCAGCGGGATTAATGATGTTATCGCTCATATTGCACCACCTATTACCTGTGTTTTCCTGCTCGGCATATTTTGGAAGGGTGCATCCGCGATGTCTGCCAGGCTTACATTATGGATGGGTTCTGCACTGGGTGTAGTGGCGTTTGCTATTAGTAAATTATATCCGGATACATTTATTGGCCACATTCCTTTTATGATGATGGCTTTTTACCTGTTTTGTGTGTGTATGGTGATGCAAATTTCTTTTTCGTACCTCTACCCCGTACAGCACAATGCAGAAAGCTCGGAGTTGTACTGGAAATCACCATGGGAACCACTTCGTGGCGCAGCTTTGAAAGGTATTGGCAATTATAAAGTATTATCTGCCCTGCTATTATTGATAATTAGTGTTTTATACTATGTATTCAGATAAGTAAATGTAAAATGAAAAAATATAGCATTTTTTTGACAGGCCTCTTATTTATTTCTTGCGTACAAAACAAGGAGCCATTTCATATACAGCGCTTTGCCTCAATAACGCGGCTTAAATCCGAAAAATTGGATCATTACAAAACACTGCACGCCAATGTATGGCCGGCGGTACTGAAAAAAATAAAGGAATGCAACATCCAAAACTATTCCATCTACTTGAAAAAGGTACAGAATAATTATTATCTGTTCAGTTACTTTGAATACATAGGATCTGACTTTAAAGCCGATATAAAAAAAATGGCGGATGATCCGGTTACTCAACGCTGGTGGAAGGAAACTGACCCTTGCCAGCTGCCATTACCTGAAGCTGTTACTAAAAAACAAATATGGACATCAATGGAAGAGGTTTTCCATACTGACTAGGATTGTCTTTATTCTAATTTAAACGATTATAGAAAGATATTTTATGCAAGTATTATCTAACAAAGTTATTTTCCTCACAGGAGGCTCAATGGGCATTGGTTTTGAATGCGCAAAAGCCTATGCCGTTGCGGGTGCAATTGTGGTGATCGTTGCTGCTGATGGATTGGTTAAAGAAATAGCGAAACAGTTAGGAAATGAACATCTTGGCATTGTATGTGACGTGTCAAATGCGTCAGAGGTAGAAGGAGCCATCCATCAAACAATAAAGAAATACGGGAAAATTGATGCCATTCATAATAATGCCGGTATTGCTACGCCATCTAAACCTTTGCACGAGACAAGTGATGGAGAATGGCACCGGTTGATGGATGTAAATTTAAAAAGTGTGCTGCTTACTACCCGTTTTGGTTTTGAAGAATTAAAAAAGTCCGGGGGATGTATTTTAAATACCAGTAGCCTTGTTGGCGAAATCGGGCAGGAAAACCACGCCGCTTATACCGCTACAAAGGGGGCTATGAATGCGCTAACCAAATCTATGGCCCTCGACTATGCGCCTTATAAAATACGTGTAAATGCTGTGATGCCTGCCGGCGTATGGACTCCAACGCTACGCAAGTGGCAGGATGAGCAGCCTCACCCCACATCAATAGAGAAATATTTAAATGATATACACCCCTTAGGCTATTGTCCAGAAGGTGATGTGATTGCCGATGCTTGTGTTTTTCTTCTTTCAGATAAAGCTCGGTTCATTACCGGAACCATTTTGCCTGTGAGCGGTGGTGCAGAATTAGGATATAGATCATTACGGTAATTCAGAATATAATGATATATAATAAGCGGAATAGCATAATTAAAGATTGCTGAACTTCATAAATCTTTATTTCCTCATTCTTTTCCAGTAATTCTTTTCCTGTGTGCTGCTCCCCATTTGTATAGTTCACTCACCACTGATTTTAGGGATTGGCCATAATCAGTTAGTTCGTATTCAACTTTTATCGGTTTGGTATCATATACAAATCTTTGGGCCAGTTCATTTACCTCCAGTTCTTTTAACTCTTTTGACAGCATTTTTGGAGTGATACCCGGGATTGACCTTTGAATTTCCTTAAATCGTTTTCTTCCGAGTTTAAGTGAAAAAATGATCTGCAATTTCCATTTGCCACTTAAAATATCTAAAGCGTCATTAAGGGGCAGAAGCATTTGCTTATATTTTTCAGGCTTTAACTCTGCCTGCAAATTTTCTATGTCTTGTTCTTCTACTTCCATAGGTAATTGGGTTTAAATATACCCAATTGATTTCTTTTTAAGCAGCTTTCGCCAAGTATACCAGTATACTAAAGTATAGCTGCACCAAAGTGCATAGCTTTAACCGTAGTTTTGCCGAAGTAATTAATTTATTGATACACAAACTATGGCTATAAAAAAAATAATTGAAAATGTTTACCAAATCAGCTTAGGCATGGTCAATTGTTTCATTATTGATGATGATAGATTAACCCTGGTTGACACAGGTTTTCCCGGAAGCGAAAAAAAGATATTTGATGCTTTATCTGAAATTGGAAAGAAACCTGCTGATATTAAGCAAATTATCCTTACCCATCTGCATCCGGATCATACCGGCTCAGCTGCCGATATTCAAAAGCTGCTTCGAATCCCAATATTCGCACACAGCGCAGATGCTATGCTGATTAGAAAAGGTGTCGGTGCCAGGGAACCGATGACCCGTACGCCAGGATTTTTTCCCTGGTTTATTTTTAATTTATTTATGCGAAACGCCCAATCAACCATCAAACCCGTAGATCCAATCACGACTTTACACGATGAGCAATTATTGCCTATACTTTCTGGTATGACGGTTATTCACACACCGGGTCATTCCGAGGGGCATATTTCTTTACTTTTAGAAAAAGAGCAGGTATTGATTGCTGGTGATATTTGCGGAAATGCCGGTGGACTTAATTACAGTATTCTATATGAAGACCCAGTTTTGGGAAAGCAAACTTTAAAAAAGGTGGCAAAATACAACTTTAATATTGCTTGTTTTGGACATGGCAATCCGCTGATCGGACGAGCAAATAAAAAATTTATGGAAAAATTTAAATAAGCCCTGTTAAATTTACACCATTAGATTAATAGTTAGCTTCGGCGGACGCGTTTTTTAATCCTAAATTCCTGATTCATATTACTAACTTAAATAAAGTATCGCAGTTTTACATTTTCCTGGATGAACGTTTCATCATGTATTGAAAACTTTAATTTCTTTCAATTTACCATTGACTTTAATCCTGACTTTTTTACTTGTAGGAGAAACTATATGGTAGCTGGTGATATGCCCGTCCTTCCATGAGAAACTAACAGTAAAATTGCCGCGGGCTTTCATTCCGGCTACGCTGCCTTCTTTTTTCCAGGCGTCAGGTAAAGCGGGTAACATTTCAATATATCCCGCATGGCTCTGGATCAGCATTTCTGCAATTCCCGCCTCTCCGCCAAAATTCGCGTCGATTTGAAACGGCGGTCCTGCTGAGAGTAAATTAGCATAAACACCTCCGCCACCTCCATAGTTAATATTGGTTTTAAAGACAGGACGCATCAATTCGGTGAATAGTTTAAAAGCCCGGTTACCGTCCTTTAACCGGGCCCAGAAGATTTGTTTATAAGCAATCGACCAGCCCGGCCCATCGTCGCCACGGGCATCGAGTGTCTTTTTACAGGCTTCAGCCAGCGTCGGGGTTCCTTCCGGGGTAATCAATGGTGCAGGGTAAAGGCCATATAAGTGAGAGATATGCCTGTGATGCTCTTCCGGCTCCTTATAATCTTCGAGCCACTCCATCATACGCCCGCTCCGGCTTATTTGACCGACCGGCGGAAGCTGCTTTAACCTGGCCGACAGCATTTTCCTGAAGTCTTCATCTTTGCCAAGTATTTTGGAGGCAGCAATTACATTTGTGAACAGCTCACGCAAAATCTGGTTATCAATTGTTGGCCCCTCGCAAACGCTTGCCGTTTTACCATTAGGCAGATAAAAGCTATTTTCCGGTGATGATGACGGTGAGGTGACCAGCCACCCTTTGGAGGCATAGGGCACTAAGGTGCTGTTGTAAAACTGCGCCGATCCTTTTAAGATCGGGTAGATCTTTTCCAAATATTTTTTATCCTGGGTGAAGGCATAATGCTCCCACAAGTTGCTGCATACCCATCCGGAGCCCGATTTAGCAATGCCCCAGGATGCGCTCTCCCCGGGTTCTGTAAATCCCCATACATTGGTGATCACATGCGCTATCCACCCGTCTGCCTTATAGTAGGCTTTGGCGGTATTTTCTCCATTTTTAACCATTCCCGCTACCAGGTCCGCAAGCGGCAGATCAAGTTCCGGCAGATTGCCGACCTCCACCGGCCAATGGTTCATTTCTACATTGATGTCCAGGTGATAATCACCGTTCCACGGGGTTTGTACCTGGTTAGCCCACAAACCCTGGAGATTAGGAGGCAATAAGCCAACACGTGTGCTGCAAATAGTCAGGTAACGGCCAAACTGGTAAAATAACACAGGAAAGGAAGTGTCACCGGCAGGATTCCGGTAATAATTAGCCAGGCGCTCATTCGTGGGTACGCCAGGGACGTTTTTAGTTCCCAGGGATACGTGAACGCGGTTAAACAATTTGTGATAATTGGTAAAATGTTTTTCCAGTTCTGCCTGGTACTTTGTACCAACAGCTTTGTTCAAATTTCCGGCTACTGTAGTTTTATAATTGGTATCCTTAAAGTTCGTTCCGGCCGAGATATAAAGTATGACGGATGTTGCATCTTTAATAATTAATAGATTGTCAACTGTTTTTATTGTGCCGCCAGTTAGAACTGGTTTAACTTCTGCTAAATAACGAATACCCGGTGCATTGGTTCCGCTGTTTAGTTGTCCATTCATTTTCAGCAGGTCATTTTCCGTGGTAACCGTAAAACGCTCTGGTCTTGATAATGAAATACTGAAATTAAGCTGCCCCGGCCTGTCGGCACTTAATTTGATAATACTTACGTCATGATCGAAGCTTGTGAAATATTCGCGTTTATAGGTGGTTCCATTCACCGTATAAGAGCAGGTTGCAATTGCATCTTCGATGGACAGGGTTCTTTTATAGTTTTTTACACTGGTACTATCCGCCGGCGCGCCTTTGTAATTGAACCGTAAACCGAGGTCACCCAGAACCTGGTAGCAGCCAAACTGAACGTCGGCGCCGTCACCATTGCCTGACCCCGGGCCTTTACATATATAGTTGGCATCGACGATCTTCTGTGCCTCATCATTCTTGCCTTCGGAAATCAATTTGCGTATTTCCGGTAAAGATTTGTAAGCATCATAATTGTTGGCATCCTGTTTTGAGCCCGACCATAAGGTGATATCGTTCAGGACAATTTTTTCCTGGTTAATGCCGCCATCGGGCATCATACCCAGGCGGCCGTTGCCAAGAGGAAGCGTTTCCTCCCAAGCTTTGGCAGGCTTATCATACCATAATACGGCATTATTGGATTGGGCTTTGGTAGTCGTGTTAAAAACCAATAACATGACGATGGCTGGCAGAAAATATGTTTTCATGTAGATGTGTATAAAATTCTTAATTATTTATTGACCAGGAAATGAACGATCCGGCATACCCCGCCTTTACTTTTCTTATTATGATCTTTCGTCACCTTAATATGGAGTATATGATTGCCCGGTGCTAATGCACTTCCCAGCAACACGTACCATGGCAAATGCAGGCCTGGACTCCATTCCGTAAAAAGGTCAACTGTTTTTTCCGGAGATTTGTCGACCCAATAGGAAATTATCCCTGCATCCGGACCCGAGACAACCGCGATCCCCACTGCGGTGCCACGGAAAGGCAGGGCGAGTTCCTCACCCGTTGCCGTATTAGCCAGAACCGGGACATGGACAAAACCAGGACGCGTGCCCACGGAATCGGCAGGCGACCAGTCGGCGATGAGTTGCCATCCTGCCTGGTACCGCGCGTTATTTACGTCGAGATAAATTCCGTTGTTAAAACTATTGTTATCAAGAGGTAAAGGCAACCGGGTAACTGGTTTATCAGATGCTGATAAATAAACCTTCAGGCAGTCGTTGAGCAGGCTTTTAATATTTTCATAGTATAAATGCTGGCCAAATGGCGCCGGATGAAGATCTTTAAAATCCCCCTCCCAACTGAATTCGTGATTGGCTATTTTATCATGCACTTCCTTTGCCATATTGATAGACGGGATATGATAGTGATCTGCTACCGTCTCGTGATTCGTCACCTCTACTGGCACTTTTCCTTCATCGTAATCCTTGTTCTTATACGGATCGGCAAATTCCATCAGGATCATATCCATCAGGGGATTACTTTTTTTTGCATGTTTTACAATACCCTCAAGATCGCGCACCTGTGTAAGGCTGTCAGTGCCATTCACCCGGTCGTTAACCGCAGCTTCCAAAAACAAAAGGTCAACCTTACCGGAATCCAGCACATCACGCTGCAGCCTGAAAGCATGGGGTAAACTGCCCAGTGAAGGAATGCCTGCAGAGATAAAATGAAATTTAACATCCGGGTATCGTTCCCGGAGATAATCACATACCATTGGCCGCCACCCGGGATTGTGGGTAATTGAACCACCCAGAAAGGCGACGGTCGCTTCCTTCCGGTTATTGAGCTTTTTATAAAAATCGACAAGCCCGTTTCTGACGTGGTAGAAATCAGAAACGGGCAAATCATCTCTTTTTATTTTTGAACCATCAGTAACCTGGCTGTTTGCGATTGAGCAAAACCCCAGCACCAGTATGGCTACCTGTAGACATACGCCATTCCGAAAACTTAAGAGCATATGGTAAAATTAAAAAACCGCCGGAGTTAATCTCAATTCCCCGGCGGTTATATCAAGTAAATTTAATTATAATCCGGGTTTTGCACCAATACACCCCCGCTCTTATCAATTTCTGTTTGAGGAAGCGGCCAATGATAAAATTTATCCTCAAAATGATAATTAATGAGGCTGGTTTGCACAGCGTTAAGCACCGGACCGGCTATATGCCATCTTAACAAATCATAATGACGCAGGCCTTCGAAAGCAAGCTCAACACGGCGTTCATGCCTGATACGGTCACGCATCTGAACCTGGGTATATCCGGCCGGGTAAGCGGGCATATTTACCCTTGCACGCAAATCCGCCATGGCTTTATAAACTGTTGCATCCGGGCCTGCAATTTCATTTTGAGCCTCCGCATACATCAGCATTACTTCGCCCAAACGCAGTATAACCGCATCCTGTTGACTAAGGGTCGAAAAACCATAAGGGATATTATTAGGCTCCAGGAACTTAATTATTCCGTAACCTGTAGGCCTGAGGTTCGAAGGATGGTGAACTTTGCCGGGGCCAAAATAAACAGAATCGTTATAAACAGTTTTAGCCAGCCTTGGGTCGCGGTTGTTGAACTGGTTTTGGGGATCAGTTAAGGGTGAAATACCGTAAGGCTGCCCATCGGTACATTCAAAGGCATCCACCATATTCTGAAGCGGTGCGCAGGCATCCCAGTCGCCATAATACATATCCCAGGGAGCAGTGTTATTTGGTGCCAGAAAGTTAATAGAGAACATAATTTCGGTATTGTTTTTCTGGGTAGCATCCCTGAAGATATCCTCAAAATTAGTGCTCAGTTTGTATTGCCCCATAAGATCAAGGCAAAGATCTCTCACCTGGGTTAGCATGGCGGGATCAGGTGTACCTGTGTTACCAAACGCAGCAAACAACAAAACCCTTGCCTTTAAAGCCTTTGCAGACGATGCTGCAGCATGACCGCCATTGGCATAATAAGTCGCTGTGTTCAAATTAGAAATGCTATAATCCAGGTCAGTAGTGATCTGAGTGAGTACCTGTGCGGCAGGTACTTTGGGTTGCTTTTGATTGCTCAGATTAAGCGGTTGCAGCACCAGTGGTACATCGCCATAAATACTGTATAACTGGAAGTAGAAAAAAGCACGGATAAACCTTACTTCGCCTTCATATACTTTACGTTGGGCGTCAGAAATGTCCGCACCCTTGTAATTAGTTAAGTTTTGCAGAAACAGGTTCACTCTTGCAATGCCAGTATAGCTATCGTTATAGATGGCGGTTTCATAACCTCCGGTTGTAGGGTTAAAGTTGCCCTGAACAAAATCCTTAGCACTGCCCGAGTTGAATTGATTATAGCCATTATCGGTAAAGCCATCTCTGAAGCCTATGCCCACTGCAAATTCTTCGGGCTGAAGGGAAGCATAAACAGCTGCCAGAGCTTCGTCAAAATCGGCTTTTGATTTGTAGAAGGTTGAAGTGGCGATCTGATCTGCAGGGTTCAGATCAAGGGCCTTTTTACATGCACCTATGAAGAGCGATGTAATTAATATGATAGTTATTATAATTCGATTTTTCATGTGGGCTAATTAAAAAGAAACATTCACACCAAAAGAGTATATTTTATTTTGCGGATACTGCAGGTCGCCGTTTCCATAACGTTCAGGGTCAAGACCTTTATATTTGGTTATGGTAAACATGTTGTCGCCGGCGAAATAGACCCTTAACCTGTCGATACCTATCTTCTTAGTAACCTGTGACGGAATAGTATAACCAAACACCAGGTTTTTAAGTCTTAAATAAGATGCATCCTGCAGGAAGAAGGAAGACCGACGACCGATCTTATCCGGCGCGCTTTGCCCAAAGTAAAGGCGCGGCATAGTAGTTGAAGGATGTTCGGGTGTCCAGGCATCTAACCAATCTGTAGTTGGTGAAGCTCCCTGCACAAAAGGTATAGTGCCCCACCCGGATACGTATGATTTTACACCATAAACACCCTGCATCATGGCCGACAGGTCAAAACCTTTAAAGCTGGCCGACAAATTAAATGAGTAATTTAGTTTTGGATAAGCACCGGCGATAATGGTTCTGTCATTTTGATCAATCTTACCATCACCGTTAACGTCCTTATATTTCAGGTCGCCCGGCAAGGTAGAATCCGAAAACTGTTTAGGAGAACTGGCTACCTCTGCTGCCGACTGGAATATGCCGGTAACCTGCAGCATGTAGAATGAATTCCATGGCTGCCCATTTTGGTTGATGGTATAATCTCCGATTTCCGTTTGACCAAATTTCACCAGCTTATTACGGTTGTGATCAACGTTAACACCTACGTTATAGGCAAGGCCGCTTAAAGCACCATCACTTACTACGTTATTATATGATAAGCCAAGCTCAATACCCCTGTTATTCATTACCCCATCATTAATAGTAGGTGCACTTAAGCCTACAACTGCGGTAACCTGGGCTTGCCTTAAAATATCAGATGTGGTTTTATTATACCAATCGGCAGTTAAATTAAAATTTTTGAAAATCGTAACATCCAAACCAATATCAGTCATGGTGGTAGTTTCCCATTTTATAATTGGATTATTCAATGCTTGTTGGGCTACACCTGTTGTTAATGTTGAATTATCAAAGGAATAATTTCCGGTCAAATTCAATAAGGCCTGGTAAGGATAATTACCTACATTTTGGTTACCCAATTGTCCCCACGATCCCCTTAATTTAAAATTATCCAGCCAGGTTAGGTTCATTGCCTTTACAAATGGCTCTTCGGTGACACGCCAGCCCGCCGAAAACGAGGGAAACACACCCCATTTATTGGCGCCGTCAAATCTTGAACTTCCGTCATCACGAATATTGGCTTCTAACAAATAGCGGCCTTTATAATCGTAATTTAAACGGCCGAAGTAGGACATCAGAGCCCACTGATTTGATGTACCATAAGCATTTTGAATGTCAGAACCTCCTGCATTCAGTTCCTGTAAATCCAGGTCAGGAAAATTTTTGCGATATCCCTGTAAGTATTGATATTTACTTTGCTCAATGCTGTAACCAAATTGCGCCTTAATGTTATGCCCGTGAAAGTTATGGGCATAATTTAAGTAACTATATAAATTGGTATATACGGTTTGTTCATCCTGGTCGGTTAAACCCTTGCCGAGGTCAAGCGATGTTTCCAGTTGATTGGTTTTGAAATTGTATTCATCCAGGGTGGCTTTAAAATCCTTGTATTTATCCATATTAAAGTTCACAGCACCTTTGGTATACCAGGAAATGTCCTTATTAAACTGAACTTCAAACCAGCCCTGTGCATTTACAGCGTAATCATTAGTAATCCTCCTGAAGTTTTGATCCAGTACAGCTATCGGGTTCTTATTGTTATACTCAAAGTCATAAGCTTTGTAAGTGTAATGCCCGCTGCCATCGGTTAAATAAGGACCATAAGTTGGCGCTTGTGACATGGCCGAAAGAAAAAGGTCCATAGAAGAACCGTCCCAGTTGCTAGGCGACGAAGGGGTACCGGCAACGGCCCCCCTGGTACCTGATTTTAGCAATACATTAGTCCCGAATTTAATATGATCATTAATTTTCGAAGTTAAATTGATACGCGCGTTATATCTTTTATAATCAAAACCCCTTTCAATACCATCCTGGTTAACATAGCCCAGTGATACATTGTAAGTAGTTTTTTCATTACCGCCGGTAAATACCAGGTTATGGTTTTGGGTAGGCGCGGTTCTGAATATCAGGCTCAGCCAATCGGTATTAGGATAGTGAAGCTTATCTGCGCTGTTTCGGTACAAATCGATCTGATCCTGAGGATAAAGCGAGTTCGGGTCCGTTGTTCCGCTGTTAATACGTGCCTGGTTAAACATCTCCATATATTGGGCGGAGTTGGTTACCAGTTTATACATTTTAGTCGGGCTGGCATACCCTAAATTACCATTGTAAGTAACCGACATCTGTCCGGCTTTCCCTTGTTTGGTTGTTATCAGCACCACCCCATTGGCAGCCCGTGAACCGTAGATGGCTGCAGAAGCCGCGTCTTTCAGGATAGATACATTTTCGACATCGGTTGGGTTGAGATCATTGAAGCTACCGGGGACACCATCGATCAATATCAATGGATCTGACCCTGCGCCGCTAAATGTACTGTTACCACGGATACGAATGGATACACTCTCATTCCCCGGTTCGCCAGACCCTGTATTTATCTGTACACCAGGGGCCAGGCCTTCCAGCATAGAAGCCGTGTTCACAACAGGGCGTTTATTCATCGTTTCGCCGGTGACAGACGATACTGAACCTGTAAGGTTCACTTTCTTTTGTGTACCGTAACCTACTACCACAATTTCATTAAGTGCCGATGTTTTTTCTTTAAGCACTACATCAATTTTGGTTTGATTACCTACCGGAATTTCCTGGCTAACAAAACCTACAAAACTGAATACCAATACGGCATTATTATCGGTTACTGATACTTTATAGCTACCGTCGACCCCGGTTTGCGTACCAGTATTGGTGCCTTTTACTTTAATGGTAACACCCGGCAAAGACACCCCTTTTTCATCCTTTACCTGGCCGACGATAACAATGTCCTGCACAGGCCTGGTTTCAATCGGTTTGGGAATAACCACAATGGTGTTATTGTTAATGATGTAACCAAAGGGCTGATCTTTAAAACACTGTTTAAGTACTTCTCCCAGATCGGTATTTTGTAGATGTACATTTACAGGCACTGCCTTTTTTAACATTTTGGCATTGTAAAAAATGTTGAAACCGCTTTGCTGGTGAATTTCTTTTAGGGCTTCGCTAAGGGAAGCGTTGCTTTTGTCAAGACTGATCTTTTGTGCGAAAGAGGGCGCAGCACTTACCTGCAATATGGAAACCAAACACAAAAGGAATGACAATTTCATAATCAGAAATAGTTTAAGTGGGATGCAGAGCAACTCCTTGCATCTTATTGCAATAGATTTTTTATACATTTGAATGTTAGGTTAAATAATTGGTTATGAGAAATATTGATTATTGTTAGATACCTGACAGCTATTCAAAGCTTTATACCAGGGGCGCTGCGAACGCTCCTGGTTATAAACAGGCAAACATTATTTATTAGTAAGGAAACCTACTTCATAATGATTACCCTCCTTCCTTCTATTTTATAGTGAATTGATCGGGTTAACTGCATAATATCCAGCAACTCTGTTATGCTTTTGTACCGGGATATGGTACCGCCAAACTCGTTGTTTTTTACATCCTCGTTTTGATATTCGATATCCACATCGTACCACCTGCTTACCTGTTTCATTACCTCAACTATGTTAAGATCATGAAAAATAAAGAAGCCATTTTTCCAGGCCATGGTTTGTTGTACATCTGCCCGGCTAACGTTAATGGCGTCGCCTGTTTTTGTTGAAACGCCCTGCTCACCCGGAACCAGCATTGTTGTCCGGCTGTTATTGCTCATTTGTACCGAACCCTCAAGTAAAGTGGTGGTTACATTACTGTTATCGGCATAAGCGTTTATGTTAAAGTGGGTACCAAAAACCAGTACTTTAGTACCATTGGCCTGTACAATAAACGGGTGGGTTCTATCTTTAGCAACTTCAAAATAGGCTTCACCGGTCAACTCAACCAGCCTTTCATGGCCGTTAAAAGTCTGCGGAAAACGAATAGATGAGGCTGCATTGAGCCAAACATGTGTACCGTCTTCCAACACAACCTGGTACTGGCCGCCCCGGGGAGTAGTAATAGTATTAAACCCTGGCAAAGTATTATCCGTTTTTGGGGTTGACCTGGTGAAATGATATACCAGTATGCCATTTCCTGCTTTACTTACTTTGACGCCCGATTGAGTTGGCAGGACGCCATTTTTTACATCGTCGAGCACAATTTTTGATCCGTTGGCTAATGTAAGATACGCCTTGTTGGCGCCGGGAACAATAGGTTTTTGGTGGGTAATTGCTGTCGGATTTACATTATCAGTTCGCTGATTTTTTTTAGCGGGGATAAAAAGCAACCCGGCCAATAAACCCATCAGTAAAACTGCGGCCACCTGCAGCCATCTGCTTTTATAGATTTTATACCTGGTTATAGGCACTACTTTACGGTTTTCGCTTAAGCGTTGCCAAATCCGGGCGCGTACATCAGCCTCATTAGCCTCTTCATCATCCCATCCCTCATCGGCCAATAACATTTCATCGCGGTATGTATCCAGCAGCCTTTTTTCGGCATCAGTACATTGTCCGCTCATGTATTTTTCATACAGAGCCAGGAACTCGTTTTTGGTTAACATCAGGTTACGATTGCAGGTTTATAATGTGTTAGTGTATATTTCATGTGGGCACACACATACATTTTTAGATTTTTTTTTACAACCTGTTTTAAATGTTGAAATATTTTTAATTTTATCCAACCAGTTATATGTACAATTCCCATATTAGCGATTCGGAGCTTTGGCTTGCTGTGCGTAATGACGACGAGCATGCTTTTGCTATGCTTTTTGATCGATACTGGGTGAGATTGTATAAGACTGCATTCAGATACTTGAAAGACCGGGAAAACAGCGAAGAAGCTGTTCATGATGTGTTCCTGAATATCTGGAATCGCCGGTATCAATTGGAAATAGAATCTATCCCCAATTTTCTACTCTCGGCCGTCCGCTATCAGGTTTATAACCGCATGCGTGCTTCAAAGCCGCCTGTTACTTTGGTGCTAAATGATTTGGAAATGGGGTATTTGCCCGACTACAACCAGAGCGACCATCGCATCCAAAATCAGGAACTATTACTGGAACTAAGTCACTATCTGGAAAAGTTGCCCAAACGTTGCCAGGAAATATTTTACCTGAGCCGCATGGATAACCTAAGCAACCAGGAAATCGCCGGCCGTTTGGGAATATCTAAAAGAACAGTTGAAAACCAGATAACCATGGCGTTAAAACACTTAAGGAGTTGTTTTAGACAAGCTTCAATTATTCTTTGCGTGTATTACATGTTTTTTTAATAATGTTTGGATGGCCGAATGCTAATTAGGAAAGCCTTTTACATAAAATTTTCATTCGGACCGGATATTATTACCCGCCAGCTTAACATCCTTGCAATCCTGTAATTTTATCAGCCCATTTATAGTTACAACTTTATGGGTTTTAATTTCGTTTCCTGAAAACGAAATATGTGACGTGCTTTTCGCACTCATTGCGCATGTATCCTTCAAAATAAATTTATTTTCTATGACCGAAATGTTCTGGTGCACGGCCCCTTCATATACTTTATTTTCCGGATGAATACTGATGACCGGCTCGCCACATTCGACAAAATTGTTTTTACGTATAGTCAGATTTTTGACCATACCTGATTCATACCAGCTTTCCGCATCATCTTCCACCAATATCCCGCTGGAATGTACGTGCTCAAATATGCAGTTTTCGATAATAGCCTTGCGGCGTGTAGTAACTAAAACGCCCCTTGTAGGTATCCTGGATATAGTTGTGTTATGAACCCACACCTTCGGTGTCCAGGAGATATTTTCCACTACATCATCAGCAAGAATATTTAGCGAAGCTGGTTTTTGAAGCGTTAAAAGTATCTCTTTATCATTTAACCTTTTTGCGGCTGTAATTATATTAGTTCCAAAGGCCAACAGGTTTGCTGCGTGTATAAAATCAATACTGTCACCTGCTTTAAATGCATCAAAGCCATAAGTTTGGCCGTGCATAAAGCGCACCTTTATTTGGTTAGGGGAGGATTTTTCTATAATTCTCAAGTGTGTGCCATGCACATTTATAGCATCATCATTAGCCGCAGACAGAAAGCAGTGATCTACATCGATCATACCTTTGCAACCTGAAAAATGAAGGATATCAGCCCATGCCGAACAAGTTCTTCCGGACTTTTCATCAGGTTTTACGACCAGGGAATCGATACTGATGTTTTCGCAAAATTGACTTACAACCCCCATTCCGTGCATAAAACAGATATGGATATTTTTCAGCAAAATATTTTTACTCCGCTGCATAAATATACCGGTACAATCCCGTGTCACATCCCGGGTCTGATAAATCAAACCTGTTTTAAAGCCTGGGTTTTGTGCGAAAAAAGCCCTTACCATTCCGCCATTATTCGCAAACTTTACTTTGCCAAAATCCATATCAAGCCGCGAAAGGTCCCCTGTTTTGGGATCGAATACCTGCCAGTACCACCCAGGCTGATAACGCCAGCCATCTCCTTCCCAGGTAAGAACACTATCTTTAATACTATATTTTGAATCACGGTGAATTTCCAGATCAGCATAATGTTCACCCACATTTATCACCTTTAATTCTGATACCGTTGGTCGCTCATAATCGAAACTAATACCATGTATACCGATGTTTTCACTTTTATCAACACAGGTTTCAATCATCTTACCCCTTAAAACTACTTTAACATCCGGGGCATTCAATTTGACATATTTTGAATTAACAAAATATATGGCAATGGCTTTTAAAGACAATGGAGTATCATTCGTATTGGAAATATCAAACCGGGTTTTATAAGAGCTGTCAGGATAAAAATCATACCTGCCCGGTGCAAAGCTGATAATTACCGGTGATGCTTTATTCCCACCGGCCATAACCACGAGCGACTGATGAAACGTACCGGGCGCCACGATCATTAATTTATCTCCGGCTGAAAATATGAGCCGGTTAGCCCGTCTAAAGGTTTTCCATGGATTTTTTATAGCCGTACCGCTATTTTTGTCATTCCCTTTTTCCGGATCAATATAATAGGTGGTTTTACCGGGGGAATGTTTACGATCTTCGAATGAAAGATACAGGGAAAGTTTTTGGGCATAAAGCCTGGCTGCATTACCATTCAGCAACAAAGCAGCTAATAAGAAACAGCAGTATGCTTTTCCTCTCATAAAAAGAAACTCTTGTCTAAGAAATTATTATAATTTAACATTAACTGTTTCCCCGTTTGTAAGGGTATAAGTATGCAGATTTTCCCCCTTTAAAACACTAACTAATATCTTTCCATTTGCCTTTCTTGAAATTTTCAGATCAAAGATCGTCCCGAATGAATGAATATTGCGTAATTCCATCTGATTCCAATTGCCGGGTAACCTGGGTGTGCAGTTAAAACTATTAAAACCGGTTGGCCTCATTCCAAATAACCCCTCAGTAAATATCCGGCAATATAAACCACTTTCGGCAGAAAGATGTCTTTGATTGCCTTCAGGATATGCTTCTACAGGATAAGGTACATGTTCGCCCAACAACCTGCGGCGCGAGTAGTATTGCAGAAAAGTCATCGCTGTTTCTGTTGCACCAGCCTGAAGCACACCACGAAGGGCATACAATGTTGAGCGGTCCCAGAATGTTTTATCGCCTTCCTGTGTAGCCAATCCGTCTGCCGTCCAAAGCTGCGGCGAAAATAAAGCATCGGTAGTACCCTTATTACGATCATATATTCCCATTGCCAAAGGCATACAGATCCATGCCCGCAAAACAGAGTTGGTTTCATAGTATCTATAGGTTTTATAACCGTCTACTGTGGTTCCAAAATACTTTTCTATATTAATTTTAAGCTGCTCTGCCTCTTTCGTATAGGGTTCAATTTGTTCACCAGGAACACCCAGTTGTTTGCCCAGCAAGGCAGCAGAAACCAGGGCATCATAGTATAGACAATTGGTAGAAAGATTAGCCTTTCCGGCCGGGAAGCGGCCTTCCAGTTCATCGGAATCCGACGTTACAACACCCTGTTTATTAATATGCCTGCGGCTGTATTCCAGGCACCAGGTTATTAACGGCCATAAAGTTTTTGCCGAATCAGCATTACCATAAGCAAGCGCATATCTTGATGCCCCATAGGCGATCATTGCCTGGTCTCCCCGGTCACCGGCACCATTCCAGAACGTATCGCCTTCCGCCACTATGGAACTTGGGATCGCCTTATATTCGGGGTTCATGTAGTGGGCAAACAACCTGTAGCAATTCATCGCAGATAAATTGCCGATGCTATCGCCCGAAAAAGCGAAATACGGGCTAACATATTCAGCCTGATCGTTGGCCCATATGGCTGCATAATAGGACAAGCCCCCCGGGCTATGCATATATCCATTCTTTGTTTTATAAATGCTCTCAGTTGCGCGTATTTTGGCAAAAGCGAATTCCGTATTTAATATAGTATCCGGTGTTTTTAATTGCAGTGGCGCCAGAATTTGGGCCACACGATTTACTCTTGCCCTTTCCTCTTGCTCCGGATGAATTGCCCATAAAGAGGAGGGGTGATCAGTGGCCAGGTAACAAACAGAAAAAATGGTTGATTTTCCGGGTTGTAATAAGCGGCTGCCATCGTTCACCGATTTCATAACAACCGTATGCGGCAAGGACTTGCTTCGGAGGGTATCCGTAGTTACTTCTCGATTCAATTTCTCCATGGATACCATTGCCGGCTTATTGCTGATATTGGTGAGCTTAAACTCCTCAATGGCTAAGGGCTTATCAACTGATGGGAACAGGCTGCGTTCAATTTTCACTTGCGAGGCATTTCCTGCTTCTGCCACTAAACGCATGACGCCATGCTGATTGATACTTTTAACCCGGAATGCAAGGGCATTACCCTCGTCTTTTTGCGAAATATCTGTTCTAAGCAACTGGCTGTTAATATAAATGCGGGGTAACTCATTGTCGTTGAAAGAGTAGGCAATGTGGCTCCTGGTATCATCGGGCAACATCCGGAATGTTGGAAAAACTACTGTCCTGCTGATTTTGGATATACCTGAACTATCTATGGCATATGATACCCACAAGGATACTTTCTCACCGGACATTTCGATATGGTCAGCATGTGGCAACCTGTCTCCGATATTCCAGGTAATACTGCCATCGTGTTCAATATGCCATCTGTCCGTTTGTTTGGGTAATGCTATTTGCTGAGCCCACAGTGAAAATGGCGTTGATAAAACAAGTAAAGTTAAAAGGGCTTTTATTTTGTAGGCTTTCATATATATAATCGATAAGGCTTGCAACGATATCAGTACTTCACTTTTATATTTACTTTCTGACCGGGCTTGACCGTTGTTTCCACTATAATTATCTCCTTTTGCTGAGGGTCTGTTTCCTTTTTTACAGAGAGTAAGTTCCCATTCGCGTAGGCCCGTTTATAATTGCCGTAGAACATAGCTTTCCATTTAAATGCTTGCCGGCCGGTGTTTATTATGATCGATTGCTGTTTACTCACATGGCTTATATCAATCGTTGTGCGCAAAAGGGGTAACTGATGAATTGCTGCATTGCCTGTTCCGTTTGATTTATATATAGTGCTGATAGTACCGCTTGAAGCATCGGGTGTTACACCCATTAGCCCCTGAACGATTCCCTCAATCACCCCAAAAGAAACTTCAGGATATTCCCGCCTGGCCGTAGTTGGATCTGAAAGGTAAATAATATACTCTCTCGCTTTATCCCAATAATCGTTCTTATAAAAGAGAAAAGGGAGGTAAGAGGTATTTTCCATGTTCCAGTTCCTTGAGGCAATATGTGCAATGGTCTTTCTTAACCGGATACTGTCTTTCAAAGCATCAAACCAGAGCAGAAAAGTTTCCCCCTCTTCTTTACCGAATTTGCCGTCGTTACTTAAATAAGAATAGTACCGGGCCTCTTTCTCATCCCACCAGTCTGCCTCCAGGCGTTGCCGGTATCGCTCTGCTTTTTGGGCATACAAAGCAGCTTCTTTTTTCTGCCCTTTTTCAGACAGTATCTCCGAATAAGTAAGCAGTCCCCTGTATAGTGCGGCCACCAGGTCTACTCCTGTTTTTAAATTAGGTACTCCCTCAGAATAAGAGGGTAATCCCCGGCAACGGTGGAAAGAATCATTTTCATTATAAGGAAGTGGCGAATTAGGGTGGGCAGGCCTTGTTAACAGTGAATCGGCCGCAAGCACCCAGCTATCTATATATTCCCTGACAGATTTCTCCTGGAAACGTACAAAAGCCGGATCACTGATATAATGCGTATTACCCGTCCACAGGTACAGCCTCCAGGTGGCAGATAATACATCAAAATTGGCAGGCAGATTATACCAGAACTCTTTGTCATTCCTGTAATCTTCAGGTGCCGGTTTTGCATATTTGTTAATTTCCCAATAGGAGCACCAGTTTTTTGAAACTGAAATGTTACTGGCAAACAGGTAAAACATATTGGTATTTTCGCGCTTTAACCCTAATATTTCTGCACCGATGCATTGGTGAGACACATCCCTCATACAAAATGCATCCCTGGGCGGAAGGGCAGATTCATACCAGGGGCCGACCGGATCACCTGTCTTACCTTTATAGTGTAGCGCCATTTCCCTTGCCCATTTAAATGCCCGCTCTAGATCCTTATCAGACGAGGTAAAAGCAACTCCTTTTTCCTGCGCAAGAGCATACGAAAAAGAGAGCATGCAAGGTATAAATAAAGTAAAGACCGCTTTGTATTTAAGCAAACCCATGGTATACATAGCTTATTTTAATAATTTAGATTGATAAAATAATTGGCGCGTTCAACCGGATTAATGTCACCCGGATTAGAACAGGATATATTACCTATACTGGTTTAAATTCTATTCTGTTCTATTCTATAAAAATATGAAATTCTAATTATTGCTCCAAATTTATTTTGAAAGTACCAGCGGGGAAAACAAAATAAACATTAGGATCATCATTATTAATAAGATACCCGTATAAATATGCCGGTTCTTCCATGGCTCCAAATCAACCTGGTTATTCAGCTTTTGCATGTAAGGAACCGGCATCGGGTATAATTTCCCGATAAACAGCATAACGCCACAAGTTAATACAAACAAAATGGCCAGTATATGAAGAAAATGAATATGTAAGTCAAAAACCAATTGTGTCAGGGCATAACACAAAATGAAAAAGACCAGGCCAATCTTTGCTGCCAATGCCGGGACTCTTTTTGTAACAAATCCCATAAACATAATAGTAAAAATAGGCACATTGAAGAACCCATTCACAATTTGAATGTAAGTGTAAAACCCATGTTTAGCGAAGATGATAAAGGGAGCGATGAACATAGCAGCCAGGCAAACCATAATTTCGAATCCTTTAGCGGTTCTTAAAAGCTCTTTTTCTGAAACCACCCGGGACCGTTTTTCTAGCCATGGTTTATAAATATTCAGTACAAACAATGTACTTGAACTATTCAGGCCTGCATTAAAAGTAGTTAATGCCGCCACAAAAATTACTGCTGCAATAAACCCGGCTATAAAGGGGGGTGAAACCAGGCTGTCCAGCCTCGGGAGCACCTCTGCCGTATTGTGCATTTTGGTAAAGATATGTACAGCAATCAGTCCGGGTATATTTAAAACCAAAGGAGAAATAAGTTTGCCAAAGCAGGCTACTGCGATACCCTTCTGGGAGGTTTTAAGATCCTTTGAAGCCAGCACTTGCTGGACAATATATTGTTCGGTGCCCCAGTAATAAAGATTCACCAATAACATGCCCGTGAACAAGGTACTAAACGGGATAGGGTCTGAAGAGGAACCGATACTGTTCAGATGTTCTGTGTGCACAGTCAGGATGATGTGCAAACCCTGAAAAAAACTTCCATGCCCTAAATATTTTAACCCAAAAAATGGCAAGAGCAGTCCCCCGGTAAAAAAACCGATGCCAAGCAGGATATCTAATATCGTAATCGCTTTTAACCCTCCAAGCATAGAAAACAGGCAGCCGATTGTCCCCATGATCCAGATCAGTATCCAGATCGTTGTCCAATAATCGGTTTTCCAAACATCTGAAAAATGGAATAATCCATTGAAGGCTATAGCGCCGCCATATAATAATGATGGAAGCAAATTGATGACATAACTGATCAAAAATATAAAAGACACCAATTTCCCGGTGCCTGCACCATACCTGGCGGTAAGATAGTCAGGAGTCGTGGCGATACCCAGTTTGACGTATAGCGGCATTAAAAACTCCGAAACGATCAGCATGGCCAAAACCGAGGTCATCCCCCAGGCCATCACGGTCATGTTTTTGGTATAGGTTAGTTCGTTTTCTCCTATGATCGAAGCGGTATTGATGTTGGTAAATAACAGGCCACCACCTACCAGTAAAAAACCAAGGCTTCTGTTGGCAAGAAATAGTCCGCTTACCGTGCTAACCTTATTTTGCTTCGATTTATACCATGATATGAAAACCACGATCCCGGTAAAAAAAAGAAAACCGATAATCATTACGGGATTCATAACGAATGCCTAAAGTGTAAGCCTTTCAAATAAGATCATTGGAACAGTCAATTGTATTTTCTCTTTAGATAAAACAGCCTCACCGGCCATTTTTCCCATCGCAGAGAAATCTGCAGAAAAAGTAGTGATGCCGATTATTTCTTTTGCCGGTTCATCATTATGAGACAGC
>Ga0307510_10000498_pt1 | contig 38833 bp, 50 predicted proteins | sample 12_EM_MG_FD_207224 | JGI IMG/M metagenome (GOLD analysis project Ga0307510, IMG submission 207224) | Populus trichocarpa ectomycorrhiza microbial communities from riparian zone in the Pacific Northwest, United States - 12_EM | ecosystem: Host-associated > Plants > Roots > Unclassified | place...
TCGTGCAGACACCAGGTTCATTTCATCCCATGGAATTTCGCCCTGGGTACAAACTTTGCGGAATTCATCAAACACGACACGTGCGCCCTTGACGTCATTAACCGACATATACACGTCTAGAAGATGAGAATAGATAGAGGCGGTAGGTCTGGGGAGACCACGCTGCTCAAGATTGGAGAAGACGCGAATGGCTTCCTTGACGTTTTGATGACGCGCGCACGAGTTGAGGAGAGCTATGTATAGTGACGATGGAAGAACGTAGGCGTGGTGTGACGATGCGGCTTTGAAGAGCCCCAATGCGGAAGGGAAATTCTGCTCTCCACGGAGGGCCTCGATGCGTCGCTGGTCGACGAAATTCTCAGCATGATCGGAAAGACCTAATGCATGGCGCTTCTCAATGCGTTTGGTGCTGGCATCGAGTTGCCAGTAGACTTCCTCATCACGTGTGGTAAGTACGTCGATGAGCGTCGTGTAGGTGCGAGCATTCGGCAAGATGGAACGCGTCACCATGTCATTGTAGGCCTGGAGAATCTCCGTCGGCTGTTCGTTTCGCGCGCGAAGAGCGAAGAGCTTGTCAAGGACATCATTCCATTGGCCGACGGTGGACTCGCAATCGGGTCGCCGTAGCTGCAGAAGCTCTGCACGCACTTCAAAGGGATCCAGAGACTGCGGAACCGAAGGAGTCACGGAGGCTGGTGTAGATGATCGTGAACGTGAGGTAGGGGACTTGTGAGGAAGTTCTGGAGCAAGAACTGATTGCGGTTGGGCTGTGTCCGTTGGGTCGATAGGCACTGTGGGACGCGATGATGGTGGAACATCATCGAGAACACCAGGGACGGAAACGGTAGAAGCCGAGGAGTTACGACGGGTAAGACGTGGGGTAGGTGGACGTGAAGCAAGTTCGACATCCCCCAGGACGCGCCGGGGACGGTGTGACCCGGCGAAAGCGTGATGAAGACGCGCATGTTGCTGAACAGCTTTCAAAACACCAAAACTCTCGGCGCGTTCAGCAGTCGCAACGGCGTCTGATCCAAGCGAGAAACTTTGACTACGGGTGCGCTGTTTCCGCGTGACGTGGGTCGAGTTGGTGATGGCTTGGGGAAGTGTCGATCTGGACTCATCGGAGTCATCTGGGTGGGCAATACACGTATCTGCGGAAGAGGAATTTGCCTGAGCTACAGAACGGCTCGGTTGCTAAAAGTGGGTATCAGGACTGAGCCCCCAAATGCCACGGGAAAAGATGACTCACTTTATAGCCCGAGTAAAACCTGCTACCGGGATGAAATTTAGGACCCCCACCAGAACCAGCATGTCCATTACCCCAACTCGAAGACCCAGTGTTATTATTCCAAGGGGCTAGACTGGTTGTCGAAGATGGGGTGGTGCCAGTTTGAAGACCGAGGACATTCCGAAGGGTCTGACCGGCCTGGTTCTGTGCGGCGGCAACGGCACGGCTCGTATGGTGGAATATGTGATTAGCTACCTGTGGTAGCATAGTGGAGCGGGCTGATCAGAGACAGCCTAATAGAATGAGAAAATTATGTAGGGACGGAGGCCCCGTCAGGGCTAGGGAAGACGAAAAAAATTGATGGTTGGGGTGATTGTGAGGGTTAAGTGGAAGTGCAGTGCCAATACAGTCAGCCTTTTTGCCGCTCGCCGTTCGGACGCGTCGACCGGTCGACCGGGACCGGGATAACCCGGGTACCCGGGTAATAAATGTATAAATGTATTATTACATAATATTCGGTCTAGTACCTAATCGAGTCGAGCCTCTTTCCCACTTTTGAGAGGGTGAGGGTAAGCATGGCTATCGTCATGCAAAAAGAGCCGCTTCATCACCCAGAACACGGCCAAAATGCCCAACCCAAAGAAACTCAGCGTAGCCCATGGGTGTTCATTCACCATCCTCTCGACAGCAATTAGCTTGTTGTTGAGGTACTACGAAGACCAATGTGAGGACGTGATTTCGGCGCTCAGACTCGGCAGGTACTTACTCGGGCAACACGCTCTACGATATTCTCAGAGTGTCGCACACTCAAGGTCCCTTTCATCGCATCGCCTAACGCCGGGAATATGCTGGCATCGTCAAGCGTCAAGCGATTACCGGCCTGGGTTGTATCAAAATAGACCAATCTCTGCGACACAAATATTAGCAACCCGGATGCACGACGAGCACATAGGCAGACGTACCGAATGGTCTACAATGATAACCTGTCCGGGGCGCTTGATACCATACATACTCTTGAGCCAACTCGTCCATCGTTCTTGATCCATCCAAGTGAACACGACCTGTCGCGACCCATGCGCTGGCGAGTACTGAGCGGCACCAGTCCGACGCCATTGACCAGCGAGCCTGCGAACCGTCTCGACAACTCCATCACGCTCTACTCCGGAAGCAGTAACAGAAACCAAGACAACCAGTGGCTTGGTCTCCGCGTTCATCACGTCCCGGAACGATCCCTCGCCAAGCTCCATTGCCAAGGGCAAGCGGTGGGCCTGCAGCCACTTGGCAAGCTCGTCGGCGCTTGTCTGCGCACTGAATTGAAGCTCAGCCGTGGCAACGGTGTCACCATCTTTCAACGCGATCAAAGAAAAGTCGGATGTAACGGGGAGAGAAAAATGGGTGAAAAATTGGGCGTCGCTAGAAACGTATAAAGGGGGGGATCCTAACAATGGGCGCGCGGCTTGTGTGAGACTAGGCTGTTAACTTGTGAGCGAGGGGTGGGTCAGAGTAGAATATACGGGCTCACGGGAAGCGACTCAGTCGGTGCATGTAAAGCGATGTACAGGGTAGGGTTATCCTTCACGACTTGACCAAGATCTGCGTATCCTAACTTTAGGAATAGTCTGCTAACCTGATCAGCGCTATTCCCATATATCCGATATTCAAAGGCCTACGGTTGTACTGCCCTCGAAGCCCACTCCTTCATTGCTTCGAGTTTGCGACTGCCTGAGTATTCCGTCTTCTGTCCCGATTCAGGGTAGAAAAACAACATTGGGAATCCAGTCACGCCTTCCGAAGTGCAGAGTGACTGGTAATCTTCGCAGTTTACCTCTGCCACTGTAACGCTATGCTGCAGTTCTTTGGCGAGTTTTTCCCAGATTGGTGCTAACTTTTTACAATGTCCGCACCTATCCAATTACATATTAGCTTCATGAATATCCGCTTCAAGCCTCCCAGAAAAAGAGAAAAACCCACCATGGCGCAAAGAACTTTACAAAGACATCGCCATTGGCGACAACGTCTGGGAAAGTCTCTGGGGTGAGTGCGAGTACTTCTCCGTGAGGGTTCCGCTGGCTGTGTGGGGTCTGGAGGTCGTGCTCAGGTAGTTCTGGAGGTGGCTCACTCCGGGAGGGCTCAGACAGCTCGGTGTGCTCTTTGATGAAGTCTACGATATGTTCATGACTGCGTGCACCCTCAAACGTGATTTGGAACACGCCATCGTGATACAAGTTCATTTGGGGATAACCACGAACACCATTATCATTGCATAGGTCTGTGAGCGTTTCAGAGGGAACAATCTCTTACTTAGAAACGAAACCGGACTTGCCGCCATGAACGATACAGTTCACTTGCGCAAGGTTAACGGGTGATCCCGCATAATCGTCGACAAGCTCATCCCATGTTGGTGCAAAGGCGCGGCAGTGGTGGCAATAGGGGGAGAAGTGTTCGACGAACCTGAGTCGGTGTACGTTAGCACAGACAATGAGTCGCACGTCATAGCACTCACCAGTAACCCTTTTCAATAGTCTGGGTAAAGGTTTCAGGTGTCAGGAGTTTGTGTTCGGCGCCCTCAACGGGGAGCGCAAATGCGAGAGAGGCGATGAGTAACGAGAGGGAGAGTAGTCGCATAAAGTCTGGCGGGTCCAATCGTATGCGTACGACTGACTTGGACGCGAGAAAGTGGGATATCGTGGGAAGATTCGCCAAATGGAAACCTTCGCTTATCCACATTTCTCATCGACCGTTCACGTCGCCCTCTTCGTACATGTAACAAACGCGCCCAAGCTGAGGGCGCGTATCATACGAGCGAGCACCTTAGAAGGCGTGGAAGGAGAAGCGGAGCGAGAGGCCGTCAAATTTGCTTTCGTCGATGCCCGGCTGGTACGCCACAAAATTTATGCACCATTGTGTGGACACTGCGATTTTGAGTTGCTGCAACGCAGGTGACGAGTGTCTTACACATTCAAACGGCCATAACACAGGCCCTTCTGGCTGCAGCACAAAACAATCTGAGGACGAAGACGGTGCACTCAGAGGTTTTATGGGCACTAAACCCAAGCAACAACGTGAGCAAGCTTATCGGTTTTCTTATCTCGTCGCCCGGTATCGAAAGTTGCACCCCTTAGATTACAGAAGCGTTACGTCGCTACGGTGTTTCTGATGACAGCACCGCACTCTTCGTAATCCGAATTGATCCTATCGAACTGTCTCAGGTCAAGAGCAAAATGAGTGCCGTGGTTGAAGGTACACAGGTACCCCTCTCAGACCTCGCGGAGTTGACGGATTGGGTCGCCGTGAAAAAGGTCGGCGTAATTATCTGTCATCTGAACCGCACTCATCCCACGCACCAGTATAACAAATTGAACGGAGACCTCGTCATGAGGGAATCCCAGAATAACCCGACTCACGAACATCACATAATTGACAACATCGTTGTTAGCCTCGTTGCGATGAAAAGTGTTGCCGCGTGACTTGCATCAGAGTGTGTATAAGTGAAGCTGTTCGTTGAAGGTGATGTCCAGCCACACCTCCGTGAACGTAAATGTCATGAGGATGACGAATACTGCATCGGTCAATTGCCAAAATTTCGTCACATGCACTCCCGTTACATCAAATAAGTTAACAGGGATTTCGCGACCCAACGTGCGGACATCACAGCTCATCCTTCCGGAACTCTGTCGAGTTCTCGGGGGGCAAACACAACGCGGGTGTTGTCCCCGTGAATAGGTACTCACACTTCTCTAGCTCGGTTACTGTCAGCAGAGTATTCTCCGTTCCACAGGTCAGGTCAAGCTGCAAGTCAATGTCAGGAACTGCAGTAGTCAAGGTAGCACGATTGTAGTACCTTCACGCTGCGCTCTGGCCCGTTCCAGCATCTTGTGCCGTGGCTATATACTTGCGTGGAGTAATACTCTACGGAGCCTTCCACAACATTAGGTGAGGGGTTCCATGATGCGAATCTCCTATTCCCAAGAATGAGCCAATACTGCTCGCACTGGATTCCATTTTGATACCACATACCCAAGACTGTACGATGATCCACCATGACTTGGCTGCTGTTTTGTCTCGCCGAACAGGCACACCTCGTACTCATAGCTAGAACCTGATGAGGTACAAGAACACTTCATTATTCGCGAAAACTTACCCCCCAGTGTCTTTCTTTAGACATACATTATGCAGCTTCTTCCACTCTCCCTCTGCGCCGTACCGAGTAGGGTCGAATAACCCAGCCAATTCTTCTTTCAACCGCCCCAAATCCTGTTGCGCCCGATGGAGGCTTTGCTGGGCATCGTTATGTTTCTCTCGCGCCTTGGTGGCCTCTGTCATGATACGATTGAGGTCACACACAGAGCCGATCATGACCGTGCCCACCTGAAGTTGCAGTGGATGCTCCCTTCCCAATACCAATGATTTGTAACCCTGATAACAGGGTGTCACGAAGAACATCATACAGTGGTATCAGGAAGTCGGGAAGATTTGCCCTAATATTATGCACTAGAAGGGAATCAGTTACTTCGACCACAAAAAGCCTCTGCGGGTGGCTCACAAGGGGAAGCAGAAGCGTTGTCATTAACGTACGAGTCATGCTCCATGAGCAACGAGACATGATCGACGCGGAGAAGTTCATCAAGTTGTTTCCCGAGTTGTTCCGTGGACAATTCTCCATCCTCTAGCTCTTCTTTGACCTCGTTGGCGGTCGCCATCGCTTCGCCGTCTTCCTCGTCACTCCCTTCTTCACGTTCAGCTTCACCAATGTGCGGTAGGCCCGCGAGGTACTCCCAACCGCGTACTGCTTCGAGGACGGCCATGTCTTGATAATTCGGGTTGTAGCCATGGCGAAGGGTGTCCAGAATGTCACTAAGTTGCTTTTCGCGCTCAAGGTATTTTTTGTGCTCTTGCTGAAGGGATTTGAGCGCATTATGATGTGTGAGAAGAGAGGCATACAACGCTACGGCATGTGTCACTGGTGTTGTAAGAAGGTGTACCAACGAGACGTACGCGAGTTCTTCTTGTGTTCAAGAACCTCTGCAGAAAGCGCTTCCGTTCGATCCACAAGGTCTGTGACGAAGTGAGAAAACTTGTCAAAATGAGACGTGGCCAGCGCACCTTGCACGCGAGCAACCTCCTTCTCACCCATCGCAATATCTTTCTGACACTTCTCAATCTCGCTTTCTAACCGTTTCTTCTCTTTCCGTGCGAAGGCAATATATGTCGAACGGATTTTGGAACCCTGCATCTATAATGAGAAGCATGAGATGCTAATCCCATTGGAATGCTCACAGTGCTCTGTAGCTTCCGTGCAGCCTCTTGCTTTTGGCGGTATAGTCCACCGACCGTCGCGCACATGTTCTCGCATACACCAACGGGTTCATCGGACCCATCACAGCAAGCGGGTTCTAAAGACGCGTCAATGGGCGAAGGGTACAGAAAGAAAGAAAGCTGACCGCACAGCCCGTCATTTACACGCGAACTCGGTATGCTTGCGCCGATGTGACCCTCGTTCGCGCAGTAGAAGGTGTTGCCTAGACAGGCGCTCGTTCCTACGGAGGCTTGTAAGGCTTCTGAGAGAAATAACAGCACGAAAGGGAGCACCTGGCTCGTCACTGCCATCGAGACAGTCACAATAATCATCGTTCACGGCAGTCCATGGAATGGTCTTGGCGCCATCCAGGCAGGTCCAGGTAGATCCCTGGGGCTTGTATCTGGAAAGTAAAGATGGGTGGACTCCGTAGGTCTGTGATACCCCTGCAGTGAAAATAAGGGTGTTGGCGAAGGAGAGAAAGAACAGGAGGGAGTGCATGAAAGAAAAGGGCAGCAAGCTGCTAACGAATTGGGCCGAATTCTGCTTGCCTGCTTGGCTTGGCTTGACGACGTGGACGCGTGCTGGATGTTTATGGTTGTTTGTCAATAAGCGTCACTCACGTCAATTGGATTTTTGGACCTATTCACCTTTCATTTCATTTTAGATGCAACAGCACACAGAAATCACTCCACCCCTTGATATTGATGCAATGTCAAAGCTTGTCATTCACCCCAGACCCTGTGAATGGGGTGGCTGTGGTGCTATAACTAACAGCTGGTTTACACTTCAAAAGGTATGTGATTTATTATTATTATTATGCTTCTTTATCAGTTAGCATTTGACCTGGCCTTTTTTGCACTCAATAAATGGCTTCTGCATATGCTACTGCAGTGGATCTTCCCTTTAAATGTTCATCTACAAGGTTTAATTTCCATATTAATTCTTTTTAGCATTTACAGCTACATTGTCAACTTTATCCAATTAGTTCAAGGTCTAAGGTTAGTCCATTCACTTATTCCTGCATTTTCATCTATAACTTCTCTTAGGGCAACATTTCTGTGATATGCCAAATTAGGGGATGCTTAGACCCTGAACACCAGTCACTTGCTATGCTTGAGGAACATGTCAATAAGTTGCATCTTAACACCATACCTATTTCTTGTCCTGCTCTTGGTATGTTTTATTTTATAATGGTGGTATCTTTGTCTTATGCTTAGGCTATAGGCTGTCTTTATAGGATAGCTGCCTCTCAAAGCCATTATTCCCATTTTTTAGCAAAGCATCCAAAACTGCTTCATGCTTCCTATCAAACTCACTTCTTCAAACCACAGTGGTCCCCCTTGAAATGTCAACTGTCCTCACCATCACCTCTACCCTTAAATTCAAGTTTTCCCAGCTATAGACTGATATCATATATATCAGCAACTAGATCACAGAATACAAGTATTAGCAAGAGGTTAATCAGGTAAAATAGCCTAACCTTTTTATTTATATGACTATTATTAACTTGGGCTAGCTTAACCAAGTCTATCAGCTCTTTAGAAGTCTCACCTAACTTGTCATACAAGCCAGAACAACAAAAGGAACAAAAATTTATGGCCTTCTCCACTGTTAGGCATTACTTATCTGACCCAGATGATGTGCCCAAGCATATATTTTCTGACTTCTTACCCATTCATATTTATTATGATACCTCCTTTAAAATCTTAGAAGCCCAACAAAGCTCTTTATCCTCTTATGCACCTGTACAGATAGATTCTATATTATCTGCACCACCTCCTTGGAACTTGCATGTAGATAGGCCAGTTGAAACACTGTAGACCATTGAGTATGGTATATTCATAGTGCTATCAGAATAGTTGCAAGGCTCTGTTGCTATTTCTTTCAACCCAAGGGCCTGTGTCCATCCCCACACTCAAGATATTGAGGGGAGATGTGAGGCAAAGGTTATTGTGATGATGAATACCATACCACTAGGGTCAGCATTCAAAATATGGCCTCTCTAGTGGGGGGGTTAGACTACTGTAACACAGGTGGATAGGTCTGAAGTCTGACACAGGTTCCTAAGGGGAAGGCAAAGGTGCAAGGGATGGGGAGAGAGGGAGGGAGGGTGTGTGCTGGGGTGAAGTGAGGATTGAAGGTCTCACATGTAAGTTCATAAGGCAGATCAGAGCTTAAAGGGATCAAAGGGAAAGAGGGGAAAGTTCTATATCTCACAGACAGGTATCAAGCCAGACACCCATAAACTATGAAAAGGGAGATCCAAGAATGTTGAAACAAAATGTAAACACACAAGCAGACCAGGCAAACAATGAACACAGCAAATGATCTAGGAAGAAAGAGCATGGGAAGAGGGAGGAAGTTGAAAGGGAAACAGTGCATGAGGAGAACACAGGATGAGTGAAAACAGGCATGAGGCCCAAAGATGGAGTCATACAAAATTCACTGCTGTGAGCAGAAGTGAGGTTGCATTGGATGTGAGATCACATTGACCAAGGCTGGGAGTGAGGACAAAGGATTCATGGCAATGCTGATCAAGGTGGAGTGAGCACATGAGGGCAGCACCAATGTGCACATTTTCATGCACAATGGCATAGCCTACCTTACAGAGGGTATGACATTGTTGAGGGTATGTGATTCCAAGGCTGCAGCACATACACAGCTTACACCTCCCAGGGGGTTTAAATTTTGACCCTCCTGGGTCAACTTGGCTGTAGTCATTAGTTTGTTGCCAAAGTCATCTGCTGGTGATAAGAAATGGCATGCTCTGCTAATGAAACAAGAACAAGTGAGCGCATCGTCGGACACGTCAGCAGGGGCATGCAGGAAGAGTAGGTGGTGGTGCATCTGCCTGGTGTTGTCGTCCGCCTCGTCTGCCTTGTCGCTCGTCGAGAGGTTGGCTGGTGCAGGGTGGTCGCCATCGGAATCGTTGCCGCGGGTGTCGGAACCTCGAGTGAATGGACTGCGAATGCTTTTGATGTTGCTGTTGCTGCTACGGTTGTTGTAGGTGTTGGGATCGTCGTTGTTGAAAAGCAGGGCCAGCGGGGCGCGAGTGAAGTCGGCGATGATGTGTCGAGTGTGGTCTTGCACGACTTGGGAGTTGGGAGCGAAGGGGGCTGTGTTTGACGGAGTGCCCGCGGGTGGTTCTTCTGGCTTGTCTGGCTGAGGGGCGGCAGTTGAAGGGACTTGAGGACTGGCGTCGAGAGGCGGGATGCGGGCGCGCTCGGGCTCGGGCTCGGGCTCATTGTCATGTGTGGTGATGCTGGGGGAAGTGCGAATGGGCAAAGTGGTGTCGGTGCCGCTGTTGTCGAAGGAGTTGGTAATCGGAATTGCGGTTTTTGAGGGTGTCGGCGTCGGCGTTGATGGTGTTGCCGTTGCTGGGTGATGATGATGCGGGCATTGCTGATGGTGTTGTTGCTGCCGCTGCTGTTGGTGTCGGTGTCGGTGGCATTGTCTGGTTCGGCGGTGTTGCCGAGTTGCTAATGCTGGTGCTGTTGTTAGAAGTGGTGTTGCTGTTGTTTTTGTCGAAACACAGGGCCGGCGGGGTGCGAGTGACGTCGAAGGTTCTTGGCCGAAGACAAGGGGGGGCGCCTAGACGTTGAAGAGGAGAAGGGTGCTGCGCCGCGTTGGTGCATTTTGAGTCGCCGTAAAGAATGGCAGGAAGGTTGTCGGTTGTGATGTCGGGGACAGGGCAGGTGGCTTGCACGAGATCGACGGGAGGGACGGCGTCGGAGGCTGTGAAGGGGGTCTTGTCGCGATCACGGTCGTAGCTGTGGAGGGTGTTGGCGGTGCGGGGCATGTTACAGTTGCTACTGCTGCTGCCGTCGTCGTGCGCATCGGGATTGTAGTTGTCGAGGGTGCGGGTGGTGTTGGCGACGCTGTTGCTGTTGCTGCTGTCGTCGGTGTCGGGGCGTTGGCTGGTGCTGCCGTCGAGGTCGAGGTCGGGATTGTTGGTGAAGCGGGTGTGGGCGATGATGCTGTTTCTGCTGCTGCTGTCGTCGCTGTTGTCGCGTGTTGAGCAGTTTTTTGTATTGAAGTTGTTCCCGTCTGGGTCATATACGAACTTGCTGTCGCCACGGTTGCTGAAGCCTCTGGAGTCATATGTGCCATTGCAGTTGCTGGTGTCGTGGTCGTTGTTACTGGTGTCATCGCTGTCGTTGTATGCTGGCTTGCTTTTGATGTCGTTGTCGGGGTTGATGCGGTTGTTGCTGGGGACTTGCGCTTGCAGCTTCATTATCGGGTTAGCATCGCTATTTCCTATGCTTGAGATATCGGCTTGTTCTTGCGTTCGGCGGCTATTCGGTTTGGCTTCGGTGGCTTCGGATGGGTCAGGCGATGCGGCGGCGATTGACGGAGGTGGAGGCGGCGCCGGTGAGGGCAGCATTGGCGAGAGAGGCAGTGGTGATGGCAGCGGCGACCAGGTCGAAAACAAGGACTTAAGGCGCGTAGACAGGGGCATTCGTTTTGTAGCTGGAGTGGAAGGAGGACTCGGAGGTGAGGGCGGTAGCGGCGATGGCGATGGCAGTGAGGGCGGCAAAGTAGGTGGCACGGTGGTGGGCATGCACCGAGGACCGTTGGGTCGACTAGAGCGCGCTAGGGGTGTCGGCCTTGGTACGTTCAGGGGCAGCAGCGAAGGCGCTGTCGTGGGCAAGGTGGTGTTGGTGTCGCGCATGGGCCGAGGGCCATTGAGTCGCCTTGCTGGGGGTGTACGGACGACGAGGTTCCAAACTAGGGGCGGCGCGGACGGGTCTTCTAATGGTGGACGGAGATGAGTGGGTGACGTGTTGACGTTTCCAAGGGAGTCCCTTCCAAGGCAGTGAGCAACGGTGAGGGAGGGACGAGACCGGCTCGGCGTGGGCCACTTGAACGATGCTGGCTGGATGCTGTCTCTTGCTTCTGAATCATCATCGCCAACTCGATGCCATCTGATACCATGCCACCTCGGCCTACGCTCATCCCTATTCATGTTCCACCTCCTGCCCCCGATTCACCACGCTCCGCGCAGTCCGTTCCCCCATCAGGAATTCAAGGGGATCTTGAGCAAGACCTGATGGGACTTGCACACGCACTTTACAACCTTGGCACTACGGTCGTGAACGACTCAACGAAAGACCCAGGAACAGGCAAGCAGGTGGGACTACGTGTGTGCGTTCTTACATCCTCCAGCACGAGTCCGGCTGTTCATATTTTCATTTGGGATAGGAACGAAGTGGTAGAGGACTTGGGCCGCCTCGATGATAGGGCATCACGGCTTACGACGCGCATTCCGATGCAAGTGCTCACGGATATCGACAATGGGCGGAACCCGATGCACTTGACCAAAGACCGGCTCGAAAGAGCTGCCACTGAGAACCAATTTATGAACGGTAAAATCAAAGCGATCGAGGTGCGTATTATTGGCTCATGCGCGTTTCAAGGCACGCTGATGAGTGTCTAGAGCTATCGGAAGCTACTTGATGAGGCGCTTGTGCAGACGTTTCCCGATCTCGCGGAGGTGATGGCGGGCGCAAACGAGGTGCGCTCACAAGCACTGGCAGGAGGGTCGACTGAGTCCACGTCCTTAACTAATGGGGAGCATCGGCCCTGACCGGTCTGACCACCGCGTTGCCATGGCAGGTTATCATCTAGTGTACATTACAGTTGTCCTATCGCATGATGCCAACTGTGTGGTCGGTCTGTTCGGGCCGCGGACGGGTTGTGGCTTTGATGTATCATCGCTCAATTCAGAAACGTTTCATGCATTGTCCCTTTTCCTCAACCACCAGCTCGTTCGTCGGTCACCCGTTTGGCCAAGGACGACTCTCATGACTGATCTTTTGCCGTCCTACAACGCTCTTTCTGCATCTTCGCCAAGGGCCGACGTCTCCAAAGTACTCAATGCCATCATAAGTGGTCTGTCCCTCATCCCGTAACTCGTCTTCGAGTCCACCACTCTGACCTCTCTGCAGCACTCCTCATTGATAATCCAACTCGTGAGGCTCTCGTCTCCGCCCTGCTATCAGACATTGGGTCATGCAAGCCCGGCAGCACGAGTGGCAGGTTCCATCACACGGGTACTCACCCAAACTCATCCCTCCGCCCCTTGTTCTCGCCACTGAACACCCTTTCTCAGATGCACATCTCGCCCTCTCAGCTGTCAAGGCTCTGGGTCGTCATCCGTCCGGGTCATCCGTCATAGCATTGGAAAGTAACTTATCCACTCTCCTAACGACCTCGAAGAGTTTCAAAGATGGCAACTTGGAGGCCTCGCTAGAGGCCCTTCGTTGTGTTGCCAACGCCCTTCTTCTCGTCGAAAGCGCACGAGCCACTATCATCAGCGATTCTATTAATGGTGGAGAATATACTGTTCTTCTCCTCGAGGTGAGTTGGCCACGGTATCCTTGCCTGCCTGGTAATTTATGCAGCTTCAGAAGTCCTCATCACCGGATGTTGTCTTCATCGCCTCACGCATCCTCTTTCTTGCCACTGCGTCATCTACAACCGCTGGGTCATTCATCGTTTCTACCGTCGAGCGGAAGCCGTCCGGACGAGCACACTCCCTTGTCGAAATTCTTAGTCTTCGTCTCGAATCCCTCACTACAGCACTCCACAGCGGTACCAAAATGGCGCGCGAAGCAATCGTAGATCTCTTAAAGTTCACCTTTAACATTCTCACACACTACCCCAAGGTACGTTTCGTGCTCTCCTCCTTTTCCTTATTTCTCATCTATTGCAGCTCGTCGATTGTGAGAAAGTCGTTGAGGTTGGCAGTGGTGATGACAATAGCAAAGTCATGGGGGAGTACTGGTCCGATCGGCTCGATGGGTTCGCATAACGACTCATCCGCCCGATTCCTTACTTATGCCTCTATTCACAGCCTTCTCCCTCCGCTCCTTCGTGCTTTCAACTCCCTCCAAGCTGGCTCGTCATCACCTCTCGCGCCGCCTCTCAATCACGTCATCCATGCCCTCCTTACGATTCCCTTTACCAAGAACTTACAGTCGATATGGCTCCCTCCAAATACGCCTCCGACCCGTTCGCGTCGTGGTTCCCCAACGTCTGGTCCGACCTCCCCCGTCTTTCCATCCGGCAACAGCCTCGCCTCAGACCCACCACGCGAGCCATCGCGTCACCAAAGTCCCTTCGACCTCGCCAAGTCCATGCTCTCCGCCGGCCGCCGATCCCTCTCCCGTTCTTCCTCGCCCGCGCGCCCGCCGAGCCCACCCAATCACGATACCCTCCAGCACGCGTTCGGTCTCCTCGAAGCCGCGCTTTCGCATTACTTCCCGGGCACAGTCGAGCCCGACGACGCCTCGGTGCGCGCAACCGCCAAGGCCGAGAGCGACAGCACGCTGGACGAGCTGCTACCGCCGCTCGTAATGCTCCTCTGCAAGCTCGTCACTGGCGACACCGGTGCGCGTGAGCGGCTGCGCGAGTGGCTCCTCCCCGCGAATCTAGACCGCACAGTGGTGCTGGAGGGCCGCGCCGACACGCTCGGTCGACTCCTCCGCCTGCTCACGAGTGTCTACCATTCACGACTGAACGTCACTTCCGGCGAACTACTCTACGCCGTGTGCAACCATGATGGTCCGTTCTATGATTTTTTTGTCTTTGTCTTTACTCATACTTTGTGCCAAATTTAGCCACTTTTCTCATCTCGCAAGTGGGCTATGGTAACGTCGCCGGTTTCCTCTTTAATAAGGGGATCGTCACCGGTCCCCCCTCTTCTGGAGAAGCTGCGGGCACCACTGATCCCTCAGGCACCCAAATTAACCCCATCACGGGTGCCATCCAAGAAGAACGCCCGGATATCGAGATGACCGAGGAGGAACGTGAACGTGAGGCGGAGAAGTTGTTCGTTCTCTTCGACCGACTGGAACGTTCTGGTGCTGTGCCACCAGAAGCCAATCCAGTTCGACGCGCCATTCAGAGAAGCTTTGCTCCTGATTCTTAATACGTGGATTGAGAGAGACTATTACGATTGGCTTTATTCGTCATGTTCTTTGATGTTGTATACCACTACTCACCAACCTAATGAAGATGTATTCCACCGTTGCGTTTCTAAATGAGCGGGTGATCTCTCGCATTGGAGCACGTTGAGGTGTGTATTGGTTTCGAGTCACAACAGCGCATGTACAGTATCGTAAGCGACTCTAAATCACACATACACACCCAAGACCCGACTCTTGGGAAGTGAAGTAGATACCCACATACATCAGTCGAACGTGACCTTTTTACCCTCAAATTGGGTGATTCCACCTGTCCGTGCGCCGCCACCACGTCCACGCCCTCGGTCGTTAAAACCACCACGGCCACGCCCTCGGTCGTTAAAACCACCACGGCCACGCCCTCGGTCGGCAAAGCCACCACGGCCACCACCACGGCCCCCCTGGGGAAATACTTAGTGTCAGTGAAGCGTAGAAGTAGGGACTATCTAGCACTTACGCGACCACGCTCGAAGCCGCCTCGCCCACTATTGAAGCCGCCTCGCCCACCATCGAAGCCGCCTCGCCCACCACCACGTCCAAATCCGCGGCCACCGCCTCCCGGACCACCGCGCGTATTACCACCCTCCCCACGTGGTTGTGAGTAGTCGAGGCGCAGGTTGCGGCCTAGAACCTCCTTCCCTTGAGCGTCCTCGAATGCCTTTTTGGCAAATTCGATGTCGAAGAACTCGACATAACCGAAGCCCTTGACCTTGCCAGACTCACGATCCGTCGGCACGCGCACGCTCTTGACATCGCCGTACTCAGCGAACACCTCCCATAACGAGTCCTCGCTCGCGTCCCAGGACAGGTTCCCCACAAAGAGCACAGAACTCGGAGGGTTCGTCTCGTCACCGTACGCTGCGCGGCGGGCTTCGCCGGCATTGCCTTGTCCGCCAGAAGCCTTGTTATTTGTACTGCGGTCTACGTTTACGGGGCGGTTGTCGATCTCCTTGCCCGAAAGTTGGAGCGCCTTCTCAACTGATGTGAGGTCGGCGAACTCAACATATGCGAACCCGCGGCTCTTGCCCGTGTTGCGATCCATTTGCACGCGCGCGGCAATGACCTCACCGCATTCCTCGAATTCTGACTTGAGCCAATCGTTGTCCACGTTCCATGAGAGGCGGCCAACAAAAATAGTCCTTGAAGACGGATCGTCAGTGGCTGCGGCTGCATCATCGTTTGCAAGCTTTTTCTTTTTGGAGGGCACTGTAACCTCTGTGTCCGCTTTGCGCTTGCCTACGAGCACACGGAAAGATTATAAGCTAGGGAAGAGATAAATAAATATAATCATACCATTTGTTGTCACGGGTGCGTGAGCAGTAGCATCGGCCATTTCGACATCCTCGTCCTCTTCACTGTCTTCGGAGTCCTCACTGTCGGACGAGCTCTCTTTTTTATCCTTTGTCACGCCGCGCTCGGGATCCGAAGATTCATCATCCTCGTCAGAGTCGGATTCACTAGCTGAAGCAGCAGCCTTGGGTGCAGATTTTGAAACGGGTCTGGGTGGAGCCCCATCGGAGTCTTCGTCCGAGGACTCCTCACTAGAACCTGACTCTGGTTTGACGACAGCTTTCGCTGAGGAAGCTTTGGTGGTGGAGACCTTTGAAGGTATGTGCTTGCTTGCTGCATTTTTCGCGGAGGCCTTCGCTGGTATGGGCTTAGAAGGGACATCGTCATCATCCGAAGCAGAAGATTCCTCCTCGCTCGACTCTTCGCTAGAACTGGACTCTGGCTTGGCGACAGCTTTCGCCGGAGACGTTTTGGTGGCAGCAGATTTTATGGGGGAAGATGCCTTCACTGAGGCCTTCGCTGTTGCAGGCTCCTCTTCTGATGACTCCTCACTCGACTCCTCGCTAGAACTGGACGTTGCCGCGTCCGCACCTTTCGTGGGGGGAGCTTTTACAGCTGGTGCCTTCGTAGGAACAAGCTTGGCTTGCGTGGGTCTCGTAGCGGCAGCACCCTTAGTGGCGGCCTTGGGAGGTGCTCCCTTTGCAGACGCAGCCTTAGCCGTAGGTTTTGATGGTTCATCGTCGGAGTCCTCGTCGCTATCGCTGTCGCTTAGAGGTTTCGCGGAAGCCTTCGGGAACACTTTGGTAGCCTTTGGAGACTCCTCAGAGTCACTTTCACTTGAATCAGAAGCCGACTCGCTATCGCTTGATCCGGAAGAAGAGCTAGCTTTAGGAGGGACCTTGGACTACATAGAAGAGTGAATTTTACATCATGAGATAAAAGTGGTATGAAACGCACTTTCCCATTTGTCACTGGTAGCTTGTGCGCCGGCTTGTCATCTTCAGAAGACGACTCAGATGACTCTTCATTAGGTTCAACCTTCTTCTTCCCCTTTGCACCATCCCCTCCCTGGGCCTACACGCATAGATATATGAGAAAGAGATGTATACAGAGAAAAAATGGACGCAGGATATTACTAGAGAAGAATACATACCCGAGCGAGGATCTCCTTCGAAGAGATTGGTGCATGGTGCTTCGCACTTGGTATGGTCGCGACCGACTTTTTGAAGCTGACGACCTTTTTCTCGACCTTGGACTTGACATCCGGTTTGGCCGAGTTGGCGGATTTTTTTTCTGCCTTCTTGTCCGATTTTGCCATGGTCGAAGACCGAGGTGAGAGTTTGAAAAAAGCAAGGGAAACGATGCGTGTAAATTTTGGATTATGATATGAAGCATTACGTCAGCGAGATGAGCCAGTTACGAGACTCGTGGCCCTGGGTGTTCCCCGTGTTCACCCCATATCTACAATTCCATCCCAAGCCCCGTGAAGTAGAAATGTCAGACCTAGAAGGAAATTTCGATGTGGTAATACTCGGAACGGGCTTGGTAGAGTCTATTGCAGCTGCGTATGTAATGCAATCATGCCCGATGTCATGCTAAATCACCCCAGCGCATTGTCTAAAGCAGGCGTGAAAGTCGCTCATCTTGATAACAACCCTTATTATGGCGGAGACGAAGCCAACCTTACCCTTGATGAACTAGCTCGATGGGCTGACAGTCGCTCGACATCCTCAGGAAACTCTGAAAAGTTGTCCAGCTACCTTGTAGCACAGCGCGCTAAATTCACTTCCGTTAAACGCTCTCCAATTGTGCCAGACCACTCTCGTCATTATTCCATCTCCCTTGCACCCTCCCTGATCCCTTCAGTTGGCCCCCTTATTTCCTCACTCGTTGCCTCTGGTGTTTCACGTTATGGTGGCTACCGACTTCTCGAGCGCGTAGGCATCTACTCCAGTAGTAATGGACTACAGAACGTTCCCGGAAGCAAAGAAGACGTCTTCAAGTCTTCGCTGACTCTGATTGACAAGCGCAGGCTGATGCGTTTCCTCGTATTTGCCTCTGGAGAGTTTGAGGGTTCCAAAGAATTGCAAGGTCATGAACAGACACCCTTTCCTGAGTTCCTTCAATCGCAGTTCTCTCTTACCCACGACATAGTAGACGCAATCGTTTATGCCCTCGCGTTTTGCTTCTCCTCGACAGGTTCGCCCTGCCCCTGTTCTTCTCGTGGCGTATGTGATAAATAAAATGGGGCTTTTTGCAGATGCGACCCTACAGGCACTCACCCGCTTGCGTCGCTACCTCCGCTCGTCAGGCCGGTACGGGGCATCGCCTTTCCTCGTTGGACACTATGGCGGCCTCGGAGAGATTGCGCAGGGTTTCTGTCGTGTCTCTGCCGTCAATGGTGGCGTGTATATCCTGGATAGGAATACCGAGGAAATCACCATCCCGTCGTTAGCTGCTGGAGACAAATTTGCGATTCATTTGGACGATATTCCCGAACCCCTCACCGCGGATGTTTTGGTCGCTTCTCAAGATCAACTCCCTTTGTCACTACGCCCTCCGCCAGAACAGGACACTCATACAGTTCCCATTGCAAGATGCATCGCCGTCATTGATAAAGCAATACCCTTTCCCCCGTTGCTCACTTCAGAGGAAGGGCCGAGTGGGGATGATGTCGACGAGTCTGCACCAGCCACACCAGGAGGCGAAGACAGTGCTGGACCGAGCTCCGAGCCTACAACAAAGCCAGAATCACCTGCAGAGGCGTCACCCGTAGATACATCCTTCATCATCTTCCCGCCACGCTCAGTCGCCGGTGGATCGTCGACGAAAGCGGCTCAAGCCTTTACCACCGGCGCCGGTACTCTTTCTGCACCGCAGGGAAAATGCAAGTTTTTCATGTACTGTCTGATACAACCGACTAACTTATAGCGTATAGATGTTGTCTATCTCTCCGTACCAATCGTGGACGGTGAAGACCCAGAGGCATCAATTGAGCCCTACCTCAGCACTATTCTCGTCTTGGCGAATGTCTCTGAACCACTTTTCAAGCTAACCTACGTCCAGCATGTCCCATTCTCACCTTCATCGACATCTACCATCGATCAGCCTCCCATTTTCGTGTCACCGGCTTCACCACCACACCTAACAGAGATATCCGACTATGCGAGCTCTGCAGCAGAATCGCTGTTCTTCCGTGTCGTTGACCATCTCAAAGCGAAGAACCCACTATCATGGCCCAGTGACGAGTCAGGAGGTGCGAGTGAAGGTGGAGACGTGTTTACAGAGCTCAAGGTTCCGATGTGGCCACCTTTGGAAGGACCACGAGAGGACGAAGGGGGAGGAGAGGACTGGTAAATGTGTACAGCACGTGACTTTGACGCGTATGGATGGCTTTGTTTGTTTTGCCTTTTGAACCGTGCTTTAATATTCATGTCAGCCTCGCCCGACCCGACGGACGATTCAAAAGTCGTCACGAACAAATAAAAAGGTACACCCCCGCTGGCCATTGGGGCTCTTCTCTCGCATTCTACATCTACCACTCTCGTTCATCTATCAGTTTTCTCATTCGTCCGCAGCCCAAGTCTGCTCCCTTCACTCTTCTACGGTACAACCCTGCCCTCATAGATCTCGTGATTTGTTGGGATAATCCTGTTTGTTATTTGTATCGCTATTTACTTCCCGCCTTGCGACACTACATCCTTTCTTTCATTTCCCCACCAACCCCTCCCGCGCCCTCGAAGGGCACAGCATCTTACTTCAACTCCACACATTCCCTTTCACATGTCCCGGATAAATCCTCTTTCCCTTATTCCAGCGGCCCGCCACAACCCGCAACTTATCCGCCTCATTCAGAAGCCAGTCACAGGGCACATGGTCGTCTACCTCGCCCGCCAGATGAGTAGTATCATTCCCGTCACCGAGGACACATCGCCGGCATCGTCCTCTGCAGGTCCCGCGCCTCCTACTCCTCCTCCTACTCCGCACAAGGTCGACTTTGACCAACCCCCAGTCACTCCGGGTCTCATCCCGCTTGAGGAATTTATTGCCCGCCTTGTCCGGGCATCTCGAGTGCAGGTCCCAACCCTTCTTACAACCCTTATCTATCTCCAACGCTTGCGGGCAAAGCTCCCCAAGATGGCAAAAGGTAACTGGGCTTTCTATGCTACGTACCTATACTTACATAACTCTAACCATAGGGCTACCCTGCACACGGCATCGAGTATTCCTTGCGACACTCATCGTAGCCGCAAAGTATCTCAATGACTCCTCACCAAAGAATATACACTGGGAAAAATTTGCGGACATCTTTGATCTAGCCGAGATCAATTTAATGGAGAAGCAACTGCTATTTCTGCTTGACTACGACTTGCGCTTTGACGAGCCCGAGGCCTGCCGTCTTTTCGGGCCGTTCATGCCACCACCTCGTCAGCGGAACCAAGAAGCCCGCAAGAAGTTGCTCAGTGTTGTCGCTCAAGCGAGTAGGGCACGTGAGCGGGCGCTGACACGGTTCCCGCCGACGCCGCCGCACGACCAAAGCGCAGACTCGCCAGCTGCAAAGGCGCCTGTGAGCGAGCCATCGTCGCCCACAGGCCCTGTTTTGGTTTCCACCTCTCCTCCCCTCGCCATCGTCATCCCGAACACAGCGCAGAACTTGGCGGACACCGTGCAGAAAGTCGCAAAGCGTCTCGGGTCGACCTACCTTAGCCATACGTCTGGCCCTGCGCCATGCACTCATCCTCCTCGAGGACTCTCTACTCCCCCAAGTGCCATTAGCAGCGTGAGCGGAGACTCAGAACCAGGTTCCACAACCGAGAGCTCCAGTTACTCATCCGACGACTACCTATCAGACGACGATGCATCTGAGTCTATGGACAGCTCACATTGTGTCTCTGAAGCTGGCCACTGCTTGTTACCGCGCCCCGTTCCAGTTGCAGTGCTGCACCGTCGTGGTCGAACGACCTCGGTCGCATCGGATGCGACCATCGAGGGTAGCGTGCAATGTATGGAGGATGGGCTTCCGCCGCCTCGTCCAGGGCGCGGCGCGGCTAAGATAACTCCGAGCCGTACTGCACCTGTTGGCTTTCTGAGTCGAATGTGGGGAGCTGCGACGAAGGCTGCAGCGCACCACTCGCAAACCGAACCTGAGGCGCCGCTAAATCAAAGTTTGAGCGCGAGCGCGGTGGCATCTGGTGCAGGTGCCTTCCACTTGCGCAAACTTGCGCACTCACGCTCGGCAATGTTCCGTGGGACGACACGCGGGAACACCACGGATGCATAAAGCGTGCTTTGCGGCCTTCGCTGCTGGAGTACACACCGTTTTTTTTATTCCACGTTCGTTGCTTGGACACTTGAACCGCACAATCTTTTTCTTGCTTATCACTTTTCTCTGCTTCTCCTATTTGTATATATTTCTTTCATTTTGTCACGCACATCCTAGCGCACCATCGTTTTGCAACGACAGCACTGTACTATTTCCAACCGCTCCACGCACACAATGTATCTAAAACTATCCTGTAACACGAGACGGACTCTGAACGTGCCACTAGATATATGCCACGTTGACGTTGATTAGGACTTTCAAATAATCATGGACTTGATTCTTTGCTGTACTCGAGGTACGGGTGGGTAATACACATATCAGAACGTGCAACTACAGCTACAGGAGCTTCACGTATGACGCGGGAAAAAGTCCACTTCGACCGTCGATCTCTCCAGTCCACCTAGGATACGACGATGAGTACTTTAGGATCTGGGATCGATAACTTCGGACTTGCGCACCAATCTGACGAAGTCTGTTCTGTCACCAGCACTCTCTCCCCCGCTCGTACATGCAGATCGCTGGCCTCCTTCAAAATGGCCGCAGGACGGACGAGGCAAGTCCTACGAGTCAGCGACCCACAATTCGAGATACGAAAGGGAAAAAAGAGGGCGCACCTGGCTCGTATAATCGTACAACGCCTCTGCCCACTCCCCGGATTCCTCCTCCTGTTCAGGCTCTGGCTGCACGTCCTCTTCCGGCTCGGGCGACGGCGCAGCTGGAGCTGCGGAGGCGCGACGCACGGGAGGCGGCAGCAAGCCTGCGGATTTCTTCGCCGCAAACGCAGGCGGCGCGTACACCGTCGGCGGTGGTGCGTTCTTCGCCGCTGTCGACCCGCGCAATGAGCGGAACATCGCCCCGGTGGACGACACGTCGACGTCACCGAATTTCTAATAGAAAACGAAGAGAACGAGAACGAGACGCCAACATAACGTCCACGCAACATCGTCCCCCACGCGCATTGTCAACAATGACGACGACAACAGATGTCAAGACGACAAGAGGGAAAGAATGGGGGGTGGCTAGGATACGAGGGGGGTGGCAGGGGGGGAACGTGGAACAAGGATCCGCCGATCCCGACCGACTGGAGAAGGAAACGAGAATCACGCACGACCACGTCACTTTACTCACCTTTTGGGGAACGAGCTTGCTCGGATTCGCCGCCTTGGCCGGCGGCGGCGACGCAGACGTACCGTGACCAGGGGCCGTTCCAGAACCCGAGAACGCCTGTGCGGCAGCGGCGACTCTGCCGAACCCGACACCCGTCGATGGCGGGGGCGCATTGACGCTCCGGCCAGCCTTATGACCCCCCGCATCGTGAGCAGACGCCGCAGATAGGAGTGATGGCAGGGCCGCTGCCGCCAAGGGTGCCATGGCTGCGGCGTCCGCCGCTCCATGATGCCCTCCCCCGCCACCACCTGCTCGGCTGCCTGTTGTCGCGGCGCGCTGGATCCCCGATGCGAGCATGCGTGTGGCGGCGGGATTCGCTAAAGCACGTTGAGCCGCCGTCGTTAGGGCCGCTGTGGGTATCGGCTGCGTTTCCGTACGCTCTTGGGCTGAGCCGACGGCCGCTGCGCCGCCCACACGAGAGAGAAGGTCGGGCCTCGAGGCAAAGTACCTGGAACGATCGATGAAGGCGGGTGTGTGACCAGAGAGGTTGAGTGGTTGGCATCGGGGCGTTGTTGGAGGTAGACTCACTCGTCGAGAAGGGCAAAGAAGGCATTCTTCTCGTGTGTTGGGAGGTTGGCGAACGGCATCTGTTCTCGGGGCTGATTTCCGAGTCCGATTAATTTGATCAACTGTGGCTTTCACGCGCGGTGAGCAAATGATCCGTAGAAATCATCAGTGTTAAACTACACAAAACAGACTACTCGACGGGATACACAAAAAAAAAAGGAAAAAAAAAACAAATGAATATATCACAAAGAGAAGCGGTACGGATGAGTGGAGAAAAGCACGAAATAATAACCAGCATGCATTGCAAAGCGAGAAGGAAAGAGAGATGGAAACCAAGAGGGAGGAGAGGGAGACAGAGAACGGGGTAATAAACTATCCAGGTATATTGAAAATGTCATTGAACTCGATCCCAGGTGGATCCATCGAGTCCATGACCAACCCGTCTGCCCCGAACGCTTGATTGTCTCCCCCGTACGTGAAAGCGGTAGGATCAAGCCCCATTCCGCCTCCCATACCCGCATTTGTACCCGGCGCACTTTGCCAACCTCCATTTGCACCAATCGTCACGCCACCCGTTTTCCAATTGCCACTTGTAGTTGCATTCGGTGAGGGTGCGGCTGCCGTGCCGGAGAAGGACGTACGGCTGTGAGCGCTTCCGGGAGGACTGACACTATAGCTACCATTGGCCAATGCGCCGGTGCTACCAGTGTTGCCAATCCCAGCACCGAAAGCGCTGGCCAATTGCTGGGCGTTCACGAACCCGGCACCGGGAGCAGGCGAGCCCCTTTGCGCTTGACTCGCTTCCATCAACATCGCACGCTGGTAGTCCATGCTCTGCGTCTGTTGTGGTTGTGGCGTTTGCTGTTGCTGTTGCTGCTGTTGCGATTGTGGTTGCTGCTGTAATTGCTGCAGTTGCTGTTGGTGACCGCGTGGTGTAAGTGGTGAGTGCGCTGAGTCGGATGGGGAGCGTGTGCTGCGCGCAATACCGGGGATACCAGCACTGCTGCCAACCGGAAGACCGGCGGCGAATGCGGTGGCTTCGCTGAGTTGTGGTTGCTGTTGAGCTTGTTGTTGCAATCGGGCCTGCTGCTGTTGCCGCTGAAGAACCGCACCCATAGAGAGATTTGCGGGGATGACACCCCCTCCCCCAAACTGCTGGCTCATAAGCCCGCTAGAGCCAAGGTTACTATTCATTCCACTACTCCGCGCTAGTTGCTGCTGCTGCTGATGTTGTTGTTGCTGCTGCTGATGTTGTTGCTGCTGCTGCTGCTGATGTTGTTGTTGTTGCTGCTGCTGCTGCTGCTGCTGATGTTGTTGTTGCTGCTGCTGCTGCTGCTGTTGTTGTTGTTGTTGTTGTTGATGTTGGTGTTGCTGCTGCATGAGGAGTAATTGGCGCTGCTGAGGTATGCTAAGTTGCTGAAGTTGTGCTTGCGTCAGTGAAGGTCCGGCCGTGCGGGGATCAATTCCGCTTGTCATTAAGTTGGCTTGTGACGAGGCGGTCATATGTAACTGCGATGGCGTGTGACCAGCGAGCCCGCCAACGCCGGGATTGACCAAGTTTGGCTGCTGTGTTTGCTGTGGGTTGTGCTGCGGTTGTTGCAGTTGTTGAAGTGGCTGTGGTGGTTGGGACGGCTGCTGCTGTTGATGTTGCTGCTGCTGCATTCGATGTTGCTGCTGTTGCTGTTGCGCTGCAACCTGCCTCTGTTGATGTTGCTGCTGCTGAGCAGTCCGTCTCTGTTGCATAATATTCTACATATAAGATTGCGGTAAGCCAGAGTGGGATCCGACATAAAAATGGTAAAACGTACCTGTGCATGCTGCATGCTTTTCAACTGCTGTTGCAGCGGCAGCGACAGGAAATTTGGTATTTGTTCCACCAAATATTTTACGAGTGCATTATTCGGGTCTTGTAACTGGTTTATGAGGGCCAGCCCCTGCGGACCAAAACTGTTGACGATTTGTTGCACAGCATTTGCATGCGAGGCAGCTTGTTGGCCTTGGACTTGAGGCTGACCGACACCGACACCCATGCCAACACCCGTATTCGTGCCCTGAGAAGGTGACATCTGCCGTACTCCCGACACATGAGGTTGTTGCACCTGGGGTGCTTGCGCCTGAAATTGGGCCTGCTGCTGGCGCAACTGGACCATCCTCGCGGGGTCCGGCATTGCCGCCTGTGGGACACTACCCGCGAATGGTTGGGCGGAGGAGTGTACAGACTTTGGAGCGAGGGCAGGAGTAGCGGGCGGTGGCATACCGGTGCCAGCCTTACTATCACCTGTATCGCGTCGCTTCATCATAGCGAGTTCGTGTTCGTCCGTCGGACGCTCACGTTTAAGCGTTGGTACTGAGTGGGGCGGAATTAATTGGCCCTTTGCCCGTGCAATATCACGCGCAAAGACGGTAGGCATCGCGGCATAAAGCTGTCGCACGGTCTCGGTGGAGACGAAATCGAGCGGTGGAGGGGGTTGCATAGGGAGTGGATGTCGGTTTTGTGTGTGATGCGCGTCGGCAGCCGAAGCGAGCCATGTGAGGTTGGATTGTAATCGTGTAGCGTACCTGTAGCGTAGACGTTAGCTTTGTCGAGTCGGTCTTGGATAGCGAAGGAACAGACTGCTGATATCTCGGGTCTTCATGCGAGATAGCTCGAGACTGTAACTCCATGCATATTCTGGCACACGGTTAGCGTGCGTAAAACAACACAGATGTTGGAAGGGCGCACTTGATCAATTCAGTGTTGATTTGTAGCACAAATGATGCCTTTGAGATTGCGGGATTGCCAGGAGGAGCCGAAAATGAGCCCCTCTGGGATGCATGGTCAGAGGAGGTGGGGTGGGGGCGAGAAGGTGATACACGAGTGTGTGATGAGGTGGCCTCTAGATTGACGGGAATCTGTCGGGAAGGGGACGAAGACGTAGGCTGAAGAGAAGACGAGCCTTCGCCTTTGTCTGCAACTTGTCCGTCCGTGGGAGGGTCTTCATCGTTGTCCGGTACTGGTGAAAGTTCACTGAGGGGAGTGAGTGGTCGTGACGGTGGATGATTTTCGATGGAGGGATCTTGCTGGAGGTTAGTTGGAGGATCTGGGGACGCGTCTTGTGAAAGAGAGGGTGGAGCGGGGGCAGTTGCGGTATTGGACACAGTTAGAGGAGTTGGTGCTACTTCCGCTTCGCCGTCACGTCGGGGAGAGCTCGGAGGGGGTGTGAGCGATGACTGTCGAGGGATGGGAGAAATGTTTTGTACGGCCTTGCCAGATGAAAAGGGAGGGGCAATAGAAACAGATGGAACGGAGGGGGAGTTGCCTTTGTTAAGAGCGCGAGGCTCCGAGTCTCTTGCAGAAGTCGAAATTGCGTTCCATGATGAAAAGTGGTCGCTATTCTGCAGAGCGAGCGGCTGAGTTGTGGGAGTTGAGACGGGTGGTGGATGATCCAAGTGAATCATAAATGGCAGAACTGTTCTCGAATCAAGGCGAGATGAGTGGCCTGGCCAAGAGTGAGCGTGCCAAAGAGCGTGAGCGTGAGTGGACGGGTCGGGGAGATGCGATGTGTCCGTTTCTGATGAGGGATCTCTCTCTCAGCGGTCTTTGAATCCTACCTCTTTCTATCACCTTTTCAAAAACAATTCCTTTTATTCATACAGCCAAGGTCAAAAATTCAACCAACCGCCTTGGTTATTGTGCCCGTTCGCACCTCTTCATTCAACAAAAAAAAAAAATGAAAGATACATGAGCAACCCATAGGGGTTGACCCCCCGTGGGAACATATGCCTTTCTCGGACGCGGTCAACAGTGTTCGTAAAATAACCAATGCTCAACGACTTTCACCCTTTTTTCATCAATGACATCTGTCATTGGCTCGAGGTCCTCATGTTTCCCCACACGTTCTAATAATTGAAGCCAGACGTAGTGCAAGGCATCGACTCATACATACAGTATGCGCACATTTCCATTTCCATTGTTTTCGGCACTTGCCGAATAATTGAGACGGCGCTCATATTTTGTTCTAACCATAGCAGCAGGCAAAGTGTGTACAGTCCCCAACGACAACCCTCAAGACGCAATAATGTGAGTATTCAACCCCGGTTCTTTTACTTTTTGCTGCAGGGACTTTCTATACCGGTGTACTTCTTTTGAGCCAAAAATCGTCATCCAAAGTGATGTTCATGAGGGTGGATTACTCTTGTGCGATTACGGTGCACAAGTTGCCTCCGCCCATCCTTCTGCACCTGCGCGCGTTCACAGAATCGCTGACCCATTTATATCTCAGAATTGGTGATGGGTAGGGTTATTCGCGCACAAAGGCGCTCGCATGCCATCGTATGTTTATGCTGCGTTATTCACGACACATCGTTTACACATCGTCTTCTTGACAACTAGTTCAAAGCGCACACGCACCATAACAAAGCGCCTGCAAAGTTTCGTCCACTCGATTACGCTGAACGCAATGGTTACATTCGCGGTATTGTGAAGGAAATTATCCACGACGCTGGCCGGTGCGTTTCATGTCAATTCTCCTACACGATCCCAACTTATAGAACGCGTTAGTGGTGCCCCACTTGCCCGTGTCGTTTTCCGTGACCCCTACCGTTACAAGCTTCGACAGGAGACCTTTATCGCAACAGAGGGCCTTCACACAGGTGCCTTTGTATATGCAGGAAAGAAGGCTCAGCTTGCTGTCGGCAATATCCTCCCTGTCTCAGCATGTCCGGAAGGCACCATTATCTGCAACGTTGAGGAGAAACTTGGCGACCGTGGTACACTCGCGCGTACCTCGGGAAACTATGCCACCGTCATTGGTCATTCTCCCGACGAGAACAAAACACGCATCCGTCTCCCATCCGGCTCAAAGAAAACTGTCTCTGGCAGTGCACGCGCTATTATCGGTATCGTTGCTGGTGGTGGGCGTATCGACAAGCCGTTGCTCAAAGCCGGCAGAGCATATCACAAATACAAGGCCAAACGCTACAAGTACGGTTCACCTAGCGTAGTTCAATTATGCTCGTACTGACAGACCTTTAGCTGGCCTCGTACCCGTGGTGTCGCAATGAACCCCGTGGACCATCCCCATGGTGGTGGTAACCACCAACACATCGGCAAAGCATCGACCGTTGCCCGATCCGCTGTTCCTGGCCAGAAAGTTGGTCTCATCGCTGCTCGTCGGGTATGTGGTTTGTTATACTGGTCCTGGGAGCTTTGTTCACGGCTTCACAGACTGGTCTTCTCCGTGGTTCAGTCAAGGTCAAGGAGGCATAGACGAGCGGGTCTTATCCTTACATTCTGCCGCCTTCTATCATCTGGCGCCAACAGAAAATGTTGTATGCATCGACACACATTACATGCCATTTTCATGCATCATGCTTTAGAGCAGTGCCTCCGCGATCATTACAGCGAGTGGTGTGTGGTATCGTATCATTGTCACGTGTGAAGACATAAACATTAGTGTAATGAGAATCGAAAGTCGAATTTCAACCCTCGTCCAATCCGTCCAACTCACCTGGGAGCAACAGTGGGCTCTGGCCTTCTATAGGAGGCAGATCATCGTCACCACTAGTACTAGTACTTCCGACCTCTGACTCCTCGACAATCGTCGCAGAACCGGGCCAATCACTTCCCTGGCCTGTATTTGCTTGGGTAGACGCTAGTCCCTGAGCGTGGCCATCTCCAGCTCCTGTGGCTTGTGGTGACGAAGAAGTGGCGTTTGATACCCCATCCCATCTGACCTTAGACTCTGTCACGAGTGCTCCCAGGACATCAAGTTGCTCCTTTAGCACGTCACAGCGCCAGATGGACAGTTGAGTAAGCGGGCCACCTTCAGCCTCCTTTCGCGCCACAAGGCCCGCGCGCAAGCTCTCGAACAAGCCCACCTCTACGTTCTCAAAGTTCGCGCCAGCGATCGCAAGACGTCTCAGTTTTGGCAACAGTACACGTGAAGGCTTCTCCGCTGGGCGTTCAAAGGCAAAGTGGGACGGGATTAGCCGCGCGATCGCCGCGTACACACTTGCGTCCGCATGAGCAACAACATCCGTGTGGGCGTGAGCGTGCGCGTCGGCGTCGGCCGAACTCGCGTCCTGTCCCGATCTAAACTGCATGAGTGCCTGATGAGCTCGCGGGTGCGGGTGCGGGTGCGGATGCTGTCCTACGTCGCGCAGCATCTGGGAGGCGCTGGCGGCGGCCTTGTCGCCCCCAGCAAAGACGGCGCGGACGTGGCGCGAGCGGGCGAATGCTGCGCGCCACGCGTTCCCGCTGTCGAAGAGGGCTGACTCGATGAGCAGCGTCCTCGCGCGGACGAGCGGGGGCAGGCGCGCGGCGCGCTCGATGAAGGAGGCGGCTGCGCGGGCGCTGGAGGGGTACGAATGCCAGCGCAGGTGCAGCGAAAGGATGTGCATCTGTTCTTCGGCCGGATTTGGGGGAGGCACGTCCGCGTCTGCTCTGTTGCTGTCCGTGCTGTTGTTGCTCGTGCTCGTGCTGTGGCGACTGTGGTGATAATGATGATGATGATGATGACGACTGCTTTGAGCGTTCCGGCCGTCGTCGCTGTCGTTTTCGTTGTCATCTGTTTCTGTGTCTGTGTCTGCGTCCGCGTTTGCGGGGCCGCCCGTGCCCGCGAAGAGGGACCAGCTGCGCGCAGCGGGGATGTCGCGCACGTGCAGGATCCGGACTGGAGCCCATAGGTCTGCGCTGCCGCTGGTGGTGGAAGTGTCGCGAGGCGCACAGAGGTGCGAGGCGAGCGCGGCGAGCATCACGTCGCCCGAATCGGAGGATGGGGTGTACCGCTCGAACTCTTCGCATATGAGCTGGAAGAGCGCAGAGGCGGGCACGAGGACGCGCGCGGTCAAGTCAAGGATGTCGAGCGCGGAGTTGGCGCACAGCGAGAAGAAGCGCAGACGGCATAGGAAGAGACGTTCTACGGAGAGGAGGGACGCGATGGACTCGTTGGGGGAGGATATGTGGATGGGGAGGGACTCCTCAAGTTGCAGGCATTCGAGGCGTGTGAGTCTTTTAAGAACTTCGAGAACTAGGTCGAGGGTGGGCCGATGTTCGTGGGGTATTTGGGAAATGGAAAGGTATACGAGGTTGCACTGGAGGAGCGGAGACGACCACAACACACGACAGCGGTACAGAGACAAGAGCTGCAGGTTCGGCGTCTTGCCGTCAAAGAGGGGCCGCGCGATGAGATCCAAGGCGCTTGTCGGGTGGAGATTCGTTATGATGAGTTCCTGCAGCAGAGGAGCCGCATCCGCTTCGAAGAGGATGGACATGCAGCTCAAGATGGTGTGGGCACTCGTCATCACGAGGCTCTGCGTGCGGTGGATCTCGGTGAACAGCAGGCGGGCGGTCCTGAGTTCGCATGGCTTTGGTGTGTTGCCGCCGTCGTCTATGGTGATGTGAATGGGAACGTCCCTGGAGCGTCGGAGCATCTCCTCGGCCCATCGGTGGTTTGTCGAGATGATTTCGTCCCAGAGGAAAGGACAAGATAGAGCGGCGTCGCGCCAGCGTTGACAGACGTGCGTGACCGCCAGCCACGGCGGGGGAGTGCGGAACCGGAGGTGGGGGTGACGGTCTGACGCACAATAGTAGCTGAAGACCTGGATGAGGATCTCCACCGGAAGGCACGATATCAGAGCGCGTTCGTTCTTCGTCTGGCGAAGACGCACGACGAGGGCCTCAGCCTCGGCGAGTTGTCGATCCAGTGCGTTGTTCGTTTGGTCGCTTTCGAGGTTCGCTGCGTCGTACTGGACTGCGACATCCTATTATGGCAGACATCATTAGCATATGCCATACGTGATATGTGGCCGCGTACCCTCATTTCCCTAAGGTTGACCATGACACTCATGGCTCCCTCGTCCACAAAAATTGCACACCAAGTAGGGGGGTTTTCACTGGACAGGTTGGGGAATACGCAGCCGGTGGGTGGCGTTTATAAGCGGTGTGGGGGAGTACCTTGTGAGTATACGGAGACCGCAACATGACTAGTACTGGTAGGGACTGAGGTACTAGTGAACGTGCGCACCAACCCAGAGGCGCCCACATTTGCCTTCCATCCTCCCGGTATCTCTAAAGTTCCGCCTTGAGTGTCTGAATCAGATAGAATTGTAGAAGGTAGAAGGGAAAGGAATGGTGCGATGCTCCATCACATTGATTGGAAATTATGTGAAAGTGAAACGACACGACAGGGACAGGCAAGGCCACCTCCGCCCACTCCTCCTTGCCCCTCGTGCAGCGGGGTTCATACGACCAACATTATTATCGTGTGCATTGGCCAAAAAAGGGACTCGGACCAATCGATCTTGGATCCGCGGCGCAACTTACAATTTTCAGTTCAGTTCAGTCAATGAGGTCCGGGATCGGTCGGAGGGCATCAGAGAAGTCACCGAAGGTCCCCCTTCTCTCTGTTTTCTGTCTTGTTCCGCTCTCCCCCATTACATCTACTACTTGTGGTATTGGCACCGTCTCTCTCACCAAGGGTTGTAGACCATGTTCGTGATCGTGATCGTCGAAGCACTCCTTGGTGCAAGCACAGTACATGACTCATTTCTGAATAACCTTCTGCCGCCAAGCCAGAGTACGTCAACAAATTGCCGGTGCCGTACGTACATCATCATTGCATTGCGGTGAGCTCCAACTAATAATGCTGGGGTACCGGGGGAAAGGAATGGGGAAAATTTTTAGTTCGCCCTTGCTAACGACTCGGTATATGGCTACTCGTTTGGGGATTCCGTTCCGTTTTCGCCTACTTGTCTTCCTACCGCACTGTCTGCACGGTCTGCCTGAGAAGGGTCCAAGTAGGCCTGGGTCGAGATCGAGATGTATTAGAGGATGATTAAGGGAGATCATATGAGCATCGATGGGCTACGGCACGGCTAGATCACATACTTATAGTTCAGATCACAATGGGGGGCTTGCCGCCGGCTGTTCGGGTTCAGTTGATATATATTGAGCCATGTTGTTCCACCTTCGTGTATACATGTACGTACAGTAACTTACCGGATACCTAGCCGAACACGCACTGGCAGGGGCGAGTGATGCACATTTAGAGCGGACATGAGTATTTCCTTCCACTTAATTCCCCTCCCCATGGTGGCCTAGGCTGTGGCCTTGGAGCTGCTGGGCCACAGAAAACTTAACGCAACGTGTACAGGTCAAAAAATTCAATTCGAACACTAGTACTGCGTTTCGATTTCATGCCATATAGGTCACGTGTTTCTGTGCCGCGGTTATTCTTTACACTGCGGCCAGTACCTGCCAGACGTCTCCCACTGGCACTTTATTTACATAAACGTGTCCCATGAGTTGATGATCTAGGGTAGATCGCTGAGCAACAGTACACTACAACTTGAACACGATGTGACTCATGTTCACGACCAAGAAACCGCTCTTCGAATAGGGGGCCGGGCGTCCACTTAATTGCCAACTTTGCCACTCCGAGCCGAACGGCGATATATACACGCCTTCTATGGGTGACTGCCAACTCGATTCACTAAATGTAATCCATCCAGTCACCACTCTAGACCTTGGATTCTTTAGCGGATCAAAGTCGATCATATTCTATCCCCACGGCAGGCGGCTGCCCTTGGTCTAGTGACCTTGCGAGGGCACAACACCCCAAATTTCGAGGTTGCCTCGCGACCCTCCAGGCATCATCTTTTTCCCCGCCTTTGCCCCTGTTGTGACCACCTGATGGCAAACGGTGGTGTACTTTGACCCCCAGATTTCATTTTAGCGTGATGTATTTTTACGCAGGAACGTTTTCAAAGTCAGGCTGACTACTAGTAGCGTGGCCATGCGCCGCCGTCACTGAGAGGTAACCTGACTCGCGACATGCGTCGCTCGTGAGTCCACATAATCACCCGAGGAAAGTGTCCCTCTGGATCAATAGGTGGGCATTTTGTGCACTGTGTTCATCATGATGCTTCCAGGTCTGAGATGCTTCATGGAATTTGAATGAGTCGTGGTCTCGAATCAGGGAACCAGTGATACTAGACGTGCTCGGCGATTGCGGTGAGTGCCGCCCTTTCCCAGATAAGACCCGCCACAGCCGTACTATCAGGAAGCCTTATCGGCTATATCAATCCTCGAGTTGTAGGAGAGACGCATCTAGCTGTGCCACAGGAAGTATCGAAGGGTGATTTGCGCGATTGCAACTCGGGAAATAGAACGGCGCAGAATAACTTGAATGGGCATACGGGATGTTTACACCTAGGAAACTGTCACTGCTTGATGGCACATGGCCCATTGCCTGCGGCGAAATAAAGACAATCGCAAAGTCAAACACGATCAAATTCGACGATTGTCATGGTGTCCTTGAGAATATGGTCCTCTTGATCGGGCCACCCACCACCTTTAAAGGGACCCCGAGCGCAGAATACAGGGAAGTCCAGTATTATCTTCACTAGGGGAGTCCGAGTGCTAATTTGGACACCAACGAGACTCCTTGATACCAAGCTTTTGGTTTGTTGGCATGATACCAACTATTGTACGTCGTACGATAAAGGGGGAAAAGGCATGGTTGCAGGAGGACCCCTTGAAAGCCTGACAAGTCTGCCATCTGTGAGATAGTATGCACGTCGTCCTCCCCAAAAGGTCTACGAGCCGACTCATCTCCGCCGGACACCCAGAGCTTAGCGAGACGGGCATGGCCAGGTGTACGGGGTGCAGATCGGTTGCGATGAATTTTTTGGCAAGCTATGAGCCCGAAAGCCCGAGCCAGGGATTGATCAAGTGAAATAGGTGCGTATTGGGAAAGGAAGATATTTCTAATGCGCAGCCTCGATGGCAAATTTGAGTCGACCCATGTGGATCTATCAACACTACAAGACGAACCACGGGCAGTTGCGCTCTGAGGGTCGACGCAAAGACCAGATGTCCCTGCATCGCATAATGGAGTTACCATGTCTAACTGGGCGATAAGTGATAGGTGTCCAGGCACTCGTGCGGTAGACATCGAGATGCATGAGAGCTCCAGCCGGTTGAGCGTCCACGCGTATTTATTGTTAACACCTGTTGAGAGCAAGCGTATGGTTTCATCCCAAAGCCCCACGTTCAAAAAAGCAACTGCTAAAGGTACATACGTGAAGATAAAGGACAACTCGAATTGTGATGAGGTCGGCAGCTTCGTGTGTTCCATGTTCAGAAGTTCAAAGCGGTGTCGTAAGTGACAACCGATCGCCTGAGATCCTCGTGCGTAAAACGTGCTACGAAAGACTATCTCCAAAGGAAACAGGAAGATTGAACCCAAGTAGATCACATAAGTCGAGAAGAAGTGATCATTCGGTGATTGACATTCGCTGCCGCCGCCGCGCTGCGCCGTTTGATTGAACGGACTCTACCGGCTCACGAAATTTCCTGTGACCTGGGGTCCTAGGAAATTTAACGGAGAGGAAAACCTCAAGGTGGTAGATTCTCTTCTCCACTGGAAATGTAGCCATCAGGTTGACTGCACCCCCGAAATGGCGAGCTTCGAAGAAGACTGAAAACAAATTGATGATTTTCAAATGACGTTATCATCAAGTCCCGCCCGCGGACCCCCAAATGGAAGAAAGGTGGTCCTTGTCAGAGAGGAATGGCTTTGAAGGGGACTCCATTATGATGTGAGAACTGAGAAGTCGTGACTTGAACATGATAATGATAAGGCCCGGGTTCGTACTATAGCCAGAATTTGGAGAGATAAGGGGGAAAGAACCAGACCGACGTGATAGTGGCCCATTAGTGGGAGGACTTTCTGGGAATTGGGGAATCGGGATACCACATTGTCTTTCAAAGGCTGAGCCGTAAGAACTTGAAGGGTACTACGGTGCAAAGCGGTAATTTCCGACCTCTCAAATAAAGTAAATTTGTTATGGCCTCTCCTCCCTCAAATCTCATCCGTTTACCCTGAAACAAAGTGCATTCGGACCGCATTCAACAGTAGAATAAATCTTACAAATTAGTTTTTAAAAACAAATTAAGCGCTGGCTGTTTTGACCCTGATTTGATATAAATTTTCAAATACTCAATTTCTCGTGCTCAAAACCCTTGTATGACTATGAAAATGTTTCTAATAAGTCTTTACAAGGCCTTTTGTCTATTCTAAGTAGCTGTGAGCAATGACAAAAATTATTGCACCAGCCTAGAATCGAACCAACAGACCTCCCATGCTCACTTATATAAGCAAAGCATAATAACCACTACACCACTCAACCTTACACATCAGTCCCTTTTAACAATACATGACTAGCACTGCAACACTAGTGTATGTTGCATAGGAGTTTGAATCCAGCACTGTGACACAACCACTGAAATGGTGGCAAAAATGATATATTCCACATTTACACTTAGATTTTGGCCCTAATTCATGGGCACTTAGGTACAAAACTAGATCCTAATTTGATAAGTGCCCAAAAATGCGAAAATCTTAGAATCAACATATTTTGCCCATGTTCTCACCTAAATTTCAGTGGTTTGGCTGGGCACTCAAAATTCCAGCCCCCACAAAGGGGTTGCAGATGAGTGCTTTGTACTATACTAGTTTGTTAACTATCTCTAGCATAGTACTACTAAGCTGTTGACTATCTGTAGAATAGTAGGACCAAGTTCTTAGCTAACTGTAGAATTGTACAACTAAGTTGCTAACTATCTGTAGAATGGTAGTACTATAGTACTACTAACTTGTTAACTAGTAGAATAGTGCTACTAACTTGTTAACTATCTGTAGAATAGTACAACTAACTTGTTGACTATCTATAGAATTGTACTACTAAGTTGCTAATTATTTGTAGAATAGTAGTACTTACTTGTTGACTACCTGTAGAATAGTAATACTACCTTGTTTGCTATCTGAATAATACTAGTACTAAGTTACTAACCAAGTGTTTTATAATACTACAACCTTATTATCTAATTGTCAAAGGTATTGCCACTTTCTTAATATCCTAAAGAATAGTACTATTAAGTTCTGGTATTGGTAGAATTGTACAAGTAAGTTGTTCTGTACCTGTAGAATTGTAGTACTAAATTGTTGACTATGTGATAAGAAGCAAGATTAAATTGTAGACTATCTGTTTTATAAATTATAGAGTTGTTAACTATCCACAGAACAGACCTTGTATTTTTTTCACAACTCTTAGAAGAGCTTTCAATACCTTTGGATTAAATATAATATAAAAGTATAAATGGGCATAAGGCTACTTTTTTTCCCCCACCTCAGCTCTTATCCTATCTGGGGTCTTATCAAGCTCTTCTAAGGTAGTAAAGGAAGCTATAGCACTCTCCCATCTACCTATCTTCTCCCTCTCCTACTCCTTCTTATCTTTGGGCTCTACCTTATCCAACCACTCTTTGTCTGTCAGAAAGCCATTCTTGGCCTACCTAAACAAATGTCCAGTAGCATACTGGACAATTGAGTATCTAACCTTATCAGATTGAATTGGTGTGTTGGAGTGGACAATAAGGCTTGAAGGGATGAGGATTGTAGAGTTAGGGGGAAACTCCACAACAATGCCCAAGTCCCATAGTCCAAGGTGACCTCCAACATCGCCTCTTGACCTTGTACCACCACTACCTAGTGCTATTCCCACAATCATGTCCACCTCTCGAAGGGAGTCCTCTCCCTTTTATCTGCTTGAGATCAACCCCGAAAATGATGCTGTCGTCACTCACGAGTCTATCGACACCCTCCTTGACATGGTGAACCATGCAACTGCTGAGTTCTCTGCTGCTGACCATGCCCGCATCAAGCGGTACTGTATGGAAATGGTGACATCCCCATCCAAGACCATTTCAAGCTCCTGCTAGCCACAGCAATTCCTCTATATAGCCAAGTCTTCTCCAACCACTGCATGGATGAGTACATCCCTGATTACAGGAGCCATGCCATTAGTGCCTGTCTCTCAGCTTTGTCAGCCTTCTGCAAAATCGTTGGCATCGATGGCCCCTACACCACTCCCTTACCTTTCCCTTCCCCCTCCACTGCTCCTCCCTCTCCCCTGCTTCCCTCGGGACTTGCCATTCAAACAGTGAATCTTTGGGGTTTACGTGAAGATACCATGATGGATTCCGAGCTAGCAATACCCACGGCCCCTGTGGTGCTGACCCTACACCCCATGTCTCCTGTGCCCCCTGGCCCCCTTCCCACACCTTTCCCCCTCCCTTCCACTCACCTGCCAGTGCCCACTGCTACGCCCAAGCCCAACCCAACCCAACCCACTGCCTTGTATCCCAAACCTGTGCCTGCTGAAAGGCAGGGTGGCCCTAAGCCCCCTCGGGGAAAACCTGGGCCTTCAGCAGGGGAGGGGACAATGGGCGCCAGGATGGAGGAGCAGAAGGCCCAAGTGCCATCTCAAGGCAAAGGCACATCCCAGCCCACTTCTTACACCGCTGCAGCTGTGGCACCGAGGCTTCCCATGAGGGCTAGTCTCGTTGTTTCACTTTTACACTCCCACCGCTTCCATCCACCTTTGTGCCCAGGCTAGTATGGCCCCTGTCTTGTTGGTCACAGTATGCAATGATGCCCTTGTCAAGACCCCCCACCATGCCAATGTCCGGATTTCTGCTGCCAGGTGGACTCCAAAGGGCAACTTGGTTGTCATCGGGGGCCCTGCCACCTCCATCGCCCAACTCAAAGACACTACCCATGTTCTCACTACTGCCATTCAGTCTACGCTCCCTGAGCCAATGACTTCCCTTGCTTCCCGGGCAAACATAAAGTGGAGCAAACTGCTGATTAATGGGGTCCCTATGGGCGTTGACAAAGAGACCCCAGCACACTCCTCTGCGGAGTGCCAGTGTGTACTCGCCCTTGATAACCTGTCCTACGGGCATCTTACTATCACTCAACTCCCATCCTAGGTTCATTCCCCCTTCTCCTACCTCCCCAGCTCATACTCATCCCTCATTGTCACATTCGAGGACCCAGATGGGTCGATTGCTTCTGGTATTGTTGCTGCCAAGTGGCTTTACCTTTTCAGCATGCAGGCCACCATCAAGAGATGGAAGCAAAAGCCCCACATCGGTCATCAAAGCTTTACAGATCAAGGGCCTTGTGGTTCCCAGGCTGCGCCTTCAGGTGCAGCCACCCCTGCTGCTGACAATGCCATTGCCTCATCCTCACATCATCAACTCACCCCTACCCCACAAGGCCCTGGCAAGCAAAAGTGCGCCCAAGGGCGACAGGTCAGCCATGCGCTGTCTGTCTTGAGCCAGATCTCTGAGGAGTTCCAGCCCTAATAGAGTCGTAAGCCATCCTCGACTGCCCTCCCCCCCTGCTTCTTCCTTCCCCACCTTCCCTGGACAGTTCCCCCCCACCCCGTTCTTTGAGCATAACATGCCCTTTTGCAATTCTCATGTGTGGCATTTTTCCCCCTTCCATTTTTACTTTCCCAGTAGTGTCGCCTTCATTTTCGTCAACCTGCTGATGCTGCAAATGAATTGAGTCCTGCCATCATTGGTAGCACAGGCCCATGAGCCTGTTCATTAGGGACCTGGGGTTGCCTGAGGGCCCTTCTTATGCCTTTAGTAGTAGGTAGGCCTTTGCATACAGATAGCACACCTGTACTGAGTCTTGTAGCTAGCACTGGGGACTATAAAATTGAATTCAAAAAAAAAAAGAAAAAAAAAGGTGACCTCCAAGAACAGGGTTAAAGTCTCCTAGAGCTGTAATGGAACACCAGCCCTGTGCAAGGTTGTTGTGATCAGTGTGTAGTACACTGGCTAACTGCTTGGCTAGGTTAAATGTCCTACAAGGGAAGACACTAAAGAGGCTATGAGCGAATAAGAGGGAGTGTAGAGATCGAACAAGTGTGCGAGGGAGTGCTGAGGCGACGATGTGAAGATGGGACACAAGTGGAGTGGGGGCTCAGACAGTTGGATGGGCATGCAGAGGGAAGTTTCGAGAACAAGCAGATAGATTTCCACCCCTCAAAGGAGGTGCACTTTATAGTCCTGAGATTTAATAAAAGCATCATGGAGCACTATCAAGTGGCGATGCCCTGGGTTAACACATGGCACCGTCCCTGTTCGGAGTGAATTGCAAATGGGTCATGTCAAATAGATTCATAAGAGAATGTGCCGGTGGCATTAGAAA
>Ga0307510_10000499_pt1 | contig 38828 bp, 39 predicted proteins | sample 12_EM_MG_FD_207224 | JGI IMG/M metagenome (GOLD analysis project Ga0307510, IMG submission 207224) | Populus trichocarpa ectomycorrhiza microbial communities from riparian zone in the Pacific Northwest, United States - 12_EM | ecosystem: Host-associated > Plants > Roots > Unclassified | place...
AGGGGCAGATGCCATGCATTCTTGGCAGCCAGCTACTGACATGAGAACATAACAAATTCTATTGGAGAGGTGAGACAGACCATTTTCCCAAGAGATGTGCATTTCAAGAGGCGGCAATGCACTGGGCAGAGTATAATAGATACTTCCCAACACCCTCTTGTTATCCTCTGATACGTTGCTTATCTCTGGATTTGTATCAGACACCATGATTGTCTTGCTGAGGCTCAATAATAACAGATGAACCCAGATGCAGGTGTTTGGGTTTCTTTGGTGGGCATTGAGATAAATGTTCATTGATTTCATCTGGGAAAATCTGAGAATGGCTGAACAAATCAGATTACAAGAATAAAGAGTACCAAGTGATTTTTAAATGAAGCATTCCAACCTTCTTGGGTCCTAGGATATATGTGGTATGCTTCCAGATCCTTTTTGATCACAGCCGCATGGTAATGGAGAATTTGTTCTTCCTAGGTCAGATCTTGAGCTCCTGAGTCGAATGTGAACATGGTCAACAGGAAGGTGTGGGTTGGCAGTTGTGCAACTCAGCACATTTATTGGCAGTACACCTGCAAAAGCTTATCGGCACCTTATCTTTCCACTTTGGGCATACAGGTTGGATAATTTATGCACCTATTGCTATAAAGTGTTATGGTCCAAGAACCTTAAGGCACGACATGCACAAAATACAAGTGGTGGTAAAGCGTAGTTGCAAGGGGCTGCTAACCCTTAGCACAGTGTGGGGGGTAGAAGGATAAAGTGGAACTTAATCCAAGGTCTGGGAGATGAGCAAGAGGAAAGGAGAGTCTCAAAGGGGGCTTTGAGACGACACAAGAAGTGAAGAAAAAGACTTAGAAGTCTCACAGTGGAAGCAACAAGATTTGGATATTAAACCAAGTCAGGCTTAAGGCCCAACTCTAGAAATAAGACTGGCTTATATACATGAGGGCAGCTACCATGACTAAGGAATAATACTACTACAGTGTGGGATAGCAAAAGACAAGAAATATGCTAGTGCTGGAACCTGATTTTTGGGGGGAAATCAGACATTGGGATTGTGATCAGGGGGGCTGAATACGTTGAAAAACACCCTTGTTGTATTTTTCCCACGCTTTTTGTGTTTGGATGTACATTTTTTTGGAAATTTGTTATATTATGCCTACTAAATCAGTAGTTTAGTGGTCACATCCATCACACAAATTATCACATGTTGTCACAGTGCCATATTTAAACTCAGGCAGGTGAGCAGAAATAGGATTTGTGTGACTGTCTCAAACTTTCCTGTAGTACATAATATTACTTGAGGGTGTGTTTTGGGTTATAAAAATAACTTGGTTTGGTACTGCCCACTATATTTCGAATGTTTTACTTATTGGTAGCTAGTCATATATTATTGTGGGTGACAGTAATGCAAGGTTGAATGGTGTAGTGGTAATGATGTTTTGCTTACATGAGTGAGCACCACAGGTCTGCAGGTTCAATTCCTGGATAGTGCAAAACATTTCCTTATTTTTCACATCCCTCACAATTTTTTTCAGCCCAATCAGAGACTGGGATCGGACTCAGGCAATTAAAATACATCGATTGCTGATATTTCTAAAGCATAGGCATTAAATTTGAGTTTGGATGTAACTTTTTTTTGGCATAATTTTTAAATGTGTTTTTTGGGCTTTTCTAATGAAAATACATCTTTAAAAAAAATTGTTGTCTTTTGCTGTCCCACACTGTAGTACCTGTACTAGTAATGACAGAAAATAAGTACAGTAGTTAGTAGGAATGATGAATAACTAGGAGAGGTGTCCTAGTTATGAGTTGGCAGGCTAAAGATAGTGAAAACAAGTACAATGATCCTAGAAATAAGCTGGTGCTCCTAGGATGACAAGAAAGCGGTCAAGTAAGCAAGAAAGAAGTCAGGTGACGTATGAAGTAAGCAGTCATGTGATGGGAACAGATTGGTAAGCATAGAAAAAAGAAAAAATAGTTCATGGAATGTAACATGACACTCCTCCTATGGTAGTTATTACCACACGACCCTAAGCCTCCCACTGATAGAGGTCATTGTCATAGTTGGCACGAGCCAACTCTAACTCATGACACAAGGTGGGGGATGACATGGCAGTGCACCTATCCCCAAAATTGGGGTGAGTAGTGGGGACAGTGCAGAACTCAGCATCACACTGCTTGTGGGGAAGGGGGCAATCGCTATGCGTGTGCTGGGTACTAAGACACCAGTGGCACGTCTTCCAGAGGGGGCACTCCTTCTCAATGTGATTGGGACATGACTCATTGCACTTGAGGCAATACAGGAACTTGGGTTTGCCTCCCCAATGCTGCTTGCCTAAGATGGCATGGCATTTGAGACTGTCTTCTCCTTCCTTGACATCAGGTGGTCCTTGAGCAGCAAAGATGCAGGGGATGTGAATGGTGTTAGTGGAGGGGGGGTGAATGCAGTTAAGGTGAGGGACAAGCTGAGTGCGAACGGTGGCATAGGTAAGGTGTCATTCCACCATACTGAGTTTGCTCTGAGTGTTGTTTTCACGCCTATCAAGTTCAACTCGTTGGTGCTTTACCACCTCAAGTTCACTCTGATGCGCCCAGTATCTGTAGACATCAGCAACAACACTGGGGTCCTTGAGATCTATAATGGCATTGTCGATGAGAAGTCAAGAAGTGGAAGAGGGGTGGAAGATATTGAGGTCATAATCTTTGACCCCAGGGTGGTTGAAATTGGGGGAGGGGTGTGCTCATACATAAAGGGGAATGGAGTATTCAGGGTCTCCCTTTTTGCAAACTCCTATAATGTGGGTATTGACCCCCATTTGTCTGAAGGTAATGTATCATGCTATTTTGTCCTGACTGTACTCATTGAGGAAGACAAGGGGGTATTGCCATGTATCACTGCGGTTGTACTCGCTCCATCCATCTCCTGGGTGATTCAGGTTGTCAAGCTGCTCAGTAAGCTGGGGAATGTTGGGGATGGGACTAGGTGTGGAGGAAAGGGAAATGGTGGGGTTATATTCAGCAAACCTAATTGGTTCGTCACTTTGAATATCGTTGTCTGACATGTAACCTTCAATTTTATCAAGGATTTGGGGAATAAGGAAGAGGTGTTCCACCATGGTATAATCACAGAAAGTGGTGGTGAACACCTGGTTGTCGAGCTCAGTGTTCCCCAAGATGTTGATCACCAGGAGGATATCCTCCGTCCAAGCTGAAAGAGCCCCAGTTATACATTCCTGAACCTCCATGTATTTCAACAAGGCTCTGCATTGCTTTCTCACATGGTGAACCATTGCCAAAGAGGGGATCTGCCCCGCTAGTATGAGTACCTCACTGTCAGGAATGGTGTTGATGACTACGTTTGAGTGGATGCTGGATGGCTGGGGTGATAGAGGGCAACAAGACTGGCATTGGAGTGATGGGGTCAGGGGTAGGGTCAACAAGGGGGAGGGGGATGGTGTTCGAGCCATATTGTCCTTGCTCTAATGGGAGATACATGGTGGGATCGGGATAGGGGATGGTGAAGTGTGGCCAAGTATGGGGGTGGGGAAGGATGGTGGTTGACCTTGTGATGTGCCCAGGAAGCTGCTCAAAGCTATCCTCAGATTGGAGTAAATATCTGTTGCTGTAGCAGCAACCTCTAGTCCAGCAATAGTAGGTAGCTCCAGAGGTGGGGACAATCATGGAGAAAAGGGTAATATCCCTGTTGCCATAGATGGACTGCTGTATATGGACTGTGGTACCTCCTGATCCGATGTAGATATAGCTGAGGTGGGCTGGCTGAGTGAAGTCGATGGGCATTTAGCAGTAGTAGGGGCAGTAACGCTCCTTACAAAAATGGGAGTGTTCAAGGGCATGAGTGTGAGTGGGGTGGATTGTTCTGTACAGCGACGAAGCCTTCTGGGCAGCTGGGGTGAAGACATGGAATTTATGGCTGGGCCAAATGGTGAGATCTCTAAAGAGGTGACAGAATAAATTGAAGGGAGGTTCTTCAGTGAAGGTGTAGAATGCTTGGTTGGACATGCTGGGGGTGACTTGTTGAGGGGAAGGGTTCTTATACTGCTCAAGGTATTTTGAAAGTCTGATAGTAACTCCGGAGCGTGGAGATCCTTGGCGTTAACCCATAAATCATGAGCTGGCGAATAGTCCTTCCAATGCACAAGGTACTGCTTCTTCTTCCAATGGCCAAAAGACCTCTCTTTAAGAATCTTCTGGATTTCCCATTCTGGTTCACCATCTAGTATTTCCAGTGGAGGTTCCAGAAAGTTTGGTCCATGTTGGTTAGTTTCTTTGTAGGGTGTGAGAAGGGAAGCATGAAAGATGTCATGGATTTTCCAAGTGGAAGGGAGTTTGACTTTGTAAGCAACTTTTGATATTTGGGAGACTACCTTAAAAGGTCTGTATCTCCTTGGTGTTAAGGCTTCAATGGGCCTTGATAGTACGACTTGTACTAAGGGTGAACTGGTGGCGAGTACTTGAAGGAGTAGAGGAGTCTCTAGCTTTACTAGAGACAACTTAGAACGAAGTGGGTAAAAGGGGAGGCACTTGGGGAGCTTTCAAGAACGTTGATATTGAGAATCAAGTCAAGCTTAGGGCTTGACTGTCGAAATACAGGGCGCTTATATACAGGCACGGCCGCGCACGGGCCATGGTCACTAAAGTAGGTACTTCTGGTCAAGAGGGGGCTGTCTGTATCGTATGGTACTCCGCGGACAAGTGCTGCGGTCTGTATGAGTCGAACAATGGAGAATGAGCAAGAGTGAATGAAGGATCAGGGAATTGCCTAATCTATCCTTAACCGGGGAACAATGGCGGCGGGTCATTCCAAGAAGAGAAGCGTCGTCATGATGCGATGACGACCACGAGGTTTGAGGCTGATCCGAGGAGATCTGATCTCCGCGTGCCCATTCTGGTCTAATGGGCGTCTAGTGCAAGCAACTACCCTTTAAGGTAGTCTGTATTGATGGTGACCCAATTAAGGGCCATCTTGCTATCCACGTCATCTGTGGAGCTCTGCGTGGATGAGGGATTGTCTGCAGATCCCTTGGGAGAGGTCGATTGGTAGCCCTGACTTTGGGGCGAGGTGCCAGCTATGGGTGACAAGGCTGAGGGGGTGATTGACTTGTAACTGCCTTCCCTACTGGTGCGTTGGCGTATGGGTGCTGAGAAGGAACTTGTAGGTGACAGGGAATGCTTCCGGGACACAGGACTGTCTGGGACAAGGTACTCTTGCCATGGTATGATGGGGGACTCTTCTGGGGACAAGGTGTGCATGTTGCCTCCAGGGATATCAGGTGCGTATGGAATGAATGGCTCTGGCTCTAAAGGCAGCGCGTCCTCCATGGGACTGTCCAGATCGTCCAGTGGGCTTTCTACTGGGGTTGGCTCTTCGTATGTCTCCATTGAGGAGTACTCCCAACGATGGATGTTCCATGGGACGGGGACAAGGGGCTTGACTGGGGGTTGATCAAGGGGTGACGATGGTTTGGATGGTTCACTAGGCGGCAGTGGTGGCAGGTCTGGTAGGGGTGATGGGTTTAATGGTAGTGGTCGCTTAGACATGGGTATGGTGACGAGGAGGGGGTCCGACAAGGATGAGAAAAATTGGGGTGGATCATAACACTTGGGGAAAGCTTGGGCATGATGTTGCTGGGTAATTTTAGATTTGTTCCTTCTAGCCAGACCTTCGATCCCATGGGGAATGGTGTGAACTATGGACATTCTTTGATCCAGGATTCTTGTGCTTTATGTTGGGCCTCTTGGGCGGCTTTCCTGGCTTCTTCAATGGATGAGAGTCATTTTTCTAGGGGGGGAATGGTGGTCTTTCTGGTTGGTTGATGTACTTGTGGGGTGTATCCAATGAGTAGGTTGTATGGGGTTTTCTTGGTGGTTGCAGATGGCCATGAATTCTTGGTATATTGAGCAAGCAGGAGCCATGCATGCCAGTTGTTCTGTTGTGTTCCACAGAATACTCGGAGGTATTGTTCTAAGGTTTGATTGGTTCTTTCACTTGCTCCATCAGTTTGAGGGTGATATGCCATGCTGATGTTCTGATGGATGTTAAGAATTCGACAGAGTTCTGTTGAGAATTTCAAGATGAAGCAGACGTCACGGTCCAAGATGATTTTATGGGGAATGCCATAGTGGGGAATGACATGATTGAGGTAGAGTAATGCAACTCCTTCTGAGTCAATGGTCTTGTGACAAGGGATGAAGATAGATGCTTTGGAGCAATTGGTGTCTGTGATCGTGAGAATGGTGTCGAAACCACCTGATTGTGGGAGTTTAGTGATGAAATCCATTGCGACAGTCTCAAAAGGTTGCGCGTTATCTGCAGGGGTGATAGGAAACATAGGTGGATGGGCAGGATGGGTGTTGACTTTGGTCATTTGGCAAGTAGCGCATCCTTTGATGTATTCAGTGACGAAGAACTTCATGTTGGGCCACCAGTAGTAAGGTGCGATTAATTGGAGGGTCTTGGTAATCCCAGGATGTCCGGCAGTCATGTGGTTGTGAAAAAGGGAAATTACTCCCCTCCTAAGGCTGTTGTCTGCCACGACAACCAGGGCAGTCCTGTGGTACCAGTGAGTGCCATCAAGTAGGGATAGATTATGTAATGGTGCCCATTGCTTGAGTTTTGGTTGATTGGGATATTGTGCCAGTTTGACCTTACTATCTAGGTTATTGCCGATACTGTCCATGTCAAATACGCGGATTGAAGTGTGATTTTCACAGAAATATTTGTCAGGCCAGACAGTGAAATCCCTTACACACCACTTGGACCAACCCTCAGTCACCTGACAAGTCACCTGATAAGTCACTTGACCATTCCGCAGTCATTTATCACATGCCACTGCTCCACAGTCTGCAGCATCCCTATCTAACCTATTATGGACTGCCAACTCATGATGTGCTATCTATAGACTGCCAGCTCATGATGGAGCTATATTTAGATTGCCAGCTCATTGCCAGCTCATGATGAACCTTACTATATGTGACCCTATTATTCTGTGACTCCTGTGACCCATTACATTCTACTTGTATATAAGCGCCTGTACTTTTGGTAGTTAGGCCCTAAGCCTAACTTGGTTTTCAATCCAAGACTTGTAGCTTCCACCCAGGACTCTCAGAGTCAAACAGCCCAAACTCTTAGTCGCTTCAAAACCCCTTTGAAGCTCTCCCCTCTCTACTTCTATCAGAATACTCAGAAGTCGCCCTTATCATCAGGGACTCACTTGTTATACTGTGTAGCCAACCAGTACTGCACTGCTCACATGATCATTGCCTCAGGAGGACACCCCACTGAGCAATCCCAGTCGTCGCCAAACCAAACCATGCATGTTGCGTCTTTAAGGCCCTTGGACCTTAACACCAAGATTATGTTGTATTGTTCCCTTTCTGGTAGATAGCCAGCAACCTGTGGACCAATTTTCCTGGGGTCCCTATAGTAGCATAGGTTGTTGTGGTCTGTGAATACCAAGACTGGGATTGCTGTGCCTTTCAGTAGATAGGACCAGCATCATAGACTGTGCATGACTCCTAGGAATTTGCGATCATATATGGGGTAGTTTTGTTCGGTTGTGGTGAATTTCTGGAAATGGAATCCTATTGGTTGTTGTGGCCCTAATTTTTCTGTACCATCAGCATGCTTGCTTGGTTGGGGGGTTGCATTGGTAGAGTATTGCTCCTGTGCCAATTTGTGATGTGTCTGTTTCAAGCTCAAATTGGTGACTTGGGTCCAGTTTGACAAGTACTAGGGCATTAGTGATAAGGGTAATAAGTCTTTCTTGTGCATCTTTTTGTTCCTGACCCCATTTGAATGGTACAGTTTTTCCAGTAAGTTTGGTAAGTGGTGCAGCAATAATGGAGAAGTTTGTGCAGAACATGCGGTGATAGCCAGCAACTCCTAGAAATTCTCAGACTTGGCGTTGGTCTTTAAGCTCTCTTGGGTAGTCCCTGAGACCTGCGACTTTAGCTGGATCAATAGTAGCTCCGTCCTTAGATATTCTAACACCTAAGAAATCCATCTAAGGTTGCATAAAAACTGATTTTGATAGTTTGAGATGGAGTCCATGGCGTGCAAGAAGGTTGAATAGGAAGTGGATAATTTCAATGTGGAGCGCTATATCTTTGAGTAATGTGCTGAGTCCACAGTCGTCCATGTAGTTTTGTATCATGTGTCGAATATCATAGATGCCTTTTTGTTTGAAATGTTTGTATAATTCCTCTCCAGTGCAAGGCGCTCATCTGCAGCACCTCTGTGGGGGCTGGAATTTTGAGTGCCCAGCCAAACTGCTGAAATCTAGGTGAGAATGTGGGGTAAAAATGCCATTTCTGAGATTTTCGGTATTTTGGGTGCTTGTATCAAATTAGGATGTAATTTTGTACCTAAGTGCCCATCAATTTGGGCTCAAATCAATGAGTAAACATGTAATAGAACTTGTTTCTGGGGTGCAGCGCCATTGACCATGGCCTCATGGTCACCCTCACCCCAGTTTCATCCTGCATGCACTCAATATATGACAACCTGTTGGGGATCCACTGTTGCCTGATCCCCCTTTGCTTGATCTTTGTTCACTAAATCAGCCATGGCTACATGCAGCATGGGCAACACACAAAACCACTTGCAACACAGGGGGATGCTGAGCTGATCCCCATAAGCACCACACCTCGCCTCATGTCCCCCTACACTCTGGCCATCTGAGTCCCTCTCTCCCTCTTGTCAGTTCTTCCTGCCCATCTTTCTCATTCATGGGTCTTGGGATATGGTTCTACCATGTTGTAGGCAGTGCATGAGGTACATTGGTATGTGGTTGACAATGAAGCAACTTGGAGAACTGCTCTCCTTTCCATTCTGGATGTCACAATCGTCTCCACTCTGACACACTCACCATACCACTTCTGGCTTTCCTGTCACCCTCATTTCCTGCCCTGTTTACCCTATTACATGTGTCTATGATTGCCCTTGGGTTTGCTTGCACCCTTCCAAGTCCTGTTCATTTTTCACCTACCCTATCATTTGTAATGCACAGCCTGACTCTCATGTATGTAGGGTTTCGAATTGTCACCTTTTCAATGGGGATTTTCCTTGTGTTTGTCCCATAGCATGTGTGTATTCTGAACCCTTTCCCTCCATCTCCCCTCCTGAAGGTTCAATATTATGTTCAATGCTGATCTTGTGCCATCAAGGGCTGCCCATGCTCACTTTATTGAAGATCTCCTGGTCCTCCCTTCACCTATCTTGCTTTGTGGTGCACATGTGGCCTATCCCTTATTGGATTGGTCATACACTTGTTCATATGGTCTGGCCTGCCTGTTCTTGTCCCAGGTCTGCATCCCCATGCACTTGAGAGTCCCTCAAAGTCTTGTGCTTCCTTTACATTTTCGCCATTCCCCAACCTTTTATTCACTGAAACACCCCAGAGACAGGCATGCCTTGTTGAAGCAAAAGAGCCAGAGCTGCAAAGAAGATATGCCAGAATGCTCACACAGCATTTTCAAAACCTGCTCCACATACTGCCAGCCCAGAGGACTCGGAATATCTTGGCTCAGACAACTCTGTGATAGGTCTGGAAAGCGACAATGAATTGGGTATACCAGGGGGAAATGGGGTGAAGTCATCTGTGGAAGACCTCCAGCAACTCTACTCAGTGTTTCTTCCCCCTCACCTCTGCCTGGAAGAGAAGGGACAAGAGAAACGCCAAAGAATGGTGAACAGGAAGGCTGTGTACAGTGGGGACTTGCGGATGACAATCTGGTGAAAGAAGAAAGCCCTGAAGGATGCAGCAGAGGGGTGCAAGATGCTTGATGCATTCATGGTGAGAAAGGTACGTCTCCTGAGCATTAAACAGTGGCAAATTGGAGGTACTCATGCCAGTTAGAAGTGGCAGCATAGCCCTTCACTGATTGAGGTAGAGGAGATTGCAACACAAGGAGAAACAGCCCCATCCACAGCAGAACTTGCTGCAGACCCTGTGGACACAGCAAATAGCATTGCCAGTCTTGCTGCCCCCCAATTTAATCAAGAGCTTGCACTGCCAGTCATCACAATCGAGGAGGAAATAGATGCATTGGCTGACAAGCTTGCAGCATTCTGTTTTGAGCATTTAGAGGAAGACCTGCATGTGGGCTATGGGAACGATGTCATCGAGATGAGCATGGATCAAGATTCATTCAATGAAGAGCTTCGGGTGAGAGATTCCAATGCAATACGAAGCTAACAGTAGCTGATCAACAATTACCTTTGGTGGGTGCAGATTGCAATGCTTACAGCACAGGAGGCAGATATCATGGATCCAGAGGTGATGCAGGACTTGGAACAACAGTCCCTTCCATTGCAAGGGCCTGTCATTGAGTCTGCATGTGCCCTTTTCATGCCAGAGGACTTGGAGGACAATGGCATGAATGATCTTGAACATATCATAGGATCCTGTCTCAAGGACACAAAGAGAAACAACATGTCATATGCAATCAAGTCCCTTTCCCATCTTGTTGCTGTATCAGAGTATATCAAGCTTTGTGCACTCTACCAGAACTCAAACACATGTAAACGACCCTGCCTCAATGCAAGCATTGCTATTGCACACCGGATGGGCAAGGGCCCCTATTTTGCTTATCAGATCCAGCACAATGAACTGTATCTACTCCAGCATTGCAAGCCCCCACCACCCAAATGTTATACCCAGCATGGACACCACACACTGCTTGATAATGAAGCAATCTTGCATGATGTGTGTGCATACCTTGCATCCCAGGATCTTGGCTCTGTGGCCCCCCAGACCTTCTATAACCACATTAATACAGCCATCCTCCCCATACTTGGAATCAATGCCTCCATCTCAGAGTCAACTGTGCAGCAATGGCTCCAACTCAAACTTGGGTACCAGTGTAAGGAGGCAACAAAAGGGATGTATGTGGATGGCCATGAATGCCCGGATGTGATCAAGGAAAGGGAGAGTTTTATTGAGCGGATCTGCAATAACTTTGAACAGTACGTTGGATGCATTCATGTTCCAAGCCCCACATATCTGATCTTTGCATGTTAATCAAGTCTGATAGCTTTGTATGATGATGAGTCACTCGAGCATGTCCCGCCCATACTCTGCCTGGGAGAGAAGGAACATATATTAATTGTACAAGACAAAACTGTGTTCCACACAAACAAGTACTGTCAGCACACATGGCTTACAAACAACCAGCAGCCCATCCAGAAGAAACGTGGGGGGTGTGCAATCCATGTGTCCAACTTCATCTGCAAGACCATTGGTCAGATTAAACTATCCGATGAGCAGATTTGTGAGCAGCTTGACCTTCCACCTGAGCTCCACCTGGCCGCGTTTGAGGCCCAAAAGATCACTTACCCAGGCAAAGGGTTTGACGCATGGTGGGACCTCAAGCAGCTGATTGAACAGGTCAGGGTTGTGATAAAGGTCTTTGAATACACTCATCCTGGCTGCGTTGGTGTTTTCATGTTTGATCGGTCCTCCACATATGGAGGCTTCACAGAGGACACCCTCAATGTCAACTCAATAAATCTCAACCCCAGAGGGAAGCAGAAGAACCTGCGCGATACGATTATCCCATGGAACAACCCAGATCCAGCCCATGCCGATGAGAAAGACACTTGTGGAAAGGTTCAACACATGTGCTTTCCTGAAGATCATGAAAATCCACAGCTTCAAGGGCAACCGAAAGGAATCAAAGCTGTCTTAGAGGAACAGAAGTCTGTCTGGAGCAAGTACAGTAGGATCCATAAGGAGTGTGGCACCAAAGAGGTCAAGAAGTGTGCACAGTGCACTAAGTCTCAGGTGCGTAAAGATGCAGAGCATCGTGTTGCAGAAGCAGCAGACATGGAGCAGCAGGGGGACACGCCCCCTCCAGGAGAAACATCCCCCACAGAAGAAATGACTGCCCTTGAGGACAAGGTACCACCCACCACAGTTGATGAGTGGTGCTGCATGTACTGGGTACTCTCACTGCAGGAGGATTTCTGAACAGAGAAGCCAATGATCCAATCTATCATTGAGAAAGCAGGACATGTATGCCTGTTCCTGCTGCATTTTCATTGTGAACTAAATGCAATTGAGTTGCTCTGGGGGTATGCAAAGCACTGTGCATTTATCTAGTGCATTTCTTGTGGGCAGGACACTTATGATACTCAGGATATTGCACATCTGCTGATGGGAGATTCACAACAGTGAAATCCCTTGTTCCAGAGTGTCTGGATGTATGTCCCCTCATGACAATCCACTGTTTCTTCCAGAAAACTTGGCGGTACATGGATGCGTATAGGTATGCACACAATCACCCTGCACTGCATAGCATATGCAGATCACTTAGATAACACAACTTCCAGAAATGGCCTCAATGCGCATCAAGCAGCCTTCGCAAATAAGCAATACAAGTCTTATCAGAGGGTTGGCCTCCCAAGCGATATAACCAAGCCTCCGACTGCTCAGGGTGGATAGGAAATCTCCTAAACTCTTCTTATAATTGTTTTTGACCTCACCCAAGGGTTTTAAGCCTGAGAAAATGTGTAATTGAAATAATGTATCAAATTGAGGCTAAAACAACAAGCACTTAAATGTTTTTGGAAATCTATTCTGCAAGTAATGTTCTAGCGTTGAATGCGGTCCAAATGGACTTTGTTTCAGGGAAAACAGCCAAGATTTGAGGGAGGAGAAGCCATAACAGATTTACCTATTTTGGGAGGTCGGAAATTACCACTTTGCACTGTAGTATGCTGTTCATGAAGCACTGGAAACTGGCAGGGGAGTTTGACATGCCAAAGAACATAACTTTTGGTTCAAAAAGACCTTGATGTGTTTTGAATGCTGCTTTCCATTGATTGCCTTCCCGAATACAGATATTGTTGTAGCCCCATTGAATGTCGAATTTACTGAATAATTCCATTTCTTGTAGGTGTTAAGGCTTCAATGGGCCTTGATAGTATGACTTGTACTAAGAGTGAACTGGTGGCAAGTACTTTGAAGGAGTAGAAGTCTCTAGTGTTGCTAGAGACAACTCTGAGTGGCTTATGTAAGAGATGAGGGAAAGGGGAGTCACTAGGGGAGCTTTCAAGAACATTGATATTGAGAATCAAGTCAAGCTTAGGGCTTGACTGTTGAAATACAGGGCACTTATATACAGGCAGGCGAGTGCACGTGTTACTATCACTAAGGTAGGTAGTTCTGGTCAAGAGAGGCCTGTCTGTGACGTATGAAGGTCCGCGGATAAGTGCTGCGGTCTGTATGAGTCGAACAATAGAGAATGAGCAAGAGCGAATGATAGATTGACAAGTTGCCTAATCCATCCTTAAGGGTTGAACAATGGTGGCGGGTCATTCCAAGAAGAGAAGCATTGTCATGATGCGATGATGACCACAAGGTTTGAGGCTGATCTGAGGAGATCTGATCTCCGCATGCCCATTCTGGTTTAATGGGCGTCTAGTGTAAGCAACTACCCTTTAAGGTAGTCAGTATTGATGGTGACCCAATTAAGGGCCATGTCGCTATCTGCGTCATCTGCGGAGCTCTGCGTGGGTGAGGTATTGTCTGCAGATCCTCTGGGAGAGGTCAACTGGTAGCCCTGACTCTGGGGCGAGGTGCCAACTATGGGCGACAAGGCAGCAGGCGTGATTGACTGGTAGCTGCCTTCTCTACTGGTGCGTTGGCATATGGGTGCTGAGGAGGGACTTGTGGGTGACAGGGAGTGCTTGCGGGACACAGGACTGTTAGGTTCAGTGAGGTACTCTTCCCAGGGTGCGATAGGGGACTCTTCTGGAGATAGGGCGTGTGTCTGTCCTCCAGGGATATCAGGTTCATATGGAATGAATGGTTCTGGTTCTAAGGGCGGCGCATCCTCCATGGGACTGTCTGGATCTTCCAGTGGGTTCTCTACTGGGGGTGGCTCTTGGTACATCTCCATTGAGGAGTATTCCCGATGATGGATGTTCCAGGGGACAGGGACAAGGGGCTCGACTGGTGGCTGATCAAGGAGTGACAATGGTTTGGATGGTTCACTGGGCGGTAGCGGTGGCAACTCTGGTAGTGGTGATGGGTTCAATGGTAATGGTCGCTTGGCCATAGGTAGGGTGACAAGGAGGGGGTCCGACAAGGATGAGAAAAATTGGGGTGGATCATGACAGTAGGTTTTCAATACATTGTTTGAGATTCAGGAGTGGAGTGACATCTTTTCAGGTGATGTTATTGAGGGGACAATAGTCAATAATGTATCATTTTTCCTTTGAGTCTTTCTTTGGGACCATAAATGTGGAAAAACCATATGGGGAGTCCAAGGGTGCAATATATCCTTTGGCCAAGTTTTCATCCAAGAATTTGTCTTCCACTTCCTGTTCATCTTGTGATAATGGGTAGACTTTACAATTGAAGCAGGTAGGGGCAGTGTCTAGAAGTACAATTTTGTGGTCTCCTTCACCTTGAGTTTGTGGGAATTTGTTTGCCTCTTCATCCAAAAATAGTGCCATGTGATGTTTGAATTCCTTAGGGAGTTTGAATTCCTCAGGGAGTTTTACTTCCTCCTTCCCATGTTCCAATGTGTACTTGTGGGCCATTTCTACTGCTGTATGGGTGTGGTTGACCTCCACTGGGCCTCCCATCATTTCTGAAGGGGTAACTCCCATCCATGGAGCGCACCTAGTTTGTTGTGCTTCTAGTATAAGGTCTTTGTTTTCTGGTGCTTTGCTTTTGATCCATGTTTTGGCACGTTGAAGGGTTCCAAAGAGTAGGGTTTCCATATGAATTGTGGGTCCCCTTAGCATACTATTAGCCCAGTCAATGTCAGGTTGGAATTCCCTGAACCATGGGTATCCCAAGATAAACCTGTCACATCCAAGGTTGGTGACAAAGAACCATTGTCATATTTTCTTGTTTCCTTAGTGACCAGTAGATCGCAAGCATGAGTAATAATACCATGTCAATTAAGGGTTCTATCGACATTGTAAACGGGTTGGTTATAGGGGAGTTTCTTGGTTCCTAAGCATAGTCGAGCAACAGTGGTATGATTGATAAAATTTTCAGTAGCTCCAGTGTCCAGTAGTGCAATTTCTTCTGCCTTCCCTTGATAGTGTGATAGCAAAATTTTAACTTGTATTGAATTTGACTTGTTTACAAACATACTATCAAGGCAGAATGCCCTAACTATGGCAGCTAGTTTTGGGCTTTTGGTAAAATCCTTTGGCATGAGAGATTCGATGATGCTCAGCTTGGTATCTTCATCAAGCAAGCCCATGTTGTCTTTCAAGAAACTGGATATATCTCCAGGGGTCATGTCTAGTGCTCCAGGTGTAGCACGGTTGGTAGTAGGTTCACTTTTGCCAGGGTAGTTAGTGGACCTGCTATTGCCAGGACTATTATTGGTCCCGCTTTCATAATTGCAATGGTCTGCTTGTTTCTTGCAACAATCCTTGGCATGATGTCCTTGTATTTCACAATAGAAGCATTGATTACCAGCCATTAATTCATTTTTCTTTGCTTCAGAGTGTTATATGCCTCTGCCAGTTTTTGTGGCATTGATATCCATGGTGTTTCCTCCTTGAGAGGTGGTGCAGCATCCTGATCCATTGGTATGTCCTCTGTAATTGTTTCCTCTGTGGTTTGGATTGATTCCAAATGCTCTATACATTGCCTGTCATTGTGGGTCAATTGGTTTAGTATACTGCATGCCGGTTTTCCATTTGAGGTGCTGTTTTCTAGTTTCTTCTTCCCATTTTTTAAAGGTCCAGCCAGGGTCAGCACTGACGTCATACCTAGGGAGTTGGATAACTGATCAGGTGAGTGCTCCTATTAAGGTGTTCTTTAGGAGTTCAATAGTGCCTCAATTGTTGAGTGCTATGTTGGCATCTCTGGCTAATCTTTTGAAGTTGGTGCAGAACTCGTCCAGGCTTTCTTTCTGGCAAAGTTTGCATAGTGCTTGGTATGCTTCCTCTGAGGTTTGTATTGGTGTATGCTTGTTTGAAGGCCTCTATGAAGTTGTCCCAGAGGGCTTTGTCTGTTTCTTGGGTTCCATCATCTATTTCTTCGATAAGTTTGCCAAGCTGTTCCTCCTTCTAGGAGTCTACTTGTGGTCCACTCATGTAGGAAAGAAGAGCGGTGACACATGAGTAAGGCTTTCTCATAGTGTCATTATTTTTGTTGGTCAACCTCCAGAGGTAGAAGGCAGTTAGGAAAGTCCTGCTTTTGGATCTGTCTCCATCAAAGATAGGTGGGGGATTTCCTTTAAGTGCACCATTGGTGTTATGGTTAATGACATTGATGTTGGGTTGCAGTTGTCCCTCTGGTCCCATAATAGTGGTGTCAATTTGTTCTGCCATTGCAGTTTGAATGGATAACTGGGGATGGACGGCGCCTGCTGGGATGGTGTCAAGGGGAATAGGGACTCCTTGGTAGACTGCAGCTTTGATTTGGGGGAGGATAGGTGCTTGTTCTGTGAATGGATGGCTTCCTTGGAGAGTTGCAATGTGGTGAACTCCTCCTGCAAGGATTTCTTCTTCTGGTTGCTCAATAGCAGTATGAAGTGTTGGACTGAAGTGTTCTGAGTTAACATGATGTGGGTGCTGAGGGTCTGTTTCTCTCCAAGTACCAAGTTTGGAAGTGTGAAGTACTCCTCCTTGGTTCATGATCCACTGGTTGTCTTTCAAGAGGATTTTTACCCAAAAGTTGTCATCTTCTACTCTGATAAATTCAACAGCTCTGTGTGTTTTCTTTGGGAGGTCGATGTAGTATCCAGTATCTTTATGTCCAGATCTGTGGTTTTCAAAGTATGCTTCGCCTTTGACGTATTCTGGGAGATCATCCTGTTGTCTCCTGTGGACTCTCTTATTTTGATTGAGAGTTCCAATGAGTACTACTGCCGCCAGGGTGTTGCTAGTATTTGTCCTGTGTTTCAAGGACGTCTGAGAAAGCCTGAATTGTGTTAAGGTCCAAGAACCTTAAGGTGCGATGTGCACAAAATACAAGTGGCAGTAAAGCGTAGTTGCAAGGGGCTGCTAACCCTTAGCACAGTGTGGGGGGTAGAAGGATGAAGTGGAACTTAATCCAAGGTCTAGGAGATGAGCAAGAGGAAAGGAGAGTCTCAAAGGGGGCTTTGAGATGACTCAAGAAGTGAAGAAAAAGACTTAGAAGTCTCACAGTGGAAGCAACAAGATTTGGATATTAAACCAAGTCAGGCTTAAGGCCCAACTCTAGAAATAAGACCAGCTTATATACATGAGGGCAGCTACCATGACTAAGGAATAATACTACTAGTACCTGTACTAGTAATGATGGAAAACAAGTACAGTAGTTAGTAGGAATGATAAATAACTAGGAGAGGTGTCCTAGTTATGAGTTGGCAGGCTAAAGATAGTGAAAACAAGTACAACAATCCTAGAAATGAGCTGGCACTCCTAGGATGACAAGAAAGCAGTCAAGTAAGCAAGAAAGAAGTCAGGTGACATATCAAGTAAGCAGTCATGTGATGGGAACAGATTGGTAAGCATAGAAAAAAGAAAAATAGCTTATGGATGTTAAGGCTTCAACGGGCCTTGATAGTACGACTTGTACTAAGAGTGAACTAGTGGCAAGTACTTGAAGAGGTAGAAGCCTCTAGTGTTGCTAGAGACGACTCTGAGAGGCTTATGTAAGAGATGAGGGAAAGGGGAGGCACTTGGGGAGCTTTCAAGAATGTTGATATTGAGAATCAAGTCAAGCTTAGGGCTTGACTGTCGAAATACAGGGCGCTTATATACAGGCACGGCCGCGCACGGGCCATGGTCACTAAGGTAGGTACTTCTGGTCAAGAGGGGGCTGTCTGTATCGTATGGTACTCCGCGGACAAGTGCTGCGGTCTGTATGAGTCGAACAATAGAGAATGAGTGAGAGCGAATGATAAAGTGACAAGTTGCCTAATCCATCCTTAAGGGTTGAACAATGGCGGCGGGTCATTCCAAGAAGAGAAGCGTCGTCATGATACGATGACGACCACGAGGTTTGAGGTTGATCCGAGGAGATCTGATCTCCGCATGCCCATTCCGGTCTAATGGGCGTCTAGTGTAAGCAACTACCCTTTAAGGTAGTCCATATTGATGGTGACCCAATTAAGGGCCATGTCGCTATCCGCGTCATCTGTGGAGCTCTGCGTGGATGAGGGGTTGTCTGCAGATCCTCCAGGGGAGGTCGACTGGTAGCCCTGACTCTGGGGCGAGGTGCCAGCTATAGGCAACAAGGCTGAAGGGGTGATTGACTGGTAACTGCCTTCACGACTAGTACGTTGGCGTATGGGTACTGAAGAGGGACTTGTAGGTGACAGGGAGCACTTGCGGGACACAGGGCTACTGGGCTGAGTGAGGTATGCTTCCCAGGGTTCGATAGGGGACTCTTCTGGGGACAAGGTGTGTGTCTGTCCTCCAGGGATGTCAGGTTCATAGTGAGTGACTGGTTGTGGCTCTAAAGGCAGTGTGTCCTCCATGGGACTGTCTGGGTCTTCTAGTGGGTTCTCTACTGGGGGTGGCTCTTGGTACATCTCCATTGAGGAGTACTCCCGATGGTGGATATTCCAGGGGACAGGGATGAGGGGCTCGACTGGGGGTTGATCAAGGGGTGACAATGGTTTGGGTGGTTCACTGGGTGGTAGCAGTGGCAGGTCTGGTAAGGATGATGGGTTTAATGGTAGTGGCTGCTTAGGCATGGATAGGGTGACAAGGAGGGGGTCCGACAAGGATGAGAAAAATTGGGGTGGATCATAACATGAGGCCCCTCCTAAGGGAATCGTTTCCACACGATTACGTGCCTTGGCTAGCTGAGCCCTGAGTTCCTTGTGGTAGTTTAGTGAGAAGCATGCCCATTTGGCCTGACTGGGGTTGGGCAACATGAGTCCTCTGCCTTTCAGCAGGTTGGTCGTTGTGAAGTAGAGCTGGGGATGTATCCTGAGTAGATAGAGAGCTGTGTCCTTGTTGAGCTTCCTGAAGTATATGGCTAGTGTCTGTGTCTCAAAGCATTCTGAGTTGTGCTTCCACTTGTTGTCCATAGCAACGAAATCCTTGACAACTAACTTGAGGATTTCTTTCTTGAGTTCCACTTTAAGGTTCTGAGTTTTCTGCTTTGGCGATGGTGAGGAGGACTTCCCGGTGGAGTAGTCCGGTATCAGTGTATTGGCTGGTAGTGTCGCTGTTTTCATCTTCTTCTTCTGGTTCTGTTTCTGTCTCTGCATGTTGTTCGCTTCCAGGATAAAGTCTGGTAGTACTGGCGGTGGGGTTGAGAGGACTTGGTTCCTCTGATGGGGCGTCTGGGTTGGTTGTATATAGAGGCAGGTGTCTTGGTGACTCTGGTTCTGTGTGTGTTTCTGTGGGGGGTTGAAAGTGGAATGGGGGTCTGGTGTGGTAGTAGCGCTGATGTCTGATTGAGGCGCTAATAATTGGTTCTTTGCTGTCAACTGGGACATCAATTCCATTGTGATTGATGACGGTCTCTTCTTGTCCTGGCTCCCAGTTGGTCCAGTGTAGTCTGATGGTGAAGTTGTCCCTTCTGACAAAGGCAGCGAATAGGTGTAGGTTGTTGGCTTCCATGTGCACTCTGATGAGGATGATTCCATTGTCTGTTCCAAGAGTGAAGATAGTAGACGTGGGGAATCCTTGGTTAGGTAGGTTTGGATGCTGTGCCATCTATTGGCAGTGGACAGGGGGAATGAATTTTTCAAGGTGGTATGACTGGGGGAGACAAGCTGGGTATGGTTGGAGACCATTCTGTTCAAGTCTGTAGAATAACTTGTGGATGTTGCCAAGTGAGTATGATGTGGACTCGGAGGGTCTTGGGTTGGAAACAGGACGTGGGTAGAGTTTGAGGTAGTCAGAGATGAAACGGTAGGGGTCAGACATGGGGAACATTCTGTTGTTGTTTCCAGGGCTTTTAAGCAAGAGCAAATGGCTGCAGGATGGCTGGTGTAGAAGTCTGTAACAAGGTCTGCAGCGTTCAGGTCTGATTCATCGACCCATGAGTCATGAGAGGGCGAGTATCCTTTCCAGCAGACAAGGTATTGCTTCTTTTTGGTTTGCCCAAAGTGTCTTGATTGGAGGATTTGCTCTACCTCCCATTCTGGTTCTCCTTCTATGATGTCAGGTGGCGGTTCTATCCAGTTTGGGCCATGTGCTTCTGTTTCTCGATATGGTGTTAGCAACGACGCATGGAAGACATTGTGGATTTTCCAGTGAGGTGGCAGTTCTATTTTGAATGCGGCGTTTGATATGATGGCGACTACCCGAAAGGGTCTGTATCGCCTTGGTGATAACTTCGGGGTGACGTTTGCTGGCAAGTTCAAATTGGTTCCTTCCAGCCAGACTCTGTCTCCAATTGCGAATGGTCTGTATCTTGGTTTCTGCTTTATCCAGCTGTCTTGTGCTTTATGTTGGGCCTCTTGGGCGGCTTCTCTGGCTTCTTTGATATTGGTAAGGCATTTCTCTAGAGTGGGAATGTCAGTTGATCTGGTGGGCTGATGTACGTGTGGAGTATATCCAACTAGGAGGTCAAATGGGGCTTTCTTTGTAGTGGCGGACGGCGATGAGTTCTTTGTATACTGGGCTATAGGTAGCCAGGCGTGCCAGTTGTTCTGTTGTGTTCTGCAGAACATCCTGAGGTACTGTTTGAGGGATTGGTTTGCTCGTTCACTGGCACCATCTGTCTGAGGGTGGTAGGCTGTGCTGATATTTTGGCGGATGTCTAGGAGGCGGCATAGCTCCTTTCCAAAGCGTGAGGTGAACTGGGGATCTCGGTCTGAGATTATCTTTTTGGGTAGGCCATAATGTGGTAGGATGTGTGTCAGGTATAGTTGCGCGACTCCTTCAGAGTCTATAGTCTCTTTGCAAGGCAAGAACATAGAGGCCTTGGTACAATCAGTGTCTGTGATCGTCAGGATAGTGTCATAGCCTCCAGAGGGCGGTAGTTTTGTGATGAAATCCATGGCAATAGTCTTAAAAGGACAAGCGTTTTCGACTGGAGTAATTGGCGACAAGGGGGGATGGCTAGGATGAGTGTTTACTTTGTTCATTTGACAGGTTGCGCATCCTTGGATGTACTCGGTTATGAAGGCTTTCATGTTGGGCCACCAGTAGTATGGCGAAATTAATTGGAGTGTTTTTGAAATTCCAGGGTGGCCAGCGGTTAATTGGTCATGAAAGAGGGATGTTACTCCCCTCCTAAGGGTATTGTCTGCCACGACAACTAAGGCGTTCCCATGGTAATAGTGGGTTCCATCTGCTAGGGTGACTTGTTTGAATGCTGCTGTCCATTGCTTGAGTTTCTTCTGGTCTTGGTATTGTGCCAGCTTGATTTTACTGTCCAAATTGCTTTCTAGTGTGTCCCAATCCATAACTTGGATGTTTTCGTTCTCTCCACCGGGCCGCCTGTTTCCGGGGTGACTCCCATTCATGGAGGTACTTCGAATACTTGTATGGTGGTTGCAGAAATATTTGCTGGGCCATACAGTGACGTCTTCATTTTCTGGGTTGCTTCCATCGTTATGGTCTTCACGTCTTGATAGACCGTCTGCTCGATTTGAGGCTCCTGGCTTGTATTCCAGGATCATGTTGTACTGTTCTCATTCAGGGAGGTATCCGGCGACTCTTGGTCCAATTTTCCTGGGGTTGTGATAGTAGCGGAGGTTTGCATGGTCAGTATAGACAAGTACTGGTTTCTCAGTACCCTTGAGGAGGTAGTCCCAATTCCTGAGGCTGCGCATGATGGCCAGGAATTCTCTGTTGTAGATGGGGTAGTTCTGTTCTGTGCTGGTGAATTTCTGGGAGTGGAAACCACAGGGGTGCCATGGTCCTGGTTTTTCTGTGCCATCAGGTTGTGTAATAGGTGGTCCTCTTTGATAAAGTATGGCTCTGGTCGCTATCTGTGAAGTGTCGACTTCCAGCTCAAATTGTTTGCTGGGATCTGGGCGAATGAGTACTGGGGCACTAGTGATGCACTTCTTGAGTTCTCTAACTGCAGCTATGCAGTCCGGTGTCTATTCAAATGGGACGTCCTTTCTGAAGAGGCGTGTGATGGGTGCTGTGATGGAGGAAAATCCGGCGATAAACATGCGGTGGTATCCCAAGACTCCTATGAATGAGCGGGCTCCTTTGAGGGTCGTGATGTTTTCTGGCCAGTCTGCTATTCCAGCGATTTTGGCTGGGTCAACTGTTGCACCGTCCTTGGTGAGGCGTACTCCTAGGAAGTCCATGGTAGGCTTCATGAATATTGATTTACTGAGCTTGAGGTGTAGTCCGTTCTTAGCTAGGAGGTCGAAGGCATAGTGGAGGATCTTGATATGCAGTTTGATGTCTTTGAGCTTTGTTCCTAGTCCACAGTCATCCATATAGCTTCGGAATATTTTTCTGATTTTGTGGACTTCTTTCTTTTCAAAATGGTCATATAGGTCTTCTAGCATGAGGTTCATAAACCTCTGGAATGTCAGTGGTGAGTTGCTCATTCCGAAAAACATGACTTTGGGCTCGAATAGCCCGTGGCAGGTTTTGAAGGCGGCTTTCCATTCATCCCCTTCACGTATGCGAATATTGTTGTAGCCCCAGCGGATGTCGAACTTGCTAAAGAGCTCCATTCCTTGGAGGTCTTCAATACATTGGGCTAGGTTAGGAAGGGGGGTGACGTCTTTCTTGGTGACTGCATTGAGTGGGCGGTAGTCGATGATGTAGCGTTTCTCTTTGCTGTCCTTTTTAGGGACCATGAATGTGCTGAATCCATAGGGTGATTCGGATGGGACAATATATCCCTTGGCTAGGTTTTCGTCGAGGAACTGATTTTCTGCCTTCTGATCTTTGAGGCTCATAGGGTAGGTTTTGCAGTTGAATTTTGCTGGAGCTTCCACTGTGAGCTCAATTTTATGGTTGCATGGATGTGATGGGGGGAATTTCTCAGCTTCTTCATCTGAAAAGAGGAGGGCGTGTCGTTTGAATTCCTCTGGCAGGGTAATTTCTTCTTTCTTGTGTTCTTCTGCATACTTGTGGGCCATTTCTGTAGCATTGTGGGTCCTGTTGACTTCCATAGTGGTTCTTCCAATCCATATGTTTGGTTGGCTTTGGTCTTCGAGTTCTTCCATAATTGCTTTGTGGGTTTCCATGATAAGATCGTTGTCTTCTTGTTTTTGTCTCTTCTCCTTGAGGTAGCCTTGTGCTTTGTCCCAGGTAATTTTCCGGATGGTTTCAACCTTGACTTTTGGTCCTTTGAGTGTTCCTGCTTCCCAATCAATGTCAGGTTTGAATGCTTTGAACCAGGGGTAGCCGAAAAGGAAGCGATCTCTTCCCAAGTTTGTGACGAAGAATCGTAGTTGTCGTCATAAATTTCCTTGGCTAACCATAAGGTCGCAGTAGTGGCTGATCTTTCCTTGTCTGTTGGGTGTTCCGTCAACATTAAAGACGGGTTGCTGGTAAGGGAGTTCCTTCATTCCTAGACAGAGTTTTTTGACAGTTTCTGAGTCGATGAAGTTTTCTGTGGCTCTGGTATTGAGGAGGCCGATTTCTTTTGTTTCCCTTTTGTAGCTGATGACCGCGAACTCAATTTGTACTGAGTTACTTTTGTTGACAAAGACGCTGTCCAGTCCAAAGGTTTTGGCAAGGGCTTCAATTTTCTGGATGCTGAATCCGTTCTTTGGGATAAGTTCATTGAGCGTTCTGATTTTTGTGTCTTCATCCATGGTTTGGATCTGTTCTTTGAGTGCATCTCCCATCTGCTGTGCAGAGGGCTTCGACTTTGGATAGGCATGTGCACGTCCCAATTGCTGTGCGATGGACTTTGTCTTTGGCTTGCATAGCTTGATTAGCTTCTGGCGAGTGGCCTCATCAAATTTGTGGGCATTGGCTGTGATACAATCTTGTATCGCCTTGATTTTCTGTGGTCCTAGCGTATGTGCTGATGGCTGGTTGTTGGCAATGAGCTTCTCAAGTTTCTTTGTGTCCAGTAACTGTGGGGAGTGATCCAGGGTTTCTTCCTTGAGAGCGTCAAAACTATTGGCACTCTTGTTCTCTTGGATCCTTTTGGTAAGTTGGTTCATGGGTAGGATTCCCATATCTGGATGGCTTCGGATGGCGCTAATGACTGCGTCTTCTTGTCGATCATGATTAACTCAGCGTCTAACTTGGCAGTGATGGGCGTAGTGGCCTTCTTGTGACAATGGAAGCACTCCAGGCTTCTCATAAGTTTGTTTGATAGTGGTGCATACTTGTGGCCTTTGTCTTGTGGCCATGTCAAGTTCTTGTAGAACATGTGGTTTACTTAAGATGCTATCCCATGGCGGTGGTATCTCCCCGCGAAGCATAGTGCGTTGACCTTGATAGGGTCCTTTGTTTCTGTGACAATCGGTGCTTTGATGTTGAAGATCTTGTATAGAGCTTTGCGAAGCATTGACTTTGCGTCGCCTTGTGGTTGCGTCTTTTGCGCCTTTGTTTCTCCCATTGATGATCCAGTGGTTCCCTGGTATGACCGATCTGTTGTCGGTTTGATTGCTCCGACTCCAGTGGTCGGGCATCCTGTAACTGTGATGCTTTTTGGTCTACCAGTGGCCGTCTGGTCTTTGATATGGGGTGCGCTCTTTATAGCAGCAACCACAGCATATGTCTTAGCATCTTTGGCTAGTGTCATCATGACTTCTTGGTGTGTATGGGGAGGAGGTGGTGTGGTAGGGATTGCAAGGGTTCAGAGTGGTCTACTCGCCAAGCTGATATGTCGAAAGGTAAGCTTGACTTGTGTTAAGGCTTCAACGGGCCTTGATAGTACAACTTGTACTAAGAGTGAACTAGTGGCAAGTACTTTGAAGTGGTAGAAGTCTCTAGTATTACTAGAGATGACTCTGAGAGGTTTATGTAAGAGATGAGGAAAGGGGAGTCACTAGGGGAGCTTTCAAGAACATTGATATTGAGAATCAAGTCAAGCTTAGGGCTTGACTGTCGAAATACAGGGCGCTTATATACAGGCACGGCCGCGCACGGGCCATGGTCACTAAGGTAGGTACTTCTGGTCAAGAGGGGGCTGTCTGTATCGTATGGTACTCCGCGGACAAGTGCTGCAGTCTGTATGAGTCGAACAATAGAGAATGAGCGAGAGCGAATGATAAAGTGACAAGTTGCCTAATCCATCCTTAAGGGTCGAATAATGGTGGCGGGTCATTCCAAGAAGAGAAGCGTCGTCATGATATGATGACAACCACAAGGTTTGAGGTTGATCCAAGGAGATCTGATCTCCGTGTGCCCATTCCGGTCTAATGGGTGTCTAGCGTAAGCAACTACCCTTTAAGGTAGTCTGTATTGATGGTGACCCAATTAAGGGCCATGTCACTATCCACGTCATCTGTGGAGCTCTGCGTGGATGAGGGGTTGTCTGCGGATCCTCCAGGGGAGGTCAACTGGTAGCCCTGACTCTGGGGCGAGGTGCTGGCTATAGGCGACAAGGCTGAAGGGGTGATTGACTGGTAACTGCCTTCATGACTAGTACGTTGGCGTATGGGTACTGAAGAGGGACTTGTAGGTGACAGGGAGTGCTTGCAGGACACAGGGCTACTGGGCTGAGTGAGATATGCTTCCCAGGGTTCGATAGGGGACTCTTCTGGGGACAAGGTGTGTGTCTGTCCTCCAGGGACATCAGGTTCATAGTGAGTAACTGGTTGTGGCTCTAAAGGCGGTGTGTCCTCCATGGGACTGTCTGGGTCTTCTAGTGGGTTCTCTACTGGGGGTGGCTCTTGGTACATCTCCATTGAGGAGTACTCCCAATGGTGGATATTCCAGGGGACGGGGACGAGGGGCTCGACTGGGGGTTGATCAAGGGGTGATGATGGTTTGGGTGGTTCACTGGGCGGTAGCAGTGGCAGGTCTGGTAAGGATGATGGGTTTAATGGTAGTGGCTGCTTAGGCATGGATAGGGTGACAAGGAGGGGGTCCGACAAGGATGAGAAAAATTGGGGTGGATCATAACAGTGACTGACCACCTGATCCTGACTCTGGACTCCTCACATGACCAGGCATGTAACCTGTCACATGATACCATGTGACTTATTGTGCACCTGACCAGTCAGGTGCCAGACCCAGTGATTGTTCCCTGACATGTGACTCAGCTTACCATATTGGGCCTAACCGGCCTTGTACTATACTGGTGGCTTTGTGTAGCCACACTGACTCTGATTGACTCCCATTCACAGCCTTGCTGACTTCTGTTGACTGAGTACTGTACGACTCTTACTGACTCCCTCAGCTGCTTACTGTACAAATGACTGATCACTTACTGTGCTATGACTAGGTCATACAACGACTCATACCAACTAGTACCAGGTAGTATATAAGACCTGTACTTAGGGACAGTCAAGCCTTAAGCTTGACTTGAGTCTTGCAATCCTATCATTGTTACCCTGAACTCCCCTGCTTGCATCTTCCCTCTCAACTTGTGAACCTTCTATCTTCGCATCTCTATCTCCATCAAGGGTAGAGGACAACTCTTAGAAATCACATTACAAGACAGACACCCAGGTCTGTACACTAAGGGTGTTAGCCCAAGTACTTGTATACTGACATGTGCATGTGCCGCTCATACCTTACTTGCATACAACCAGAAGACATATGACTCACCACACCCGACCGACTCAAGGACTGGTAGCTCGGGGCACCGGCCCAACTACCACAGGAGGCCCTATTGCCTCACCAAGACACATATAGAAGCCAGACAGTGCTAGAGCACACGCAGGTGTTGTGCACCTACAAGCACAACCCATGGCTGGCTAGGAGCTGCCACAGAGTTGCAAAATGGCCAGCTTCAGCTTGCCAGGCTGGTTCTGAGCCAAGTCACAGCAATACTAGTTCAGTCACTCATTGAAGACACAGGAGTTCTTCCAGAAGTCTTGGAGGTATATTGATGCCTACTGAACTGGATTCAACACAAAGCAAGCTGCATTGGCTAACAAGTACAAATCTCATTGAAAAATTTGTCTTCCAAGAGATATAATTGATTCTAATGATAAAGGTGACATCTGAATGCATTTATATTTTGTATTCAAATGAGTTTCTACAGAGATCATCCATATTTTGTACATAACTCACATATGATGTGCATATGTGGGGTAATGGTAAGATAATGGCTTACAGCCCAGTAGGTCCAAATTAGGAAACACCCCCTACCTGCACATGCTCAAAGCCCTTATAAATGGCCCCATTCTGTTGTAAACAGCCTTAATTTCTCATTCTGGGTGTTTTATTAAGTGTGCACAGTCCAAAATAGGGCTGCGTGCCATACTGTATACAGCTATGGCTGTATATCTATAGCTGTAATACAGTATAAAATGACTGTGACCTGTACTGTAAGCCAAATACCAAGGCAGTCAACGGTACTGGATAGGTGTCAATATGGCCATAATCCCAGAAGATTGACAATGTGCAATGAGTCTTGAATTGGTGTTTTATAAAGGCTGGCTTGGCTCAAAACCCTGCCTTTGGTTCAGTTCAGTGGAGCCCAGGCTCTTGTGGATGAGAAAAAAATGTATTACATAGTTTGTACCAATGTGGAACTGAACCCACAGGCACATCCCACTCAGTCATGTAAAGCAAAAATTATTACTACTACACCATTTGGACTCACCATGGTATCCCTCTCAACAATATATAACCAGCTGCCACTGGTGAGGGAGAATTTTTTTCAAAATCCAGTTGCTCCAGCCCTGTCGAACCATTCCCATCACAGACATGCTCCAGACTGAGGCCCCATCTGCAGTGAGCACAATGTTGAACAGTGGGGCCCTCAAAGTGGCACACACTAGTGGCATGAGCTGATGATGCTTGGTGAGCTGCACATCTTCAGCAGGAGAAATGGGGCATGTTGGTTGCAAGGGGGGAATATCAGAGCCCAAGGAAATGAGGAGGATCTTCAAGGAAGACAGAACGCAAGATGATAGGGGAAGATGAAGAGGGTGAGAGACATAGATAGCAAGCCTGGATGGCATGAACAGTGAACAACAACAGTGACGATGAGGATGTCAGGTGAGAGGGTTAGGGCTGTTAGGGCTTAGTCAGGTGATGGAAGGCTTGGTTTACAGCCATACATGGCCCAAAACAGCTGTTTTGTACAGCTAGATATGGGCCCACAGCCATATGGTGTACAGCTGTTGAAGGATGCATTCAGTCCTTTGACAGTACAGTGATGGGACCCGTACAATACAGCCATAAAGCTGTATGTACAGTTACAGCATGCATGTGGTGGCTCCTAGCCAGCCACAGGTTGTGCTTGTAGGTGCACAGCACCTTCATGCACTCTAGCACTGTCTGGCTTCTGCGTGTGTCCTGGTAAGGCGATAGGGCCTCCTGTAGTAGTCAGGCCAGTGCCCCTGAGCTACCAGTCCTTGAGTTGGTCGGGTGTGGTGAGTCGAGTGTCTTCTGGTTGCATGCAAGTAAGGTACAAGCGGCGCATGCACATGTCAGTACACAAGTACTTGGGCTAATGCCCTTAGTGTACAGACCGGGGTGTCTGTCTTGTAACGCGAGTTCTAAGAGTGGTCCTCTACCCTTGATGGAGGTAGAGATGCAAAGATAGAAGGTTCACAAGTTGAGAGGGAAGACGCAGGCAAGGGAGTTCAGGGTAACGATGATAGGTGTTATGATCCACCCCAATTTTTCTTATCCTCATCGGACCCCCTCCTCGTCACCCTGTCTATGGCCAAGCGACCATTACCATTGAACCCATCACCCCTACCAGACCTGCTACCGCTACCGCCCAGTGAACCATCCAAACCATTGTCACCCCTTGCTCAGCCACCAGTCAAGCCCCTTGTCCCCGTCCCCTGGAACATCCATCATTGGGAATACTCCTCAATGGAGATGTACCAAGAGCCACCCCCAGTAGAGAACCCACTGGAAGATCCAGACAGTCCCATGAAGGACATGCTGCCTTTGGAGCCAGAACCAGTCACTTGCTATGAACCTGCATCAGGAAAACCCTGTTTTTACTTTTTGTGCTTTTTCATGCTTTTTCATGCTTTTCACAAAAAAAGTAGAAAAAAGTAGAAAAAGTCAAGTCCCCTACTTGCCAGAGTGCTTTCCAAGCTGGTGAAAAAAGTAGATTGCCTTCAAAAGTATTGTCACTCAAAAAGTACATGTATATTGAGCAGAGCACCTCTGCAGTTGTGCTCTACTGAGTCCTGCATTGTTTTCCATTATCTGTGTGCTATCATTGACAGGGATCCTGTGTGAAAACATAGAGTCATTGTAGAAAAGTACAAAAAAATGATGCAAAAAGTAGAGTTGTCATAGAAAAGTACAAAAAAGTATGTGAAAAGTGGAGGACTTGGCTTTTCAAAAGTAGTTTGTACTTTCTGAAAATTTACTTTTTTTACTCATAAAAGCATGAAAAGTAGCAAAAAGTAAAAAGGGGGTTTTCCTGATGTGATGTCCCTGGAGGACAGACACATACCTTGTCCCCAGAAGAGTCCCCTATCAAACCATGGGAAGCATACCTCACTCAACCCAGCAGTCCTGTGTCCCGCAAGCACTCCCTGTCACCCACAAATCCCTCTTTAGCACCTATATGCCAACGCACCAGTAGAGAAGGCAGCTACCAGTCAATCATGCCTGCTGCCTCATCACCTATAGCCAGCACCTCACCCCAGAGTCAGGGCAACCAGTCAACCTCTTCAGAAGGATCCGCAGACCATTCCCCATTCACACAGAGCTCCACAGACAATGTGGATAGCAACATGGCCCTTAATTGGGTTACCATCAATACTGATTACCTTAAAGGGTAGTTGCTTACACTAGATGCCCATTAGATCAGAATGGGCGTGCAGCAACCAGATTGCCTTGGATCAATCTCAAACTTTGTCGTTATGATCGCATCATAACAAGGCTTCTCTTCTTGGAATGACCCGCCACCATTGTTCTCTGGTTAAGGATAGATTAGGCAATTCCCTGATCCCTCATTCACTCTTGCTCATTCTCTATTGTTCAACTCATACAGACCACAGCACTTATCTGTGGACCTTCATATGTCACAGACAAGCCCCTCTTGACCAGAACTACCTACCTTAGTGATTGTAGCATGTGCACCCGCCTGTCTGTATATAAGTGCCCTGTATTTCGACAGTCAAGCCCTAAGCTTGACTTGATTCTCAATATCAACGTTCTTGAAAGCTCCCTAGTGCCTCCCCTTTCCCTCATCTCTTACATAAGCCACTCAGAGTCATCTCTAGCAACACTAGAGACTTCTACTCCTTCAAAGTACTTGCCACCAGTTCACTCTTAGTACAAGTCATACTATCAAGGCCCGTTGAAGCCTTAACAATAGGATTGCAAGACTCAAGTCAAGCTTAAGGCTTGACTGTCCATGTGACTGGCCTTAGGTGATCGTTATTACTCATATGGTACAGCCTTTATAAGTTGTGGGAACCAGCCCAGGTGATTAGTGATCAGATGACTGATACTTCTATTGTGCTTATTGATCGAGCTGGAGTCGCTTAGTGATCCTAGTAGTACTTAGTCATAGCATGTATCTGGCTTACTACGAAGTGTTTAGTTGTACTTGTATCTCTAGTATAAAAGAGGCTCACTGCTGTCCCTAAGACAGCAAGTTGAATCTCCTGTCAATTCAACTCCCTTCTCTTCTCCTACATTTCTCTATAAGTGGGCACTAGGACGTTACTCTAGTGTGGGAACCACTTCTCTTATATTGACTACAACTTGGCAACAAGCTACTCATGCGACATACCGCCAAGTTAGGACAACTTACCTAACCCAACACTGAATCAGTGTTGCCCTCACTTTGTGGCGGTAACAGTCCATAAGTACAGGGTTTATATACTACCTGGTACTAGTCAGTATGAGTTGTCATATGACCTAGTCATAGTATAGTAAGCAATCAGTCATTCATACAGTAAGCAGCCAAGGGAGTCAGTAAGAGTTGTACAGTACTCAGTCAGAAGGAGTCATTGAGGCTGCGCACAGGAGTCAGTCAGAGTCAGCGTGGCTACGCAGGCCACCAGTACAGTATTCAGTCAGTTAGGCCATATATGGTAAGCTGAGTCACAAGTCAGGGAACAGTCACTGGGTCTGGCACCTGACTGGTCAGGTGCATGATAAGTCACATGGTATCACATGACAGGTCACATGCCTGATCATGTGAGAAGTCTAGAGTCAAGATTGGGTAATCAGTCACGGGGTTGTGGGAGCAGTCATGTGCTCCCCAGTCATGTGGCACCAAGTCAGGTACATGAGTCAGGTGATAGTTTAGGTAATCAGTCAGGTGATGAGTGTTGAGAGAGAGAGAGATAAGATGGAAAAATGGTACAGGAACGCTACAGTGCAGCCCTAGTCCAAAAACATGGTTCTTTGAATTTGTTTCAAAACAAGTCCAGGTACATGCATGCTTAAGTTAAAAACAAAAAGTAATGTACAAGCACTATTCTACATCTAAATTCAATCTGAATGCATGTAGTTTCAAGTGTTTTGGTGGAGTTTTGAGGGAGGAGTAACATAAACAAAATTTGCCCTTGGTCAGATGCTGGAAATGTCCGCCACGAACTGTAGTGGAAACCAAACTACAGGGTTATTCCCTCTTTTGGGGCGTGACGCGTCACGCGTCCCGCAGAAACAGCGCAACTGATTCCACCGAGGAGAACGAAGCCAAGCGTCGCCAGCTGCAACGCTCCGTCAGAAGGGCAGGAAAAGAAGGAGGATAGATGACGTATCCGAGTCCGAGTCTCGGAAATGAACCCAATACAAATTTGTGTTTTGCAAGGCATCCCGCACCACAAATCACCTGCTCAAACGTTTCAAGGTGGCTGCCACCGGACTTCAGTAGCTTCAGTGCCTTGTGTTCTTGCTCCAAATGCAACCCCTTACAGACATAGGGTGCCAGTCACGGAGCCTTTAAGGGGTCTTCCTTGTTGGCGACCTCATGACTCTCACCGATGAATCTTGTCCGGTATCGCGCATGGCTCCATCTTATTCAAGTTCTCGGTTCCTAGTGACGATTTCATGGGCTCAAGGTGTGCAACTCCATTTGTAAACGGCGTTGAAACAATGTTAATATAAGACAGACTCGCTAACGCACCAACTCATAACAATCTAACCCCATCAACCCCAAACGACATGGCTCCCAGTCTCAAGAAGGCACTAAAGGCATTCATAGACGGAATTCCCGCAGCTAAACTCGAGAATTTCCGAGTCCATGGAAGCGGCGGTACAATCTACACAGACAATAATTTCCGCCTCGAACTGAAGGGGGCAAGCGTCCTTCTCCGTCGGGGCGTTTCTCGACCATTCACTCACCATAACTTTCCGCACAGGCTACCAAGACTGTATACAACCTTCAAATCCACGCGAACAAAGGCGCACCCAATACATCAGTCCGAAAGGCCGCCTCGAAAGCTAAATCTGTGGCTATCGTTGTCAAGAAGATCGTTAGCAATGTATCGGTGGAGGATGTTCGAATGGCATTCCACCAGTCTGTGGAGAGTTGTTCGATGGTAACTATATGAGGTGATGTGTTCCCGCACGGAAGGGCGATTGTCGGTAGTTCGGGATCAAAAAGTAGGGATCCCCCACTTGGAGTTTGTCGGTATTCAATTTGGCCACGTGTATCAGGGCTTGTGCGGCGCAGGTCCTTCGCGACATGCATTGCAAATGAGAGTAGAAGGAATATGACGCCACATAGAATGTGTACAATTATCCGCGTTGTAGCAGAGTTCGAGGGAAGTGTCCGCCCGTCAATGTAAAAGCATATCCTCTTAACCAACGAGGGTAATTGAAGTGTTTCTGAAAAGAGTGAATGACTATCGAACTATGCATAGTGATGGTGTTAACGCACCCGCGGGCTTTCCCTCGAACACTGCGCGTTTGTTCTAACCAGCTAGAACCTTGTATGCCTCTACGCCCTCGATGCAGTTGTTGTCCCCCCTTGCGAGTAACATCTGATCCCAGCACGAGACTCGACCCCACGGATATCTCATATCTGCGAATCGGCCAACAATGAGGCCGCCGCCACCCAGATGATTACTCCGGTGAAAGGAGATCCTTGAACTTCTTCACTACTCAGTATGCTGTGCGTCTTCGGGCCTGAGCGTGCAACTTGATTTTAGTGGGCCACTACTTTGTACTACAATCTGATTCTAGTTGCAAGGTATATCTGTAAATCCAGTATTTGCACTGTATTGTGAGGTACATTTGCAACAGTCTTGACACGGCCGTAGGCTGTTCTCATTCCTGCGTTCGTTATGCAACCCATGGCGCATTTTGTACAGGCCCACCCTGATCCCACCTTTATTGTACCCAAACGATCGGTCATTTTCTTTCTTTTAATCCTCACATGGGCTTCAATACAGTCACACCGAAATCTGATACCCGACACGTTCTGAGGTCGAACTGCCCAAGCTGGACACGTAAACATTAGGGAGTGTAGTGAGCGTATCTGGGCCCAATCTTCGGCTGGGTCCAGTTTTCGATATCTAGGGTCATGAAAACCTAGCATGGGGTTCTTGATAAATAAACCTCATCCAGCACCGCTCCGTGTGCCGCTGCACGTAGAACTGTAATGTTTCGCACCAAGCGACGTACCCGACACTGCTGAGCAATGTAACCTCCAGTGACCGCCGTCAGTTATAGAAGGAATTCTTTTAGACCCCCAATTCCCACCGTTCGTGGAAGGTGTGTCCCCGATGGGCCTCAATGGGACAAATAATATAAGAGTGGGACCAACTCCCTGCTCTTCGACAAACCTCACGTACATCTCACGGCAATTCTGAAGAGATTCATAGAGAAGACTCCCGTACACTCCAGGGGAGCGCCGGTGCGTTCTGCAGGGACAACTTTCACTGGATCGGGGGGGGGGGGGGTCAATTCAATTACCGTCCTTGCCTCACTTCTCCATCCAAGTGCCAAAATTTCTGTGTGGCCTACCGAGACCACGTTCAACCTACAAACTAAGGTCACAAGTCGCACACTCAACATACCCATCTGAAAGGTCGCGCCTCAATTTGTGGCTGTAGTCCTTCATAACGAAAACAATCAACGGCAGACGATGTTTGGTCGAAAGGCAATTCGACGGCAACCAGATGTAGTGCCGAGCTCTCGCGTGGGACACAATCGGCGCCAGCTTGGATGCTCAGAGTAATGTAGCTCATTTTGGGGGGCGGGTAGTACTCAGGTTGCCCCACGTGTACCGGGACTTGTTGGTATCAGCGGAGCGTATTGCAAACGAGAGTTGAATTGCAGGGGGGTGGTATCACACTATAATAGAAATGGACAGTTATTCACGTTGTATCAGAGCCAAAAGCCCCAGTCCCCCCAGAAGCGCATATTTCAACTGAGGGAAGTCATTCTGACAAGACAAGTCCGTTAGATTTGGAGTGAGAGGATGGACCAAACCGTACCATGGCGATGGTCACGTAACCAACGTAGGGTAAGAACCTGTGGAACGTTAAAGGGTCGAACTACGCGCAGTCATGCGAGCACTCACCCGCGAACTTTCCCTACTATGTGCTTTCGCTCCAACCAGTCGAGACCCTGGTATAACTCCACATCATCGAGGTAGTTGTTGTCCCCCTTGGTAAGTAATAACTGGTTTTCAGGGCGAGGCACTCTCTCGCGGACACTGCAGGGAGGGTGACAGTGAGTTCGCCGCTACCTACAAGGTTAGTCTGGGGAAACGAACCCATGGACGGTCTTCACGACGTCGTGTGTCTCGAGAATTCGGTGCACGATGGGAATGTCTTGTCCGGGGATCTTGTAGACCGTGATGTCGCCAATTTCGTACCGCGCGTTTGGCGGATTGACAAGGAAAAGGAGGTCCCCGCGGTAAAATGCGGGCTCCATAGAGCCGCTATATGGTTAGAACAGAGTCACTTAGCGCGGGGAGGGGGATCACCGAGGGAAGAGATGACGCACCTGAGGACAACAACGATCGGCGACTCGGTGTTCGTGACCAGTCCGAGGCCCTTATAAATCATAAGGCCGGACGCGAGAACAGACGCAAAGTTCAGAGCTTGAAGCATGACCTATATGCGAGCACGATTGGGAGTGCTCCATCAGAATTCCGAACGAAGGGATGTGTGGAGGGATGGCACACGTGGCGGAAACCCAGTCTTCGAAAGGTTTTGATTTCCTCGGAGAACATCTTGTTTTAATTGAATGTGTCTAGAGGGGATGTAGATGCGAGTGAAGAGCGATCGTGACGCGTGGTATGGAGGACAGGGCAAGTCTCTGAGGTTTACGCAGTACAGTGGAGGTGAAACACGCAAAGCAAAATTACGAAATGCAAACGCGCGGGGCTTCAACCTATCAGATAAGATAATTACCTCGACACATTTTCATCCACTCCGTTTTTTCTCAACACCTCAACAGACCTTAAGCGTCAAGGGAATAGAAAATGGCGTCTTACCCCCATACACACCTATTCCACGGAGAACACAAAACTGTAGCCATCTCAGGCCCTCACATACAGGTCCTAGACTCAAAGTACGTCCCGCAGACTCCCCTCCTTGACCTGTCTCGAACTGATCCTCAGCTCAGGAGAGCTGCTTCGCTCTACTGTCACTCTCAAATACGAAAAACTAGACGCCGTGCTGAAATCTGGGCCTGTGCGTTGTGCCGCTATCGACGCTGAGTATACGCACCTAGCCACGGCCGGCGACGACAAACAACTCAAAGTCTGGGCGATCGACGGCCTACGGCTTCTGAGCGAGCGGTGCGCCCCCGTGCCCTTCCCCTGTTCGAGTCTCACTAATAATACTTACCACGCGCAGAGAGCTTCCGAAAAAACCAACACAGATCGCGTTCACGCGTTCGGGTCGGATGATCGTCGTGGCGGACAAGTTTGGCGACATCTTCAGGTGCGTGTCCCGTCCGCTCGTATCTCCTTCCCTATTCTTTGTTCATATCTCCCCAGTTACCCCCTCACACCGCTGCTCACGCCTACGCCAGTGCCCTCGCAGAATACCGACGCTGACACCCTCGCGTCTCACGAAAACCCGTCGGCTGGGACGCTCATCCTTGGACACACGTCCCTCCTGACTGCGTTTCTCCTCTCACCCGACGAAACGCACATCATTACCGCGGACCGAGATGAGCACATTCGCGTGAGCTGGTTCCCGCAAGGATACACGATCGAAAGTTTCTGTCTTGGGCACAAAAAGTAAGCCTTCTCCTCCTACGCCATCCTCCTCCCTTCCCTCTCCACGATTGCGCTGCATATGAGCTGGGCGCTCACGGGTACCCAATTTTCCGTACAGGTTCATCTCGGCGATACACATCCCGCGAAATCCTGTCGCATGCGATCTCCTGATATCCGGTGGGGGGGACCCGGTGCTCAAAGTGTGGCAGTGGCGAATAGGAAGACGGCTGTGCGACGTCGCGATCGAGGAGTTAGTGCTCCCGTTCATCGCTGTACACCGCGCGCGGCCACAGCGGGGGTACGATAGCGATGGTGAGCGCAAGCCACCTAGCCGGAGATGGCTCGCGAGGCAACGGCGGAGGGAAGCAAAGGCTGCCACTGCTACCACGACGCGTTCCGAAGACGCCGGGACGGTTCCGGGGGCGGAAGAGGCGGCTGATGGAGAGGCGGAGGCAGAGGTCGAAGTCGAGGCTGCGGATGATGATGAAGACGAGAGGGATGAGAGCGGGGATGATGAAGTCGACGTGGATGCGTCGCCTGCTACCCCTTCTGCGGAGCCTGGGGGAGCACCAGCACCCGTGCTTGTCGTACAGAAGATCGAAACACTGACCATCGACGAACGACTGGTGGTTGTGTTCAGTGCTTTCGGGTGCGTTTCCCACCTGGATTGACTCTATCTCTCATTTTCACAAGGCATCTAACATTCGATTAGTGCTACCGCGTTGTTCTGGTTTGAATTGCCGTCAGACCCCACCGCCGTATCTGAAGGGCTTCTCGTTGTACACGCGCACGACTTCAGTCGCCCCGTTGTCACCTTCGCACCCGTCTCTGGGAGCCCTGACCTCATTTTTGTGTCTCTGGATGCACATTGGAGTGATGAGGGTTCGTCTCCCGATGTTCCCTCGCACGTTTGGCTAGTTCGACTCGGACTCGACTCGGTGCGTCGAACGCTCGCACTTGCTGCATCATTCTCACCATGAATTGCTTAGGCGAGCGAGGTGTCTCCTCTACCACCATTGCTCTCAACCTTAAATGGGGCATCGATCATCCCAGGTATGCCTATCTGCGCTCTCTTCCTGGTCTCTTGCTTACATCCGGGATGGCAGCCAACGAGCGCGAGTTCTCTGCGCTTCATTTGTATGAACCCCTCACAAGTTTTCCGAAAAACTTGGATGCCACGCACAATCCGATGATTCGCGAAGAACGTGATTCTGACGTGGCCAACGCCAAGGGAAATCGTGGTGCCAAGGCGGCAGGAAAGATGCGCACGCGAATGGCGCTACTCGCTCGAGACGTTCAAGAGGGGCCACCTGTGAAAAGGGCGAAAGGAAAAGAGATGGTGGGACGCGACGATGTGATGGACGAAACGTAGTCGGTCGATATGACGATGCTCGTGTGATTGTCAGTCGGTCGGGTATTTATTGAGAACAAGGTAATACGGGTGTTAGTCCAAAACTATGGCAGCGGCCAGTGAGCAAGTATGCCCGCCACCTCAAACGAGGACTAGAATATCGATATCCCAGATCCTGCATATCGCTCAAGCGCAAGAGCACGCCAGGCGTGCCAAAGAGGTCGTGGTTCAAGTGAAAACAGAACTCGAACCGTTTCACGCTCCTTTGAATTGGGCGGCCCGGGTTGCCGGTCCGCCCCTTGCAACCCCACTGTCCGTCGCATGTCAACAGTGGAAACCACACGTAGAAGCAAGTCCCGTTTCCGAGTTGCAGCAAAGGAAGATATTTTTGCGTTTAGAACGTCCGGTGTGCTTCTCCTTTCAGTTGGCCTTTTCCTCCCCTCCTTTGTGCGGTACCACCATTTTGTTTTTGCACGTTCAGACCGCTTTGGCTATGGACTGCAGGTTCTTGAATTGATCAGGTCATCAGATCATCATCTGTCATTGTGGCTCCCACCACCCATCCCTTCCTCCTACGTTGCGTCGCCCAGCATATACCCTGTCTACATCCAATCCTCGCAAGCCCCATGATGGTCACTTCCTGCATCTGGTGAAGAAGGATGTGTGTCTGAAGAAAGGGGGCCGAAGGGCGGACGAAGTCGTGCGAAGGAAGAAGCCGACTCGCTCGCGGGGAAGCAAAAAGTTGAACATTAGCGTTGCTGACGCAATTGAGGATATCTATCATCAAGGATCTCGCCATCTATGCCCGTGCACACCGGCGGTCGCGTCCTCAAAGATCATCGTCATCCGCCGTCGGCCTAGAACGCCCATCCGTTTTGCCAAGCGCACGTCTAGGACGATAGATGTGAGTCCGACAGTCATGTGTGTTCTTTCTCGTGACTCTTTTCTCATCGCTGTTGATGAAACGACGTCCGAAGGGGAGAGGGTTACAATAGCCCGGATAGGGCAAGTCGTACGCGTCGTCTAAGAACGCAAGCGAAATGCCAACAATACGAAATGCCCCCGTTTTGCCTCAAAATAACTGCATTTCGTGGGAGCGAGAGACACGTATCGTCGGGGGGCCTCGAATTGAACTCCAAGACATCCAAACCACGATGGATAAGATTTCTCCCTCGGTGAGTGTTCTTTAATTCCCGACTCTCAGCCATTCTGTGGTTCGCCAGCTGGCACATGTTGTAAATATAAATATCTTCTCATCCGGGCGTAGTGCGACGCACGCATGCTTACTGTACTACCGTTGCTTCCATCATATACGTATGCGATGAACCATGACGGCATTCCAGGTGACAGTAATCTCGGCG
>Ga0307510_10000500_pt1 | contig 38816 bp, 35 predicted proteins | sample 12_EM_MG_FD_207224 | JGI IMG/M metagenome (GOLD analysis project Ga0307510, IMG submission 207224) | Populus trichocarpa ectomycorrhiza microbial communities from riparian zone in the Pacific Northwest, United States - 12_EM | ecosystem: Host-associated > Plants > Roots > Unclassified | place...
GGATGGAGGGTGAGTAGATTGTGTGGCTAACGCTAGCTTCCCCGAAGTATGTTTCCAGTTGGTAGTGCTCAACTAGGCCTGCTTGTAGAGATTCCTGAGCCATGTTCTGTAGGGTGCCGGAGAGCACTTCTGGGGGGTTCGGGGGGTGGGTGCCGGTGCGGTGAGGCTAAGGGAACGTGTAGTAAGTACTCCTCCGATCGTAAAGTCTGCATCCATCCTAAACCTAGTAGAAATAAGCTCTCTGTAAGCACGCCCGAATTAAGGTTTCTTGGGCGCAAAAGCTTCCGACACTCTCCCCGGATACGGTTTCCCATCTATGTATTTTAGCTACCTGTACCGCTTCAGCTGTGTTCAATGATCAGTTATCGGTACTCTTTCTTAGGTATTATATTCTTGGTGGCATCTCTAGGGCCAGTCACATTTTCCCCTTAGATAAGAAAATATAGAGGCACCAATAGTCCCTTAGTAGTGTCAGGTGTCAAGATGTTCAGTACCGTAGTGTGGGGCTGTCTAGTACGGCACTTGAGGAAGTTATTTGAACCCAGAAAACATAACCCTTATCTCTATAGAGGATTGCATGGGATTAGGAGAAATAATTTTCAGGGGTATAATAACCCCGCATTACCCTTACTGCACCGAGTGATACTATATGCTCTGCTCGCGAAGAACCACCTCGCTGCAAAAACTACAGCATCATACTACGTTGTCTAGGGTTTGTTCCAGTCAGAAGACTGGCCTCGCGCTTTACCTAGCACTGTGCAAACTGCAGGAGAAACGTTCTATGTCGTCGAAAGGCTCATGCTATTAATGCTATTATAGCAAATACATACTATTGCATGATACTATCATGAAAAGTCTAAGAGAAAAACGTTGCCAGGAGGTCGTATTAAGACCTAGACATCCTCTTGCACAATTCCACTTGACACCTGTGAACAGTATTATCATCCTGAACCCCCTAGGTGGGCCAACAACATGCTCAATAGCATTGCTGTCCTCCTCCTCCTCCTCCCGCAGGATTTCCTCACCTTCTCCTACGACCCCTAACCCACCAACTTCCTAGTTTTGGCTTCCCCTGTAAATCACCCATATCTACGATACCCCTTTTAATGATGGCTGCCATCGCTGCCACTCCCACCAACCGGCCAAGAAAATCAGCAGCAGCAAAAGACCAAATGATAACCTATCACCCACGACAAAACTCCTCCCAAGCATCTAGTTCGTATAGTCATTAACACTTACCCGCCTTTCCCCTACTGCACTACCAACCAAGAGCTGTTGCGCGAGCAAGAGAAATACGAGAAGACCGCAACTATTTGATGGCAATAAGGCAATAATCAAACCATAGCACCAAACTCATATCTCTTCTGCTTCCAGGGTTCACTTTGTCACGTGATCTATAACTCTTGGCATGACCCGTGTTTTTAGTAACCCGATTGTTTGGCTCAGAGTGAGAGATTTGGAGGTGTACCACCGCAAGAACTATGATAGAACAATCGAACCCCACGCTAACAAGAAGTCCAGAATTCCCCGCTTCAGATAGCAGGGGGAATCCCCCCGGAAAGGAAAAAAACCCGGCCTTCAGCCTTCTACTATAATATTAAGACAAATAAAAAGGAGAATACCAGTACAACAAACCCGACTAGGAGAGGCAATTCTAGTGCCCTAGCCTGAGGCTCAATTGTCCCGGTTCTTACGGTAACTCAAGCCTGGCTAGCACATCTCTATCGTGCGATCCACGTTTATAGATATTATCGCACACCCATACCGTAGACCCTTAATAGAAATGGAGTAAGGGTAGATGTGAAAAAATAAATACGTGATGTATTCCAGCTTCTATGACAGTATCTATGCATGATGGTAGCATTCAAGGTACGGCACTGTACAAGCACCTAAGCCTCGATTCCCATACCATCACCCCAGCAAAAGTCAAGAAGAGAAAAGAAGCTCCGAAACACAATGCAATTCGAAACCACCATCCCGCAAACCCCTCCCAAAAGCAAACAACGCCATCCGGTCATAATTGCCTGCTGGCATGATGCGCGCTCAAATAATTGCAATGCGCAAAAAAAAGCAAAAAAAGCAAAAGACAAACCAACTTGACAAATCTCTCCCATTAGGTACACCCTAATTCTACTTGAAATACTCAAGATCTAGCCCACAAACATTCATCCTGACACGTGCCCAGCGGTCGTACAATGCCTTCCAGACCATCGCGTCATCAGGCGTCTTGGGCCTGATTCTATCCGTGATCTCCTGCCGCCAGGTAAACCAGGGCCTTGGTGCGCTCTCGTCCATGAAGCTGATGTAGTAACTCTCCTCACTGACTTTTATAGGGTCCCAGTCGTTTAGGGTATACTTGCTGTGATCGGCTGCCCTGAATTCGAAGATGTTTGTTGCGTAGGGGTGCTGAGGGAGAATCAAGCTGTGGGAGGAGAAGAGGTTGTTTATAATGGATATGGAATCGTCTTTAGGGTTTTCTAGCTGGGCTTTTTTGACTCGATTGAATGAGCGGGTGGAAGGTGTTAGGAGAAGGACTTGGCCGGAGAGGGGGCCCAGCTGCTGGACCACTTGGGGGAGCCAGTAAGATCTTGTGCCAACAATCGGAGCGGTGAGGGTATCATAGAGGAGGTGATCGAAGTTGCGGAGAGGAAGGCCTAGAGGTTCAAGGTAGAGTATCCGGTCATACCTGGTTTCCGCGAGGGCATGAAGGAGGGAGGGGCCTGTGCCGCCCACTGTTTTCCGTCAGTATGCAATTCCTTTTATGATACATCTTTTTTTTTCCGCAGATGTGAAGAATGGGAGAGGTAGCTCACGAGTTTCGCCATCCAAACCGCCTACAGCCCTCACTTTAACTTTGAACCTCTCCCCTGCGGCCTTCAACAGCCGACTCCATGTCCCCTCCTCGGTCCCGATCCAGCTCTTCGGATACAGTAATACTTTATCCGCCTGGGTTCCTAACCTTGCCAGCTCCGCCAGCACCATCAAACTATGACACACATTCTCCTTCTCCTGCACGAACTGGAAATGTGCAGCTTTCAGATTCTTTTTCGACCTCAACACCGGGATATTATTAGTTTGATCAATTAATTGAAAAGGTGGTTTTGGCTTGTGCTTCGACGATGCCGCCACAGATGGAGTAGGTACCGGCTGACTCATGGCCGCCTGAATAGCTGTGAGAGATTTTTGCTGGAGGATCCATCCGGAAATAAAGAGTAGAAAGGAAAAAAATAATACTGACCACGCAAATATCATTAGATTCATCGTGAAAAAAACAGGGGTAAAATATACAAGAACTTACTTATTGTTGCAGCAAGTCTGAGTGGTAGCCGGCCGACCATTTTGTTTTTCTTCAAAGTAGCTCGCCGGAAGCTGATGTGGTGAAGAAAAAGGATCAGATGCAAGAGAGACTTGTGCCTGTTGTCAAGCTGCCGGAGCTTGGGGCAATAGTGGGGGAAGGTGTTTGTTTGGCGGTGTTGTCTGGCCAACGGCCGGAACTTTGTTTTTCCGTGACGCACCTCAAAGGTCCTTTGGACCAGCCAATAGTTTACGGCCAGTGTGAACATTACAGGGTCTTGAGGGAAAAAACCAGTCGGCTGGATTTAATTTAGTCACCCTTCGAGGGCAGAAACGAAGAGCTTGATGAGAAAACGTTCCCGCATTACCAACGTCGCACTGACAGGTTTGGGTCTGCGATCTCGGGAGATGGTGAGTGGATCGTAGGACAATGCCTCTTCTCATCTCTACGTGCATTCTCTATCAGCACACCACCAGATCACACCTTACTACCCTGTTACTAAGGATCTAGACACAAGTATCACAAGGCTGCCGACTCCAAAACCCGCACCTGGGGAAAAAATAACATTCTCTACGCAGAGGGCCCAGCAACCTGCAAACCGAATTCCCCATGCTCTCCGACGGCCCCGTACCGGCATAACCAGTGATCGTGACAGCTAACGGATGCCGCCGCTGCGGGGTGGTACGGTATCATACAGTACTCGATTAGCATGCAAGGCCAAGGATGCGGGAGCTAAACTAACTTAAGCGAAGGCTTGGCACATAGCCAATACGGTACTCGTGATGCCGGAGCGTTTTCACATAAGGGCTACTACTGCATACCACCAGAATTCGGCCCCCTTGCTTGGATCTAGGTAGTGGGCAATAGCAATTCTTCTTAAAAACATTACAGCATTACGAGTACCGGTCGTCCGCCGTATGTGCTATGATCCATAGTACCCGCCTCTCCAAGACAATCAATTTCTAATAGTCATTTCAGGAATAATTCACACCTGTGATCGGCATCGTCCTTTACTGATTATTGAGAGACAACAGTTCCCGCCAGTATCTGGCTAGCCATCCAGGGTTAATTTTCAATTTATGAACAAGAACTAATTTCACAGAAAAGTGGGAGCTTGGCGCCTCGATTCTATTACAGTACCGGTATCTACCAGGGACTGGGTATGCTGGCGCAGTCTGAACTTGGAATCATATATCAATCTTTGGTATTCTCCAGAAAGCGGCCTCTTATAGCCTAACTGTCCACTGAATGTTGGCTTCACCTTAGAGTGCCCGCGATAGAAGCTCTCCTTCATCCAATATTTACCAAGGACTCTACCGGGTATCTATTATGGGTTACTATGCAGGGTGTGCTCATGGGCATCCGCACAGCAGCTGGAAAGCTACATTTTCCCAAGCGTTTATACAACATTCAGCAACACCCCCCCCTTCCTATGATGTACTCGAGTAAGTTCCCGCAGTTGGTGATTTTTCCTATTTCTTATGCATCCTCTATATTGACCATGCCATAGGATCGAAGGTCTTACACCTACTATCCCTCCATCTCAGCTGTCACTGAGCTGGTGGCAACCCGGTGTTCTAAATGATCAATTCCCAATTGCTCCCACATATGGAATAGAACTTCAACCGGAAGAGGAATTCTATTGTAGGATTCACATTCTGGAGTTAAATAAAGCATTATTTCCAAGAGCGTTGCCTTGGGAATATACAGCTGTATTTCTGATACTGTACCCAAGACACAGTTATATCTAGATTTACCTCTTCTGTCGCCCTTGACTAACTGTTTCATCATTTAGTACAGGTCAGACACCACTTTTCACCGCCGCCGCCACTACCTCATATTCGCTACCCCCCCTGGCGTTATATATTAACATAGAGATACCGTATTTTCTCGCGTTATGTGGGTTTTCGCCAAGACAGGTCGGCATTGCTTAAGGTTTTTGTGGGGCCAGGCATCTGAAATGGGCCCCGTGTAGGCGAAAGCTCGTGATGCAAGAAAAACGGCCACCATTTTCCCCTGAAGGCCACAGAACTGCACCACAGCCGGGTAACCTTTGGTCTCATAGATTCTGAACCACCCATAACAATGAGGCACAGTCTCACAGAATCTCACCATGAGGCTCTGGAAGTGAACACCTCTCCTATTTTGCGACTCCGAGTTTACCAGAGCCCCAACAACCCTCTCCCTTCTTCGCCTCCTCCACCATCACACTCCCTCTGTTTCTGACCACATCCATTCCCTTATTCTGCCATTTTTTTGTTCTCTTTCTTGTACCACTAGCCACGACGTCGCTAGCGAAGTTCGTGGAATACTCAATCCGCCCGTAATGGGCCAAGACGCACCTCTCGGTTTGCTGGTATCTAGCTTCCTGAATACCTCCATTACCGTCGTTCTCTGCGGGCTTCTGGGACTTCTTGGGGTTGGGATTTTAACTGTAAGATAACCTAATTCATTTCTCAAGGTAGTAGCAGTGTCTTAGGGAGGTTAATTGAGCTCCTGGATATGTTTAGTCTTACATCCTCATCCTACTTGTCGCGCATACTCCCCGTCGCGAGACAAACTCAGAAAGAACTTACCGGACCATCACCAAGGACGGGAAAACCACGTCGGCACTTCCCTTACCAGATACATATTCGAGTGAGAAAGCAGAGGTTACCCTCTCAGTAGTGGTTCCCGCATTCAATGAATCAGAACGGTTGCCTGTTATGCTAGCTGAAGCTGTAACCTTCCTTCATGGCGAATACGGCCGAGACGAGAAGAAAATCAACGGGGGCGCAAATAGTAACGGTGTCGCCACCAGCTGGGAAATTCTCATTGTGGATGATGGCTCCACCGACTCTACCGCCAATGTTGCTCTCAACTGGGCCCGCTCGCGAATTCGCACTGGAGAGTTCACAGAAGGGGACATCCGGGTATGCGTGCTCGAGAAGAACCGTGGCAAAGGCGGCGCTGTAGCTCATGGAATGCGACATGTTCGTGGAGAGTACGCTATATTCGCGGACGCCGACGGGGCTAGTAAGTTTAGCGATGTAAAGTCCCTGTTGCAAGAATTGCGCAGCGTGGAAGACGATGGTTTCGGCATTGCAGTTGGCAGTAGAGCTCACATGGTCACTACGGATGCTGTTGTAAAAGTAAACCCTCCCATTTCATCTAATTACAATCAAAAGCATGGAACAATCCCTAACCCTCGCTCTCCAGCGTTCATTCATCCGTAATCTTCTCATGCACTCGTTCCACACGCTCCTCAAGACGCTCGGCATCAGACATATCAACGACACACAGTGCGGGTTCAAACTCTTCTCTAGAGCGGCGATCAAGGACATATTCCCATCCATGCACACAGAGGGGTGGATCTTCGATATTGAGATCTTATTGCTGGCGGAGTACTTGAGTGTCCCTGTGGTGGAGGTTCCGATCACATGGCACGAAGTTACTGGGACGAAGATGCGGTTAGTTCAGGACTCTATCCGTATGGCCTGGGATTTGGGTGTTGTCAGGCTGGGGTATATTTGGGGGGTTTACAGAGTTGGTCTTGGGGGTCCTTCAAAAAAGAGGCGTTAACCGGTGGGGGATTTGGTCTATACGCGTTTCTTTTGTCGCCAGCTGTATAGTTGACTTGGGCTGCCAAAGTCAATATTCCGGCCTGAGCATGGAATGTCTGCATGTTATCTAGGCCAACCTAAGAGGGTATGCTAATATCAAGTATGATATTACATGGAATGCTGTCGCTTGGTTATGATACATCTTTTTGTCTCTGGATGTCCTAGGCCCTGGCCTCCCAACCTAACCCATAGCCCGCTCGAGCAGTGCAAAACGCAGGGTATCAATTAGTTCTACTATAACTACTGAAATATATCATTACCCTCTAGCTACGCTACTGTATCATAGCTACCCAACCATAAAATTTTAAACCTCCTACATCAGGCCCCCTGAGGAGCAGAGTAAAAAGTTTCATCTCCCTTCTTCTTCCTATACTTTACAACCTCAGAATCCATAACCGGCCCCATGAACAACCAAACCACATTGATAATCCACGCAAATATTGTGTCCCAAACCCAATTCCCCCTAGGGCTGGCTCCCCAGCTCGCCGCCCTCAGCGTCTCTCCCATAAAGCTACTAACAGCCAAAGCATGTCCCTTCTCCAGCCTCTTAACACACTGCTTCGCAACCTCATCTGGCGACTGCCCCTCGTCGTTGCCCTCGAGAATTTTGGTGATCTCTGGCTTCGTCAGCTGCTCGGTCTCAAAACCCGGGGAGTAGATGGTGCCTGGAAAGCAAGCGTGTACGGCAATGTTGTACAGGTGGCATTCCTGGCGGAGACCATCGGCGAGGGAGCGGATCGCGGCCTTCGAGGGGCTGTAGGCGTTGTATCCGGCTAGTGGGTAGAAGGCCGTTACAGAGGATGTGAAGATTAGGTGGCGTTTGGGGGATTGCGGTGGGAGAGGGGATTGGGTCATGATATTTAAAGCAGCCTAGGTGGGCTTTAGTCTCCATATATCTAATAGGGGGGCAGCGGGTGGAGTGAAGGGGGAGTCACGTGTGCAACCCAGAGAACCGATAGGTAGTTTGTTTGGACTTGTTTTTCGAGCAATTGTACGTCTTGGTCTTTGAAGAAGCCTGGGAACGCTTCTCCTACGTGCCGAAGCTGCGTTAGTCTTGTCCTTTCGTTTCAAAGGAGCAATGTCGCGAGATCAAACCTGCACAAGTCCAAACGATATCTGGTACCCCACCCCAAGTTCTAATCTCCTCCAGAGCCCTCCGAGCCTCACTAGCACCCGTCAAATCCGCGCTCACTGCGATAAATCTTTGCTCTTCTTTAGCCGCCGATGCCTAATACTTCATCAACAATCCACTTCACCAGAGCAGAACCAAAAGAAAGGGAGCACGGCACCCGAATCTCACCAACGGCCCTATCCAATTTCTCCTTATTCCTCGCAATAATCGCTACATTCGCACCCTTCGAAGCTAATAGCTTTGCGACGGACAAACCCATGCCCTGAGATCCCCCGGTTACCACAACGAGCTATATCACATCCTCTATTAGCTAAAGTTGCACACCGGTGGATGGAAAGGGGGAGGAACGTACACGGCCCTCGACGGGTAGCTTGTTACTGCTGAATAGCGGCATGATAAACGGGTATATTATCGGAATTGCTGCTGTTAAGGCGATGGTCGATGCCGTTTGTGAGAGCGATGGCATTGTAGGCTGTAAAGGGGAATATGTATTGTCGTCGACTTGTTCAGGCAAACTGATTAGTATATTGGGCGGATTTTGGTTGGGGTCGGTCCGTAGTGAGCTAAAGGGCATCCGGATAAAAGAGATTCATGAAATAGATTACGGTAAGTATTTCGATTAACTATCCTGAGTTGAAAGCATACAACTTTATCATAAAAAAGAGTGTTCAATGATTGAAGCTATGTATTTAAGTCGCTAATGCTGTAACTTATTCGCGTAAATGTTCACACCGCCATGTCACGTGGTTACTTGGTGGTGAGCGAGATATTATTACCCTAACCCTGAGGCTCCTTATGTGCGGCAATTGCCGTTAAATTCTTATCGTGGCCCTCCTGTCTCCCTTCCCTCTCCCTTCTTTCTTCTAGCCCTCACAGTCATTAACACCACCACCCTCACTACGACTCACAATAGTGCCATCCGCATTACCGACTATGCCACTACCACCCATAGACACTATCCTCCAGAACTTCTCTACAAACTACTCACTGCATATCCGTCCAACATACCTGCAAACTTTGCTCTCCTCCCTCTCCTCTCAACGTCAGATCCCCACTGGGCCTGCCCTCTTTGGCTGGCTCAAGTTCCGCATACTGTCCTCCGATATTACGGAGTCTTTGCAACCGCATGCAAACCTCTGCTTTCCGGTAAATATTACCGATGGAGATGTTCAGAGTACTGTCCTCCCTGGCCCTATCGCGGTGCAGGTTACAGGGATAGAGGATATGGGGACTTCTAAAATCAACCAGATCGATCGGATTGAGATGGGCGAAAGGGGTGAATTCATGAAGGGTAAAGAAGTCATAAGACTAGTCCCTGAAGAGGAGGGGGGTGATGGCGGCGAAGGCGGACCCGTTGGGAGGTCTATGGTAGTTACTGCGAAAACTGGCCCTCATAAGCTCCTTATGGAGGACGCCGGGGGCAGGGGGGTCTATGGAATTGAGCTTCACGATGTGCAAGGGATTCAGGTTGATATGCCAATGGGGACCAAGGTTCTTGCTATAAAATCCCTTTGCCCTTATGCTTTATCATATTAACGATTCTGGTAGATGGTCCTGAAAAACGTCACCGTCGCCAGAGGAGTACTGCTCCTCACCCCCGCCAACACTCTTGTACTTGGTGGGAAAGTTGAGGCGCTCAATCAGCAATACCTAGCGAACAGAAAACAACTGCTACACTCTGCCCTCGAAAAATTAAAATCGCAATCATGAGCAATCACCCACCCTCATCATTCTCCACATGTCATCACGTGCTATCACTCACAATCCCAAATACTGTACGGTGAGGGCCTAAAACACCAATTTCGCTAAGGCCCCGACGATTACGTTCTGGCGATAAAACAAGGCTGGAGGCGGTCTTACCGAGAGCAACTCGGCTATCGCCACTCTGTAACGTTTTCGACCCCTATGATGAAAAACAAAACAAAAAGAAGCAGGATAAAATCTGTGCTTATGACTTGATGCACTCTGCTATCCTGGGAGTGAGTTTCGCAGGGTGGTGCCGGCGGACATGTCGTTCGTTCTCAGAGGATTGCATATTTGTGTAACTGTTAAGCGCGGTGAGACCAGAATCAGAAAACATCTGCCACTCGGAGGAGATACCGTAGCTGGGAGGACGTTGAGTGCGCAGTTGCGGCTGCGGAGCGTGTCTTAGTCAGTTACACGTCACTTCGCACCCCCCCCCTTTTTCTGCACTTGATTCGAGCATCACTGTCCCGATTCGACACAATCCTTGCTTATTCAATGCACCAACCACCCTGCCCAAGCACTCGCGCTTGGGGTTGGCTACAAGTACCGTACTAGCACGAGTACTAGCATGGAGCAAAAAGTGATCGGAAAAAATGTGGTTGGTGCAACACCACTTTTTTTCCGATCACTTACCCTCACACCCAAGTACAAGTACATGGCCCAAGATATATTGTACCGTCCAGTTGGATGCTCTAGTGCTTGTACTCGTTCCAGAAAGGACTCTCTGAACACAAATTAACAAAGATGAATGGCCAACCACTATCCGTGCGTATCTGTGTGCAGAAGAAACAGCTCGAATACCAGAACACGAAAATAAAAATAAAAATGGATGGCCAATTGTCTGTGCGTATCTAAGCACTAAGACTAAGTTCAAACTCAAATCACAATTTATACCTTACCTATAACAAGCACTCGGGTACTGGCATTGATACCATACCAAAACTTTAACTGGCGCTTTTCACGGGGATCAAGAACCCATCGCAAAACTATTCCTTCGATAGATTATTGCGACTTTAGAGACTCTTGAGGAATGAGGAAAGGGTTGGGAAAAGTCCTTTCTGTTCCGGGCCTGTCTTAGGCCATATCATGATGGCATTATGGCTAGATTAAGCAGCAACCGCTGGATGTGCCATTGGTTTTCGTCAGCTGTTGGTTTTTGGGGAAGACAAAAAAGGCTCTTCAGCTACCGTACTGTACTAGTACAATCGCCCCATAATGCTGTAGGAAGGCTTCGGGCACAGTCTTTTATGGGGTCTTGACGAATATCAGCGGGTGACGACAAGGGGTATTCGGCCAGTAAAAAATCAAATTCGTCAGAGTAGGGTAACAAAAAATGCCTGCTGATCCCTGTTCGTCACCCGCTGATATCCCTCGGGACCCAATGAGAAACTGTAATAAAAGTGGTATTCCGTGCGAGACTCTTTGGTTCGAAACTCATGCTCTCATAGGCAGGCCATAAGTACACTAAATTATTCTTTGTTATTGATAACGGGAGTGTGGCTGTGTGGGCAAAGGCGAGACAGGCGGTCTACCCCCTTCTCATTTTCCACTGACATGTTTTGAGGTTGGCTGTCGTGGCATGTTTCCTATCATCGAGCTCATGGCCGTGAGATCTGATATTGTCCCAAAACCCTACAACAGCCATCGGTCTCTCATGTGAGGGACGGGGTGTTTGGTTACGGAGTACCGTAGGAGCCCTGTGCATAAAAAGCATCAGGAAATCTTGGGGGCTTGGTTTTTGTGCAGTCTAGGTTCCAATGCAAGAAGCAATACCAGCACTCGCAGTGTCGAAGTGTTTTTAAAAAGCACTGCTATTGCATCCCACCCTCATTCGAGAAAAAGTGCCAAATTTTGGCAATATGCAACAGCAGGCCCTTTTAAAAACGCCCCGACATTCTACCAGTCCTCCAGAACCGAACCGATAATAATAATAGCAGTAATGGACAGTACATTTGTAATGCCGTTACCACTTGAAAACGGACTGTTATTGCATAGCTAGAACCTTAGAATTTTGGTGGCATGCAAGAGTAGTTTGTTTTGAAAATGTCAACATTACGAGTAAATGTGATATGCTACCGGTATCCGAGCGGATGAGAAAAGGTGCCTACGCAGGCCAAGCATACGAACAACCAACATCCATCTTCACAGACCGGTGCTCGTGCTGTACCGTAGTGCCGCACTATCGCTTCCTACAAGGCAGGTTCCGTGGCACTGTGCTTCGGTAGCCTATGTACCAATACGTCATCACAACACTGGTGCAGTGCTAGTACTATCCCTTGGCGTGCCTGAAACAGCCAAATTTGTAGCCAGGATGCTAAGGCCATATTTAGCCCCAGAATGCCAGACTTGGTCAGAAAACACGATTTTCAGCCTTTTTACTACCCAAATTACTCAGCGCTCTTGCCAGGTTAAATGTTCTCAGCAAATAAAAAAGCCTAGGGTGCCTGGCTACAAATTGACCGTTTCAGTGATAGCAGAGTGCTAGAACCCGAACAGCCCCCACCCCACCCACGACGACGAAACTAGGCTGGTGACGAATAGGGCTCCGTTGAAAGTAACATTTTGTCACCCTAACCCTGGCAGCTTCCTCTTTGGCCCACGAAATACCGCTGTTGGTTACCCGCCCAGTTTCGCCGTGGGTGTGGTTAAGACTATACGAGTACTAGTATGTACTAGGATGTGGACGTGGGTGATCGGACAGACAGGGATTAAAAGTATATGAAGATACATAGATATTTAATCCCTGTCTGTCCGATCACCCACGTCTATACCCTAGTAAGGATATCGGAGTTCCGTCGTATCCCTAGACAGCGACGAGTTCGCCATCGAAGACATCCATCTTGGGGGGGATGAAGCCCCACTTCACCTACCATTCTTCTTATTCTTCTACTTCTTTCCAAAACAACCGCGGTGAAGCCCCGACCCCAGGCAGCCAGTTTGTTAGCTAGGCAGCAAAAGCAAGCCAACCCCCCCCCACATATTGATATCTCAACCCGCAAGCATATCAGCCGCAGCCCATCGAACCTTACTTTCATGCCAGGATAGCCATACATTGCCTATCATACCTCCCAAGCGCGGTGCGAAAAGGAAAAGAAGAAGGAAAAAAAAGACGCCTCCGGCGATGAATACTCGAGCACCCTATCATCCTGTACGTACAACTATCACAATAACAGCACATCTCTGCTCGAGCAAAGATAACCGCATCAACTCGTCGAATTGGATAGCTCCGTGGCGAAGTCCGATCTCCTCGAGCGGACGGATTTGTCGTCGATCGTAGGTGACAAGTAATAGGGGCCTTAAGGCTACTAGATAATTGTTGAAACCGACCTTTCTCATTCCTTTTGCCATCCGGTGGGTCGTATTATTATATCTAGCAATAAGAATTTTAAAAAAAGACGACCTATCGCTACATAACCATCCAACCAGAGAAGCCAAATAAGAGGGAAAAACCTTGTGTCATTTTTTTGCTACTTCATGTAAGATACGAGCACCAGGCTTCTAATCGTTGATTTTGTCTTAGAACGGAGATTACAGCAGAGAGGTGGAACCCCACTTCGGCCAATCTGAATCACTGTTAGTCACTCGGGCTGATGATCATCAGTAATCATCATCACCAATATCATCACGATGGCCATAGTCTCACCCCCGGTTGTATTACCCCCGTATTGAATTATGTATATCCACGTATGCAGATGGGGTATCTTGAGATCTGGCAGAGTCCGTCATCTCCGTCAGCCCGGTAAATATCCGGACTCGGAGTCAGAAAAAGTCCCCGGATGAATTAGTATATTTTCCTGGTACTGTGTAAGATCAGCAAGCTGTTAGGACGAACCTGTATGGCTGGATCTCATTAACCGGTATAGTCCCGGTCACCGGTACTCAAGTAACCGGGGTAGTTTCTTCATTCCTCCCATGAAAAACAAAAAAGCACCCCCCAAATTTGAAGCCCCGCTGCCGGTCCTCATCCAAAATATGACATGCATCTACCTTGGAGAGTGAAAATCTCTACTACCTGGGATATAACTCCACCAGTAGTCTCTCTCAAACCTACCTACAAAAAGCACAACTACGGTAGCTGGGAGAAATTGTCAGGATTTGAGATTGCGAACCTCGCACCAGGGAGGGGGCGTAGTGGGGCTAGATGCAACATCAAAACTGCCCTTACCAGGGAAAACAAAGGATGAACTGCAAGGTATCCAAAAATACGAGTCGCGAGTTTGTGATACACATGGGTTTCTCTCCCCCGTATATCCTGTGAATCCTTGTTTTTTGGCTTCGGATACGGGTATTTCTCTCCTTCCATGGGACAGCCAGGTCAAGTAACTATGATATGTAAATTGCTGATCAATTATGCAACAGAACTAGGCGGGGATGCCAAGTCTGCTTATGTAATTTTGCCAAATTGTGGTTCTTCACCAATCGCTCATAGTCTATCGTATTCGTTAAAAACCCGCCGGACTAGAACTAAGCTTGTCTTGGGTCAATGACCTGCAGTGGTTTCTGCGCAGAGGGTCATGTGATTCCAGCACTGGGTTCAGGAAAGTACGGTAAGTTACCGGTGAAGTAAGGTACGGTACTCAGGGGTAACCATGCTCCCGGGTGCACTTCCGAAACGGGCAGGGTATCTGCGTGTTGGAGCTAGTGCGAATTAGGAAATTCGAGTGATCCTTCATGATCAAGGTCTAATTCTAGGCCCAGAAGGCCAAAAAAAAAAGTCTGGGCATAACTTTTTTTCTGCTCCCTGCCCATATTATCGTTGCCTTCCTGCAAACAGGCCAGGCTCAGGGACATGCTAGTCTGATTTTACCACTGCTTGCATTCATAATTTACTATCTATCATACCTAGCTTATCGAGAAGTATGTGTGCTGTTGTTGCTGCCACCGGGATATCGTATGTGAAGTGAAACCAGGTCGGTCGCGATATGCATAGGGGGGGTGGGTTACCCGGACCAAAAATAAGGCAGCCCCCGACTTGCCCCTACTATTCTCGTACACCCGGGCACATCCTGGACGCCCCGCCCCCACGGGCTGTGGGGTTAAAAAGCACGGTCATTTGATTGACGGACCGGTGGGGCTTATGAGCTTATGCCCGCGCCGGAGCGGCCCGGGAAGATCGTTAGATCATGTGATAGTGGGTGGCGTGGAAGGGTGCCTGGTGCATACCGTACTCGAGTAGTCCGAGTAAGGCTGGGGAGGTGGGGGTGGGAAGGTCTCATGGCCTTGCAGTGACCACTGTGGGTGTGGGGCGAACTGGCTGGCTGCCCGAGGCCCGTGGCTGACGACTCCGGGGCAGTACAGTGAGACTGGTTGTTTCTGGCACGGCTTTTACCTGGGTTTGTTGTTGGTGGGGGCCGTGGCCGGGTTTTATCGTGCTCTGAGATGTGTAATTGTATTCCGGGTGTTATGGATAGGTTCATGATGGGTTGGTAATGGCCGGCTATTGGGGTTGTCGCACTGGTATGCGATTAGATTTTTGATATGCTGGCCTCACGGATTCGCGGGGGAGAAAAGTTTTCTATTAGATATATATCGCTTCTACGTGACCGCCATTTCATCCGCCGTTTGTTTCCCGCATAATACATCTTCCTAATGCAGCAACTCTGTCCTGCCATTCCCCATCGTACCAGTGTAGAGTTTCCAAAAGATAGAGGCACAAGAGAAACTAATACTAGAAGAAGGAAAGAAGAGAAAGGTAATATAAAAGAGTTATTAAATCAATGCAATAAGAAAGTAAGCCAGAAAAAAAGTAATGAATACTCCTAAACCACTTTTTCGTCTTATCATAATCATCATAGAGAAAAAGACATCAATCATGATCTTCATGGACCTTCCCAATCGACTAAAACAATCGTTCATCACGGGTAAGTCTGATTCTATTTCCTACCAGCATTCTCACGGGCAGCCTCCTCCAACCTCCTTCTTCGGAATTCCAACTGTTCTGGAAAGTTCCCACTGAGAGGTGAGGTAGGAGCAGTATCGGAGCCCGCATCACAAATGTTTTTCCCACCACTACGGGACGTGACGCTGAACATCTGATCGGTTTCGGCATCGGTAGAATTTACCTAATCAGAGTTGCCGAAGTCAGTAAAGCAGTCAGGTGGCTAAATGCTTTGTTTTTTTCACATGTCAGATATTTTTTATGCATACCCAAGAAAAGAGATCTTTCGCGACAAGGCCCCGAACTAACTCCCTTTCTACCATCTCATCATGACCATCACCATCATCGCAGTCAATGTCCATGGGGTCCTGGTCCCACTCAGCAGTGTTCCTCCTCCCCCGTGATTGGCCTTGCGAGTCCCACTGGGGCGGTGGAGGCGGGGGCGGCGCAGATCCAGGGACCACCCACAGGACACCACCCGATCGCTGCCTCTCGCGGTTTGGCGAGTACGATGCCATTCCTAGCGCGGCGGAGGCAGCGGACAGCGAGAGTGACAGATCCGCGTTGTGAGGTATCAGTGCGGGGCGGCGACCGCGACTAGCTAGCGATTGTGGGGGAGGCGAGGCAGGAGTCTGGGACACGGCGGCCATTGGTGATTGTGCGATGAAGGCGGTTAGAGATTCGAAGGAGGGGTGTGTGCCTGGCCAGGAGATTGAAGTGAGGGAAGTGCAGGGGGATGGATTTGGTGACTCTCAGAAGTTTGTGTTGTCGATGGAGGTTGGTAGTGTGTCTAGTGAGGGGAACGGGCAGCTGCTGCTAGCGCTCGTGGTTGGTCAATTTTGTGATACAGGGAACAAGAAAGATGAACAAAAGTGAGATGAAAACAAGGATTTGAAAGCTGAAAGAGGGGGTATACGATATTGAAATCCTTCCAAATTCTCACTTGATAGATAAGTCAATGATGGTTTGTATCGCGATTTCGTGATAGGGAGGAAGAAAGTTTACAAAAAAATGCGGAGAATGAAGAGTAAAAACAATAACAGACAGGCAGACAAACATCCTCCGTTCCCCCCCCAACAACAACAGCCAAAACAAACCTCCAAAGATGGACGCGTTAAAATCGCGTCAAAACACATTTAGTGAGTGTAACTTAAGTTGAACCATAAATTTGTTATAAAATATAATCATCTGCCCGTGTTCGAGCCGCAATTTAATTTCTTTCGGGCATGAGGCGCCCGGGGACAGCCAGGAGACAGTGTGTCCTTGGGCCTGGAAAATATAGGGTGCGCAGGATTCTCTTTTGTCTCGGGGGGTTTGGGCCCGAACTCATGAACCAGAACTGGGACATGCCCATCATCACCCATGCGGGCATTTTCATGCCTAATTGAATCCGCCCCAGATCCGCCAGGATATCATTGTGCCCGAGTGCTCACATGAGGTTCCGCCACCCCTGTGCGGGTGCTTCATGGTGATTAAACACTCTTGCCAGTTCTGCTCCTGGAAACCCTCCATAATTCCCTCTCAGGTTTTAAGAGAGGGTCTTAAATGTGGTAGTGCCAGAGATGATAAGAGCTACTAAGCCGAGAAGAGCATGAGTCGAGCGTCGTCGATAGGGAGCTGAGCCAAAGGGCGTACATGCAGCTTGGAGTGGTGGGAATGGAGAACCCTTAAGAGACTTGAACAGCATCGTCGGGCACCTCTCAATCCTGGGGGATCATGTCTAACGAGCCCGGATTATTCCTCTCACCGTGCCCGAGTATCTCTCTAGCATCGCCCTGAACACATTTTCGAACATTGTCTTTCACAGGCGTAATTTCAGCGACCTGCTGTCTGATACGAGAACCCTGTCCCACTAGGATGGGATTCGTTTTCACAGGCAAGCCACGACTCAAATCCGCAACACAATCGCACTCGTTATCCCGGATCCCGATGATATGGATACCTCTCTATCTCATATGAACCCCTAAGAGTTCTGAATCCCTTTATTGTACCAAAACCTGTCTTGTCGCTCTGGACCACACGCTGTACCGGACAGATTCTCCGGGTCTCGGCCGTCCGTGGTCTCGGGGCCGGCCTCCCATGGTCGGGTCCGGCACTCGGATGTCTAGAGTTTGCCTCTTTGGGCAAGGAGAGCGGCCTTTTCAGCCCTCCGCTTAGATGATTGCCTGTAACACACAACATACTATACTAGGAGAGGCAACTCCAACGTCCGACAGTAGTGCCAGGTCTGATTATTCCAGTTTTTATGGGTTATGATTGGTGAGCTACTTAGGTGTGGGCGGAGGAATGAAATTGGCCTCACTTTTTCTTTAGCACAGGCATTTGTCAGATTTTTGAGTAAAAGGAAAAGAGAATGTTCCCATGATGCCATCCAAATGGAGAGCTCCTTTAGTTTGAGTTTGGGGACCTGCCCAGACAGAGCCCCAGCCCCCAGACAGAGCCCCAGCCCCCAGGAGCTCCGAAGGAATTGGTGTCCTCGTAAGTGTTGAAATTCCACGAGAATTTCTCCCCCCCTTCTAGGCATGAGGCTCCCGAGTAAGGGGAAATTGCTAAGACCGCACCAGAATCTCAAGCAGGAGGCACAGCTCTTCGAGCGATTGAGACCCCCCAAAGCTAACATGCAGAAAAGCCTTCATTGTGCTGTCAGGAGCAAGTTTTCTGTTCCCTCTGCCCTCGGCTACCAGTATTCTGGCACTTCCTAATTCTTGGGGCATACGCGAATGCTAGCGTTCCGACGTTTTGCACGATATACGTTTCCTCTCTATAGCCGAGAACCCTTCTCACCGTTGTGAAGTTACGGCATCCTATTAGATCTCAACACGATACCGAGCGCACATGTCATACATAGCACGGGGTTGTGCAGCAGCCCGCAACCGTCAACCTGATACGAGTGTCCAGGAAAAGCTTCGCTCGAAGAGATGATATGGTTTCAGATACAGATATGCATAAAAAGGCCTTGTGGCAAGTGCCGAATGTTCTGAGTGTTTGGAGTAGAGCCCTCGGAGTGCGGTGGTACTCGAGTGGCTGTGCATATTGGACTTGCATGCCTGGTTCTTGTATGGGCTTCACACGCTTCTCTCCTTCTCCGCTGTCTTCACTAACCTCGGATATACTAGAGTTCGTGAAAGCTGCAGATACCGGTAATCAGCCTGACTGGTAGCCTAGCCCGATGGAAAGTCAGGGAACATTATTTCCCCACTATCGAGGCTTCGAAGAGGGGAAGTTGAACCTTATTTCCGACTATCGGGGACCCAGAGGAAGAAGGTCGATCTTGCACAACTATGCAAGGTAAGTCGGAAGCCTTCTAGAGCCCCCCGTACTTTGTTAAACCACCAGAGATTGCATGGCCGCGAATCGTATGATAGTTCTGTTTGCGTATTCTTTTGCAAGGTTGACGGAATCATAGACGTAATTACAACGATGCATGCTGGTATGAGAGCCATCTTGCCGTTCATTTCACCATGTACCGAGAACTTCGCACAGCTTTCGCCCCTGCGTGAGGCCCTGGAATTCTGAATGACTGAGAACCTGCCGTACGGCAGATACTATCGCCCCACGGACACACTTGCTCTCCCTTTTGCCATCCGATAAGTTAGTGCCGCCTGCGTTCAGCAAGCTGCTGTCCTAGACCTTCTAAACGCATCAAGCAGCGAAATCCCTACTCATCGTGCATACCTATAGCAGAACACACCCGTCTGCGTTTATATACTATGACTCACCATCTGAAAACGGATCATACAGGCACCGGTTTCCTGTAACGCAAATATGACTCCCCATATACACCACGCGAAGGCCACCAGTTATCCTGACATAATGTTTCGCGATGGGTTCATGTCAAGTAGTGATCTCTCATATGGCGATCAATTGTTTTCAGGGGTTAGGGCAAATTCCCGGCCCGCTCACCTTGCACCTGGCGTGCGAGCCCTACTAACGAGGCCCTGCGCGCAAAAATTGCACTCCTGCTGGTTGGTTGGTTCAGGCGCTTATTCCAGTACCCCCGTGCATACGGCAGTATTGTAGCCTTAAACTATCGCGGACCGACCAGCCCAACCATGCTCAGAGCCTGGGGGGTTCGCTGTTTGGCGCTCATAGGCCTATGCGTGAGAGAGAGAATGCAAGGGGTGTTCTCGCGCGGTCGATAGGAGGAGCTTGTTGGCCTCAATTGATTATAAGCGAGGTCCAGACGTGGGTTTCCTTAGTTTTGCAGGAGTATTTGTATCTATAGTTCGGCTGGTGCGCAGGGGCATTATAACTAGGTGTGATATCACTAGGCTGTGGTTGTTCGTCTTGTAATGTCGTGTACCGAATAGCGGTGCCACCGGTAATATAGACATCACTGGCAGACCCCCTATTGGAATATCTTTATGCCGGTAACGTCTCATACCGGTTGGTATCCTTCCCTTGTATAGTCTTGTTGCTGTATGGCAGGTTCTAACCTGCATGTTCATCGGGGCCTCCTGGCCCACGGCCCTCTCCAACTGCTCTGAGGTTGGCACAGCATGTACTGGGTAGCTTCAAGAACACCCCCTTCAACGATCATTGACCCTCTGTTTAACCATCAACCCTTACAATCGCCTTGCCTAGTAGCCGACTATGTGTATTATTACTCCTGTTAGCCAGCAACGCCCCTCTCCCCTTGCATCCGAAGCATTAGGCAGTGATAGAGTCTTAGCGCTCTGTGGTCTTGGGTAACGTTGTGAAATGGGGAACCTCCGAGGATAACCTAAGGGCCCGAGTCATATGGAGAAAGCCTAACAAATATTTGCCTACGCTAGACTGCATGTTTGCTAGAGCCCCCTTTGGGATCTCGTGGTCAGTTTTTTGTTTCCTTGCTTGATGGGGGGGGAATGGGGGTGCTAAGAAAAAAAAAATGGCCACGATACCGCTACCGGAACTGTAGTCGATCTCATGACACAACTGGAACACAACCAGCAACTCATGCCCAAGTGTCAGAGGGGGGGGGGAATCGAGTGCCTACTCTTCGACATGCCCAACTCAGTCCATGAATCTCACATGTGGGCGTAATTCGGGATCTATCACTAACACCGAATGTCCTGAAAGCCTTCTTCTTCTTAGCTAACACCCGATAGACTATCGGAGAAAATCTCCTAATGTAGAGGATGGCCAAAAAGGGGAATTATCCAGCCGCTATGGCAGGTGGTCCCATTTACCCTTTTTGTCATCCGTCCTGAATAGGGATAGTCTGGAAGCTGTTGCCTTGATGAGACATTGGAGGTGCGAAGCCGCGGCACAAGCGGTATCTAAAAAGGGGATGGTGGGCTTGCTTACAAGGAAGCTTTCCCCCCACCCAACGAAGCCATGTTCGTTGGATGAATGATCCCCCATTTTCTAAACCATACCTGTGTTCGCATAAAAAAACTTTTGTACCAAAGTGTACCGCATTGTGTGCAGCGTGTGATATCTGTTCCAAGTATTGTCGGTCCCTTCTCCGCCTTGCTCGCTCTCTTAGCCCAAGCTACAGCGCTGTGATGGGCGTAGCAAGGAAGGAAGGGGTTCCCAGTCTGCAGAAACCATCCCCAGACCCCTTTCGTGTGAGGCGCCGTGATAGTGGAGGGTCCTGTGCCCGGCGTTGTGTCTCTAGTGAGCACGGATAGTCTTGACTTTTGAGGACGAAAGTAAGGACCGCTCGGAGCTTCTAGCGACGAGGAAAATTGAACTGCGCATTAGCTGATACTGAACACAGGAAGGGGGTTCACTTCATGTTCAATCGGAATACGGCGTAGTGGCGGCCTTGGTGGTGTATTGTAGAACCCCCTGCATCAATCCAGCCTTCAAATTGGTATAGGCATGATGAATGAGGTAAAGGAAGGAAGGAAGGCACGCACGCACGGCGAGAGTAATATCATGAAGAAAAAGAGAGAGGCACTCGGCCATAGGAGATCAACTGTCCTGCTGCACACTACGTCGTTGACCTCCCCTCCAGGGCCCCTGCGAGAAAAGGTAGTCACAACGCTCTCTATATCATAGAAACGAACAGATTCAAGAATCCAAGTGCCGAAATATTGGCTTCAGAGGGGGATACTGACCCGAACTCCTTCATAGCGCGCTAGCTAAGGAGTTCTCAGCAGTTCTCGATACTTCCTGTAAGTACCATGTGTAACACGACTGCGCACATAGTAAATACTGTACAGTCCCAATCTCACATCACAACAAAAATCCCCTACATTCTTCGACTTACAGCTAACTTACACTCGTGCGCTACTCAGTTACCCCCATCCTGGCAGGTGGCAGATAGGTACCGGTATAGCTAGGATAAAATATATGATGCTGAATTACCCCCACTCCACTCTGTTCGACCCGCCTAGCCAACCAAGTACGATACTTGTACCGCATGCGGACCGCTCTCATCTCGTCTAGTATGGTAATGGTAATGATTGTACCACGTTAGATTCTCCATCTAGTCTGACAAGCTGTAAGTCTAGCGAACAAGACCCAAGATTCCGGGATGTGAGCGCTACTTGTCTTTACTCGAGTAGAGAGGACAGCTCTCCGGACCATTCCACGCAGTCAGGCCACCAACCGGAGAGACCCGAGAGCCGGTGCTGTCTACTGTGCATGGCTTGCGGTTTCTGGAAGCTAGTACTTTGATGATTCCGGCGCAAACCCCACGAAACCCCCTCGCCATTGGATAATTTCCATCAGGCGCTTGAAGGCTTTTGGAAAGACATTTCTGAGCTGGTGATACTGCGATTACCCCCTTCAGCCTCCCCTTTCTTGGGCACCTATTTCCAGAAATTAGAGTAGTCCGGGTGATCCCTTCAATCGCGTTCAAATATACAGTCTATAATCATCAGGCCGTTGGGGGTAGTTAAGCCCGAGTGACGTTCTGTGATTGACATTCTATGACTGCTCGGGTATGCAACCCTACCAAGTGCACAGATCCTCATTAAAAACACGCGCACTAGATTCCTGGCCGCACGCTTGGCAAGCCTCCATGTACTAATACAGGCTGAGATACGATTTGCCGGCACCTAGCCGACTGAAACTCTGCTACTGCTGGACTAATAATACCGGTATGCATTGCCACCACAACAATTCGCATATTGGCAGCTCTGAACTACATCCCTCAACAACTGCACCCCCCCGCCCCGGCGGGCGCTGGATGCCGTAGATCGATGGAAAGAAAAATACGATAAATTAATTAGATAAATTGAGTACAAGCGAGTAAATGAGGGAGAAAAAAACAAAAAAAGACGCAGAGAAGGCTAAAACTCTTTTATAATACCTGGACTGTAAGAGTCGTCAGAGCAGCGATTCCTACGATGTGTTGCAGACGGAGGGAGTTACACTGCGGGGACATTTGGCAAAGGAATTATCGATGCACAATAAAATACCCCAGCAGCGAGGTTTTTCCACAGAAGCGATCGATGATTGGTCTCCAGGATGATGCAGATCCAAAGTACTATTCGCAGACTACTGGGATTCACACCGGCCCCGCTTAATACTCGGATACTACGCATAGCTGCTACGTCAATCTGGGCCCGAGCTAAATTTCTTTTCTTCGAAGGGGCTCGAAGGGGTTCAAGTCACGTCTAGGAGCACACATGAGCGTGGTGCACTTCTCTTTCTTCGGCACTCTTCTACGGGACGCAAATATTGGTTTCCTTGATATCCCTATCGTAGCATAATACAAGGCGTTATTGGGGTATGTGAGGGGTAGGACAGGGTATTCATTAGGGAAGCTTTTTGGAGGCCTGCTTGAGTAGTCGATGGGTGGGGAAACTCCTAGCATTGGGGCTTCGTTGGATAATAGACGCTTCAGAGGTGCATTTTTTCCCCATGGCCCAGGCTAACAATTAAAAATCTCGGTGGCCTAGAATCCCTGGAAACAGTCTTTTTGGCGCGGGGTCTGATGGACGGCGACTAGAAAAGCTCTTAGTGGGGCTCCGGAAGAAAAGTTTTGCGGGTTAAACATTTGATTTCTATTGGATTAGGTACGGTAATGTGATACCTGTCGGGCGGTAAGAAGGCTTGGTTCTAGGTTTATATGGAAATTGAAACATAATCCATGGGCTTGAGGGATCATTTCCTGATTTCTCGGCCCCAAAGGGAAGTTTTCTCTCACAAAGTTGATAAGGCTCGCTGGGGGCGTCCAGCCTGGCAAATGTCATAATGAAATCACTCAATTGAGAGGATCTATCATTCCCTAGATGGTCGGGGAGGACTCCCTGTGCCGTAGCGGCTAATGGAAGCGTAGGCGATTGGCCAAGCACTGTACTCGAGTAAAAGCTCGCGAGCTGGTGGGGTGCGCACAATTGAACTGCGCATCTTAGTTGGCCACTGTGTTGTTGTTAGCATTTGGATTGATATCAAGTGTATTAGTAGCTTACCATCACAAAATGCTCTTTGGCGGGGGAAAAGTGGCGGGGTGACGAACAGGAGTATCTGACAGGCATGGAAGGTGGATGGGGTAACAAAAACGCCTGTTATTAATTCCTGTTTGTCACCCGCCGGCTTTCATCGTCCCCCCATCAAGGCAGGTAGACAACAAGAGACGCCTAGATCCTTTTGAATTTCCAGCGAACAGTGCAAGTTCGCCCTTAGGGGCCTTCATGATGAATTGGCTCACTAGGATACGTTTGCCCCCCACGAATCATGTCAACAAAGCCATTCTTCAGCTCGAAATTTCTGCTATCATAGCTCGGACACGTATTTCAATGACGTTTGATACCAGTAAATAGACATTATGCAATTTTGCCCTACGCCAACTGAACAGTAGAATACTGTTGTAATTTTCCGGTTACATTCTAGAGTTTGTTTAGGAGCCCCATTGACTGAGAGCAGCAGTGTTTCTTTCACTTGTGGCAAACATAAGGGAAGCTGCGTTGGTTGGTTTGTTGGTACATACTATGTGTCTTCGTTCGCCGAAAAGCGGGACCGGTAGTCTACTCGTAGTGTTGTCCTAAGCGACCCTGTCGTGGTCTGGTAGCACACACCCAAAGATAGGGCTACTGTTAGACAACTAGCCCACCGGCGGAGGAAAAAAAAGCCCTCTCATGCCAAATGCAAGTGCTGGCAACAACGAGCAAGAAAATGGGATCTGAAAGTACTTGATTACAGTGGGAGTTTTTGGACTTGGAGACTTATAAAGTATTTGGGCCTTTTGCGCCAAGACATGTCTTATTCACGCCAGTGTCGTCCGAGTGAATTGTTGGACACTGAATGCTCTGTTACCCCCAGCTAAGTTACGCAATAAGCGCGGGAATTTTCTACCACCCATTGTCTTGTACGGCAGACAACGCGATGCCGGTGGTGGATCGTCCTCAAGGCCCTCTGCCGCGCCGGGTGCCTTGAGTGATAGGGAAAAAGTCAAGTGGGTGTTTACCGTATTCTAATTTCGTTGACGAAGACAAGGAAACAAATACCGCTCCCACACACCCTTGCCACCCCTCAATGATTTGAGAGGTGCGAGGGAAAGTGGGAAGAATGTAACGTAAGGTGCGCACTGGCTTTTTCTGCCTACCGGTACTCGGGGGCCGGGGCTGTGCTGCGGCTCTGCGGGTCTGCACGTTGGACTCTGCTGCTGGCTCGAGAGCGGGACGCACGGCTTGGGGTGTGCAACGTACCGCAGGACCTCGCATAAGGCCCAGCGAGAAGTGATGAAACAGTCAAGTTACCCATAAGCAACGAGCCAAATATATCCCTGTTGGTTCTACGAGTAGCACATGGGTCACTACCCCTGTACCAGCCCCACCCTGGATTCATTATTACTCGAGTACTGCACACTGTCCAGTTTGTGTGGTCGAAGATCCAATAGACTAATCGACTGGCTCGTCTTGTTGATCTTGCACTGTTGCCTTTATAACTGGAGGTAGCGTCAACCCGAAGAACCTAGACCTCTGTATGATTCCTTGTATAAACCCAGCTTCATAAATACAACACTTCCCCAACCGCTCCCATTTGCTACAAAGGCACACTTGATACAGGTCGAACAAACCATAGCCCGATACTTGTGCACTGGTAACACAGTTCTCATGACTCGCCCCCAACGCGGTGTTTATTATTAGAAGAAGAAAAAACACCCTCAATGCGTAGAGAGTTATTGGGCAAAGCCTAACCTGAGGGAAAAACAACACCCATTAGAAAACGAGATTATAGACACAAGAACTCCCCCATGCCAAAGGCCGAACGGACACATGTACTCGGGTAAGCCCCCGCACAGGGTTTTTTGCCTGTGCGCATTTCCAGCCCCCCGTCCCGCCCCGGTGATCCCATCAAGCGATCCCCTAACCCCGTGGAAAAATCGGTAAATTTGAATAGTACAGATTGAAGAGCGTAACCAATATTAGGACTGAACGAAAGGGGTGGCGTCGTTATTAATAGCTTTACAACTCGGGGGTTTTTTTTGCCCGGTCTTGATGTTAGTGCGAAGCCCGTGTTTGAGTAACTCGGACGACACAAGGCCGATCTTGCAACAAATAGGTGTGTTGGTTCTGCGCACCTAGGCAGTGGCGCTATTACTGTACTCGTACAGTCTTTCATCAGGGCTTGACGAATATCAAGGGATGACGAACAGGGGTATTCGGCCAGTGAAAAATCAAGTAGGGTAACAAAAAATACCTGCTAATCCCTGTTCGTCACCGGCTGATATTCGTCAAGACCTGATGAAAGACTGTACCGATGCTTCCTTTACTGGGGCCATGGAGGCGGGGGGGCTAAAATACGATAGAAGCACCGTTTCTACACGAGTGGAATGTAATCCTTCACCACCCTCGCCTATCTCAATCTGGCCAGGATTAGCAGCGAAGCGAAATGTTGATCAAAGAAGAAACATTCTTGTCTGGGGCCGAGTGAAGATGTTGTTGGAAAGATAAGCACCAAAAGTTGTGATGAGGCTACTGTGTAGTGGATCATTGCAGAGCACGTCAGGTCTGCATTTGCACTTGTCTGCTGTGGGACTGCAGTTACCGGTAGCCTAGTGCGGGGTAAAAACAGTAGTGAGCTCTATCATGCCAAACCGGTGATCTAGTACCCTCTGTGATGGTTAGACAAGAACTTGTAAACATCATGAACATGTCATAAATGATCATATCCGTAGTGTCATGACAATACCAGAAGGCTGAAATTGTTACTGTTAAATTATACCTTGGCCTATTGAGATGCTAGAAGACCTACTTACTTACTACGTAATTTACTAGTACCGATAAATCCCTTGAGAGCACCCTTGTGTGATATAATAACGCATGCGATATATAGCATCTTAGAATGCGGGTTAGCAGCGACCGATAGGGGGGCGCCTGACGGGGGAAGCGATTATATCGCATGAGTGCCAAAGTGCGAGTATCATCTCTCGAATACTGGTAGCCCATTCGAGCCCGGTACCGGTATAATACCAGCGCCCGATAACAGAGGCTCCCTTGAAACAGAGCATAGCCTATAACCAAGGCCTTTAATCAGTGGCGCCTTTCACCATGCCACCAGACACGGGAACCCGAAAGCACGGTAAATCATGCGTTGCACAGGACTATCATGTTGATATCGAAATGTGCGAAGAAGACTGACCTTTTCGGCTAGGGGCCCACTGTCTCAAGAAGGGGCGGTAGTATGGTAGGGCTTGGTGGAGGGAGTGATGGGGATGCGGAAGAACCCATTCGCAGCGATATTCTGCCGGCGCTTGCCACAAGCCCTGCTTCGCTTTTGGGTTGATTTTTTTAAACCCGTTTTCGAACTCTACGCAAACCATGCTCTAAAAATTGGTTTCCGCCGGGTTTTGGCTGGGGGAAAGACGATGCGCAAGTAAGCCTCCAAAACACTGATGCTTTTTTTATATTGCTGTAGCCGTAATCGATGCCGGTGCTGGCGCACCGGTACTAGTACTCGCCTGCCGAGACCGAGGTAAGCACGGTACCGGTAGTGTGCCTGCCTAGAGCTCTATCTGTTGCAAGGTGCAATACTGTGAGAATGCCGGTAGAGTAATGCATGCCTATCCCAAGTCCCCTGATGCGCGCAGGAGGGGATAGGGCACGTGAGGTCTCATAACGGGTATTATACCGTAAACCCCTCCCCCGGGCCTGGCGATTTTGCCCATATGCAATACCGGTAGCAGTCGTTTCTACAGTCAGGAAATTACGAGTACGGGGTTTTTTACTGTGCCTCTTTCAAGTTGCAAGGCTGAAGATATACTACCGGCAGTACTTTAAGTGCGCTGCTGTGGTATATGGCATAGTGGTAGCATACAGCCGGCAGCCTATTGAAGGAGGGTAGCGATCCCATACGATGCTCGGATAAGTGAAGACCTGCCGGTATGAAAGCAATATCGTAAGAACTCGAATAATTGAACCTCGCGCTGCGACGTTAGAGTTGCCTTTGCTGGTCGGGTCTGGCTCTTTTTGCTTTTTGCTTTTTTTCTTTCTTGTCTTAAGCTCGGGCTGAGGGGGTGAAACCTTTTATTCAACTACGATCTAACTCAGCTCTCGCTGCGCGCTTGTAGCCCTATCCAAGAGAGGGAATTTCGGACGTCCTAGCGCGAGATTCAATTATTCGAGTTCTTACGGTAGTCTCCCATCCCTGCGGTGCTACTGGCACCGCGCCATTCGAGTAGGCGATTTTTAAGTTATGGTATAATAAAGCAAAAAGAAGAGTTACCTTGGACAATTTAAGGTAGCTACTCATAAGTGAGCCTAGATACTGGTGCATCCTAACTTTGGTACAAAAAGTTAGTAAGCCCGATTCTTCTTCCAGTCTCGCCGATCAGCAGCGGCAACGCTGCCTGAGGCCTGCTGCCTAGGCTATGACAACGATAGCTTTATTTTCTTGCCCTTATTTTGAAGAGTTTTTTTTTGTTGCCGACTCGATGGGTCTCAAGCAGTCACTGTTACTGTCATTGCTTTGACCAGCCGACTTGAATGTGATTCAGCAAGCTGAGCTTAGCATACGATAAGACTAGGTTCGTTTGGTATTTCATCAGGATGGACCTACCGGTAGGCAACAGCACCCGAATCGCCCTAAGCCAGCTGACGATACCTAGATTTTGATCCCCACCGAGGCACGAAGTCAAGTTTTTCAGCCACCATTCGAACTATTATTTCCTGCCTACCTAGTGTGCCTACCCGCTAAAACTCCACGCTTGGGATTTCCGCTTTTCGTCGGTGGTCCTAATGACAAACATTTGGTGACTCGGAACTGCCAGTCCCTGCAAGAGCTCGCTTTATGTCCATGACAAGAGGTGAAGTCAAAATAAGGTTTATGCGCTAGTCCTACGTTGGTCCCGCGCGTTTCTGGTTGTTTTGGTGAGCTACGGTACTATATTGTTTCTTTTTGACTCACATATTAACTTACCCTGCAGTGACGGGATCGATTTCTTGTGCAGGACTCGGGATACCAAACCAGTTTGTCGGGCCGATACGATAACTACGTTGCCAATATAGAATTGTTTTAAACAGCATTTACTCCCAGATCTTCATCCTACTCCGTTTAATCGTAATTACACCTATCGATTCAAGTGCAGCCAATGCAAATACCGAAGCCCCCTCTGTTTGGTCCAATCCACCCCTCAGTGTCGATGGGGGTATTCTAGACTCTGTGGGAGGCTTATCACTTTTAAACCCCACCCCTCAGGTTAGTGTCTAGATTTCGGACATTTGAAACCTACTGTTTTGGGGGGAGTAGGAAACCCATCGTGTCCGACCACCTCCGAATGCTGATGTTGGCACGCATATAGTCAAGATGGCCTGCGAGGACTGGGGAAGACAGGGCTGAATCCCTGGCTAGGCAGTCACACTCACTAATTCGCTATTCTCGTGTATAAAGACAACTGTTGCGAATGACCTTTCCTGAAGATATTTAGGTCTAGAGACACATGTTAGATTCTGAGCAGCATATCCCAGCCCAGGCGAAAGACATCTGGTATACCACATCTTGTGCCCCGAGCCGGAGTTTAGGCCTTCGCGGCGAAGAGACCAGTTAAAGCCGGCAAGTTTAAGCCTTGGAAGCCTTACCCTGATTTTCCTCGCCGCTAGGTAGTACGGTAATCCTGGATAGTAATTTGCGCCCTCGATAGATTGCGAATTTTCGTGCTGTTTTTAGTATCATAGTAAGGAATAATATATGAAATTTCCCTCTCATAGACGCGACTTCCTTTTGAAGGGTTGTAATACCAATGTCCTATTTAGGACCCTGACAAGCCCAAGGGATGCTTCCTCGAGCCTGTTGCAGCGAGAAGTGCAGAACCTGTGAACAAGGGGGTACGGTATTGTTTAGGCCAATGGAGTTTAAGCCCGAGGGAGAGCTGGCACCAGTATTGAACCTAACTGAGGTGGGTCTTGTATCCGGGGGGAAATTTCGTCGGCGGCTCGAGCAGACCTAGAGGAACAAAAACCGGATTGTTTCTCATGAAGGTTTGTGCCCAAATCCTAGTACTGATGGTAACGCTCTGCTCTCTCTCTACCCCAGGAGATCAAACTGGGGCCGGTGAGCAATAATTCATGGTCACTCACGCATCGTCCCATGCAATTCTAGCCGATGTAACTGTATTAGAGGTTGCCTGTAGGCATCTATCTGCGTATAATCTTAGCTTGAGCAAACTCCAGATTTTTGGGATATTGGCATGACAGAAGGGTAAAAAAAAAAATTCTGTGTTACTCGTCTTCCACAAGTAATACAAACCAGCATCCCTCATGCATCAATGCTATGCGGAGAAGGCGCGAACCTGATTTCTGAAACGATTCGGGAAAAGCCGAAAACAGCAGTGTCAACGGTGCATTACCCGGGTGATCTCAAACTCTCGTCGGAACACAGGTGCTCTCTTCATGAAATTGTAGGATGGCAATTGTGCGCAGCTGGTTGTTATGTTTTGCTGTCTCGGTCAACACGCCAGCTGGAATTATGCTGGAATTATGTTTGATGTTGGCTCTCTCCCCTATCGGGAAAGCGCTGGGTGGTGTCACGTAAATTATCCGACATAGGGGGTGTTTGCATTGGGACGGCGAGGCTCTGAGTTCTTCTAGAAGTGAAGGTGTTGCAGTATCCTGTACAATGGCTGCTATTACCAGAGTCTTGCAAAAAATCTTCCACCCGGTTTACTCTCAATAGTTATCTGGCTTGCCACGTACGGTTGACTTAGTTTTCCAGCTATATGATAGTTTTCCCACTAACATAACCTAACCCGAATACCCTTGGGCCCTCTTAAGCAGGATTAAATACTCCGGTTGATAGTTTGTGTGGAGGAAAGAGGGGGTGTGATATCGTATGGGCGATTGCATCTTTATGCCGGCAGACCCCTATAGCGTGCACAAGGAGAAATGGCAATGTGCTTCTTTTTCTGCTGGGGGCGAGCAGCACATCAACCTTGATACCCGCCTACCGATCACACAATTGTAGGGCGTAAGTGCTCGCAAAAAGTCGTATAAGTACAGTATAATATCGTGCCAATGGGATACCCCTAAACAGATATACTAGGGTAACCTCCACCTAGCCACAGATATGGTAGTGATTGAGACGAAAGGAACTGATAGGTTCCGTTCCTCGGCGCTAGGTGTGCGCCCGGTCTAAGGCAGAGTACTCGGGTACTTGTGATACGGTAACCCGACACAGGAAAAACGCAGAAATGATTTTCCTTGGAAACGAACAAAATTTGAAAAGGGTCAAAGGGGGAGTTAAGTAGAAAATCTGGAGGGGAAAAAAAGGGGAAAATAAAAGATGAGAGAAAGAAACAAAATTCCATCATTTTATACAACACGGAGGGAGTGATGGGAGTCACTTTTGATCTTTTTTTTATTGTTGTCACGGGTGCAGGATTTTGGGGCATAGCCCCCCCCCATGTACGGTAGGGGATAATTCTCGCAGTACATAATAAGGAGAGACGCACATGGGTCAGCTCGTTGTGTGTCGGCAATTCACCTATCCAAGGAGGTCTATAACTTCGCACCACTTCGCACTCTCTTCGCACTTTTCAAGCGCAACTTGTTCATTCCCGTTCTCAGACTTCAATGATGAGGGCTCCCCCCTAGATCTCTCTGGGTCGTCGGAGCGCGGAGCCTTGGCTCCACAGAAGGCGGCCAAAGGGCTCTACAATTCAATATCATTGATTGTGTGCGTGGTCCGCCCATATGAGGCTCTTGGGGCGCTGCATACTTATAGGGGGTTCCTACCGGTACTTTATCTCACCCTCAGTAGAAAAACAGCACCGTCATCCTTACACTCAAATTTTCTCCCTGGTGGGGCCCGTTCCTGCAATTTCTGTTTTCTACAGCCTGACTAGGGCTGACCTCCCCCCGCCACGGCCCCTCAGCACCGCTGTTTCTTCTGGAGCATCCATACTATTCTAAATCCGCCAGTTTTTGCGCGTACCATCTTTTCCCACTTGCGGTGCCCCAGATATTGCCTAAAGGAAATTTAGTTTAAGAAGCCTTCGGTATGGGTGGTGCCGGCCATGGAAACACTAATTTTCAGGCCATCGATATCGAATCTAGGATTGTCGAAAACATGCGAAGGCAAAATAAAGATTCTTACGAGTGCAACATCTGCCATAATATGGTGTTTAGTGTGGAGCGAGCCCTCTGGACTCATATTACAACCAATCATCAGGAGAGGTGTCCCCAGGATAGAGATGAACTGCAGCGTTTCCGGACACATATGAAAGAAATATGCCAAAGAAAAGGGTATGTACAATCCAATCACTTCTTTAGAGGGTCACGGAGAGAGCTTTCGCAAGTTCGCATCGAAAAGCGGATCTAACTAATCCGATTGGGTTGGAATTTATTTCCCACTTCCATGCCCTCCCTTTTTTTATCATTCCCTATTGGTACATTTGCGCGGTAGCCTGATAGCAATTTATATTTAGAACGGATGTACCGTCACGTCCTGAAAATATACAAACATCGTCACCTCATAATTCAAATACATTTATCCGATGGAGTTCTAAAGATGCTGCTTCAAAAGACGCCGATGGACAAAGAATGGGTCGTAAAACGGAATCTGGGGATCAAACTGGCCCGCCAGCGTACTCCGGGGGTGGTAACGTCGATGACATTGCGAATGGGACATCGCACATAAACTTGGATCACCCGGACATTCAAATGGCCGATGCCTCTGCGCAGACTAGAGTGGTAAATAGAAAGAGGAACGGGCCCGACTCGGCTGCAGATGGCGGCCCACCTACACCCACACATAACACACCTCGCGAGAACCAACCAAAGCGTACGAGGGGGGGGGCCTCTGGAAGAGGAACTGGGAGTAGGGGAACTTTGGGTAATCCAGGATTTCCCAACGATTCATTCCATGCTGACATTTCATCAGGAAGGGCGGCACAGAAGCTGTTAAGGACGCCTCCAGATCCTGATTTTGATCGATCGCGTTTTAAGACAGAGCAGTATGGAGATAACGAGGTGGGAGTGGCCACTAGAGTAACGGCCCCCTCTCGCCGCCTGTTTGACCCAGAGAAGGACCACCCTGGTGCCTTTAAGAATGAAGAGGACTCCTCCAAGCGACTTGAAGAGCCAAGTCTACCCCCCCGTGCGCTCACTCGACCGAAAGGGGGCGCCCGAAGGAAGGCACCAGTTCTTTATACCCCAGCCCCATCAAGGAAGATAGCCGTGCCCACTTCCCAGGCATTTACTCTTAACCGCGAAGGTGGGCAGATGATGATATTAGAGAACTTCACCCAACAGTCCCAGCAGATGGCCCAACCACCCCAAGGGCGCCAGCCGCGGCCGCCGCAATTCCACGGGCCATCAACACTCGAAGATAATGAAACGCGGATGGTTAGACAGCCAGAGACTCGACCGATTAGTCCCGAGCAACTTATCGCTGAAGTAAAGGGGATTTATGCCGGTTTAGTGATGGTTGAGGCAAAATGTGCCGAGGTGGATGCTAAACAAGCTGCCGCAACTTTTGATGACGGCCAAACACAACCTCGCCTGAATGATGAGCAATGGCAAGCTTTGATTGCATTGCATCGCACCCTCCTACATGAACATCACGATTTCTTTTTAGCGTCCCAGCACCCGAGTGCCAGCCCAGCCTTAAGGCGATTGGCTGACAAGTACGCTATGCCAGCTCGGATGTGGAGACATGGGATATACAGCTTTTTGGAATTGCTTCGACATAGATTACCGTACTCATTGGAGCATATGTTGACATTCATTTATCTTGCGTATAGCATGATGGCATTGTGTAAGTTCGGAGCCACCAGTTTCTTCCCCATAATTTATCTCAGTAGTATTGACTTTGTAGTATATGAGACTGTTCCCGCTTTTGAAGATACGTGGGTTGAGTGCCTCGGCGATCTCAGTCGCTATCGAATGGCTATTGAAGACGATGATCTCCGAGATCGTGAGGTCTGGGCTGGTGTTTCTAGGCACTGGTACTCAAAGGCTGCGGATAAGACTCCATACGTTGGCCGCTTGTTCCATCACCTGGCCATCCTTGCCAAACCCAATATTCTTGAACAATTATTCTACTATTGCAAAAGCTTGGCCGTAACACAGCCTTTCTACCCGGCTAGAGAAAGCATATTAACCCTATTTGACCCAATATTCTCGCCTGAACACGCTAACAAGACCCACCATCTCGACTCCCAATTCATTCAGCTTCATGGCATCAACTTCACGCATATCGATCTTGAAAAGTTTGATGATGCTCTATTCAATTACCTTGATAACTTGGACCAAGATATTGGAAAAACAGAGTCTGATTGGAAGGTAAGTTTTCTTTTAATGCCTTAGATTAGAGTGTCTCGCTTAATTTTCCCCTGAAAGGTGTCGGGCGCTTATATCGCGATTTGTAATATAACTGCCCTTTCTCAATACGGCGCGAAAGAGAGTCTCCTGCGCTTGGCCCTGCGCGAAGGAAAAACCCGACTGATCCCGGAGGAAGATATGGAGGATGCACCCCCGGCAGCTGTTGACGAAAATCCTGCGGAATTCGAGAGTCTTCTTCCCCCTCTTCCGACTGGGGCCAGCTCGGAACATGTGACATCCATGCTTCAGCCGGCTTCCAAATTGGAGGAAGACAGCCGTTACCCACGCGGGACAAGTTTGAAACCGGGCTCACAAGCCATCGAGGCTGATGGGAAATCCCGGAATGGTACCGCCGAGTCTTTGAGCTTCTCCAAGCGGCTGGCATATGAGATTCTCAGCGTCGCTCTCCAACGAGTTGGGGATTCCAATGTGTTGCCTCACATTCACATCTGGCTCGTATTTCTTGTCTATGTGGTCAAATCGGAGGCCGCAATTAGGCTATTGGAAAACGAGTTTCCGTGGGAACATTTGGTTTACATGTTGAACAGCCTTGTTGGGCAATCCGACCAGGATAGGTTTGGATGCAAGGAATTTCCGGTTCCGGAGAAAGGTCGCGGGAGACCGCTTCCGGAAGATTACACCGTGCGAGGTTTGGAATGGGCAAGAAAGTACTTTCCTAATCGCTGGTTCGAAGATGCGCAGGTGGACGAAGAGGAGCGTTCGGTGGAGGTGCCATCCATGGAGAATGTCCGCATTGAGCGTATCCTGTGGCTTGCTACCCAAGTTGCTACTGTAAGATATCTTTCTAGAGCTTTTCTTGTTCACGGTTTACTGACCTGGTGCTCTTGAAGAATGGCGAGTGCTTGGTCTACGCTGATAAGGTATTCCGGGTCCACCCGTCTTTGGTGACGAGAATTGAAGAGCACCAAAAGCTGGAGGCGGCAATTACTCACGGGCAGGAATTGGGCGGGTCAAGGATGACACCAACCTCGGAGGATTCCGATACAGACATGGCCAGCGGGGGGAACGAGTCAGATGGCGACTATGTGCTAGTGGGCCAGTCTGACGAGGTCAAACGTCTCAAACAGCAGCAGCGTCAGCTCAGGTCTCAGTTGAAGGCCGGTGGCAAGGCTGCTGATTCAGCAGAGGAGCCTAAACAAGCGGTCGCGAAGGGGCCAGAATCACTGAAAGAGAACTTCTCGGTATGGGTTGCGCCCTTTATAACCACCGAGCAACACTAATAATTTTTCTAGGTCTTGGTCGTTGATACCAATCTTTTACTCAGCCAACCTGAGGTCTTCAAACTCATGGTATCGACTAATTGGCCTATTGTGATGCCTAATACCGGTATGTCAATCCGCATATATTGGCTAGAGGGCCGCCTACTGACCATTTGAATAGTGATCACAGAGCTCCTTGGCTTGACAAACAGCACAGGCTCTGTTGGGGATGCTGCAAAGGCAGCTATGATCGCAATCCACGAGGCCCTCCGGGAGAGGAAGGATGTGAAAGTTGTCACTGCTAAGGGGAGCAACGTGACAAACATTGGCTTCTACAAGGAACAACTCGACAAGCCCGGGGATGATGAGCAGCGCAAAATTGATGACATCATCATTGAAACTACGAAGCTACAGGGAGAGGCACGGAGACAGGCAATGCCTGGAGATTACGGCGCTTACGAAGCAGCTGTTTTAATTACCGAAGATCGTAACATGCGAGTTAAGGCCAATGCCCGAGGTGTCACTGCTATTTCGGCATCTGCCTTAAAAAAGGTCTTGTCCCCTCGAGCTGGTTTGGCTCGCCCGAAACGCAAGTCACTTGGTGCTCCAACAACCGTTCCGGACTGGCCCGATGATGAGATGGCGTTTGCGGAACCTGGCGAGGAATTTGATTCTGTTTTGAGTGTGAATCCTATGGGCACTGCAAGGAAAAAAAAGCAGTTAAAACGAGGGAAACCACAAGGTGTGGATTCGCCTAAAGTCACTTGAGAGTCTCCCGGGATTGGAATTCTCTCCCCTCCCCCCCAAAAGAGCATCGTGATCTCCGCTCAAAATGCGAGGCTCTTCACTCTTGATGTCTAGCTATTGCGCGGCTTGTTGATTCGATTGCTCTGGTTCGGTTTATGGGGGAATTGAACATTACTTGCGGACTGGGGAAAAACAAAAAATCATAATATCACAGTTATGATAGTGGTGTAGTTGCTGATGCAAGTTTGATGGTTCCTTTTGGAGGGTGTTGGTGAGTTAGTCTTCTCTGGCTTTATGGTGCGGAAACACCACGTTCGTTTTCCTTCACCCTTTCTCCGTACACTCTTTTTCATCTTTCACTTTTCCCTTATGAGAGCTGTACGGCCTAGAATGAGATTATGTAGATGTATTCTTAGTCTCTTTTTTTTAAAAAAAAAATTCATGCACTCCTTTAGCCTAGATATCGACATCTTGGCCTATGAGCGAGGGTAGCCTCAGTCCGATAGCTCAGCACCCTGCGAATCAATGCCGGCGAATACCATTTCTCGCGAGTCCCACCCACTCAAGTCTCCAGCAGTGAACCAACGTAACGATAGTGGCATAATATCATAATTGCTTCAACAACGTGGTAGGAGTGTATTTCAGGCCACGAGGGCATGTGTTGTGAAGGGTGTGGTACATTATTTGTTTTATTTTACTGGCGGAAATGTTGGATGGTAAGACCCACTCTACGCTTGTACACTTCTGATCTGAGCCGTTGGCCTCTAGGCACTGTACCAGGATATTCTGCAGCCCACCGGTTATGGTTGTGTTTGTTGTTACTGGTGGCATTCCCTATCCTCTTTCCCCCTCTTTACCCGTCGGTCAAGAGCCAGGGGGAGGGGTTAGGGATTTTCAGGCAAGGAAGTTTGCAGTTGGACTAACCGGTACTTTTGTCAAACAGGCATAGGAACGAAAGCTTCTATCATACCGATACCTTATCGGGGATGCAAAAACCGCACGCCGTCCGGATTAAACTTAGGGAAGAGTTCTTGCTATAATAAAAGAACAGGGTGTGGATTGTCTCGGGCCCAGTTATCGAGACCCCCGCTCTACTGGCCGGGAAAGTCTGGACTGCACCTAAACCTAAAATCGCCGGTGCGTAGTGCGCATCAACCGCTCACTGTGTCGCTGCTCGTGTTGCGGGCGTTGCCATGAACTCAAGCCTTAGTAGCCTTCGGGAGTGCAAAAACCACAGCCTTGTTCACCCCCACAAATAGATGTGGGGCACGCGCTTTGATTGGCTGGTATCAGCCAGCTTTTCAACTACCATTCACGAGCAGCTATCAGGCGATCGGAATCCAAGACACGATCTATTGGAGCATACCAAAACGCACAAATACTGCTCGGGTATACAGACACCAGTCTTAAATACCATCACAACTACGAAATGGGAGCAAGGCTGAGAAAAAGGAGAGCCTATTAGCTATCCGGTCCCTGAGGCGAACATTGCGAGTGGTTTTCAAGGTTTGTTGTATTCCCTTCCCCGTGTTTGTGAGTATGCTAACACCGCCTTGTTGTTCCATTTTCTGTGTATGGCTGTCTGGCCTGGCTTTCAGGTTGCCATGCTGTGTATCTGTAGTACGGAGTGCAGTTATTGATAACTTCCGCCCAAGACTGATGCTGCTTATTTCCTGCTGATCTCTGGAATTATCCACCTCCACCTCTTCCACTTCAAAAAAAAAGGTGATGCCCATCTCTCAGTTAGGGTTAAAATGGAAGCTGTATGGCGCTGGGCGTATCGTATCTTTCTCTTATTCTTTTACAGACATAGGCACCGTATAGCGGAAATTTCGCCCGACATGTATCCTGCAGTAGACTCGACTGGAAATCCCCCGATCCGGACGACCCCCCTATAAAAGTATCAGATCGGTGAATAATTTTCCCCTAACAATTCTTGCCTCTACCCCCACCGTAGACATTCCTGGGGCACAAGACATGTTGTACTACGAAAACCTCCGCATGTAGCGGAGGAAGAAACCAATGGTGCAAGTGCCTGAGCCCCGTATCTTACTGCGCACGCTTTTTTCCCTGCCTTTGACGCTCTCTGTTCCCTTTTCGTACGCAGAAGCACAATTCTTGTTCACAACTGCTCGCACTCAAGTGTGGTAGTTCTTCTATATTATCGGTACGGTATTAAGCGGTACGGCGTAACTTTAGCTCTTATTTGTTTGCTTTAAAAACACATTCCCTTTTTTTCATTCTTATTTGTTCATCTCTTTTCCCCTCTTCACGTTTGGTCCCATGCGCTAACGATTCAAGGGGTTTGAATGGGTGGATTGCAGGGAAAAAAACATGGCTTGGGTACCCTTAGCCGCGAGCCTGTGGGGAATCGCGAATCAGGAAGGAAGCGAGTGAAGGAACTGGACGGTCGCCGCGAGCAGCTCCACCCCCTTCGGGAACGAAGGCCCATTCGACGCCCTATCCAACTTTCTGCGACGGCTATCATACATTCCGCA
>Ga0307510_10000501_pt1 | contig 38807 bp, 50 predicted proteins | sample 12_EM_MG_FD_207224 | JGI IMG/M metagenome (GOLD analysis project Ga0307510, IMG submission 207224) | Populus trichocarpa ectomycorrhiza microbial communities from riparian zone in the Pacific Northwest, United States - 12_EM | ecosystem: Host-associated > Plants > Roots > Unclassified | place...
CAGCAGCAGCAGCAACAGCAGCAGCAGCAGCAATTTCAGCCGCAGCAACAACAGACGCAGCAGTTGCAGCATGCGCAGAGCCAATATGAGGCACAGAAAAAGGGCGCCGAAAGAGACGCGATGGAGAGAGACATGCGAATGCGTGCGGAGCAGCAGCGCCAGTTTGCGAGATCGGATAGACACGGATTACAACCAAAACGGTTTTGACCAGGGGAGAGGCGAAGCCCCGTCCCGTTTCCCGCATGCCTTAGTTATAGAGGAAGCGCATGTTCTACAGTACGACGAGACGTCCTGGATGAACAGTTGGGTTCATTCAGAGATAAACGCCAGCCAGTCTGTCCCTTTCGCAAGTGTTGAGAGTTCCGACGTGCTCTACCATCCCAGTTGAGGATTCACGTTTGCTATCTTCCAGGCAAGCGCTTTCCTGAGAGCAATATCATCGCTTTGAGAAAGCATTTGCGGCTTGGTCAGATCTGGGTATCGATTACGTATTAGACAGTGCACGAGAGATAGAGCGGCACTCGCATGACGAAATTGTAACGGAGTATGCCGCGGTGAATCAAGGACGGCTGGATGAGTGGCGCCATCGATTTGTTGTTCGAGAAACTTGGAAGCATGAGCAAGGTGAATCGGTGTGTGATAATTCGCGGTATTATTCTCGTTCTCAGGCTCGGAGAGCAGGCCTGGACTCGGACCGACTGAATGGTAAGTATGCCCCATCGACATCCCGAAACCTTTTCTGGAACAAAAGCAAGGAGCTCGAGAAGACAGCGGTTCACTCAAGATGAAGGCGCCCCTGATCGTCGAAGGCTAGGGTTGCGGCGATAACTGTATTGTGACGGACTGTACTGACTGTACGGCTGACACCCATACAGTCAGGCCCCAAATCAGGTGCACCGGCGCAAGCCGAGAAGCAACAGCCGCAGCGCCACCTAAATCCAATCGGATGAAAGATAAAGCCAAAACAGGGCCATCCAGCACGGCCCCGTGACACCAGCTGGATGTACTGTAGGGACTCGCGGTGTGCCGACCCCAACGATCATCATATTCGATCTATGGGCGTGCGCTACTGTCACCCTTAAATGGCCCGAGCATCAATGCTACACCAATATACGGGACTTGAGGTAGAGACGTCCGTTTGAATTAGTGTCCCGTCTAGACCCGACCCGAGACGGCTTGACGTAGTGCACAAACTGATAGATACTGAATCAAGACCAACACACGCCCCACTTGCACGGTGCCAGCAAACGAGTGAGAGAACACGCCGTATGATTTCCGATCACAGTATTAACATGGTGAGGGATCCTCTGGACCCACATTCCCCTCTCCAGTGTAAAATCCGCCTACCGCCGTCGCCGTGACCAAATGAACACGAAGTCCACGGCCCAGCCCATATTGGTACGGCGAGAACTGGTCACTCCTCATACTAGAATATTTCCTGACGCCCGTGAGCGTGACGAAGACAACCGATCCACCAAGACTAGCGCACCAGTGAAAGGGTGTGGTTGCGGTGGGGTACTTCCACGAAAGAAAGATAGAAAGCGAAAGTACAGGCTATGGATGGCTACTGGCACAAGGTGGTGTATCAACATTTGCGCTTTGTGGCACCTAGAACCTAAGGCGGCGGCGCATCGTTGACCTCGTTCCAGTGGGCAGGGCCTCTGCACTGGCATTGCTTGAATAACGTCATCAATGATGATCAAGCCAGCTGGCCACGCGATTTGAGTTTGTCGCGAACACATCATCACGGGATCAAAAGAACGGATGAGATGGCTTTCTCAAGAGAGAGCCACGTTCAAGTCGTGTTTGCATAGTTTTCACACACGTAAAGGGAGAAGTGTTACAGGAATTGTATGGTATTGGGACGTGGGGTACTACCAGTGTGAGTCTCCGGAAAGCCGACGGAAAAAAGAAACGGGCAAAGTCGGATCGATCGAGTCAATGTACGGAGTTCCTATGTGTTAATCATGGTACACTTTGTGGGGGGAACGGGGCCAACCTTGCAATTAGGCAAAATCGAGGTAAGTCGACAATCGATCAAGGGTAACTGGAGTGGACATGAAACAGCGACGACGTCTCCTCACCTCTGTTGTAGTGGTGTTGGGATGGAAATGTCCGAATCTCCGCCCAAACCGGTTAGCAGCGGCCACGTGTGAAGAGAAATTCCGATCTTACAGTAGTTGTTGTAACAGTCCTACACTCGACCATGAGTTTCTCCTCCCTCTTCTCATCTCTAGTGGGAACGCTGCATGCAGATGCTCCAGAAGAGGCGAAGGCCCCAGAACCTGAGCCCCAGCAGGAAGAGGTAGCAGCCGAGGAGGCAGAGGAAGAAGAACCAGAAGATGTGCGTCTGCCCGTCCCCTCGTCCGAGGACCTTTTATCGCTGAGCCAGGTCTTCTGGGCGTGCTAGATCCATCCCAATTTGCGCGAAGAGGCGCAGGAGTCACCCAAGTGCAAGGCTGCTACTCAGCACTTTTTCCACTGCCAAGAAAAAGTTCAGTCTGGGAAGGGTTTCAAGCATGAGGATTGTGTGGAAGAAATGTACGTTTTGTGCATATTTTCTTTTCTTGTATTTGCCGTCGTAAATGACATTGTTCCTCTAGGTGTACGTTCTTCTCTTAGCGACTGGTCCCTAAATTTGAAGCTCTGATATTTGTTGTTTCCCCTACGCCTCTCACCCCAACTAGTCCAGTATGTCTCTTCGTACCGTGTCATCAACCAATTTCTCATATTATTTTCCTTAGCATGATGCATTGCACTGATGTAGGTGTGCTGCCAGCTTGTGCAAGGCCGCGTGTTGACCTTGTTATAGAATGTGGTTGCTCCGAAGCTTTTTGCCAAACTCCGTTAAGGCTCCACCACATTACGACCCGTGGACGCATGTCCCTACCCTGATGATGTAGTAGATGTTGACATTAGAAGCGCAATAGCCCAACTCTCTATAATCAGATTCGCATTCTTGATCGCCGTCCTTGCCTGTTGTACAAACTGAGATAAATAAGGCGGAAGTTGTGTGCCATGTGGGTCGTTTTAGTGGCTTGCTGCTGCTCGGCTATCATCATGTTGGTAACTTATTGTATTGGGACTACTGCTTGTCTACTGTGCGTTCCCATCATGCTTCTGCACAGGGTCCCGTTTGTGTTTTCTCTTATCCCCGCGGGTATCTTTGCTCAACAGCCTCATTCCGCTCTCGCGTCTGAATCGGGCGTCTACGACTCCTCCCAAACGCCACCTACGCTCCCGTGGAACACCTACAACTATTGCAACGCACCCCACGTCAACCCAGCACACTATGAGCTCCCAGATATTGGTTCCATGGGTGGTGCCAAGCTCGTCCACGTCTCGGTCATCATGCGACACCACAAGGTATGTGCATGTCACTGTCACCCCCGTCTCAAACGTCGGCGGCCGACGGCTACCCTACCGTCCAAAAGCTACGTGTTTCGGCAGAATCACTGACCTCGGACCAGCGCACACCTGACAACCTTGCCCCTGCCGAACGCGATCTCAATCCGTCCACAGGCCTAGGATGGATGTGCTCTGACGCTGGTGCCCTCCAGCTCACGTACGACCTCGGCGGAGCGGCGATCGCACACGACGCGACGACCCCGCCCAACCACCCGTTCGCGTCCACGATCTGGAGCGGGTCCTGCGATGCTGGACAACTCACGCCCGGTGGACTTCTTGACGCGTCGCGGCACGGAAAGGTGCGACATTCGTTATTGTCACCCACCTCTCAGCTATTTTGCATCCCATTCCGCTGACGCCCCAAAACAGGATCTATGGGAGCTCTATCACGACCATTTAGAGTTTCTCACCGCGGTGGACCCCACTGAGATATGGGTGCGCACCTCGACGGAGGACCGTACGCTTCAGGTCGCGGGCGCCATGTTAGCTGCCATGGACCCGCGTGCCTCAGGCAAACCCTGGAACGTGCATACCCAGCCAGCCTCGGTGTGTAGTACAGTCGCCGCGAAACCTAATACTCACATCATCGCCACAACTGACGCTGATGCACGAAAAACAATTTGTTAGATCGACTCGCTCGTCCCAGCGTACCCATGCCCCGCCGCGAACGCGGTGCGTGATGCATTCCAAACGGTTCCGGCGTGGACGACACACCTACAGACGAATGCGTCACTCAAGGCGCGTCTGGACGCCGTCTTTGGTACTGCTGGGCTCGACGCTTGGGCTAGTTGGTGTGAGCGCAAATATCCTACGTCCTTCTCGTCTCATTTCCTTTTCTTTTGGACTTCTTCAGACGACCACTTTTTCGACGCGTTGACTGCGCGTACCTGTCACGGTCATCCCCTCCCGTGCAACGCCGAGGACACGTGCGTGTCTGCGGTCGACGCCGCTTCTGTGTTCGCGATCGGGGATTTCGAATACGAGTACGTCTTCCCTCCGTGCCCCTGTGATGCGTTGACGTGGGCCCAAAGTACGCAGTTACATCTGGCACGCGGCTCAAAACGCATCAAATTACACCTCGCTCACGTTTGGTAAATGCACGCTCGCGCCTCGCTGACTTTCCATGCAGCTGATTCCTCGATATGACCCCTAGGCGCGTTCTTCGCTGAGTTAGCTGACGCGCTCGAGGAGCCCACGCATCGCCTCGCGCTCATGTCGGACATGATGGCAGCCTCGTACGCCTCCTCGCCGTTCTCGGTGCCGTTCCGCTGCGATGGCCCTCATTCGGGTCCGAAATCGTCTTTGAGGTACGTAGGCATGGGATGCTCCTACTGCCTCTTGCCTGACGCTCGCACAGATTTGGGAAGTTTCTAGCATGCGCTATGTACGCGTATTTCACGAAGGCACCTTGCTCAGCGGAATGGAATGGATGAGACTAGGGGAGTTTATTCAGAAGTTGAGAGCACTAGTGCCAGATCAACTCTTTCATCGGTGTATGGGCAAGTGAAAATGCGTTCATAGCTTTAGTAACAATGACAGCACATCGTCCGCGGTTAAATTCCCCCCTCTTTTGGAGCACATAGGTAGTGTGCAAGCATGACCCTTCTATAGGGGACTCAGACAGCCTCGGTGAAGCGGGTCTCGGCCTCCTCAAAGTTGATGACGTTCCAGATTGCGGAAAGGTACTGCACGAAGGAACAAATTATGAGATTTCGCGCCAGCAGAGTATAGCCAGGGGACTCACGTCGGCCTTGACGTTTTTGTACTGGCAGGTGAAACAAAATCCGTTAGTACGTGTTTTCAAAGCAAGAAAGTACGCTACTTGGAGATAGAAGGCCTACATAGAACATAGACATTAGCAATTTACACGTAGAGGTCCACAGAGAATAACGTACGTGCTCCCAAATGTCAATACCGATTATAGGAACGTGAGCTTTAGAATGTACGGTCAGAGACGGCATTCACAATCGGATAGGAAATAAATAAATAACGGAGGGGGAGTCGACACCCACTGAGTAACGGATCCTGGTTCGGCGTCGTCACGATCTCAAGCTTCCCTGTCTTAGTGTTATAGCCGAGCCATCCCCAACCGCTTCCCTGTATGCCAGCTGTAGCCGCATTGAACTGCTTCTTGAATGTCTCGACGGAGCCAAAGTCGCGCTCGAGAGCGGCCTTCAACTTGCCGTCTTTGAGTTGGCCACCGCCCTGCTTCACGGGCGCGAGGTTCTTCCAGAACAGGGTGTGGTTAATGTGACCTTCATGTATATGTGAGGTGGGTCAAATCGAGTCAGCAGACGGGTGGGTGGTGGTGAGTTGGGAGGGTAACTTGGACCCTCACATACCTCCGCCGTTGAACTTGAGTGCAGCCTGCAGAGCAATCCTTTCACGAGTGGACGGCGCCTTGACGTATGCCTCTTCTGCCGCGTTGAGGCCGTTTACGTATGCTTGGTGGTGCTTCGTGTGATGAAGCTCCATGATTTCGGCAGAGACGTAGGGCTCCAAGGCCTAGGGGTTTGGGGGGAGAGGTTGCAAGTCAGACTGGTTCAATGGCGATATTAAAGTGTGGGCATCTTACATTGTAGGCATAGGGGAGGTTGGGAAGTGTGTGAAGAGTTGCAGCACGCTGAGCAATCGAGCGCGAAAGTGTGCGAGGAGCGAAAGAACGAGCGAGCGAGAGCATTGTTCGCCGTATGTGTGATGGTGAATGTTCCACTTCAAGGTGAGGTCAGACTGTTCAGAGTACTACGTCACCATACACGTGGATCTCCTCTGTAGTATATTCGGGCCTAAAATACAAAGTCATCTTAACAACTACTACATGACAAGCTGCGAACCAGCATGACAGAATAACGCATCAATAGACGAAGGAAAATGAAAAAAGAGGTGCACCAGAGTGGGGTAACTATTAAAAGGGAAAGAAAAGATGGCAATGCAGGGAGGAGAGAAAAAAAAAATTACAAAGACTCTCAACGCTGTCGTGGAGCGCTCAACGTCCCCATGAGCTCGCCGCCCCTCGCCCTCGGCCACGTGCTACACCTGCCCAACCTCGGTCTCGTTCGCGGTCCACAGACGGTCCACGGGGCACACCAGCGAACTGTCCAGGCGGATACCCCCGCGCGCCCGCGAACGGCGTCACAGACTGCGACGAGAAGCCACCCATTCCTGTGCGCAAGGCCCGCGGCCCGCTTGGGAGCGGGCGTACGGAAGCTGGGATGGATGGTGGCACGTACGAAGAACCCGGTCGATAGGTTGATGACGGCGGTAGACGATGCGGGAGGGCAGAGGACGAAAGGACAGGAGACGGATTGACACCAAATGAGCGGGGCTGAGTGGGCGGAATGCCACGTGCCATGTTGGCCCCGGTCTCGCTCTCCTCGCTATCACTCAGGCAGGGAGACGGTGTCCGGCTCGAGTGCGGAGAGACATTGTTCAGATGTCCGCCCTTGTCACCGTTGCAAATTACGTCATGCGTAATGGGCATTGAACCCTTCATGGCCCCAACATCGTCTTGCAATTGACATCCCTGGCCGGGTGGAATGCTGTGCGCAATCTCGGCTAGTGTAGAGGCTAGGGAAGTGTCAAAGTGTACGCCGTTGGTTGGCAAGTCATACAGGTTCGACTTGGAGTCCACATGAGTATCTGTTGGTTCTGCGACTCCCTCAACGCTCGCGGTAGACACCTTTGGGGTAGCGATATCTGACGCGGTTACTTCGTCCCCACCGTCGATGACACCAGGACTACATGCGACATCGAGTGTTGCATCGGAAACAACATCGATGGTCTCCCCATTTCCAGATGTGTGGTCCGGTGGTTGTGCCGCTGCCCGGGCTAGCTCCTCCTCACGCTGCTTCTTTCTCCGCAACGCGAAATCCTTCAAGGACATTTTGACTTTCGGGATTGGAGGTGGTGGAGGCGTTGGGACCTTAGGTGGAGGTGACTGCGCTGGAGGGGGGTCGGAATCTAACAAGACCTCGGGAGCAACTAGGCATGGGTCTGGCGACGAAGTAGGGGATGGGGAATCTGCTTGGCTCCTTGTCGGGGAAGACACGCGCCTGAGAGGCTCTGAGGAAGTAAGGGACTGCGGTGAAGGCGAACGGATGCCCCACGGTGGAGGGCATGGAGAAACGACAGAATCGCAAGGGTCCTTGTCTACATCCATCTGCATTGGCCCGCAGGGGTCTACGTCGGGAAAAGAGGTCGAAGTGATCGATAAGAAAGAAGAGGTCAAAGTTGATAACTTAGGAGAAAGCGGGGACGAGTTGGAAGAGTGAGAAGCCGTCGGCGATAGTAACGATAAATTAGCAAATGGAGTGGAGGGAGAGGGCGAAGCCTGGGGGTCAGGGAGTGCGGAGCTCGAGAAAGACGGAAGCGAAACAAGTTTGCTCGTGAAAACGCGTGGAGAGTTTGGGGGTGGAATCGACGAAACTGTTGTGGGGTCAAGGTTTGCAGGCATTGGAGGTGGAGGCATGTCCTTCACGTCTGTATCGAGGCAAGTCAATGGGACGGACGATTTGAATGATTAAATTGCGTGCGAACCTGAAGCCTCCAACTCCATCTGGCCCTCATCTAAAACGCTACCCAGACTATCATTGCTGGCGCACGGTGAAGGACACGGCGAAACAGAGCGGAGACCTTCCGTGCTGCGGTGTATCCAGCGTCTACGCATCTTGGGCGGCATCTGCTCCTCGTCCTCGGATTGGGGTCGAGGGTCTGAATCTGAGGGCGAGGGTGAGCGGTACCTTGGAGTGTCAACGGCATCTCGTAAGTCGCGCCCATGGGAGGATGGTCTTAGGTCTGCTGGCGTAATGAGAGTATTGGCAGCTTCCTGACAAACATTGACCTCTGGTTGATCACTCGCTGGGGAAGGTGATGTAGTGGCAGAAGCATCTTGGACCACGGGGGATTTACCCTTAATGCGACTTTGCGGCCCTTTCGACAGGGGCTGTGGGCCACCGACAGTGCCCCTGGCCTTAACTGAGGGATCAGAGATCATCTCGACGCCGTTCATGCCACCGTTAAGGGGCGACTTTTCACGAGTGCGGAAGCCACGCTGCGCACCGATGAGGGGCCCAAGGTCGACGCTATGCGGTCCTTTATCTCCTGCGCTCGAGGTGTCGGGACGCTGTGACAGGGGAATCGTTGACGTGGGAAGACGCCCATCAACAAATTCGGCCATGCGGTTAAGGGCACAGTCCTTGGCTTTGGAGCCACACGCGCACGTGGTGAAGGTCGAGCTAAGAGCGTGGAGCATGGAAGCCATTTGGTTTCGAATGTAACTGAGGTGATGTGCCCTGTAAAGGGAGACGATCAGACTTGGTGATTCGGAGAAGGGTGGGTAACGCCGCGTACTGGAACAAGTGGGGGGTCTCGATAAGTGCAGGAAGGTGGTGGACGGCATTACCATCGTCCCACTCCCAGCCGAGGACCACCTCTTCATTCGCCTTGATATCACGTAGCGCAAAAACGCCAAAGGTCAGCATCTCGGAGTCACTACCCTTGGGGGATGAGCCATGCTCATCATTCCCCTTGGAACGCGGGCAAATCACCGGGCGAAGGACGGCGTTGGGACGACAACCACTGCGAAGAAAGCGGGCCTCGTTGCCGGTGATACGGGCGTCTAGGGCGACGTCGAGGGGTGGGCCGAATAGATGTACGAAAGGTTTTGGCATGCCATGGTGAGCATAGGCATTAAGGGGATCGGATAGGTATGCAGAGGAAGGGATGATGGTGGACGTATAGGGTGTGATGAATTTTGAAGAGGGTATGGGTTGGGTCGTATGCATGGCATAGGAAGGGGGAAGGACGGACGGGTTGGTGTGGGAAGAGAGGACGGGATGAGAAAACGAAGATTGTGGGAGTGGACGGATGGATGTTTGGGAGGGGGAGGGGGAGGTGGATAGCACTACGGGGGCATTGTCGAGGGCTCCTGAAGGGAAAGGAGGAGGCGATAGGGCAGAGATACCGCGCCAGTGCTTTGCCTGCCTCCGAAGGTTGTCCCTCACTCCCTGGTGGGGTATGATGTCCTGGAAAATGGGGACGTAGCTATGCATCCACGGCTCGTCGATGGTTACATGTTCGTCTTCGCCAGTAGGTTGTACGTTGACCGAGGCGCGACGTTTGCGTCTTGAACTTGGGCCGTCGATGGCGAGGTTGGTCTGCCTGCGGTGCTTGCGGTCGACGCCAGGGCTGGCTTGCCGTCTCCGCTTCTCGTTCTCTGCTCGGATCGCATCCTGCTTCCGCTGTGTTTGAAGACGTACCGCACGCTCACGATCGACGGGCCTGGGAGCGCATACCCAACATCGCCACTCTTCGGGTACGCCGCCCTGGACGATCTCGAAGCAGGCGGCATGGCACCAGCGGGAGCAGTCGTCGCAGGCTATTGAGAAGCCGTCGTCGAAGGAATAGCCGCATATACAATTGATGGAGTCTGAACCGGCCGCATGTTGTTGCTCGTCGTCTTGGGGGGCTGCACGTTTTGACGGGACGGTCGAATGGTGGTTGGCCGCATCGGCAAGGTTGAGTAGACCGAGGGCGGCTTCTGTTGCATCGTTTTTCATGGGGATTATGGGGACAGCGCGACGTGCTGGAAAGAGAATCCACCGTCGTTGCCACTCTGGTTTGTCGTGATCGTCGACTTGTGTCGTAGTCGTAGTCGTTGAAGGATTGGGTTGAGTGTCTTCTCTCCTCTCAACTCACTCACAACTCGACCTGAAACCATGGCTGAGAAAATACGCAAACATGCACAAACATATTAGCCGCTTCCAAAGGCTGTGCCCTTCCTCCGTCCTTTTTCTCTCATATCTCCATTCGTCCCCCAAAAGTGTGAAAGGCCCAAAACCCGCATTAAAAAAAGGGTCATAGGCATAGGATGATGTGTATCCCTCGCGACGGAGAGCATAAAAAATCATGAGTCATCGGGCCTTCCAAGTGTCATGTGATATGTTTGTCATCCATTTCGTGATTGATTGCGGCGCGGCGCGTACCTGCTGATCATGCTTCCTCGTTAACAACCAGGAGGAGGATGAAGGTGAGTGGGTTCTATTGTTTGGTCTTGGTGAGGGCTGATGCACACGCGAACGAAAAGGATAGGATGTGGGTATGTGGTGTTGATATCTGACGTTTGTACTGGCAGGGTGAAAACATATCTAGAGCACCACTAGACTCTGAGTTGAAGGACGGTATGCAAGGAGATCGAGCTCAGCCAACAACGACCGTGGTCACGACAGTCGTAGCCGAATTGATGTTCATGCGATCATCCTCATGATACGACACTTGCCTTGGCAATGAACACGCACACCGTGAATACTCGGGCCTATCCTGAACGAAACATGTACAACGGGGCATATCGATCTATTCTGCGGTTATGGTAAACCCCTACTGTGCGCGACAATGAGATGGTACGAGGGTCAGCCACAAGAAGGTAAAAGAAAATGGACATGGAACGAGCATTGTACGAAGGAGTCCTCCCGAGGTGAAGATGTACGTGAAAGGTGAGGGAACGGGGGGGCGGCTTTGATAGATCATAGTAAAGGCGAGGAATACAAACGGTTTATGAAATTTCACGAAGGGGGGCCATTCGAGGTATTGAAGTGTAGGAACCCACCAATTAGAGCGAGAGCAATAGACACGTGGCAGCGCGAGTCGAATCATGACGAGGGTGAGCGGTTGCTCGTGGCCTGCGGGGCACAAGCATTTTGTTGGTGTTGAAGTGCAAGGCATGCGGACAAACGTGGCGATTGCCGACACCTTTTTAGACCCGGAGAGCCGATCACGATCCTTTTTCATAACGCCGATCCGGCCCAGACCTTAGGCATGAGGTGCACCGTTCGTTAACATAGATAGATGACACGACCCTCCGTCTTTCCCGGCACAGTTAAAGTCACGAGGGTCGCGCCGTGAGTCCCATCGGCATCCACCTTGCCAGTTTTTGTAGCCGCCCGAGGTGGTCGACCCACGGCTGTCTCCGTAAATGAAACCCTGCTCGTGAAATAACTTGATCGAACGCATTTTGGCATGCCTGGTAGTTCCCCCAGAAGACTACGCGTGTGCGTCTAGAACACACACCCAGTCCATCACGGCCATTCGGATGCAGATTAGGTCCGCATAGAAACGTGAAGTCATAGTGCCAGCTGCTTGCAGGGTAGGCAGTCTATTCAGTCCAGAATGACGAGCAGGTGGCTTCGTCAGCGAAGTGTAGCCTGGGGACCTTGGATAGTTAAACCCAGCGTGTCTTTGAACGTCGGAACATGGAGCATGGCCAGGTTAGTTGCAAGACATAGTAGTGCGTGTCGAAGATGCCCTTCGAGCTAGAAAGACCAGAGCCTAGCTAGAGATAAATGCGCGAAACGCTCGACTATGCCTTCGAAACGAAGACGAAGACAGCACCAAGGATACGGATGTATTAAGCCTAGTGGCAAGAGCAGAGGACAGCGCCATGAATTATTGGTCGTGAGGTTTGTCACGCTATAAACCAGTTTAGCAATGGGCGTAGCGTGTAATTAACGAGGAGGACACATGCCGCGCGGCAGAGCACATGGATGTGATATGGGTTTCAGCCACGCTGATGGAAGTATCTCCAGAATTCAATTTGCCACTCGAAGCATGTGGCCACGGCGAGGACACGATGGTTGTTGTCAATAGTCAATAAGCAGCATCCAGGCGTTCACTATCATTTTCATTTTCGTTTTCGACCAGTTGCGGGGTCATATGATAAACACGTGATCAAACGCGTTTCCCGCCCCTGCTGTGGCCGTCTGAAGACCAAGGCGAGTCGAGTGGCCTTTCGGTTTGCGGCGGTCATGTCGGACATTCCAAAACTTCTCTTGGATTCTCTGAACCCCCATACACGAAAGAAGGCTGAGCTCTCTCTTCAGGCCTACAGTCGACAACCTTCCTTTGTCACCCACCTTCTCCAGCTCATCTTAGATGCTTCTAACGATAGTGCCGTACGCCTGGCCGCCAGCGTGTACCTCAAAAACACAGTGAGACTTGGGTGGTTAGAAGATGTATGTATCCTTGGACAATCTCATCTCTTGAAATGCCGCCCTCACAGCTTCTAAGGACGAAAATCCCATCTCTCTCCCCGACAAGGAAAGCCTCAAGCCTCAATTGTTACCTGCGATGATCGCCCTTTCTGGCCCAAATGAAAAGGCTATCCGCGCACAGGTAGTCGAGTCTGTCTCTCTCATAGCCGAGCTGGATTTCCCTGAACGTTGGCCCAGTCTTATGGATGTGCGTCAACAGTCCTGTCACCATTCATTTACGTTCATCCCCATACCAATGATAGCAAATCGTCCAATCCCTCAGCGGCGACAACTTCAACATCAACCTTGGCGTTCTGGAAACTGCACATTCAATCTTCCGCTCATGGCGTTCCCAAGCCCGCTCCGACGCGTTTTGGTCTACCATCAAACTGGTCCACTCAAAGTTCCTCGGTCCCTACTTCCAGCTCTTCCAGCTGACTATTAAACGACTTGCATCCCCGGATCAACTTGTCGCTCAGACTATGGCCGTACTCGTAGAGTTGTACTACGATCTCACCTGCCAAGATCTTGCTCCTGAATTTGAAGATGGTCATGAAATATTCTTCGCCGCAGAATCTGGTTACTTCATGCAACTGATGGAATGGAACCCCCCCGAACTTCAAACAGATGTGGGTATTCTCGACACTTCCTCTTATCGCGATCAGAACTAAGTCATTGTCGTTCCAGCCGGAGGAACCTACACCCTCTATTCCTTCCAGGATCCGCACAGGTGTCCTAGAGGTCGCCGAAGTATGTTCCCTTCTCAGTTATCCCCCTTACACGCACCAATGAGTATCAGTTATACGTCAAATTGTACCCAGAGATGCTTGCACGCTCCCAATCCGTGGGGGCCTTCGTCAAGAAAGTCTGGGAGCTAGTTGGTGGCGGAAAGCAGCTTGGCATTGCGTATGACCAGGTATTCGCCTTTATCTTCCCCCGGTCCACCTTTTTTACACTTATGCGGCAATTCATAGCTCGTTTCTCAATCTCTCCGCTTCATCTCCACTGCGATCCGCTCTGGTGCTTATCGGGACATCTTCGAGACACGTAATACCGTCCAAGGGCTTATCGCTGGCGTGGTGGTGCCCAACCTCGCGCTACGCACACGCGATGTCGAGGCGTTCGAAGACACACCCATTGAGTACGTTCGAGGAGAGTTACAGGTCTCCGAGATTTCGACACCTCGCCAGGCAGCCGCCGATGTCGTTAAAGCCTTGTCCGGGGTCGGTCCAGAAAGTGAGATCGCGACGACCACGATCGTCTCTGAATGGATCTCCCGGGCTCTTGATGAGGCTGCGCGAGGCGAGGAGTATGGTTGGAAGAGTAAGGACGCTGCTGTGTATCTCTTCGAAGCCATCGCGACGCGTAGCGGAACGCTGGCAGTGCGTGTGCTGTCCTTGACGCATGCCAACCCAAGTAGGCTGATGATAGCTGATGCGTCCTCAGCAAGGCGTGACCGCAACGAATCCGAACGTGAACGTGGTACAGTGGTTTGCGGATAACATCTTCGGCGACCTTCAGGCTGGTGTTGGTGGTGTCCACCCAGTCCTGCAGGTCGATGCGATCCGGTACCTTTACACATTCCGCTATCAGGTATGTTTGAAGGCCTTTTTTGATCGTGGCCAATATTCAGCGTTCTGTGCCCTAATTCATGTCCTCAACAGCTCACAAAAGAACAACTGGTGTCTGTTCTCCCACTGCTCCTGAATCGTCTTGATTCCAGTGATGTCGTGGTGTACACTTACGCCGCCGTGGCCCTCGACCGCATATTGTCTATGCGCGTGGGGGATTCTACAATACTCATGTATGCTCCTCGTATTGAACGGCTGCCTTTCTTTCCTTTTACGATATCTGCAGGTTTTCATCGGCAGACGTTCAGCCATTCGCTCCTCGACTCTTGAACGCCCTCCTTACCAAGATCGAAATACAGCAGAGCCCCGAAAAAACAGCAGAAAACGATTTTCTCATGCGTTGTGCGTTCGTAATTTCATTCTTGAAGTGATGCGAGTCCCGACAAAGATTTTCCCGGTACGCTAGGTATCGCAAGGGTGATCGTCACGGTAAAACAGGGACTGGGCGAAGGGTATGCGGATGTGCTTCGGCGGCTCGTTTCCGTTCTCCGGGTCATCGCGAGAAACCCGAGCAATCCAAACTTCGATCAATACATTTTCGAAAGCATATCAGGACTTATTCTGCGAGTCCGGCATCCATCCCTCGCACTCAACTACTGATGGCAGGCCCTCTAGATTCATTAGTGGGGCACTGCCTGATTCAATAACAGTCTTCGAACCGGAACTCTTTCCTCCTTTCACAGAAATCCTACAGGGTGACATTGATCGTGCGTAGTTGCTTAATATTTAACAGGAACCAAGGTCTAAGGACTATAGAATATATACCCTACGTCTTCCAGGTCCTTGCACAAATGCTGAAACTGCATCGAGGGGTACCCGTTGAATACCGCGCCCTTCTTCCTTTCCTTCTCACACCCGCGATCTGGGCCCAGAAAGGCTCTATCCCCGGACTTGTGGCGTTGTTGCGTGCGTTCCTTGCGAGAGACGCGGCGGCGATGGTCGAGGCGGGCCAACATATTCCAGTACTGGGAGTTGTGCAGCAAAGACTCGTTCCAAGCAAAGCAAATGATGGCTGGGGCTTCGATCTCCTGCAGGCTGTCATACTCCACGTCCCTCTGTGAGCGCAGCTTTTACTTGTTTCTGATGTCTGAGTAGTGGCTGAGTGTACGCGTTCCATAGCAATTCCCTTCAGCCGTATTTCCGCCAGATTATTGTGACGCTCCTCACGCGAATGCAGCAGAATAAAACCAACACCTATGTCTACTACTTTGTCTACTTTCTGCTTTACATCCTCGCGATCAACGTTAGTGGCCTCACCCCGGATTATCTTATCCAAGCTGTCGACGAGATCCAGCCAGGGTATGATTCATCCGTCTTGCATCAATGTCCATGCTGACTGTGCCAACACGTAGGCTGTGGTCTCAAATCGTCACCAACTTTGTCGTACCGCAAACGTCCCAGCTGGCTGTGAAGGATCGCAAGGTCGCGGTTGTTGGCTTGACGCGCCTGCTCACACAATCTACGCTCTCGCTAAAAGATCCGAACGTGAAAATATGGTAACCTCCTCTTCTTGTACCAATTAACCTCCCTGCTGATGGCATCAAGGCCCGCGTTATTGAATCAGCTCGTGGGGCTGTTTAAAGAATCAAAGGCATTCGCGGCGGCAGAGGATGCTGGAACTGGTGTGACCAATATAGACCTCGAGGAGCAGGCCGTTGGATACCAAGCTGCGTACTCGAAGCTCGCAACGGCCGCTGCACCACCGCCCGATGTGGTGGCCTATACTGGGAACGTCCGCTCCTACGTCGCCGGGGAAGTCACTCGGTTATTCAGCACGGAACCCGATGTTAAGACGCTCGTCGCGCAAGCGGATCAGGCCCAACTCCGTCCTTTCTTGTCGAGTCTTGGGATTTCTTTCTAGCCTTTTTCGGGCGAGAAGACCTTGATGCGAGGGCGAGAGCCTGAGGGTGAAAGGTGAAGGGTGATGAAGACCTTTTTCCCATTATGTTTGACACGTGGACGCGGCAAGTGTAAGTACACAGATAATCGGCCATGCGAGTAACCACAAAGTATTACGAGTATGCGTAGTGCAGTGTGCTTTATGGTCTGTTCCCTGGAGTTGAACATGAATGAGTCAGATTGTATCCACGTACCTCCACCCCGAATTGTGGCACTTGTGGCACCCACTGTGTTCGATTGTCGCCTTGAAGTCCCGTTCGAGTTGAAAATGAGTGTGTTCGAACCCCATAAGCCTAGCCATCCCCAAATAATGAAGGTAGATCACGAAGAGGATATTCATAATCATGAATCATAGTTGTGAAGATTTAGACCACGCCCTAGAACCTGATGAGATCCTCCGCACAGTGGGTGCGCATTGTTCAGTGGACCCAGAAATGTGTTTCTGGGCTTTTTTAGTTGTGTGTCTATGTATGGTGAGCTGTAGTACGAGCCCGGGCTAGCTGAAGGTATATATATTAGATCTAGAGTTTGAGGACCTCATACAACAGCGGATCATAACCTGCTACCACAGTGGTGGTTGTGGTAAGTGAATTACGACGACATAGGTGAAATAAGGAGTGGCCTGGCGACGGACACAACGTGAAATTAAAAGACGTCGGGCATCGGGACAATGAGCAGCCGTCGGGTCATCAACCGTATTGATGAATATAATTAACCCTGACTAGTACACTGCAACGGATTCGTCATGACGTCCAGCAGAGAGTCCTGTTCACGAAATTTGTTAGCCCGCGAGTCGCGTTCCAACTTCTGCCCGTCTTTCAGAGGCTCGCTTCCGCATCTCATGCTCACAGTGACTCGCAGCAGCGAACAGTCACCCGCCGGGTGTGACTGATCCGAACACTCGTACGAGCTGGCGCACGCAGCGAACGAATGAAGTCACCATCGACTTCCCGCGCAGACCCGGTGAACGTTCACGAGATCGCCCTCACAAAAAAACGAGAGTCAGCACTGGTAAGCGCGGGTTAAATCCTTGTTCCGAAGACCTTGGACCTATCCGGATCCAGGTAGTGACGATAGTCCCAATTCCAGCGTAATCAGCGCGGTTAAAGACGAGTCAGGCCGTGTCAGTTAGAGCGAAGCGGTGTCTGATGCAGAACTTACGCATCGTGATCACAATACATCAAGGGCGATAAAGGAATAGAGGAAAGTTGTCTGATCTTTAAATTGGCAAGATAGCCACGACCCAGGTCTCCTAACTGACAGAAATGCAAAAGTTAACGAACCACAATTAGCAGAACGCAGAACCTAATGGTAATACGATGTGGGAGGGTTGTGAGACATGATCGGTAGGACAACCCGTATTTCAATCAATCCAGGCGAGGCCGTGACCGTCGGCTTTTCCAATCAGGTCGAGATCGAATGTGAGAGCCTGGCACGAGCAAACGAACTATATGCTGACCCTGGGCCGGAACTACTTTAGACCGTGTAGTTATGACAGGTGCCAGGAGTCCCAACATTAGGTGAGGAGAGCTGCCTTGAAAATATGTACCTGTCATATTTTCAAGGCCTCCACCTATCCTTGGGCTCGTTGGTTCGTGCATGAACAATAACTATGCCGGGTATTTCGTGTACCTTTCAAAACAAACGTGGGTATACCCAGCTGGGGTGCGCAACATAGACCACTGCTGCGACGTTCTTCGCACGCGCGCGTCGAATATACTGTAGATGTAGGGGATGCGACGTTTCCGTTTCGGCGTAGTTTAGTTTAGCTTCGTTCTACAGACACTAGAGTTCTCGTGCTTGGCAAAGTCAAGAGAGCCGACATAGCCGCTCAGAATAATGTGCATACGTGGATGCTTAGTCATCCCTTCGCAACTTCGCGTCCGCCAGCTCGCGGTCGTCGGCTCGATCTGTGATTCCACCGCCCCCGCACAGGGCTCTGTTTTCTTACCTTTGTCACAGAGCCATGCCAATCAACCTTGGCACTCCTATCATCACTGCCGCCGCTGCGGCCGACTCATCCACGCCGACACCTATCCCAGAGGAGGAAGAGTTCTACTCCTCCTGGTCACTTTTCCTCGTCTGCCTACTTCTTATTCTATCTCTTTGGACATCTTATTACCTACAAATCAAGAGGATACGCGCGATTCATGAAACCGTCGTATCTATAGTCGCAGGCATGGTGGTTGGGTTTACCGTGCGCATAGCGCCTGGGCATTTGATTAGGGAAATGCTGGTAAGTTAGCTACCCTGTCTCTGGCGATCTTTATGACCGGTCGTTCGAAAATGAGGCGTGTCTTTTGTATGGGCGGGCCAGAGTTGATACCGGGCAGGACTGAAGAGGAGAAGTGACATCCGCCCATGTCGCGTTCATACGTGTGCGGCTTGTCCAGGTTTCTGATCCTCCATCGCAGACTTTCAAGCACACGCTCTTCTTCAACCTCCTTCTCCCACCCATCATTTTGAACTCTGGCTATGAGCTGAAGCAGGTATGCCAGTCCGTCATTGTTTCTCGTTCACACCGGAATAAAAGTGGCCACCTGTAGGAAAGTTTCTTCCGCAACTTTGGTTCCATCTTGACGTTTGCTTTCCTCGGCACCTTCATCTCAGCTGTCGGCGTTGGGTACGTTTCCGTGCAATTCCCGAACACGGTGCCGAGCTGACCGCTTATGTAACAGTGTACTGGTTTACATTTGGTCTGCACTTGGCATCGAGTCCTTGGACCTCACCTTACTCGAATGCCTCACGTTCGGGACCACTCTATCTGCGACGGACCCGGTCACAATTCTCGCCATATTCAAACAGTACAAGGTTGATCCAAAGCTGTACACCGTCATTTTCGGAGAAAGCTTGCTGAACGATGCTGTCAGCATCGTCATGTATGAGTATGTGATCCTGTCTCTTTATTCAAGTCCGTCGTACTTACCTTTTCCAAAGGACGCTTTCCCAATTTCACGGGACCGAGATTTATCTGTCGTCGCTCTTTCACGGAACAGGAATCTTTCTTCTCAATTTCAGCGTGTCCATGGTCCTGGGTGTCGCGTTTGGTCTAGCCATGTCACTAATTCTCAAGCACTCTTCCCTCAGCGTTTACCCCTCCATCGAATCTTGCTTGGTGACGTTGTGCGCGTACACCTGTTACTTTTTCTCCAATGGCCTATCCATGTCTGGCATCGTATCACTTCTCTTCTGTGGTATCACGCTCAAACACTACGCGTACCACACCATGTCTCATCGCACGCAACGTGCAACCAAATACATCTTCGGCACCCTCGCGAAGCTCTCGGAAAATTTTATCTTTATCTATCTCGGCATGTCTCTTTTCACCTCGCCACCCTCCGGGGAGAAAGTGACGTCGTACGTGAAACCCCTCTTTATCGCAATCACGACCGTTGCGGTCATCTTTACGCGCTATGCCGCTGTCTTCCCACTCTCCGAGTTGATCAACTTCTTCCAACGCCACGCGCGCGGTCAGCGCAGCGAAGAGCTCCCACACGCATACCAGATGATGCTCTTTTGGGCTGGCCTGCGCGGCGCGGTCGGCGTTGCCCTCGCGGCCGGCTTCAAAGGGAACAACGCACAAACGCTGCGCATGACAGTGCTCGTCGTTGTTGTCCTCACAGTTGTTCTCTTCGGTGGGACGACCGCGCGGATGCTCGAGGTGCTCGGAATACGGACCGGGGTCGAGGACGATGGTGCGACAAGTAGCGATGACGACGAGCCGCCACTGACCCGCCGTAACGGGCGGTATCATCGCCTTCCGGACGACTACCAAACATACAGTCGTGCTGCAGCGCGCATTGGCTCACACTACGGGCACTTACCGCGGAGTTACAACCACCACGCGCAAAGCCAAAGCCAAAGCCCAAGCAGAAGCCCGCTACATCACGGGTCTCAAAGTCAGCGACCGTTCTCCCCATTGCGTACAGGGTCTGTGTTCTCCGCTGCGTCGAGCGACTCGGACGAATCGGATGGCGGCGAGGTGCTCCCGCTTGCCCCGACATCTAGCGTCCCTGGAGGAAGCGGGGCCGGCCCAGATGGCTCCTCTCCTGCTGTAGGCGGGCCAGCCGAGCGCAGCGAGGACTCGAAGTGGTTCCAAGCTATCGATGAACGATACCTATTGCCCTTGTTCTCGAACGCGACGGCAAGCCGGACATTCCATGCGAGACGGATGCGGCGTGGGGCAGGGAACGGGGCAGAGGTGGAGCCAGGCGAGGAGGAAGAAGAGGACGGGCCAGAGGTGGAACTTGGCCAGACCGTGTCTACGCATGGCGTTGGGATTGCGCTGGACGAGAGCCGCATTGAGCGTGGGCTGTCGAGTCCGTCGCTGCGGAGGGAGAGCGACCCAGCGCTGAGCCAGTCGCCATGACCTCCTGTTACGGTGCCGGACATTGGAAAGAAAATGCGGAGATAGACACAGGCACGCGGCATTTTATGTAAGTAGTATTGTGTCGCATAATCATACGTGTTGGTGGTCGGACTCCCCGAAAAACACGGTGGTATGTTGTTGGTGTGAGAAAGATGCATGAGGACCAGCTTTGGGAGCAAAGGTTCGTTGCGACAGGCCCATGGGTATGAGGTCCCCAGTCATTTGGCTAGCTAAATTTTCGATTTGTGGGTTATGCAGTGGCGATCCTCAGTAAAAAGGAAGGACAACCGCTGGCTATGCACCTCAACACGCTCTTTGCGGAACTGACAGGGTGGATTTCCATAATTGCCCGGCGACGCTTTCCCGTTTCGGGGCGAGAACAATGAATGGAAAAGACCCTGGACCCTGAGAGGAGATATCAGTGGCGCTTCTCCATTACACACCCCGTCCCCTTGTTGTGCATGAACATGTGTAGTCACATAACTTATGTGTCTGATATGCGGGTTCGCGTGGTTATCATCAGGGCGGTCGCACGATATAGGCGCATCGGACCGGCTGGCCGAAGAGCAGCGTTGGGGCGTATCTAGGTTCCCAGTGGCGCAGGGTGCCTTGCGCCAAGTTGGTAAAAGGTCTGGTCCACATGGACTGTCCCTCTTTCAAAGGCGGGTGCCAGTGCGTGTCACCGCCGCACCCCTAAACTTTGAAGTTTTTCTTCCTCAACGTGTGTGTGTTTTCGATCTTTCACGCAGACAATGCCGGCAACTGGCAACTGGCAATGAATGGCCTAGAATCGATGGAAGTCGCGTCAAACACGCAGTCATCATAATGGAGCGTGTGTGTCGTCCGCCGGTGATGATAACGATAATGCTGATGATGATATGATGATGATGATGATGGCTGATCATGGATGTGCCCGGGCGCCGTTTGCTGATCATGCAAGCACCACCAGACTGATGATCATGACCAGGGACAGGGGTCCTTGCACTTTAGTCCACAGGAACAGGAAACGGAGTCTGAGGCCTGAGGCCCAATCCCAAACCGAGGAGAGGTAAGGGCTGGTCACTGCCACACCATTCTGGGTATCGCGGGTATTATCGTTGGTTTGTCAGTGGATGGTTACTGTTACTAGTATTGCACCGCAATGGCACAAACACTTCGCCGAATTTGGATGAGCCGTTGTTTTCGCCCCTCAGGACGTGAGAAACTATATTGGTATAGCACAGTAAACAACATGCAGGGCCGCAAAGCAATCCTGAATGCAGCATGGCTTGGCCCGTTGCCTAGACGTGTCAATGCTGGGCGCCGGCGCGCAGTGGACTAAGACTAAGAACAGGACTTTCCAAGTTCCTTGAGAGGAAACCCCTCGCTCGTTCAGGTTAGAATCGCCCGTTCCGTGTAAAAGAAACGCACTACTCCACCTCAAAGAATGGGACGCGAAGAGTTAGTAGGGTGGCGTACAGCAGTTGTGCTTGTGCAGTCAATAGCCCAGATAAGTTATGAAAAACACACCATCTTGCATGATGACTCGGGTGGGTCCGCTTGTACGTATTTCTTGACGTTTACTTATCGCGTGAATGGTGATCACGGAGGGAATCAGCGCTTCCTGCAACTGGAAGCCAAGAATCCTACTAAAATCCGATACGTCAACGTTCAACGGGAGAGCAAAGGCAGCCATATCAGGTCGAACGGGTGTTTCATACGAGGGAGCGGCCGATGAAAAACTACCGTATATTGTGGTCGGACATATGGACTGCTCTGGACTTCCAAAGGAGAGTTTTGGATCCTTGGAAGGGTAACGACACCCTTTTTTTGTTCGCCTCAAGTATACGGTCGCTTACCCACTGGTTCGTTCACCTTCGTAACCGCTGCGGGACGAGTTGAATGATTCTGCATGCCGCGGACAACGATTGGTTGCTCGGGCACGAAAGAGAAACCGTTGCGCATTACCTCTTACATTGCACGAAATACGACCATGAAAGATGGGCTCTAGCGGAGCAGGCAAGGAAGAGAAAGAAGGACCTAACGCTGGAAACGTTACTTGGAGACCCAGAAATGGCACTCCCTCTGGCGAACTACGTAGACGGAACTGCACGATTCAAAATCAATTCAGGTGAGCGCACGTAAACTCAGGCCATCACTACTACGCGAGATACACGCTACAGGCAATCCCAATTCGAAATTACCACCAAACACGACACACACCACCCCTCCTCTTTCCCCTTGCAACGTCAAAGCACTTGCCGCACATACGCAAGTGGCGATAATCTCACTCGAGTGTCGAGACGACACACGGGCTGCCCACGCGAGCGCCACCTCCATACGAGATCTACATGGAAACGCTCCCTTACATTCCACGATGGCATCCCGGCGCGCTATTACCGCGCTCGTCACTCACACCGCAGTAGACGTTCCGCAACGATAACCCGGTTATGGGGGAAATAACACGGCACTTAACTACTTTACCGCACATTGCTACCACGATTATCTTGTACATACTCGAAGTGCCACGTGGGGTTCTGTACCCCGAGACGCACAAAAATGGACTCCAAAAAAAAAAAAAAAACGATTGGTTGCTAGTCTCTTCATACCAAAAAGGGGCTTTTGGGAACTCGGTGGTCACCGTATGTCTGGCAAATATTGCCGGCTCAACGGATCCGGAATAAATTTCGTACAGTAGAGTACAGCTGGAGCTGAGCCTATAGGATATCGGGGATGGTGGGTTAAGGGGGCCAATCGGAATAGTTGTCCTTAGCATTGTTGGCATATGCGAGGCTTTCGCTCTTCGGTTGAACCTTTTTTTCCCTCTTCCCTTCGGGTTCCGCGGAGCATTACAGTACAGTAGTGTTTGCAAGGAATCTGTCTGTGCTCTGTCGGTGGCTATAAAACGGATTATTGCATATTGATTGTCCCTCAGCCTCAGGCGCCGAATGGTCGGGATTCGAAACATGACAGGTTCACGGCAAATTTGATTTCGTATTGTGAAAAAGAAAAGAAAAAACAGATCGGAAACCGTGAGCGTGGACTGGAAAGTGAGCTGAGCTTGGGTACCTTTCAACCAACCATGGGTCTCACCTTAGGATAGCCGTCGCTCTTGGCTAAAATGATCGTGTGTGTTTTTGGCATCGAGATTTGAGCGTCAAGACGAGCTAACGCCCGCTTTCGACCCGAGGGCACATAACGTTACCGTTCACGTCTCTGTCCTTGCCATTTCCTCCCAGATTTCTCTTTCCTCTTCTCCCTCCAACTCGCCACCTCTCTCCTCTTCTCTCCCCTTCTCCCCTCCCTTCATCTCCCCTCCCCTCCCCCACTCCATTCATGGTTCGTTTCGACTACGATCCACTCGCTGCCGCTATCGCTCCTCCACCGGACGAAACACCAGAGGCACGGGCTGCCCGCTTGCGCACAGAAGCAGAGGCACGACGTGTCAGCGACGAGATTGATGAACAGCTTAAGCAGGACCGCGCTTCCCGCCGCAGGCAGCGGCCTTGCGTCAAGGTATTGCTTCTTGGGCCAAGTGAAAGTGGTATGTTCTCCTTTTCTACTCTTCGCTCTGGCCATCTCATTAACCTCCCCGTCTTCTTTCGACGATCGTCCTTCCGTACCTAGGAAAATCGACGACGCTAAAGAGTGTGTAAACCTCTTCTTTGTACAACCCATCTCGTTTCTCGATTGGCGTTTTCTGGCTTCGCGTGGCTGTGGATCGCGGGGTGGGCGGGCGGCTCTTTGTGACTTTGTAGCGTCGTCGCATACAAAATTTACGCCATTGACTTATTCACCGAATTAACTCTCGATCCATTGCGCCCATCACTCTCCCAGTCCCCCCCTTTTTTCCCCCTCCCTTTTTCTCTGGCGCTCCGTCTGGCGCTTGTTCATACCCCATGTTGACGAACGTGCATTTCCCCTCCCGTTCCCACAGATTTCCAGATGCAATACGCGCGGGAGACCTGGCTCGACGAGCGCTCCTCGTGGCGGGCCATCATTCAGCTCAACCTCATCCGCTCAGTCGTCACCTTACTCGACTTCATCGGCGAAGCCCTTGCGGGCTCCTACTACGACGCTTCTCCGTTCCCATTAACCGAAAAACATCGGCTGCTGCGCTTGCGCCTCGCACCATTGCGAGGGGTGCAGCAGGACCTCCAGCGACGCCTTGGCGCCGCAGCGGTCGAGGAGACGAACAATCCTGGGTCCGGTGGTGTCCTACCGCGGCCGTCGGAGTTCGCGGTACGCTCGCGGGATGGTTGGCGTAGCGCCCTAGAACGGTTTCGCGTTCGCCCTCAGGATGCGCACGAGGACGCGCGTGCTGCGGATGCCCGAGTCCGCAAGGCGGCGGAGGTGACCGAGGTCGTTGTCGGTTGTGCCGAGGACATGAAGGCCCTTTGGGAGGACGCCGCAGTACAGGGCATGCTGCGGCGGAAAAAAATACGTATGGAAGAGGCGCCCGGATTGTATGTCACTTGCACTTCCTCGCTTCTTTCATATTCCTCTTCCCCGCGGGTGCAAGTTTACTGATGAGGGAATCGGGATCGTCCGTTTGATCAGCTTCTTGAATGATATCGAGCGCATTGCTACTCGAAACTATGAGCCGTCCGATGACGATGTGATCCGTGCTCGGCTCCGGACGCTGGGGGTGCAGGAGTATAGTTTCTGGGTCGAGCAAGGTGCGCTGGCTGTTCATTCACGTCACTCCAACGGGTTCAAATTAAAGCCGCATGTTCCCGCTGTACAGCCGGTCATGAATGGTTAATGTATGATGTTGGCGGAACCAGGTCTTCGGTGAGTTCCGCGCGCGTCTCTGTTTCTCAACCCTCCCTCCCACGGTGCCACCGTCTGATTCGTGGCTGATGCTAGCGTGCCCATTGGTACCCGTACTTTGATGACATGGATGCGGTCATCTTTCTGGCGCCAATTTCGTCCTTCGATGAACGACTTCGGGAGGATCGCCGTGTCAATCGACTCGAGGACACATACACGCTCTGGCAAACTTTATGCTCGCTGCAGATGCTCACTAAAACCCAAATCATCCTGTTCTTGAACAAGTGCGACCTGTTAGAACAAAAGTTGCGGTCCGGGGTCCAAGTGCGGACTCATGTTCCGAGCTTCGGGGATAGAAGTAATGACGTTGAAACCGTCAAAAAATGTGAGCGCCCCTTTCTTCCCTGTCCCGGCTTTCGATTTTGGCACTGATGGTTATTTCCATCAGACTTTCAGGCCCACTTTAAAGAGATTGCCAAGCAACACTCGCCCGAGCAGCGTCGGTACTATGTACACCTCACCTCCGTCGTCGTGTGTATCGTCCATCACCATGTTATATGCACGTCCCGCTGAGAACCTTTCATCACAGGACACCAACAGCACCGCGGTCACGTTAAGAACGGTCGAGGATGGGATCTTGCGGGCTAGCCTTCGCCGAGCGGATCTTCTTTGAATATATATCTATTCTTGTATACCGACTGCTGTGTTGTTTTGCATCATCTGTATCACTATCTCATATATAACTATGCCTCCTCTGTGATGTGATGTTTGTACGTTGCGTATCGCTTCTTCCTGGAGATGGCCGAGATGCCGAATTCGATTTGCACGTGTATTGACAGCTTTGCACCTGATTCTCACGTGTTTGATAGAAAAAGGCGCGTGGTCCCTCGTGACCTCACGCTTTCACCCCCGTGATCCCTCGATCTTCGTACCCCCCCACGCCGACTTGCAATCCAATATCCCCTCCCCTTGCCCCCTCTCCACCACCAACATCTCCTCTTTCTCACACTCCGTACTCACAATACTGAAAGGGGCGTTCGGTCACTCCATTGGACTCTCGTTCCCACCGCCTCAAGTGGCTCCGATCTCCCAGATAAGACAACTTTGAGAAACGAACGCCCACATATCCCGATAGTAATGTCCTCCACCCCCGCCAATCAAGACCCCGCCCTTGCACCTCCACCGCCAGCCACTGTCCCCCCGGTTGGCGCACCTGCCACAGACCCCGCCGCGTCTCCACATCCACTCGACAGCGCGCAAATCGTCCAACTCCTGCGACATTTCCCGAGCGTCTACCAAGTGAGCCATCACCATCCCTTCTACATCCTCTTTCCTTCTCCCCCTCCCAACTGGCCGGTGCCCGCCGTCCACTAGGCGTACGAGTCATCCCGAACAAGCATCGTATATGTATGTCGGGTCTTGTGCGCGCCTCCACGTGATTCGGGGGGTAGGTCACGGCTGGGGCACGTTCGCGCGTCAGTCAGGTGCGCGCTGAATGGCCCATTATTTTCACCGCTTCACTTTTTCCGCCCCAAATTGTGCGGCCGTGCGTCGTCGGTTGTTGGTGCTGTTCCGCATGCTTCGTTTTCTTTGGCCTCAAAACAACGGGCCTATTTCTGTCCCTATCTCCTATTCGTTGAAGGGCGTGGGAACCTTTTTTGGGTTGGTCAACACGCCCCATCAAAGGCACGATTTACCCCTCGCCCCTTCACGCCTCGATTCCCTCACATTGAGGCGCATATATGTCCCTGTTTTATGACGAATTTTGTGGGCGCAGTTGTTTAGTCTTAGCGGGGCAGCGGACACGGGACATCTGATCCAAGGCGTTGTGTTATCGCGCCATAGCTTCCCTGCCTCTCCATTGTGGCGTGTGGATGCTGACCCTTCGTATAGCAGCTGATTGACGAGCAGGGCACTCTTAAAGAGAGCGCTGCGGAGGCGCTCTCTGCGTTGGGAGCGCTCGGTCAGCCTCAACCTAACAACGCACCCGCGGGTGGCCCGTCTGGAATACCCTTCCCACTACAAAAACAAGCGTCGCCAGTGCACTCGCAACAAGCCCTCGCGCTCCTCTCTCTCGCCGAGCCTGGGCCGTCTTCTCATCCTAATGGGCCACCAAATCTCGGGCAGCTCTCGGCCCTCGCAGCAGCTGCAGGAGGTTCGAGTGCCGTCCCTATTCCCGAAACACAAGCAAGACCATCAGAAGGCGTAAAGCCCGCGGGTGCAGTCGATGCATCGAAGGGTGTAGAGACCGCTTCTGCCCCTCCAGCAGCCACACGCACGCGTGGGGCCCGCAGTGCCAATATGGGTTCAGATGAGTGGGCTCGTCAGCGGAAGGACAACCATGTTCGTTCATCTTTTTCCATTTTTTGTGTGATTGCGTTATTGACCCTCTCCCAGAAAGAAGTCGAACGCCGACGGCGTGGGAACATCAACGAAGGCATAAATGAACTTGGTCGCATCGTGCCAAATGGGTCAGGCGAGAAGGCGAAAGGCGCGATCCTTTCGCGTGCAGTGCAGTACATCCATCATCTCAAGGAGAACGAGGCGCGCAACATCGAGAAATGGACTCTGGAGAAGCTGCTTATGGACCAGGCGATGGGCGACCTTCAAGCACAACTCGAGGAGATGCGTCGCCTGTGGGAGGAGGAGCGAGCCGCGCGCACGCGCGCAGAGAGCGAGCTGGATGTGCTGCGGGGGCTCAAGGGCTCATCGGGGGTGGAAGCCCCCTCTGCTGCCGCTACTTCCTCCGCCTCGGCGCCAGAAAAGACAACGGAGGCCGCTGCCGCGGCGACATCGGCAAGCGACGGAGAAACGACACAGGGAGGTGAGGAGGAGGGTGGCCGTCCCGGGAAGCGCCAACGTACGGATTGACCAAGATGAACGGAACCCCTGTTGTGCTGTTATTATGATGTGAAGGTCGGATCCTGTTTTCATTGCTGTACGGTTATTCTTGGTTTCTTTCTGTCTCCGTCCCTTCTTACCCTCCTTTGTTACGCTGCGCTGTCTTCTATGGTTATCATCCCACTCTCCGCCTCGCGATCTCCGGTTTCCTTTCCATCCGTTTTTACCTACCAAGGAGCCTCTCTTGGCCTATCTGTTCTAGCTGAGTTGATAATGCACGATGATGGCAAGTTATGAACCGTATAGTATGAGGTTAGATCCCGTAACGCATGGCACTCGGATCCCAAACTGGTAAGGAATCATTAATCATGGGTGACCGTGGGATGATTTCAATGACGTCTACCGACGACGTTCTAGTTGTCCAACTACCATATGAGCTACTAGTACTGGGACAATATTTTCAGTACATCGGTTGGCAGATGAATATTGGTGAGTCAGAGATGACGGAGACCGTGCATGTACGGATGCAACCATTGCACACCGCAATGTCTCAGTAGTTTTACGGTTTGACTCGAGGCACACTCCTATAGTCCGGTGCATCTTGCAAGTACATGCACATGTATTGTAGGTGGTACGCAAAAAAAACTCGCGAGTTTGTTTCACTGCAAGGCGATCAGATGACAAGGGTAACTCACAGTTACCCACAGGCCGTTTGGGAGGTGTGCGACACGCCGGGCTTTGACTAGACATTGGTTGCCACACAACTTGAAAGACTCGGAATCGAGGAAAGTGTTGCTTTTTTCCCCTTACTGTTGGCGACCTCGGAAGAGTAGTCGCTTCTTAACTAGTTGCCACGCGGCACTGGTCAGGAGCAGCAAGCGTTTCGGGAGGTCATCACAACGACAAAGAGGATAGGAAGGGAGAAAAAAAAAAGGAAAAAAAAGGAATTACGAAGCTTTCATTGCGCGGCCCTTTGCCAACACACTACTGTATCCGAGTCAACGGGGACGCGTCGACTTCCATCGTGTCAACTTGGACGTACAGCGCTGTCTACGGTAGAGCCGCGGCCATGTCGTCCTTTAATCAGGCTGGGCTGTCATACTGTGGCAGCGAGTACTGTAGCGACTCGGGACGGTGTTTCAAGTGCAGGTGGAAACCCCTTCCGGTCGGTGTGAATATCTCACTATTTTCTTGCCCAACCCTGACATATGACATCTAGAAGGTCATATCGACACATTCCGAGTGTTTTTATTTTTTATTTTTACAAGCAACTGTGTGGTGAGATAAGGAAAAGTTGTCTGATGACAGTGCCATGTGTGTGCCACGAAGGCGACGGTGTTATATTTTCTTGGGAATGCACTTCAATCTCAGCAATGCTCATGACATCAAGTAGCCCTTTCGTGGGTTCACCAGAGCGTGAGGCCAACCCCCATCCAAGCCAAGTACAGTAGTTCGGCCGAGCCGCACTGACATGCCAGTGATGCTGCCCCCCACAAAACCCCCGCATTGAGCGGGTTCTGACTACATACAGGTGGTCTGAATCTGCGGGAACAATGCGGGAACCTATCGACCATATGGTATCTATAGTAGGGGTTGACAGTTAGAAGCTTTTCACGGAACTATTCGGAATTCGAGCGAACCACAAATCGTGGCGAGACACGCGAGAGACCGCGGCACGCATGAGGGAGTCGAATCCGGTACTACATAGTTTAAGTTTAGCTTTGTCGAAGGATGGCGAGCCCATACATACACCAATTATATATGGCCGAAAGTCGCGAAGCTCGAGCACTGGGCTGATAGTAGTGAGTCGGTACTAGCAGCAGTCGTAGTCGAATGAATTTGGTCACGGGCTGCACGTTGGGGGTTTTGGTATGTACTGAAGTGGTTGTGGTTCGTGCACGTGTGGGAAAAGCCGCGCGCTTTTGGAAATGACGCGGGGTCCTTAGCTTTCCTTCTCTCCTTGGCGAACAAACCCAGAAGTGGAGTGAGACACCTGTCACGGTCAGCCATGACGAATGTCCACATGATAGCCCACCGCGCAGTAAGCTACGACTCGCCATGAAGGTCCTGAAGGCCTGAAGACTCGATGCAGCTCTAGCCCTTTATCATTTCCCCACTGGCGCCCCGGGGCTTCTATCCCCGTCTCCGCAGACGGGATAAATGGTAGGTGACGTCTGACGTCTTGGGCGTCCTTCAAAACGACACAGCCGAATCATACTGGTATTCCATCCGCCCGCGGGTCAGATGTGCCGGAGCAATTGCACACCAACTTTCGCGGCGCTCTCAGGGTGTACTAGACGTCAGTGGCGATGACGACGAAAAACAGAGATCCAAACATCCCATGGGGTAAACACAACCCACCGTTGCTCATCAGAAGACCCTCGCTTCAGCACTCGTCCTGTATCCGGTCTCACTTTGCCGTTTCTTTTCTTTCTCTTCAGCACAGAAGACGGCATGCCCGAGCTACTGTAAGGTATGGATGCGCTGTAGCCCCGGAATCTGCTATTTTCGACCATGTGACGGCCTATCCGCCTGCCAACTCACTCGACGTCGCCTTTGCACACTATGCCTCCATGCCTCATCCTCTGCCCCCACCGCCCCTCGATTCCTCCTTCTCTGCCCCTAAACCGCCCTCCTCAATCTTGCTGCTGATGACATGTGGATCGCCCACCTTCGCCGGCCGATGCCACAAGGCATCCCCCCTCGATATCTGTCAACCCATGTCACGCACGATGTGCATGACACCTCACCAGTCGGGCCCTTGTTCAGGACCGCACCCCCGCCGGATACACATTTTACTGTAACCAGGAACATTCAGGACTCTTGTGTACGTTTTCTATCCCCTCTGGACTTAGATGTTTGCTCTCCATACTCAGCGGTCCTGTGGCAGGTTTCACCGTGGATGTGCGTAACCGCCATCAAGCGAAGCCGGCTTCTGTAAGTTCTGTTTCCTTCCTTTGGTCGATGAGAATCACACAAGTACCAAACGTACGAAAAAAAACAGTTATTATATTAATAAAAACATCAGTATATAGACCTCTAACACAACTTACTCCGTACTGTATCCTTATAAAAATACAACCTCTTCTGGTCTCAGGCGCGCACCTCGCTCAGTGCAAACTCCCTAGCGCCAGCGCTCAACTGCGGTGCCTGACTCGGGCCGCCACCAACCGTGGTTCTGCCGAGTCATCCCGCTATCTTACCACCACCATCAATTCCTCCGAGCCGTGACGAATCGACTCACCTCCATTTTCTCCTACTACTGTAGTGATATGGCCGACAGGTCAGGGTCCATTCATTTCCGAACACGTTTCGAGTCTGCCTTGCAGGCATATCATAAAACGACGAGCGTAGTGTTAGCCGAGCATCCACTCGCTGTGGGACTCCAGAATTGCTACTCCGTCGAGGCCGTCACTACACTTCTCAAACATGAAACACAAGCTTTCAGTGATCTCTCTGGAAGCGGTAGAATGATGGATCTGATGGTGAGTATCATATCGACTTTATTCGCCCTCTCTGCTGCTGCTCCCTTCGGAGACGCTGCTGGTCTGGTAGGTCAGGACACGCTGATCGGCAGTTTCATGTCCCTGACAGTTTTGCTCTCAGTCATTCCCACCTGAAAAAGTTATACTTGCTGGAATTGCTATCCTCCTTGCTGTATGTGCCATTCTCTCTTCATATTGGTCTCCTTGTGACATTCAGGTGAACCAGGCCGCCAGGGGCGTCATTTCCAGCTTTGATGCACTCGCCGACTTGCTCCAGTCGATCGAACAGTTCCTTTGTCGTCTCGGTATATATACGCCCATCCCTCCTTCGCCCGCAATGGACAAGATAGTGGTCAAGATAATGATAGAGTTGCTTTCCACGCTCGCTCTAGCGACCCGAGAGCTTAATCAGGGACGATCAAGTGAGTCCATTGTCGCAGACTTTTATGTTACTGAGCGCAACGTAGTCAAACTCGTAAAGAAACGTTTTGGAGGGAAGGGTGTTGAGGCAGTCCTACAGAGACTGGACCGACTCACGCACGATGAAGCTCGGACGACCGCAGCTCAGACTCTTGACGTTGTTCACGGGCTTGTTCAGGGTATGAGGTCGGTCATGGACGGTGAGCGGACGCACCCAGCTTGTTAATCTGCCATCTGTTGAATAGGTTTCCTTCTAGATGGTAACACATCCGTTGGTGGTGTCCGGGAGGCGCTCAGTACGTTTTGTTAACAACTACAAGCTAGTTCCGCGTCTGACTGACCAATAGAAACCCTCCATGAAGTTGCAAGCAACATAAACAAGATGAAACATTAGTTATTCTTTGACGTTGCTGTTACTATCCAAATTCACTGATTGTCTGGTAGGTGACAGCCTGCAACAAGATATATGGCGTTGGCTCTCTCCACCTGACCCATGGAAAAACCACAACATTGCCTGTGAATCACATCACACAGGGACCGCAGTGTGGTTCATCCAAGGCAAGACTCTCTCAGAATGGCAATCATCTGGACCAAGTTTGCTTCTCTGGATTCATGGGAAATGTCAGTTGGCTGCTCAACACTTACTGTTTTGCAGAGATTGATGATTTGCCTTCTTTTGTAGCGGGTGCTGGAAAGAGTGTGCTTTGGTATGTTAACCTGCCAATATTTCTATCTTGAGAACTTATGGTGTTGGTCAGTTCCACAACCATCAATGAAATCGGTGCTCTGCAGAAATCTGGGCTTGTATCACTTGCGATGTTCTATTATGATTTTCGGGAGGATCAAAAGAAGGATCGGCATGGGCTCCTCTCATCTGTGCTTGTCCAGCTTTGTCGCCAATCCGATTCCTACTATGACATCCTCTCCAAATTCTATGTGGAACATTCCAGTGGTACTCAACAACCCAGCGATGATGTGCTTCTCCATTGCTTGAAGGACTTGCTTGAACTCCCATGACAAGCGCCCATCTTCCTGGTTGTTGATGCCCTGGACGAATGTCCAAACACATCTGTGTCGGATATAGGAGATTCAATTGCGCACTTGGTGCAATGATGTCTACAATGGGACATGTTCTGACTTTTCTACTTTGACATTGACACTTCTCATTGTGATGTATGTCTTAGCATTCCACATGTTCACTTTAGCTTGTGATTACTGCATCTCGCCTTTCTTGCATTTATTATCTTTGTCGCTGATCGCTCCTTGAGTATATATACTGTGTAGTCTTCACCAGTAAACCTCAGTCTTCACTTTCTCAGACTGAGGTTAGTACCATACACGTTTCTTATTCATGCACTGTAGCTAACTTTGACCAAGTGTCTTACATTTGTTCTACAGGTACATAGCTTCGCGAATATAGTCTTCACTTTCTCAGACTGAGTGTCTTACGTTCGTTCTACAGATTATGAGACCTGAGTCTCTGTCACTCTGACATTGAAGCCCTGATCACCACCCTTCCTCGCTTTCTGTCATCATGTCTTCTCCCCCGTCTACTTCTGGCAACACCGGTACTCCCGCTCCACAGGTCCCTACTAGCACTCCCATGCCGCAGACGTCTGGCACCCCTGCGCAGACTCAAGGCGGAAGCTCTCCTACTGCAGGTAGCAGCACATTGGCAAAGCCATTCGTACCTGCCAAGTTCAACTTACTGATGCTTGAAGATGACGGTGAAAACTACAAGACTTGGTACATGGCCCTTATGCTCGCGTTTACTAACCGCAGCATCTGGTCCATCGTCAACGGCACTAAACCCTGTCCGACCGCGACGAGCGACCCCACAGGCCATGAGGAGTGGTGCCTCAAGGATTGCGAAGCACAGCTTATGATTCTCTTGGCACTCAAGAAGGTCGGTCAGAAGTGCGTCTTTCGCACAAAGACCTCCAAAGAGTACTGGGATCGCATTAGCTCTTGTTATTCTGGTGCCAGCGGTGGCAACAAACGGACTGTCTCCCTATTAGAGCAGTTCTTCTTTATGTCCTTCAAGGACGCAGAACCCATGCAGCCCCAGGTTGACTGTTGCATCTATGCGGCTCAGCAGCTTGAGACTGTTGGCTTCCCCATCGCCGAGAACCTCCTTGTGTTCCTTCTTGCCATGCGCCTACCTGAATCTTACTTGATGCTCCACACTGTTCTTACCAACTCAGACGCCAGCACTATTACTAGCAGATGGGTGGCGGACTGTATCATCAGGGAAGAGCAGCATCGCCTCTGAAATTTCGAGGGCACTGCTGCCGCATTCTACACCAAGGCAGGCAAGGGCAAGGGAAGATCACCCCAAGCCAACACCGACTTGAAGTGCTTGCATTGCAAAAAGAAGGGCCACAAGAAGTCGGAATGCCGCAAATTGAAGAAGGAGAAGGCGGAGCAAGAGGCAGCCAAGAATTCTAATGCTACCTCCAGTTCCACTTCTGGGAACTCTAACCCCGCTTCTTCTTCCAGTGCTACGGCGAAGATCGCTGTAGCCAGTGATCCCCCTGCCTACGGCTCTACCAGTGACGCAGATGTCATTTGACTCTTCCACGCTGTCGCGATCCCCCGCTCTGCCGAACACCCCTCCACCACTTGTGAACGCGTACTGCAGGCCAAAATCGATTCCGGTCCTCAAAGTCTTGAGGCTGGTTGGATCATCGATTCCGGCGCCTCTCGCAATATGTGCGCACACCGCGACTGGTTCCATTATTACTCCCCCCTCGTCAACCCCATGGACATTGTCCTCAGGGACAACAGTGCCATTCAAGCCACCAGTGTCGGCCGTATCTCCGTTCGCATGCACGCTGAGGGCAAGTCCTTGCCCACAGTGCTGCAAGATGTCCTCCACATGCCGGAACTCCATGGCAACTTACTTTTGGTATCGCACTTTGCCAAGCGTGGCTCTGAGATGCAGTTCGTCAGGGAGGGATGCTCCATCCTCAACCAGCACAAGCGAGTTGCCTGCAAGGGCGACCTGCGCAGAAGCCTCTATGTCATGCGGATTACTACCCTTCCCATCTCTGAATCAGCTCACATTGTGGTCCTTGACTCTTTTCCCACCAAGGGCGAAGATCCTCCTGAGGCCGCACTGATTGCTGACAACTCGGGATCCAAGGCTAGCGTCGACATTTGGCACAGATGTCTTGGTCATCTCAACACCGATGATGTCATCTGTATGGCGCAGAAGGGGATGACCTGTGGAATGGAAATCTCTGGCGGCTACACCCCTTCCTCCCAAATTTGCGAACCCTGTGTTAAGGGCAAGCAAATGCGTGCCGAAATCCAAAAGGAGACGGACACACAAGCTGACCTCATCTTAGGCCGCGTCTTCTCAGACATCTGCACACTTTTCTCCACCCCCTCACGCCAAGGCTTCATCTACTTCATCACTTGGATCGACGACAAGTCCTGCAAGGTCTTTGTCGATGCTATGAAGGAGAAATCTGAAGTGGCTCAGCATCTGCACGCCTTTGTCGTGCGTGTTAAGCTCGAGACTGGCCACAAGCTTAAGGTCCTTCACTCCGATGGAGGGGGCGAATACACCGCCGGGGGGTTACAGTCCTTCCTCAAGGTGTTAAGGCCTATTGAACCTTAAGGCGCGACGTGCGCAAAGGTGAAATGTGCGGCAGTGACGAAGTTTATAAGGGTCATAATTCCCTTAATAACCTGAAGTGCTTTGGAAGGTGATAAAAGCAAGAAGGTCGCTAAGACCAATGTCTGGGTGAAGATAAAGAGGAAAGGGAAGTAACTTCAAGGACTTGAAGATTACTTCAAAGAAAAATAAGAGGGAAATAGTGGTTCAAGCAACAAGGACTTGAGAATGCAATAGATTGCAAACTAAGTCAGGCTTAAGGCCCAACTCTAGGATATAAGTCCAGCTTATATACAAAAGGGCAGCTACCTGACTAAGCGTACAAATGAGGAGAACAATGGGGTCACAAACAATAGACGTCATAGAACAATGGAGTCATGAACAATGGTGGTCACAGACTACCATAAGAAGAGAACAATGGAGAACGTACAAAAGGAGGGAACAATGGAGTTCCCGACAAGGTGGTTCTGTTGTACAGGTAAGCGGTCATGTGAGTCGAAGTCATGTGATCGTATAAGTACATATCGGACAAGAAAGAAAAGAAAAATGTAGGCCAAGTGCCTAAGAACGTAACATGACGCCCTTCCTAGAGAGTTGCTACCATGCAACTAATCTGAAACTCCATAAAACTCCACATCGTAGTCAGTATGAGCGAGCTCCAACTTGTGACATAGGGTGGGTGATGACATAGCGGCGCACATATCCCCAAAGTTGGGGTGAGTGGCAGGGACAGCACAATACTCAGCATTGCACTGCTCGTGGGGACGATTGCACTTGTTGTGTGCATGTTGGGTACTAAGACACCAACGACACGTCTTCCAGAGGGGACACTCCTCTCCGACATGGTTAGGGCGCGACTCGTTGCATTTGAGGCAGTAGGGGAATTTGGGTTTGCCTCCTTGATGCCGCTTGCCTAAGACGGTGCAGCACTCAAGACTATCTTCGCCTTCCTTAATATCTGGGGGTCCTTGAGCAGCAAAAATGCGTGGAATGTGGATAGCATTAATGGGAGGGGGACGGAGGCGATTGAGATGGGGAGTGAGCCGGGTGCGGACCACAGCATTAGTAAGGTACCGTTCCACCATACTGAGCTGGCCTTGGGCGCTGTCCTCCCTTCTGTTAAGCTCAACTCGCTGGCGCTTTACTGCCTTGAGTTTGCTCTGATGTGCTTGATACCTGTAAACGTCAGCGACAACACTGGGATCCTTGAGATCAATGATGGCGTTGTCGATGAGGAGTCGGGAAGTGGAGGAAGGGTGAAAAATGTTGAGGTCGTAATCTTTGACCCCAGGATGGTTGAAATTGGGGGCGGGGTGTGCACGTGCGTGGAGGGGAATAGAAAACTCAGGGTCCCCCCATTTGCGAGTTCCTACAAGATGAGTGTCGACCCCTACTTGTCTAAAGGTGACATAGCGTGCCACCTTGTCTTGCCTGTACTCATTGAGAAAGACAAGCAGGTATTGTCGCGAATCACCGCGATCATACTTGCTCCATCCGACTCCTGGATGGTTCGGGTTATCGAGCTGTTGGGTGAGCTGGGGAACGTTGGGAATAGGACTAGGCGTGGAAGAGAGGGAGATGGTAGGGTTATACTGAGCGAACCTAACTGGTTCATCACTTTGCACGTCGTCATCTGACATGTAACCCTCAATTTTCTTGAGAATTTGAGGAATAAGGAAAAGGTGTTTAACCGCGGTGTAATTGCGGAAGGTGGTGGTGAATATTTGGTCATCGAGCTCAGTGTTCCCCAGGATATTCAGAGCGGGGAGGAGATCCTCCATCCAAGCCGAAAGCGCCCCAGTGATACGCTCCTGATGTTCCATGTACTTCAACAAGGCCCTGCATTGCTTTCTCACATGGTGAACCTGTGCCGAAGAGGGAATTTGTCCCGCTAGTGTGAGTATCTCGTCGTCGGGGAGTGTGTCGACGACTACGTTTGAGTGGATGCTGGATGGTTGGGGTGATAGAGGGCGACGGTGCTGGCGTTGGAGTAATGGGGTTGGGGGTAGGGTCAAGAGGGGGGAGGGGGATGGTGCTTGAGCCATACTGTCCTTGTTCTGAAGGGAGATACAAGGTGGGATTGGGATAGGGGATGGTGAAATGTGGCCAGTGACTGGGGTGGGGAAGGATGGTGGTTGACCTTGTGATGTGCCTGGGAAGCTGCTCAAAGCTATCCTCAGATTGGAGTAAGTATCTGTTGCCGTAGAGGCAACCCCTAGTCCAGCAATGATAGGTGCATCCGGAGATGGGGACGATCGTGGAGAAAAGGGTAATGTCTCCATTGCCATAGATGGACTGCTGTGTATAGACTGTGGTACCTCCTGGTCCGACGTAGACATAGCTGAAGTGGGCGGGTTGGGTAAAATCAAGGGGCATTCAGCGGTGATAGGGACAGTACTGTTCTTTACAGAAGTGGTGATGTTCAAGGGTGTGAGCGTGAGTGGGGTGAATTGTTCGGTACAGCGATGACTTTTTCTGGGCAGCTGGAGTGAAGACGTGGAACTTGTGACTGGGCCAGATGGTGAGATCTCTGAAGAGGTGATGGAACGAATTGAAAGGGGGATCAATAGTGAAGGTGTAGAATGCCTGGTTGGACATGCTGGGGATGACTTGTCAAGAGGAAGGGTTCTTATACTGCTCGAGGTATTTTGAAAGTCCGATAGTAACTCCGGAGCATGGAGATCCTTGGCGTTAACCCATGAATCATGTGCTGGCGAGTAGTTCTTCCAGCACACAAGGTATTGCTTCTTCTTCCAATGGCCAAAAGACCTCTCTTTTAGAATCTTCTCGACTTCCCATTCTGGTTTGCCTTCTAGTATTTCTGGTGGTGGTTCTAGAAAGTTGGGTCCATGTTGGTCTGTTTCTTTGTAGGACGTGAGTAGGGAAGCATGAAAGACGTCATGGATTTTCCAAGTGGAAGGGAGTTTGAGTTTGTAAGCGACTTTTGATATTTGGGAGACTACCTTAAAAGGTCCGTATCTCCTTGGGGAAAGCTTGGGTGTGGTGTTACTTGGAAGTTGTAGGTTGGTTCCTTCTAGCCAGACCTTTGAGCCTACTGCAAATGGAACATATCGTGGCTTCTCTTTTATCCAGGATTCTTGCACTTTATGTTGGGCCTCTTGGGCGGCTTTCCTGGCTTCTTCAATGGATGAGAGTCGTTGTTCTAGGGAGGGAATGGTGGTTTTCCGGGTTGGTTGGTGTACTTGGGGTGTGTATCCGATGAGTAAGTCGTATGGTGTTTTCTTAGTAGTTGCAGATGGCCATGAGTTTTTGGTGTACTGAGCGAGTGGTAACCATGCGTGCCAGTTGTTCTGTTGAGTTCCGCAGAATACTTGGAGGTATTGCTCCAAGGTTTGA
>Ga0307510_10000502_pt1 | contig 38784 bp, 60 predicted proteins | sample 12_EM_MG_FD_207224 | JGI IMG/M metagenome (GOLD analysis project Ga0307510, IMG submission 207224) | Populus trichocarpa ectomycorrhiza microbial communities from riparian zone in the Pacific Northwest, United States - 12_EM | ecosystem: Host-associated > Plants > Roots > Unclassified | place...
CCTCGTATCTCCCATCGGTACAGGGAAAGAAGGGTGACGAGTATCTTGATGATGCTCGAACCCTTCGCGATCGATGGAAGGACATCATCCCCCGCGGTGATCTTACCAGTCTTCAAAACCGACTCACGATGTGAGCTTGTTACTTCCTCATGAAATTTGTTTTTGTGTTCATGTCTACGTGTCCAGGGCAACGGAGATGAGAGCGGTATTGGACTTGAAAAGCGGGTTGTCGAGGATGTCTCACGCGCGAGCATACCGCAAATACGCCAAGGAAACATTTCAAATTGCCAAGGTCCTCATCCTCCCAACGGAACTAGATAGTGCACTAATCGATTCGTATAGACGACTTCCGACAGAGCCAGAGACATCGCATCCATCCACGAGACATACGACGAGCAGCAAGTGCGTGTTACTCGCATAGCAGAGGCCACCTATCGGTCCTTCTTCGGCTACAGGGATGCATTTCCAAATCCTGATCAGGAGTTGAGTTGGGCACAATCTGTTTGGACGATGGCATGCTCCAAGACTGGGACCAACATCTCTCCGCCTACTAACCTCAAGGAGATGGTGAGCTCTCATTCAGCTTCCTTGCCTAAGTTGATATTTAGTAAGGCGTACGCAGCTCGTAAGCGTTGGCCCTCGCTTCCATGCTGCCGTCAAGGAGAAGATCACACCACTCGTGGAGAGACATTACGGGTTTCAGACAAGCAAGGCCGCAGAGTCTCTCGGTCACAACATCGACCTGGCGCAGGCGTTGAAGACAGACGCAGCTTTCAGTAACGGTGACGACGGACAAGCGTTGCCATATCGCCACCGCATTATCCAGCAGGCCATTAACATAATCTGGTTCAATGACCGCTCTAGCGACGGCATCGTATTCTCCAACGTATTCAACCCCATGCCATATGAAGCCATCGCTCTGGTTCTCGCAGTGGTAAGGCATTTATCGATGGTCGTGGCAAGCAATAGCTGCAGTACCGATGGCGCTTGTTTCAATGCAACAGATAGAATGTTGTATCGACGAGTGGAGTAGTGGCTCTTGGACAAGAATCCCCTTTGCCTATGAGAACTATCAGGAGGTTTACTCCCACCATCTCAGTGGGCTGAAGAATCTCAGCGACCAGGGCGTAAACCTGCGCAGCTGTGACCCGCTGGGGCAGCTCCGATCTGAGATCTTCAACAAAGGACGGTGAGTTACCCGTCATACATGAGGAGCGCGTCTAATCATGTGCTCCATGGCAACAGGGACCATGCTGGAGTCCCGCGCCGATCCATGAGTCCGGGACGTTCTTGGCCAAAAGACAAGGTCGATGCCGCTTGTGACATGGCACAGGCCGTGTGATCCATCACCTGCATCACCGGCTGAGTCGAACCCTGTGAACTGCGCAACAGAGGGCGTAGCGTGACTTGTGATGTGGCTTCGTCTTTGCCTTCGACGTTCCCACAGAGGCGTATGGAAGCCAACAGTGCGAGGCAATCTTGAGTCATCGTTACCGATTTGTATTTAGCTTGTATTATTTTCATACCCGGTACAAGGATGATACCTGAGTGAGCGCATTCATTTCCCATCGACCCTTTTGTTGGGCGTAGCCCGTTCGAGACCCCCAAGCAACTGAAGCGCACGTAGTAGTAATGCTCCCGGTCGCGGGATAGAGCGGTAGTCATCTGTCATGGAGGCTTACAATCGACGGAGGCAGCAGAGCATGAAGGGCTCACACATCTGGATACAAAAACGAGAACGCATACGAACAACATTTCTTGTAAAGAGATGGAGAGGAATGAATCTAGCCGCATACCGTTTATTCCCTAGGCCGTTGAGATCCGCAAATTGGCCTCGATCGCTCTGAGTACATTAGGCACGAACTACAGAGATGGAGAAAATTCGACTGACTACATCACTGCCGCGGATCCGGGATGGCGGTCTTCCGCGAAAGGATATACCGAATTGTACGAACATACTGCCATGTCTCCAAGGCTGCACATATTATGATGGGGGCCTCTTTTGGCTTCAACGCAGACCGCAACTTGATCTTGCTCAAGGACCCTCGGATTTCGTTGAATCTTTCAATAACGTCTTCAATACGAGGACGATCAGCTGGGTGTTCACGAGTCATGGCACTGACTAGGTCTTCCATGAACCGGAAGCCGCTGTATTTCTAAGATAGATGAGGGATCCTACTGGAACTGACGATGGAATGGCGTACCATCGTGAAATTCTCGCGGACTAGGTTTCCAATATAATATATGTCGGTGTGGAATGGGTTGGACGGCCGGTGCGACTGATGTTCAGGAGCTGACTTATCCCCGCCACGCAAGGGATTGTCTGTGACCTCCCGCGATGGGTACTGGCGAGATAGGCCGAAGTCAATAAGGATGTAGCGAGGGGGACGTTGTGTCCGCGTGTAGGCGGTAGCTTTGCCCTTGAAGTTCCTATTTTGGTTGATTTTGACTGGGTGGAATCCATTAGGGTACATCTGGGATGGATCGAGCATTATGTTATTCGCCGTGCAGTCGCTCGAATGGCTGTCAGATTGGAGTTCCCCAAGCGGCTGAATGGCTTTTACCGGTGAGCTACATTCCTCTCATGCATAAACCGGAGACCCTGAGAAATAAACGATTTAACACGATCTACATGACGTACTGTAGTAAATTTTGGTCACCTCGCATATTTGTGTAAAAAAGGCTACAAACTCGCCAAATGTTTGAAACTGGGGTCGATCGAAAGGGCGCAGAAGCGGGAACACCATTATCTTTTGAGATCTGGCGCCCTCAAGTTCAATGGCATCCAAAAGTGGTACGCAGTGGTTACGGGGATCCAGGGAAAGCCCTGGGGACGAGAATCGCTGGGTGATCGAGAGTTCGTAGGGCCCTTCCTCGATAATAACTCGCTTGAGCATAACTGGGAGGTCATCTTGTATGCGCACAGCGTCCATCACTGCTCTCGTCTTTCGCCGCCCTCTTGAGTAATGAAAATAAGAGAAATGCGACAACCTACAATTAAAGCTTGACCATCTTCGACTGAGTAAAAATCCTTCTTTGATTTAATCCAGGACGGCTCCCAATGGGGTTCATATCGAGGACGGAGTTTGTACCCACGCCTCTCAATGTCGTAGTAGTGGTCTCGCCACCACTCTTCGCTCTTTACAAGTGTCCCTGTTCTCCTTGTATGAGTAGGAGCCTCGGACCCGTTGGTCGCTGCGAGTACCGCTGAGGGAGGTAGAGAGCTGTTCACTGTCCGAGACATAATGGAGAGAGTTGGAGGTAATAGGGGGGGGGGGGGGTCGCAAGCTGGGAGTTCACTGGACGCACATGTGTGACAGGATTTGGGAACGGGGCCAGTCTTGCGTGTGTAACAACCAACTCGGGAACTGAATTGCCGGATATTAAGTGATTCGGTTCGGACTATGGAAGCAAGGTCCGCAAGTTGAATACTGACTGCTATAGCTTCGTATATGCAGCGCTCCTAATCGACTTGTGGGGCCGTAGCCAAGACCGGGATACCTTCAGGTTCAACTTGAATTCTCATGCAAGTTGGCAACTGAAAAACCAATTGCCATGGTCCGACTTCGAGTGCTCGGCCCGTTCGGCCCGGGTGAGCCGTGCAACGTTGGCCCCGGCCCGCTTATTCCTTGTCCTCCTAAGTTACTGCTTCATGCTTCATAGCCCAAGACCACCCCTTGCCATGTTTCTTCACCGTCCTCACGTTGCCACGCATATTTTAGAGAGATATTTTTCCGGTCAGTCATATTAACTCTTACCTGTGTATTTCTGACTTTGCCAATACGATGCGTTCTAGGATCTCCGCAGCTGGTCCATGTCCACGGCGCAAACAAGGGTCCTGCAATTTCCGAATCCCTTCTGTGACTCCGATAGTCGGACAACATCGTACCGTGACCAGGGCGTGTTCGTACAGTCACTAATAGTTTCACTATTCTTACGCGATGTACGTGTGTAGGACTTCTGGACAATGCTCCCTTTAGTAATTGCTCTCCACATGACGAGTTGGTCCATCGGCTGGACGATCACGCGATCACGGTGAGTCGGGCCGCAACTACATATTTACGAAATGCGGCGATTTGTAAGCCATGGTTCTCGTGAGGCGGACTGACGCCCATTCACTGACCCTTCATCTCCCAACCTGCAGACGATACAGTACTCGAAGTCTGGCTTTCGGTGACTAGTTGACCATGTTACCCAACCTGGAGAGCTTTTAACTTACCACTTTCTTTATTCGCCAACTGAATCTCTTCTTGACATCACAAGTCTCAGCGCTCCGTGTTTTCGCAATACTCAAACACCCACTAGGAACGTGTTGAACATGAGGACGTTGAATTTTGCCAAATTCAACACCTCCGCTATTGCGGGTGCGTTGGAGCTTCCCGATGATACATGAGTATGTGAATTTTGCGTGGGCGCCGGGAGGCCACTCAAGTTCGCACTATCGGTTCTCAGCGCACGTAGACTTCTTCTTCGGATGACATTGCATGCAAGCGCCTGTATATCTTGCTATCAGGAACGTTCTGGTGGGTCTCTGTATATAAGACGAAGACATCGCATCTCAGCTGATAAGTGGTACGACCCTAATCATGCGCAGCTTGCAAGACCTACGACCATCCGGACAAGCCAGACAGGGGGACGAGTTCTTGAAGGCAGCTGCTGAGCTGCTGGAAAAACACAAGAATTTCACAGATCAAGACAATTATACGATGGCGCAGGGGTTATTGACAAGGTGGGTTGATCGTTCATTCAATTGCCTCCCAGTTGATCGCGTTGACCACCTTGCTTTGAAGCGCAAGTGATTACCGCCAAGGCTTAGAGAAGAAGAACGCCATCCGTCGATCGCAACAATCTCGGCTCTACCTTGAAAAAGCCCAGGAGACCCTGAAAACCGTCAAGGTTTGGTATACAGTCCCTCTTATCAAGATGATTCTCAAACCTCCCTATAGCGGGTTACTGAGGAGAGTGCGATCAATGGACAAGACGAGGACGGGGACCTGGGCGAACGCGAACATCCACCTTCGGAAGCCGTCCCAGAATCAGGCGCCACATTTCACCACACGATGGTCCCGAGCATGGCAGCCTTTTCTTCCGCTCCTTCTTCCGCTCCTGCAGCGACTTCCCACTCGCGGCAAGTGCCGAACACGCGTACCACTGGCTCAACTTGTCGGGTCGCCGTCGATCCCCTCCCTCCACTATCTTCCACTCTCACCTCACAGATCAATAATCGATCGGCTCCAATACAACCCTCACATAAGATCCGTCCGGTTTCAATGGGCTGGGCGTCGGAACCAAATACACCGATCGACGTAACACTCGCGGTGTCTTCTCTTCCCATACCTCCCCCTCCATCCGGGCAAATACCCCCACCTTTAAGTTCTTCCGATTTCTGATATCCTAAGACTACGCCCGAGTTCGTGTTTTCGGCGGGGCGAGTTTGGCGTTGCATATCCCTAAGTGTCGTGGCACTGCACGTGGTACCTCGGTGGTCTTGGAAATGTGTCCTCACTCTAATTAAACTACCTGGGGGACTCAGATGTGTTGTGGTCTTTTGTAGTGATGAACCATGGGCACCCTGACGCTCAGATAATGAATGAAAGTTGATATGGGCAACGAGTCCAAAGTCATGAAGGAACAGGGATAGCTGGTCTCCGATGTATGATATACCGAGCCGTACGAGTCAGTTGCAAGGCATGCCGGAACACGGTTAATAAAATGTAGCCGTTTTTTGATGTAATAGGGGAGCGCAGCTTGATTACACTTAACGAACTGCGAATCCGGTCGAATTTCTCGACGACTTCCTCGATCGTCGGACGCTTTTCTGGGTTTTCGTCCGTCATTGCCTCAACCAGCTCTTTCATGAACCCGAAGCCATTGTACTTCTAAAATGGCTCGTTAGTCTCGAGAAAAGCTGAAGTCAAGTCGGTCGGTCTAACCTTCAAAAAACACTCGCGAACGAGACTCCCAAGGTAGTAAATGTCCGTGTGAAATGGGTTGCATCGTCCTCCGCGCCCATGTTCGGGAGCAGACTTATCCCCACCGCGTAACGGTTCATCCAACACATCACGTGAGGGATACCGACGCGACAGCCCAAAGTCGATCATGTAATAGCGGGGAGGGCGCTCCGTCCGGCTATAGCGCTTGGCTCTTCCCTTGAAATTTGGGCTCCGATCGACCGCGACGGGATGGTAGCCCTCGGGGTACATCCCGGATGGATCGAACATGATGTTGTTCATTGTGCAATCCCTGCAAAAAAGTTCTGGATGGGCACCCTTCGACAGGAGATACACCCCTACCGGTGCGCTACTGTTTTTTCATGCATGAATCTGAGGCCCTGACCAAAACTTGTCAATATCATCTGCAAATTCTGTTCGATGATAGTCGATCCAACCTCGCAGATCTGCATAAAGAATGCAACGAACTCCCCATACGTCTGAAAACGAGGGTCTTTGAAAGGACGTAGTATTGGCATCACTATCAACTTCCTTCCGTCAGGGCTGGCTTGGGATAAGTCGATGAGTTCTAGCAACGGAACACAGTGATTCTTAGGGTCCCCTCTGAGTCCCGGTGAGGAGAATAGCTCTGTGATCGATAATTCATGGGGACCCTCTTCAGGAAGGACCTTCTTTAGCATGACTTGTCTGCCATCTTCTATTCGCACGGCATCCATGGCAGCTCGTAACTAAATGAAGTCATTAGGGGTGGAGGTGCCCAAGTGGAGGATACTTACAATGGTAGGCTGGCCATCCTCGACAGCGAAGAAGTCTTTACCAGACTCTTTCCATGACGGTCGCCAGTCAGGTTGATATCGCGGACGAAGCCTGTACCCTTGCGCCTCGATATCGTGATAACGATCCCTCCACCACACCTCGCTGGGGAAAAGGCTACCAATTTCCCTGCGAGGGGACTGCCTAGAATCCACATCGATTTCCAGCCCTGAGCCAGGCATCGGGGCATGAATGGGATAAAGTGGTGGGTGGGGTGGAAGACTGTAGAAGTACTGGACTAGATGGATGCTTAAGAGAAGCCAAAAACATAGCAGCTAATGATATGCTCGTGGGGATAATGGGGCAGGGTCATGGGCAAGCGGACTCGGACGAATTGCGCCCCAGTACTTGCATATCGGAAGAAGTTCAACTGGGGCACTGGGGGCCCAATGGCCGGGCTTCGATTCTTGCACTACGTACGGCAATAAGCGCTCGGCCACGTGCTCAGATTCACGGCCCGTGACGCTGGCTCTGTCGGAGATCCACGGCGACTTCCTCTGTGGCCAAGGAGGTAATGTGCACCCCAGGCCAGGAATTCCAGTAGCTCTTGGTTATAATGGTCGCAGCGATGTTGCCCTTTGAATACAAACTCGTCGCCACTCTTGATATTCACGAGGACATCCCACTGCTCTCGATCGACACCATAGATGACTAGTCACTTCCCATCTGCGCAAGCGAAGAAAGGAGACCAAAATCTACATCTTGCCCGCAACCTTCGAGATGAGTGGAAGGACGTAATTCCCGAGGATGATATAACCACCATCCAAAATCGGATTACGATGTGCGTAGTACTTCTCCCCTATGGGACGCGTTCCGGACTCATCTTCATTACCAGGGCAACCGAGATGAGAGATGGGCTAGACTCCAAGAGGGGCCTCCCCAAGTTCTTTCATGCGCGAGCATATCACAAATACGCGCAAGAGACGTACCACATCGCCAGGGTCCTTGTAATTTTGTCAGAATCACCACGGGAGATGACTAACCTGGACCTTTGGCAGACGGTATCCGACAGAGTCAGGGACTCCGAGTTCTCCGCGTCCTCGCACCAGACCAACGGCGACGCGGAGCAACTTCTACGCACCACCGTCGCAGCAGAGGCCACTTATCGCTGTTTCCTCAGCTGCAAGGAACTGTTCCCCACGCCCGAGCAAGAGTCCAACTGGGTGAAAGCTGTATGGCCTGTGGCGTGCAACAAAACAGGGGCTCGGCTCAACTCGCCCAGTGATCTCGCAGAAAGGGTGTGCTTCTATCTATTAGTCACTACTTCACCACCCTAATGCAGTCACGCAGCTTGCGGCCGTTGCGCCACGGTTCCGTGCAGATGTGAAAGGGAAAATTACGCCACTTGTTCAAACGTCGTATGGTTTTGAGGCAGACAAGACTTCAGAGACCCAGTACCGAAATATGGACCGTGCGCGGGACCTCAAGAAAGACACGGCTTTCATCTACGGAGAGGGACCAAATGGGCTTCCGTACCATCATCCCGTTATACAGCAAGCGATCGACGCCATCTGGTTTAATGACGGTCGTCGTAGCGAAGGAGCTATGTTCACCAACGAACTCTATCCATTGCCTTACGAAGCTATCGCGTTGGTGCTAGCTGCGGTGAGAAGCTTTCACGCGTTATACCCTAAGCAATGCTTAAAGCTTTGTTCACAAAAGATCGAGTGCTGTCTCGACGAGTGGAGTGGAGGCACCTGGATCGAAGTTCCCTTCACCTACGAATACTATAAAGAAGCCTACGTGGAGCACCTTGCCGCTCTAAAGGCTCTCACTTCCCAGGGGCTCAACACACGACATTGTGATCCGCTACATCGGCTGCGACATGACTTTTATAATGAAGGACGGTGTGTTACCTTGCCATGTATGAGCTTGCGCTTGACTAATTTTTTTCTTTCACAATCTAGTAAGCATGCAGGGATTCCTTCACTCGTTCCCACGGATGGGCAGCATGTTTGGTCACAGGACAGGGTAAACGCGGCTTGCAAAGGGTTGCAAGCGGCGCCCACTGCATAGCCCCCAAGATCAAGCATCCAGTGATGGTCATATTTGGCACTTTTTTTATGGATTTGGAGTTCGTATTTATAACGCGCAGCATATGTTTGTACGAAGACATGCGCAGGTCGTAGGTACAATAACATTGGTTTGAGTTCTCTGGGTGATGTACGTAGGTGATGTACGTATGCATGGTGAACTGACTGCTTTTGAACGGCATGTGGGGCGGTGGGTACCATCTTTTCCTCTCATGGGGACACCTGTGGTCCTCACGAAGCTTACGCACCCCTGGATGTGAAAGGTAACTTTAATTAACCCATGTATGTGCTTGGAAACGACCACGTGACGCCTCTGTGCGCCTCTCCATCCTGCAGCTGCACATCTCACCCTCCTTTCCCCATCTACGCACCTTGCCTCCAACCCTTCCTCATCCACCCTCGTTGCTACACAATCCACGCCTATCCCAACACGTCCAAGTCCCCCTCTCGCTGCGTCTCAATGACATGCGGACCGCCTACCCTTCGCCGGCCGACGCCACAAGTGCGCGCCACCTCGATAGCTGTCGCCCCACGTCACGCACGAGTCACGACGTGCGCGACACCTCGCCAGTCAGGTCCTCGCTCGGAACCACATCCTTGTTGGATACGCATTGTACTGTATATAAGACCATTTAACCCTCTTTCGTACATTCTTTTATCCTTCTTTCGCCTTAGACCTTCCACTCCCAATGCTAGCTTTTGCGCTCCCCTTGACCTTCTTCTCCCTTTCTCCCACTACTTGCCCCGTGCGTATATGATCCCCCTCTCCTCGCCTTGGCCAAGGAGACCATCAATACAGAATAATAGCCCAGCTTTCCCCTTCTCTTTCCGTTTGCGTGCCGCCACCTCAAGTCACTCCTTACGCCCGTCACGATCTCCTTTCGCACGTTCTTGAACCCTCAGTATCGCGGCCACACGACCACACACACACGCAAGCACACTTTTTCTCTCTCCCCTTCGCGCCTTCGCTTTCCCTCTGGATCGCGAACCCGCCTCGGAACTCAGACCTTTCCCCGAAATCACAACAGTGTCGACTTCGCACCTGTCTTACAATGGTCACGTCGAAGGTACATACTCCCTCATTACCACCTTTCTTGGTGCCGGAAAATCGGGAGAGGGACAAGGGATCGAAAAGTAGAAAGGAGGGATTGCTGTTTTGAAATCACCTCACCCTTTATGATCCGTCTATATTCGTGATTCATATTATGACCATCATGATGTTCATTGAACAACAGGTGGGGACGACCGTGTCAATAAGACGCCCATTTAGTATGTCTTCTTAATGTCCATTTTCAAGTTAAGTCGGTAACAGTACACGTCCACACAAGTTCGCCTAATCCGTGTGAACTGTAAGGTCCCGTCGTTTTCGCGGTCTGACAGGTCGAATGAAGCCTGAGGGGACTTCATGTAGAATTTATGCCATGTTAACCTGAGTGCGACACCGACGGACATCGTAGCGAGATTTGGATACTAGCGGCATGCTATGTGTGATAGAACAGAATTATTGAATATGCGGCATGGGAAAGGATCAAAACGTGTAGACAGTTACCGCTCGTCTAATTTAATGTGTTTAGCCAGAGTGTAGCAATAGCAATAGATACTGAATGAAAGAAATGAGGAAATAGTGAGGTACTACTGGAGCACCGACGTGTACGCGTATGATAAAAACGAAGACAAACGAGATAAAGATATATAAACATTTGAGCCGGCGTAAATAGACGAGATTATAATTCGTAAAGAAAATATAAATATAGGGATAATTACTTCCTGATGGTACAGCTAGGCTGTACTATATTGGACATGGGGATCTGGAATTGAGGGGCGGCCGGACACTATGTATTGAATAGTACGGATGGATTGTCTTGCCCGTTGAACGAGCCCAAAAACCTTGGGTGATTTTCTCGACACTATGGGAGAGCGTAGCTTGCTCTTGCTCAGAGACTCTCGAATTTTCATGAATCTCTGGAGTACCTCTTCGATTCGAGGGCGCCTGACCGGATCTTCGAGCGTCATTAAGTCGATCAAGTCTTCTATGAATTCAAAACCATAACATTTCTTATGGGAAAGATGGGCTAAATCGCGTGTATGCCTGACTCGAAGGCCGGGACGTACTTCTATGAACTCTTGCCGTACAAGGTTTCCGATGTAATATATGTCGGTTGGAAACGGGTTACAGCGCCCCTTTGATCGGTGCTCTGGTGCAGTCTTGTCCCCGCCACGTAACGGTTCATCCGTAACATTCCGAGAGGTGTACCGCCGGGACAAACCAAAGTCGATGAAGTAGTAAACAGGAGGGCGCTGGGTCCTGGTGTAAGCTTTCGCTGCGCCCTTGAAATCCCTGTTGCGATCAAGCTTGACGGGATGGAACCCATTCGGATACATTCTAGATGCGCTGAACATGATATTGTTGGCCGTGCAATCGCTGCAAGACCATTCAGGAATGAAGCCTGCTCAATTTCGAAGATGCCATTACCTACCGATGGGCGACATTTTGCTCATGCATAAATTGGAGGCCCTATGTGACCAATTAACGGATGACAGTGAGATAGGCGGAAACCTACAATACCTCGCATATCTGAGTGAAAAAGTCGACAAACTCGCCAAATGTTTGGATCTTGGGTTGATTGAAAGGGCGCAGGAAAGGGAACGCCATCAGCTTCTGCGGGTCCGGGCGCTGAAGTTCGATAACCTCCAAGAGCGGAGCACAATGATTGTTTGGCATCGTTGCGAGCTCTGGTGACGAAAATTGTTGGTTGATACTCAATTCGTGAGGTCCTTCTTCAGGGAGAACTTTCTTGAACATGACCTGAAGGTCATCTCGCACGCGGGTTGCATCCATTGCTGCCCTCAACTGTCGCTGTGAGCTGGGGAACATAAGATAAGCAAAACGACGCGTACTATTGTTGGTTGACCATCTTCCACGGCGTAGAAATCTTTTCCCGACTTGAGCCAAGAGGGTTGCCAGCGAGGATGGTATCGAGGACGAAGCTCATAGCCATGACTTGCAATCTCAACGTAGCGGTCTCGCCACCACTGCTCCGTCATAACGAGGGTACCTGCTTCTCTCTTAGGCGGTTCGCTGTAGGCATTGGCGTTACCAGTAATGTGAGGCGGAGACATCGAAGATAAGGAAAGGGCGATTTTGAACCGGGTGTGTTGATAATGAGTAACAGAGGATCAGCCCACTCGAATGCTGGGGCGACTGCTGGTTGTCTGCGGGAAGTGGAGGGTAAAAAAGTGCTGCAAAGCGACGTCCGTGGCTAACAGCGGTTCATAAGGCAAGATAGTCACTGGTAAATACGTGCCGACGTGATACGTGACCATTGTAAAAGATTTGGTTAGCGAACGCGAGGCTGTGCATGCTAGTACAACTAACGACTGCACCATGTGCACAAAACGTTGTATGTGATTGTGATAACACTGTCATTACAAAGACACATGTCGGGCAGAAACTCCTGTATCATGTGTTGTCGTAACGCCCATTTTGGACAATCCCTTCTCACTGTGTTCGGTTCTTCAGGGATATTTCGACTTGATAATTGGTAGGTCAAGACCGGTCAAGCTTCGGTCAAGACTCGGACCAGTCATGACTTCTTTGAAGGATCACTGCACTGAATCGTGGCTCACTCTTGTTTGATCTTCTCTTTACGTCACTAACAAGGCAGACATACTGTCACTGAAGGAATGGAAGTCGCACCAGATTTGGTATGGGCATCAAGGGGTTGCACCGAACGGCGGACTCATTTTTGCAGCGTGGGAAACACGATGTGATCAGTGTGACAATTAGTGGGGCCCATTTCAGGTCCTCCCTATTCCTATTCCTCAACTTGTGTTCAGCGTGAGCTTGAAGGCGATCGTGAAAACCAACCCCCCCTCCCCCATCTCACAGCTGCAAGCACTCTGCGTACAATTCATACCTGGGTTTATTGGAGCTGATGCCAGTTTAGGGGCGAGTGGCTTCTGAAGTGGGTATGGTTGTCCAAAGAAGGCGCACGTGGATGGGGCCTGGAGGTATTACTGCTTTTTCTCTTCACCGCCTGTGAAATAGCCTCCTCTATTCCTTCAACCTCATCACCTCCTTTCCCCTGTCCTATGCCACACACCAGCTCTGCGCCTCCACTGGACGCATCCGGCGTTTTCGAATGGAGACTGCTGGAATTTTTGTCCAAGAGGCGCTCCTCTGAGGCTCTGCCCAAGAGGAGCTGGATAATAAGAGACTCGACAAGGCCCGCGACTTAGCTATGAGGAATGAAGCTCTGATCAGCCCTCGTGATCTGGCAATTTCTAAGGAGAACTTCATGTTGTGGGTATTGCCTTCATAAAGCATATCAAAGTCGTTCTCAACACACCTCAGCTCTACGGACATCAAGGCGGGGCTGGGATCAAAAAGAGGCAATTCTATCTTCATACAAGAGCCCGCGAATACAACAAGGCTGCCAAAGGCGCTCTCTGATTTGCCGAGGTCACTTCTCACCCGTGCACAGGCAGCTGTAACAACCTTTCTCACAGTCTCATAATAATTGTAAGTTCTTCTCGTCCTTGACACCTTGCATCAACTCGGCGGCGACCTCCCACGCATTTTACGTAAAATCGTACCAGCGGCCAACAGGCACCAATGTTGAACGACTCGATCCGAGACTCTTTGTTGAGATGAAGCCGAAGGTCGCCAATCTCGTAGAAACTCTATATCAGTTCAACACGAGCCAAGCGTATGACAATATACGTTCCAATGCCAAACTTGCTGAAACGTTGCTGAAAGGTATGAATTTCGTGTAGCTTGTCACGGTTAGACACAGCTCACCTTTCGGCCCGAAGGACACTGAACCCATTCTGTCCATAGGAAGCTTGGGAGGGTGGGAAACGTCATAATCCATACCGCCACCCCTTCATCCAAACCACCATCAATACGACTCTGTTTCGTAACAAGGGTGACGTCGGAGTCGTCTATCACGAGCATTTTTCTCCGATGTCGATTCCGATCATTGTCCTCACGTTGACATCCGAGTCGGTAATGTCCATCGTCACCGACACCATGCTCGGTGGTACTGAATATGAAGATATTATGTCGGTAGATAGAGTGGTGCATCAATGAGTGGTCGGATGGGGTGCGAAAGGACATATGTTGGGATGATGGGAAACTCCAAGCCGTGTATGATTCGCATGTCTCGTCGCTCTTCGCATTCAAAGCAAATAGTCCTGCAAATAAAACCGATGTGTTGTATCAACTACAGCGTGATCTTCTAACAGATGCGCGGTGAGATTATCACTGAGATATACTACGTATATTGTTGTCTGATAGATACTCATTCTTTAAGTGGACCTGCAGGAGTTCCACCGTATCCGATAGGGTGTCAGAGAGGTTCCCTCCGGAGGCCCTGGGTGCGATACGCGAGAGTTGAGATGAACCTACTCCACAGACTAAGTCTCCACTTGATCTTCCTATATATAACGTGGTGAAACCATATGACCCATATCTCTCTTGTTCACGCCAATGTCTTGCATATTGATTACTTTTCTTACTCTAACACCATGTATCACAAGTATTTATTACCGCGTATGATCCGTTTGTCGTACTGTCAGAATGGTGCACCGTTTTGCGGAGCAAGAGTTGGTGTCATGTCCTACGCTCTCCGAGCTAATGTCTCGTTTCTCGGCAAGCATGAAGGGTAGATAATCTGACACAGTTCCAGCTACACATGTCACACCGACTGCAGTATCCCGGGAGAAAAGCAAGTCGGTTGCAACTTGCAAGAGACGGGCGAACATGACCGGCATGACCCATGACATGCATGACCAATTGAATTGAATCGGATAATTGTCGCTTACGTTTGCGGCCCGGCAACACCAGTCCGGTATCCTCCCGCCATGGCTGGCAACGGCAGTATCCGATCACTTTCAGTACTCTTTCAGTTGCCGTCAACCCCTGGTTCAGGTTAGACCGCGTGAGTCGATGGTTTGAAGTATCAAACACATCCGTGATTCAACATGAACTTTACTCACGAGTTATTACTGACCTCATATGCTCAAATCAGTCGGTCGCCACTCGCGAAACAAGCAGCTGTTTTCTTGTACCCCGGTGTTCCGTCCACTTGGACTGATAATGGAAGTTTAACACGGCAATGCTGATAGCATCACCGTAGTGGAATTGCAAGGTGCGACACTGGTACTGTATGTCCTCCGTCGCTAGTAGATTCATTCTTCGAACACGCAGGCGTGTGTCGGATCAACCACATGTCACACGCACGTCCGCCGGCACTAAAACACATCCCCCACTCCATTACGAACGTGATGCGCTAGCCATCAAGTGTTGGAATGAGTGCTTTCGACCGGCGATTCCACCTGGAACGCTCGTCCAGAATCGTCCCCGATCGTTATGCATGGCGATAGGCGTCATCGTCTCGGATCAAACAGCCTGGGCCTCCTGGTACTCGGCAACAGGTGCATCTCAAAGTGCCCCTGCGATAGCGCTCTTCCTGTTACATCGCTTTCATGTCGTGGCCTGAGTATAATCGATCACAGTAGCGCAAATGCAGAGTTGGACTTGGACTCTGTTTGTCCGACTTCAGCACTGGCACGGGACACGCGTGTTCAACGTTGAGCTTGTAAGCACGTGTCTATGTCCCAACCATACCGTAACGCTCAACTGAATTCTCCGGGTTCACGATCATCGTAGTTTTCAAGTTCTGCTCAGCAGTCGTGCCCATCCTCACCTATGACCTTTCTACCCCTGTGATATCCTCAGGAGACCTTCGGTACCCTGCCCTAGTAGACTGACATACACCACGGTGCACAGACCACTACATTCCCCACGACATGCATACAGCGCATGGAGCTTCTGAACACAGCCCTCCCGATCGGTGTACACGTGATTGTGTATCAATACCATCTGGTGTTCGTGCGAATATTCTTGCGCAGCTATTTTTCGACGTTTCAACTTCGCGAGGACCCAGTGAGGAGATGCCAAAGATAGATGTCAAGCTGCGTGTCCTAGCCGATGCAGTCAACAGGGCATGACGCACGAACAGGTCTAAGAACGACTCGGAGTAAGCCCCTCGCCTCAGCCCTCAGCCCCTAGTCTGCCATCGTGTTTGTTCAGGGGTTATAACGCCAACCCTATAAAATACTACGGATCTACACTCGAGCCTGTGCTTCAACAGCGCCACCGTGACGTCTTCCTACTACCCTAGGTCCCATGGTAGCATGTACCTAGCACACAACCCTATGCCAGGGGACTTAGATGGAAAGCCTAAAAGGGCCCAAAGCGGAGAGTTAGCCTGAGGGTGGTCGCTCGGCCTCAAGAAGGGTCTGGCAATACTACACGCTGACGCTGATCATTACAACTTTCTTCCCTTTCAGAGTTATTACTAAGCGGATATCAGTGGCTCGGAAGTGTTATTGGAAACGAAGTTTTGCCGGGGTTTGAAATGAGTAGTCCACACAGCATATACTGTGACTAGTACTCTTTAATCCATAGACGAGGGGAATCCACATATAGGGAATAGGGTATATCACAGGGCGTGTAAAGGAAATACTAAACAGCGTGAATAAAGAGCGTCTAGTCCCTACACTTTCGCGATCTACAGTGTTCAGTTATGCCGAGGGTTGCGCTACGAACACGATGAAATGGTGCGTTAAGACGTAAGCGAATGATCTTGAACCTGTAACGAATTTTACCGATAAACAGCAGTTGGTCGTATGGTAATGACTGCGCGTGAAGAGTGCTTCTCTCTGCGATGCCATCGGCGGGTGTTCGGGTGCTGTTGCTGCTGCTGCGGAGGGCCGGGTCATTAATTGCGTCATCCACATTGGGCAATGGTTCCTCAAACGATGCATCGGCCAAACCGGATATAATAGCGTAGGAATTGGCGACCATATATCCAGGCATGTGCGTCGAAGAGATAATGAATGTGTTATAAGGCTTCTGGAATCGCAGCCTTGTGTAAGCATATATACCGGATAGTGCGTAGGGCTTGTCTGGCGTGGCGGAACATGGAGAATAGACTGGGATCGTGTTTGGCTATCATGGTGGAGCGCAGCTTGAATCCGCTCAGTGACTCCCGAATGCGAGAAAACTTCGCTACAACTTCCTCGATTGATGGACGCTTTGCAGGGCTGACATGTGTCATCTCATCGATCAGATCTTGCATAAACCTGAAACCGTAGTACCTCTGGTAGCGTAATTCATCAGTGTTGTGATAAGTTAGACATCGCCAATCTTACCCGCATGAATTCCTGACGGACGAGATTGCCTAGGTAATATATATCGGTATGAAAAGGATTGCACCACGTTCCACTCTGGTGCTCGGGTGCTGACTTATCACCACCGCGAAGCGGTTCATCAAGCGCATCCCGCGAGGGGTACTTCCGCGACAAGCCAAAGTCAATCAGGTAATAGCGAGGGGGTCGCTGCGTCCGGGTGTATCGCTTCGCTCTGCCGTTGAAGTCTCTGTTTCGATCGATTTGAGTGGGGTGGAATCCATGTGGATACATTCCAGAGGGATCGAACATGATGTTGTTCGCCGTGCAATCCCTGTGTGCGATGTTCCGCTCATGCATGAATTGTACACCCTGATCCCAAGGCAAATCAGATTTGATCAGTGAAAACAAGATTCGATCAGACTCACCTCGCAAATTTGCGTGAAGAATGCCACGAACTCACCAAATGTTTGGAAACGAGGGTTGCTAAAGCGACGTAAAAATGGCATAACCATCAGCTTCTGGCCAGCGTTGGGGATTTCAATAACGTCAAGCAATGGTACACAATGGTTGCGAGGATCTCGAGCGACCTCTGGGGACGAAAAGGACTGTGCTATTGGGAGCTCGTATGGTCCTTCCTCGAGTAAAACCTTCTTGAGCATGACGTGTTTTCCATCGCGCCGTCGTGTAGCATCTATCGCAGCTCGCAACTAATCTGGACCGTCAACATAGATAACACCAATAAGATAGCCCTTACAATGCTAGGCTGCCCATCTTCTACAGAGAAGAAATCTTTGCCCGACCCACTCCATGATGGTGCCCAATCTGGGTGGTAGCGAGGTCGAAGCTCATACCCATAGCGCTTGAGGTCATAGTACTGATCTCTCCACCACTTCTCGCTCATGTGTAGCGTGCCAATCGTCCTTCCATCCTGTCCGGCAGAGCTCTGGGGATTTAATAAACTAGGCATCCTCTTCGATGTGGCTTGGTTTACGACGACTTGCAATGATTACTGATAGTGGGGAAGAGATAAGTAGATGGGTATGTGGCGATCCATATTTATGTGTAGGCTCAAATTCATTCGAAAGACAAGGGAAAAGCTGTACCATTCAGGAACCTGAGAACAACGACGTCTCGCCGACGCCCGTCGCCGAGTCCTCGTGGGAGACAGCAACGCATCAACTCGTGTTGGAAACAATACAGTTGGTAAAGGTGTCCACGGTCCACACCATGCGTGGAAGGCCTGACAATCAAATGCTGTGCAGCCACAAATAGGAAGGCGTAACTTGAACGCGGAATGATCGAAGTATTACGTAAATGACTTCGGCAAGCGCACCACGTCCCTGTGCCACGCCCCGTCCTTGGCCCTGGCGCATCACGGGCATGTTAGGGTGAGAAATCAGTGAGGACCACCGACGTCTTTCCGTGTTGGTCAAGAAGAGGCGAATCGGGTGACGCATTTCAAAATTCGAAGATAAGTTGGGCGGTCTGAGCTCACCCTTGGGCTCATCGATTTTACACAGGGTACATTGGATGCCAGTGTGCCAGTGGACATGGAGCAAACGAGACGGTAGTGATGCAGAAGACGAAGTCTCAACGTCCATTAACACACTGCCATGTATCATACATATCTTCTTCCTTACATTTAGCGCAGCATCAAACTGTTCCATCCCACGACGTCACATTCCCGAACCAAAATGCCACGTTGCACTGCTAGTGAGTGGTAGATTCGAGGCTTGAATAGCGAATGCCTAGGGTATACGACAGTACCCACATTGCAAGGCGGAGCCAACCTTCAATTCTGCTTCCAGTGTGTACCATTAGACCCCTCTCCTAGCACAAACTTCACCACAAGCATGACTGGGGGCACCTTAACGGGCCTGTGACAGTCAGGAAGGCCCTGACTTGGGGCTCTGCCTTCCTAAGGGTCCTAGCACTGGCAGTAAGGTCACTGTCTTAGAATCGCAATCGACTTTATTGTCTGTTCGACAATAATATCATTATTCGCCTTGTATTTACTTGACGATGGTATCTGGCATCTCAGTAACTGCGTTCGTTCGGCTTTATATTCACCGGCAGGCTGAGGACGGGGGTTCCACTGTGCATCCGCATTGCTCTGACAACGGCTCTGACGGTTATCACGATGTGCCTTAAGGTTCCTGTGAATAAGCGATTATTAACCCCCACCAAAGAAAGATGGTGACATCTGACTTACACCACCGCAGGCCCCTAATTCCGAGTTTGCATTTCAGATAGCTCGGCCACATCGGCAAATGAGAGTGGCAGTGGCAAGCAGGTCGGGTTCATGTAATTAGGCGATATCGGTGAGGATAAATGGTCTCCATTTACGAGGGTTACAAAGTGAGGCTGTCCAACAATGCGGGAAGGTCATAGCACGGTTATTGTGTTTCCAGGTCCGCGTTGAGAAGCACGTACTAACAATTACAACACCTTGAAGGCTTGAACGTTGAACAACGCAAGCCCTGGCAACCGTAGTAGAAAAAAGGCACGCTATACCGTAATTGGTGGTAGAGAATACCAGGGAGTATCACCGTTACAGGGTACGCGTACCATCGAATCTTCAGTAAAAATCAATAAGCGATAGAGCTGGGCTCGTCACTAGGGAGCCACAAATGTTGCAGGCGTTGTGAGGGCTTGCCATTGGATTCATAAATTCGGTCCGGTCCGGCGCGAGTACTCACGGTGTTCGGTAGATGCCGCACTCAACACTATCGCCCATTCCCTTCAACTTGAATATCATATTATTCACCTGTTCAGTTCCTCCCACAAAGGTAATCAATTCCCCATGCTAACCGGTTTTTCCCACTTCTCTTCAAGTTGAATCTCATCTGGGTGATGCCAACCTGGTGCAACCTTCCCAAACTTCATGTGTCCGTGTGACGCAAAGCGATCGACCGGACAGACGGCATACTCCACGCCAGCACCACCACCCTGGCGCGTGCCGCTATATGCTGCCATGCCCCTTCTTACGTTTTACTGCCCCTCTGGTGTCGGTTGGGAAGATATGTGAAGAGTGGGGAAAGAAGCCCGCGAATTCCCAGCCATAGAATCGACTTCTCCCCGGAAAGAAGGTTTGTAATTCGTCTCGCATGCTGCGGCGCGTGTTTCATGATTCCGAAATATACCCATAGGTTGAGGCAGGATGCGTGGTGTATGAGGGTTCGAATGAGGGTTGTGGGTTATCCACCCCGCGAATGAAATGAAAAAACGCTGGGTCATCACCGCCAGGTCGGGGATAACGATGTCGCATGGTCTACCTTATCTCGTGCCCGGCTTGAATATCTGCTGTCGGATTTAGTGCAACCCCCCCTCCCCTATTGATCTCCCCTTCCCGATCTAAAAGTCCCAGAGTCGGTGCTCGGTGCAGAGCGGCGGACTTGAATCTCGACTGATGGGAACTTGCTGTCGGCTAGGGTCTCTCTCTGAGGAGCACGTGTCTGAGACGGTTCTTAGACCTGGGACTAAATCACTAAAGGATCGTACGGGAAAACCATAAAGGAAATCCCGTTTCTTTCACGCTCGTCTGTCCTCGACTTCGATTAGTGCCTCCCGCTTTAGGGCCTGCTTGACAACTCGTGCACAAGGGTATATACAGCCGTATGTCTGCGCATAACTGAGTATTATTTAACCCCCATACCCCGCTGGACAACCTATAAATCACCTCCCTCTGCTTCGCTTCAGACCACTACCTTCCGTAACGGCCGCATTGTTGTTGTCTCGCCATGAGTCTAAGTAGTCATGAAGATACCTCATCCACTTTAGGAGCTCCTGTCACAAGCAGGCTTCTGGACACCATGCTGAGACAGTTACCATCGTCGCAACGAAAACTGGGCGATCAAAATCTGGAACGAGCTCGTGAAATCGCTGTTGAGTTTGAATCCGTGATCCGTCAAAATGACCGCAGTATCATAGACGAGAGAATTACTTGGTGAATCCCCCCCTTCCTGAGATGCATAACCACTAACTCCCGGAAGTGCTCTGGAGACGAAGCTTGGGTTAGACTCGAAATCGGGTATTTCGAAATTCCGACACGCTCGGGAGTATCGCAGGGCTGCAAGGGATGCATTCAAATTCGCCAAGGTTGCCTTCCCACTTGACCTTTCTGACGTTGGCCTTATTTCTTTCACAGCATGCATCAGAGAGAGGCAGAGATGAATCCTATTTTTCACGTCTACAGGCTACATCATCAAAACCTGCCAGTGGTTCGTTTATTATAACATTTCCTGCATACTCAAACCTGAACCTCCCCATGAATTAGAAGATGATTCTGACAGCGTGATGAGGGTTGCCCGACCTCTTTACAGATCCTATCTGAGCTGCAAGAATGCATTCCCCACGCCTTCTGAGAGGGAAGGATGGCATGTGGCTGTGTGGAGTGAAGCATGCGAGAGAGCGGGGGTATCTCTTCTCCCTTTACCCCAAGACGAAGAGGCAAGTGCCTTTTTTTGTCAAATGCAGCACGACTTCATGTGAATTCAGTTCTCAGATAAAGGCACGAAGCTTCTCATCAATATGAAGATGAAGATCATGCACGCAGTACAGTCGTTGTATGAATTTGACACCAGCCAAGCTCCAGATAGCATCGGGCACAATACAAGGCTGGCGCACGCCCTGCTGACCAATATGACTTTCATCTACCGAGTTTGTCCCATCACATAGCCATTGACAGCACACCGTAACTGGGCCCGTTCTCGTACAGGAACTCAACTTCGGCGAGACGCCCCATTACCCATATCGACACCCGATCATCCAGAAGGCCATCAATATGACATGGTTCCAAAACAAAGATGGAGACGGGATTGTCTTCCATGAATACTTCACACCGATTCCTGTCCAAGCCATTGCTCTTGCACTTACAGTGGTAAGGGTTGGATCTACACTCAATCACCCTGGATCCCGACCAGTGTTCTCGCTGTTATCAGATAGAGTGCTGCATCGATGAGTGGACTGATGGCACGCGCAAAGCGTCCAACTGGAACGAAGGCCGGTACAAGACCGTTTACCAATCGCACATCTCGTCGCTTAATGAACTCCGCGACCACGGCTATCCACAAGGCGGAGACCTCCTGACACAGATACAGCATGACCTCCTCAGAGATTCACGGTAGGATATAATTCATTTTTCCTGGAATGGACTCAATTTCTAATGCATTCATCACTGCAAGCATCCACGCAGGTGTCCCAGGAGAACCCGTGACAGGATCAGGAAGGCTCGGACCTGCAGCACTGCTTGCTGCGATCCAGGATGACCTTCCTGCGTATCCTGGAAATGACAATGAAATCCCGACGATCGGGTAGTAGTAAACCGCCATCTCATGGGTGATATCGTTCTTCGCGTTGTGGTTCTCTTGATTCTGATACCAAACGAGTGCCTCTAATATGATATTATTTACTTACTGTAGCTTTGAATTAAAGTATGACTGCGCTATTGGTATATTCCGATATATACTTAACATCCCATTGTGCATTATTATGTGAAATGGCACATCCTCGCTGCAAAGAATCTGTCTATCTGCTCAGCTTAGTACTTCGCGCTTGCCATTTGCATCAAGTGCCCCCGAGTCGAGAAAGTCCAACATGATGTCCTTCAGACCATGAGCAAAAAATGTCTCAGCGCCTTCCATGCTTGAGGGATGACGTCATTTGTGCCAAGAGAGCAAACGCGTGGGTAGAGCCTTGTATTTTGGTGCAGTACTCGTAAAAAAGGGAACAGACCTGATTACGCGGTGTCTCAAAGGGTGAGTACCGGTGAGTAGCGCAGCATCAACGGCGAACGCCTCGGATGCGATACGGAACAGGAGCGCTTCGAAACACGCCGCCTGCGCATTGTCGGTCTGAGCCGCAGGAACAGGGGTGCACCTGCACCTCGGGAGCAGTTGGTGAGAACGTAGAAGAGGAAGAGGCACAGTACGTCAGAAGACGCAGTCGGTTACTCATTGCCTTTCTGGGATATGATCGTGGTCGTTACAGGAATTAGATAGCGGATGTAACGAGTCAAGATAAGAGGTTATCGGACACTGCTGGAGGATAAGACGAAAGGTGGGTGCGCTGCCAAGACCACATACTGAGGTCGCGACGACAAAGAAGCAGCCCTTGTCAGCTTGTGGCAAAAATGAGCTCATCGCATTTACTAAGCGGTAGAGTACATGAGGTCTTGGAGCTTGGAAACAGTGGCCGGAGTGCGCGCATCGTCGAATATTTCAGAGGGATAAACAAATCGGGTTGACCAGAGGACCAATTTGCTAAATGGTAACCCCATTACTTGTACGGGTCACCCGCCAGGTCAAATGATACTCCTGGAGGCCGTGGTTCTGGTATCCGGTTTGGTGGAGGAGCGGATGTGTCCTTGCACCACGGCCACCCTGCCAGTGGCATGGCGTATCACGATGGGATTCTGCGCCACCTTTCTCAGGTATGTCTTCTCCTGGGTTCGTGTTTTGTGTAGGCCATGAATATACGCGAAGATGGTTAAGTAATCCGTAACTCAAAGTCAAGTCGAATATGCCGGAGCCAAAATGAGCCAAAATCATCGACGGCGTCCTGTTCTGGTCCGTATAAAGGGCGCATTGACACAAACTTACATACCTCGTGTTTCAGAAGCCAAAACTACGCCCATCAATTTTAGGCAGGATAGATCAAATGGCAGTCACGGGTGATCCACACAAGAAATGCCATGAGTAAACTCTGGCGGTGTGGGAACTAACAAGTCCCAGAACACAGAATAAAGTTCAATTTACGCTACCACATCCGGTCCGGGGTGCCGCTGCCCCGCCCGCGCCTGATTAGGCCATGTGCTGGAAAAACCGCTTCTCCGGATTCTTCCACCTATCAATTTCGCATTTTTCATCAAGTTCGACTGAATACGGTGGAATAACTCAAATTCCTCCGCTCAACCTCAGCCGTAGGCTTCTCATCTTTTCTTTGAAGGACACGCGTCCGGTATAGACATCCCGTTTCCTCGTCTGTCATCTTCATCCTCGATCAGTGCACGCCGCGTTGGTCTCAACGCTGCAGTTGCTCCTATTTCATGGCGCATACTCAGCTATATGCTCTCGCGCACCATTTGACCCTCCGCACATAGCTGCACAACCTATCAACAACTCCGCCTCTCCCTTTCCACCTCCCGCGAACTTATGGCAAACGCCCTTCCTTCCGAGCCTGTTACAAGTTCTGGTGCCAGTGATAACCAAAGTATCTTATCCGATGCACCACATGTCCCTGGGACCAGGTTAATACACGCCATATTGGATCAGTTTCCATCGTTGCAAACGAGGCTGGGCGATAGAAAGCTGGAACGGGCTCGTAAAATAACCGATAGATTTGGATTCGTTATCAGCAAAGATGACCATCAAATCATAGAGGAGAGAATTCTCTTGTGAGGCCTCCCCTCCCTGACGTGCACCGTTGCTCACTTTCGGTAGTGCCGAGGATGTGAAGTTCGGGTTAGATTCAAAATGGGGGATCCCAAGATTCAGACAAGCTCGGGAATATCGTAGGGCTGCAAGGGATGCATGCCAATTCGCTAAGGTCTCCTTTCTAATATCACTCTTTGTATCGTGTGTCGCATGTCTTAATAGCCCTGTTACAGACTGCATCAGCGAGAGGTCTGGACCCAGCTAACACCACCCTCTTTAACTACGTGATGAGCGTCGCAAAACCTCTTTATCGATGCTACCTCACCTGCCAGGACGCATTCCCGGCACCTGATAAGAAAGACGACTGGCTGGATGACGTGTGGTGTGAAGCATGTGAAAGGACACGGGTAGACCGGGGTTCACTGGCATCGCCCCACGTAGAAGAGGCAAGTCTCACTTTTGTAGATTGTTGCTTCTCTTCACGTGAATTCTCAGATCGTAGTTGGAAGCTCCACGCTTCTCTCAGACATGAAGACGAAAATTATGCATCTTGTCGAGTCATCGTATGGGTTTGACACTACCCGAGCTCCAGATAGCATCAGCCGCAATGCAAAGCTGGCGCATGCGCTTTTGACCAAGAAGGCTTTCATTTGTCGTGTTCGTCCCATTTCATCGCTATTAACAGCCCACTAATCCTCGTCTGCGTGCAGGAGCCCAACATTGACGGGACTCCTCAACACCCATATCGACACTCGATCATCCAAGAGGCTATCAATATGATATGGTTCCAGGACGAGCACGGAGACGGGGTTGTCTTCCTTGAATACTTCATTCCAATTCCAATCCAAACTATCTCCCTTGTACTCACGGTGGTAAGGATTTAAAAACTACGTTCTAAGGTCACTGGGCGATAATGTGTAGGCCTGCTGACACCAGATAGAATGCTGTCTAAACGAATGGACAGATGGGACACGCAACGTATCTGACTGGGACGAAGATCGCTATTGCAATGCTTACTATTCGCACATCTCATCCCTTACAGATTTCCGTGATCGCCACGTCCCTCAGGCTCAAGACGAAGTCGAAGACCTGTCGCAAATTCAAAACGACATCCTCACAAATGCACTGTATGTTTTACTTCTCGTGCTGTGCACGCGTTATATTGGCCTTCTTACCCGTTCTTTTCCACAAGCGTAAACGCGGGTGTCCCACGCGAACCTGTAACGGGGTCAGGGGGGCTCAATCTGGATGCTGTGATAGATGAAACCCTTCCTGCTCCTTATGATGGCAATGGCAATCCGATCCCGACAATCTCCGTATCGTCCTCTTAACCAGTACATTGTCCCTCGCCATGTGTTCTCTTGTGCACATACCCGCGGTTCTGGCATGGCATTCAACAAAAGAAGTTCTATCATATGTACTATTTTGCTACTGGAATTTTTTAATGGGTGGAGATAGAATATATTTGTATTTACCTTTTCGTGTTCCGTAGCACCTCGTCAGCCGAGGCACTAACAACACAGCCCCGTGCACCGCGACGGATATTACAACCCTGACCGGGAAGAGATATCCAGGCCAGCGCATTACACAGGACGAGGCCTTAAAGTGCCGCCTGAATAAATCTTGTTGATACTTATTTTATCATTGGTGGGAGGAGAGGCGCGTACGTTTTTGTTGTCACTGCAACCGCGCCTCACGGGGCTTCGTATCGCGGATTAAGAATCACTACCAACGAACCTCTTGTTATTATCATACTCCAAGGAGAGCTATTTAAATCTACACGTATGACCGCAGGAACTAGTTTCAAAGATTACCCTTTGCCTTGGCCAAGCGACGCATGATTGGTCCTGATAAGTGTCACGATCAACTGTACGGTGTTAAAGAAATATACCACACTTCTGACAGATCCTTCAGGTTCCTTGTAGATTTCCGTACCCATTTTCTGACAACATGAATCTCCGGACTTTGAACCCTCAGCCTCTGTGCCTTGATCCATGACCTCATCCCTAGACCCAGCAATTCTACGAACAAAGTAGCTTCACCAGCATCATATGGAACTAAGATGTGGGGAGCATGACATCAATGACGTCGTATCGCAATTGCGTTGATACCCTGCGGTTCTCCGTGCTAGTGCGATGAGGAGCTTGATGATGGACTCACTGCACACACCTCACAAAAGGGTTGTAGTCTAATCGTAATCGGGTCGGAAACGAAGATCAGGAGCACTGGCACTCGTGCGCTCAGGCTCTTTCAACCTCAGGTGGAACCTCGAATCAGTGAGGTGGAGGTATTTCCGCGGAGCCCTCTCGGGCGAGTAGCGGAAAATCGGAGGAGGAACAAGAGCCTCCCAGGCACACAGTTCTTCCGCGGCACCTCCCTTCGGCTGGAGCTGCGGGAGCGGGAGGGGGGCCTAGGCCGCCGGAACGGTGATCGGAACAACCAGTACCAAGAAGCCCTTACAATATACGTATTGTTGTTCTGGGGAGTCAATAAGTGGGGGGGACATCGCGAAAAAGTGGGAAGGGAAGGACGTGAAGCTATGCCAGCTCCATAATCGAAGACGTAGGCAGCAAATTTGTCCATGTTGAGCACATCGAGGATGTTTTGATCATAACGAGGAATGGGGTGGAATGTGTACTTAAGCTCATTGACAGAACAAGGGACAGAGGTAATAGTAATTCGGGGCTTCAAGTGGCAGAGTTGAAACCGTCGCCGTCAAAACTCTACTAGCAGCTCGGGCGCAACAGACAGCTTAACGGGTTGGTTGAACAGGATGCACAGAGCCGCACCTGGGAATAGACGGAGAGAGATACGCAAGTGCTCTGAGGACCATTCAGAGATCATTGATGGGTTCCCAACACGACAAAAACACGAGGCGCTGATAACAAGCTGGCCATCACTGCACGAGGAAGGTGCCAAGCGCACGTGACAAGCCCTTACAGAGGCAAAAGCAAACCCTGTTAACAGGTGGCAGAACACCATCAGACAAAATGACTTATCTGGGCGGCCTTCTTGGGGGCTCAGCCATTGCCCCGGTGTCCTCACATACATGAATACCAGCTGAGTAGCCCGAGAAACGAGCGCGCGCCACAGACATCTGCCACGTGTCGCAAAATATGATAAGTTGCAACGCACCTTTCTCACATTCCTCCTCTGCTCGACTCGTTTATCGTGGGATTTAGGACTACAACGTGTGAAGAGTGGGGCACGGAGGCTACGGAGCCCCTGAAAGTGGGGCCCACGGGCATCGATTGTCCCCCCCGTCCTGGTCCAGAAGTAAGAGCGCACGGGTATTCAAATTCGCATGCCACATGAATCAGCTTCTCAACATCCAGTACGCCCATCAGTTTTAGGCAAGATGCAAGATGGCGATAGTCATGGTTAACCACCACACTAAAGTCGTGGGCGGAACAAGCTTTCCGTGGAAATTACCGAGGTCTTAGCGCTCAGCTTGGATCTCCGCTATCGGATTCAGCGCGATTATCCCACGTGACGAAGAAGCAACGTTTTCTCCTCGTCCTCGAATTCCTCAACAAGGTATTAGGACCGACTACTAAATAGTATATTTGAATAACTCGATTGCCGCGGGTTTATTTCTACCCTGGAGTTCGGAGGCTGTCTATATCAGAAGGTCATCGACCTGAAATGGAAGTCCAAATTCCGATTTTTCGCCCTTTCGACTCCACGAATTATTTACTTTACTGTATGTCCTCGATCACTGCATGTTGATGCCTCACCGACTTCTTAGCCCGCTCGATGGCTCGTGATCAAGGGCATATGGGCAGCCTTGTGCTTGCGCCGAACCAGATTAAATGGCGTTTAACACCCAGCGTGCAACTTGACAACCCCTCCAATTTCCTCCCCTCCTTCCATTGTTACGGCCCACGACCTTCTCGAAGGCCCACTTTTTTACCTTCCTTCCATGAGTCTTAATCGCGCAGAACGTGACCTCCCACACAATCCGAGTGCTGTCATCACTTCCAGACTTATGGATACCGTCGTGAAGAGGTTACCATCACAACAAGAGAAACGGGGTGACCAAAAGCTAGAAGCAGCTCGTGGAATTGCTCAAGAATTCGGAGATGTAATTTCCCAAACCGACCACCAAGTTATCGAAGAGAGAATTACCTTGTGAGATCGTCCACTCTGGCAGCGCGTCGCTCAGGCTGCTAACACACAGTAGTGCTCGAGAGATGAAAGTCGGCCTGGATCAAAAGTCAGGTTTTTCGAAATTCCTACACGCGCAGGAATATCGTAAGGCTGCAAGAGATGCACATCGATTCGCCAAGGTTGCCTTTGCATTTGACGTTTCGTATCGTGTATGTCTTACTATCGCTATCACAGCGTGTATCAGACAGAGGCAGAGACGATGCCTATTTTTCTCAACCACATGGTACATCATCGGCACCTGCCAATGGTCAGTCTCACTTTGGCATATCCCGTGTACTTGAACCTGACACACTCCATGTATTAGAAGAAGGCTTTAGCCGCATTATCAGAGTGGCTCGATCTCTGTATCGATGCCATCTTAGCTGCAAGGACGCATTTCCTTCGCAGAGTCTGAAGGGGCAATGGATAGCAGCAGTTTGGAAGGAGGCGTGTGAGAGAACAGGGGGATATCCTGGTTCACCACCCGTGAGAGATGAGGCACGTTCCGTTTCCTATCGAATGGTGCACGACTTCACGTGAATTCTCAGTTCGTAGTCAGCAGCATCACGCTCCTCACAGATATGAGGAAGGAAATCATGCATCACGTAGCGTCATTCTATAGGTTTGACTCAAGCCGGGCCCCAAGTAGCATCAGCCGCAATGCAATATATGCGCAGGCGCTGCTAACGAACATGACTTTCATCTACAGTGTTTGTCCCACTACGTCGCCATTGACAGCTCGCTAAAGCCCGTTTGCGTATAGGACCCCAACGTTGGCGGGACTCCTCGTTACCCATATCGACATCCGATCATCCAAAAGGCTATCAATACGATGTGGTTCCATAGCAAGGATGGAGACGGGGTTGTCTTCCATAAATACTTCACAACGATTCCAATTGAAGCCATCGCTCTTGCACTCACAGTGGTAAAGTTTGATTTCCCCGCTTTACTGACTTTCGGTCAATTCTGACTGGTGCACCCGTTGTTAATAGATAGAGTGCTGTATCACTGAGTGGACCGATGGCACACTCAAAACTTCCGCCTGGAACGAAGGCAGCTACGAAGACATTTACCGTTCCCATGTCAAGTCACTTACTGATCTCCGCGATCTCAATCGCCCCCAGAGTGGAGAGCTCCTTGCACAGATACAGCACGACCTTCTCAGAGATGCTCGGTACGAGTTCGCCTCCCTTGATGATGATCGTCTTCCTCACGATTCTTCACTATAAGTATACATGCGGGTGCACCGTTCGGTCCTGTAACTGGTTCAGGAAGGCTCCAACCTGGGGCCCTGCGCGCCGCGCTCCATGAGAACGCCCCTGCAGATCCTGACCCCCGCAACGGCGGTCCAAACCCAACATTCATTTATAGCGAATCGTGATTATTCTTCTCCGGTTCACTTCTACATAATCCTTTTCCTCGTATTCCTTCGACATCGATACCTAGCACTCGAGCAAGTACGTCTACTGTAGTATAAATTCTTGTAAAGTAGCTTTGAATGTATCCATGACTGCTCGTTGTATGATCCGATACGCAGCTCGTTCACCCATAACGCGGTACCGAGCCCAAACGCTGAAACCGAATAGATTAATTCCCACTTAGTGAACAGTATGCGTCCAGATCTCTAACAAATCATGGTATTCAGGGAGGGTCTTGTGAACATAAAGAAAACAATGGTGGCCCGCCATCCGTGACAAACTCCCTGGCCGTCGCCGCGCGACGACTCCGAATCTTAAATCAGCGCTTACCATGGCCCGACTTGTGTCAAGATCACTTCGGCAAGACCCGATCGTCACGGTTCGCTTTCTCGCACATTCCCAAGAGAACGACCGGGCCCATTGTCATATTTTGGAAGGTATCCTCTTTGGCCAGTGGTGCATCGGCCATCGTGCCCTGCAGCATGCGGAAGGGCTGGTGCGGACTGCGATGAGGTTACGTTTTGCACACGCTGGAATCCCTGGGGAACATTCTGCCCTTCTAGCCGACCCTGGGCCCTCATGTTTCCTGGTGACTCTTCTGCGACATGCTGTGTTTCATATTCCCACCACACGCATCCCTGGGCCTTGGGACGTTAGAACCCCCAGCCCAAAGCCTCATTCCTCGCTAGCATTACCTCTCTGCTGGTGGTTCCGCTCAAAAGTGAACTGTCCCAGGCACAAGGGCTAAATCGCGATACACAGGGTATTCCGAGTCCACACATGACGTAGCCGCCCACCGCTGACGCTGCTAGGGTTATTCACGATAGCATGGTTATAGAGAACTTCCCGGTGGATGCACTGTACACGGTACGACTCGGATTTCCTTCTGTGACTCTCATTGGGTTGGAAGCAGAGACCAGACGCCCTGTATGGAAGGTGCGCAAATAGAGGGTGGGAGAAAGAGACGTTCTGTGAACTACTACCCCCTTCTGTTTGTGAGGGCATGCGCTATCGCTATACTCTGAGGCCTTGAGGGTTTCATCTCGGGGCACGAAGATGCCCCCCCAGACAGCACAATGGAAAGGGTCGATAGATACCCATACGCAAGCGCATGACCTAGTCTTTCCCCGGTGTAGAGTACTTGGGTCAGCTTTGCCTGTCTTTGGTTTGGTATGAATACCATACGATGACCTCTGTTTATATCCTGTCCTCTAGGACAGCATGATACGCGACCGCGGCAACAGGCCATTGCATGCAATATGGCACTATACAACCTAACGCCCTTACACTTTGAAGATTCTCGCAGACAAGAACTGGTCGACCTGCCCGGCGCAGTGCTCAATGTGAATTTCCAGAGCAAAGTATCTCGAAAGCCCAACACGAAATCATTCGCATCCGAAGATGGATGGAGCGAGCACTGGCACGCCGCTCGTGCGGAGGTACTCTGGCGGCCATGAGGGTACAGTTGAGGATCCTCGCAGCAATCATCCAGCGGCGATAGCTGAGCCTCCGCGGAGCCCTCGCGGGCGAGCAGCACCGCACTGAGGGTGTACGTCTGGGGCGATGCGGAACAGGAGCGCCTCCAACACGCCGTTCGTGTACTGCCCCTTTGTCGGCCCGAATTGCAGACGGGCCTCTGACGAGGTCGGCGAGAATGTCTGCGTGACCCAGGACGGCTCGAGTGGTGTCTGGAAGTCCACCCTCTTGGTGGGCGTTGCTGATCGCGGCCACGCGGCCACGCGATCGGGCTCTTGCACTGTCGCACAGCGACGCGGAATGTTGTCGGCGACTGCACACGTTTTTCTATTTATATGGTTCGTGCGGATCGTGCCACGCCACGGCGTCAAAGAGGTGCAGGAGAAATACGTAGGTGGGAAATGGAAAGAGAAAAGGGCGCACATGCCGTAGTCAACGATGTAGACAGCAAACCTGCCTCTGCCGAGCTCATCGAGGAACCCCTCGATCATGAGCGAAAAATATCTTCAACGTGTCTTGGTACTTGCCTTCGCTGGCACCTCCATGTAGCCGAAACCGGGAAGGTCGCTGACTCGGACTCGCTGTGAGCCTGTGACTCGGACTCGGGCGTCAGGACGCGGCGGCAACGCGAGGAGCAGGATGAGCTGGACAAGGATGGGAAAACCCTGGACTGGTGGAGTGGATTGGCACCCAGTTAATTACGAGAGCAAGATCGCCGCGTGGACTGGCACCACTGGCACCACTACAGTAGTACTGGCACTGGCACTTCCCTTTCATCCTCAAACTGGATGCCGGCCCGGAGGCCGGAGGAACTGCTTGGTTTTTCCGTTCGACGCCCCAGCCTCTCGGGTTCGCAAGGTCGACCGTGACCGCCACCGTCGGATGCAGGTAGGATGCGAAAGGGTGGGTGATCTTTTCGACAAGGGATGTGTCATGTGCCAAATGTGCCAGTGCCCATCAACCTCGTCGGAACGTGTTGTACATGAGGATGGAAAACAAATCTCGACAATCATTATTGGCACTCCATTCCGCCGTCACGGTAATGCAGGTTGGTGCCAGTGCCACCCTGACAATTGCTAACCTTCTGGTGGACATCACAGTTGCGGGTACTAACGACGATATCTTCACGACTGGATATTTAAAACTGATGCGTCAAGGCCCAAGGGATGTCACGGAATTCTCATCACACAACAAACACCCTCCTCCGAGTCTGCCTAACTCAACGTCACGAAGAGCTCTAACATGATAACCGAACAATTACGGAAAGCAGATGCCCTCCTAAATGAAGCCAGCCTACGACTCGAAGAGTACAGAGATGCCATCGGTTCGGAGAACTACGTCATGGGGCGGAGCTTGGTGGAAATGTAAGTACCTCCTCACCGTCTGTGTCACGATTGTTTGGGTTTTGACGTCCGCATCCGGAAGTACGAGGGATTTTCGTGCAGGTCTGGAGGCCAAATGCGTGATTCCCCGCCACCGGCAAGCACAGGCATACCTCGACAAGGCTCAGGAGACACACAAAAGGATCCAGGTTTGTGGCATGGCTTGCTGCGATATGCTAGTGGGACGCTGACGTTTTTCTTCGTCGTTTGGCAGCAACTCACCTTAGGCCTGTATTAGCTAACTTTGGGCACTTGTATTCATACCCCCCTATTATGCCATGCCAGTGGGCCCATCCCATGGAATGGGACCCGTGTGATGAACGGTCTAATAGATAAGCCGACTCGGATGTTGCCCACGTGGATATTTTTTTTTGCTTTTACGTCTAATTCAGTTGAATTGTACGAAAATACCGTGACATCTCTCCACCGTGACCTTCCCCTACTCCCTACTCCCATTGAATCTTTCTCCAATTCTATTTGGACCGTCGTTGATCATACTCTTCTCTGGCCCCAACTTCGTGTCGCCGTCATGTCCTTTCGTCCGCTTTGCTCCCAGATATCATTGTATTGTGATTCGGGTTTTATTTGTGCTCCCAAGGGAGATCGCTGATGGGGATATTTCATCTCAAGGAGCTACCACCTTCCCACCGCTTCTCCCTACCTAAGGCCCAGTGGTAGTACATGTCGAGCACACGACCTGGGGAAGATTTTGGCAAAAACATTGAAGGGGCTCAACCGACAAATCAGGGTGTTTGTTCAGCTCTGAGGAAGAAGGTCCAAATGCCGCAGCAAATGCCACAGACTTATCGCTATTTTCCTTTGCATGCCATTCAGATGCGGAGTTCTTGGAATATAATAGGAGTGAATTCCTTGCAGACTTTGAAAGGAGTGGTCTGCATAACAGATGATAAGTAAATATCTCTCTATCAACACACGAGGTACCACATAAATACTCGCATCCACATCTAAGGGGTTTACGGTATGCTGTAGGGTGTAAAGGGACCTACTAGTACTGGGAAGAATCAAAATAAGACGTGTCACGGTTGGTCAGAAGTCGGTGGCGGGGAGGGCTCAGTTATACGGGAAATTGGGTTATGAATGCGGTGAAAAGAGGCCATCAGAGGAAACATGCATGGTCTTAAGTTTGTTCCGAGGAGTAAAAGTATACTGGGGCGACCACAAAGGACATCTTTGCCACGACATCATTAGTGAGTATTCGGGAACTGCTGCTGCCTAGGATCATCGACTGGATCGTCCACTATGGTGTCTTAGACCATGTCACAGTAAACCAGATATCACTGATTAACAACACCCGTCCAGGTATGTGCGTCGAGGAGCCAAGAAGTGCGCCATCAGGGTTTGGGAACGGCGGTATTGTGTAAAACGATATCCTGGAGGGTGAGCAGAATTTGCTTAGTCCAGCGGAACACGGAAAATAGGCTGGGATCGTGTTTGGAAATGATCGCAGAGCGCAACTTGAATGAGCTCAGTGATTCGTGAATGAGAGAAAATTTGGTCACGACATCCTCGATTGACGGACGCTTTGTAGGATTGATGTGTGTCATCTCGGCAACAAGATCGTGCATAAATTCGAAGCCGTAGTATTTCTGATGGCGTTATTCGTTAGCGCCGTGATGGTGATGGACTGGGCATGGCCAGTCTCACCTGCATGAATTCTTGACGGACAAGATTGCCCAGGTAATATATGTCCGTATGGAACGGATTGCACCACGTTCCATTCTGATGCTCGGGTGCTGACTTATCGCCCCCTCGAAGCGGTTCATCAAGCGCTTCTCTCGAGAGATACTGCCGCGACAAGCCAAAATCGATCAGGAAATAACGGGGGGGCCGCTGGGTCCGGGTATATCGCTTCGCTTTCCCTTTGAAGTCGCGAGTCCGATTCAGTTTTGTGGGGTGAAAGCCTTGGGGGTACATTTCAGAGGGATCGAACATGATGTTGTTCGCCGTGCAGTCCCTGAAAAGCCTTCCAAAACCGATTCTTATCTAGAGACATATGTACGCACCTGTGTGCGATGTTTTTCTGATGCATGAATTGGAGACCCTAATCCAAAGTTTATCAGAATTGATCGGTGAAGACAATATTGAGGGAATTCACCTCACAAACCTGCGTGAAGAATGCCACAAACTCGCCAAAGGTTTGGAAACGAGGATTGTCGAAGGAGCGGAGAAATGGCATAACCATCAGCTTTTGGCGAGTGTTGGGTATATCAATAACGTCAAGCAAGGGCACACAGTGGTTATGAAGATCTCGAGCAACCTCAGAGGATGAGAATAGCTGTATAATTCTCAGCTCGTGGGATCCTTCCTCAGGGAAATCCCTCTTGAGCATGACGTGCTTGCCATCGAGTCTCCGGGTAGCATCCATTGCAGCCCGTAACTAATGCAGCCTATCAATACCGATAGAACATAGAGGACGGCACATACGATGCTAGGCTGTCCGTCTTCCACGGTGAAGAAGTCTTTTCCTGATCCTCTCCACGATGGCTCCCAATCTGGGTGGTAACGTGGACGAAGGTCATATCCATGGTGTCTGAGAACATGGTACTGATCGCCCCACCACTGTTCGCTTCTGTGAAGCGTACCAACCGTCCTGTGAGTCTGTGGTGTGCCGTTCTGGGCCGTCATAAAGTTAGCCATATCGTTCGACGGTGAATTAGCTTGAATTGGTTCACGAGGAAACAGTTAGGGAGAATGAGAGGAGAGATAATTCATGGGAATCTGATGGGATAGGGGCGCTCTACTAGTATCAACTTGAAGTCGTATCGCTGATTTATGTGATTATGTCGACCAGTGAAGATGGGCGTATCATGATCGGTAGCGGAAGAACTGACTATAAGAAGCGTGTAAAACCTCACGTCCTTTTCGTTTTTTGATATATGAGGAACTCGTATCCCGGATAAAGTTAGATACTTGCAAAAAGCCCCTTTGCAGTGGTTCCATGCCACGTACGTTAACTGTGGTGCGTGTTATGCAGCATTGTTGATGCATTGATGCATTGATGCGCCCATCGGGCGAACCCTCATGTCCTTTTATGGTATGATCACCACTGGCATGACTTGCTCGACTCGGAGACAACGTGTTCGGCACGCCACACGCAGCCACCTCTTGATCGCGGTCTTCATTTATCTCCTTATCGTATCTCACCTAATAACGAGCCAACAAGTCAACGTGTAGTAGTTTCGAGTTGCTTACCTGAGCTGTATTACATAGCGTAGTTGGCCTAATTTGACTTCCACTTCCATTGGACCATTTGGACGCCGCACGACAGGATAGGTTTCAAGTTCAGCGCATCTCTTCAACCTGTATCTTGAGTTGGGGCCGTTAGAATTATAGTTGTAACCTGCGGAATATGGGGCATGATGCCCGAATGTGAAGTACGGCGTCGATTTCGAGTTCGATTGCCTCCCTGAGGGCGCGTGTTATGGCTTCTATCGGATGGCCTGTGTGCTTACCTGAGTTGTATTACATATATATAGCGTAGTTGGCCGTATTTATCACTGTTGTCCATATCGAGTCGAGTCGAGTGGGGCAAACGCTGGCGGTGGCGTGGCGGAACGAGCCGAACGACGTGCCCGTGGGAATTATCGAAGTCTCACGCTCAACTTGGATCTCCGCTACTGCATCAATCTTGCCACGGTTGGATTCTAAGCCGATCTCTCACAATCCAACTGATATCGCCTTGAGTTAGCAAGCCATCAAGCCGTTAGGTCCGAGCAGTGAGCACTGAGAAGCAATTTGGCTTTTAAATAGCCCTACTGATGCGAGGTTTACCACCAGCAGGATTCTTTTTCTAGGGAGGGCGAGTCAAAAAATGGCAACGGTTTCCGGAAACGATGTATGACACCTGCATCACAAGAAGACCCTATCCTCGCATATAGCACTGTATATGGAAGTACGGTCTGATTCCGACTAGGGCCCTGATCAATGCACGTTGTTGCCCCACTTCATTCCTGTTCAACGACTTGTGACCATGGGATATGGCAGCCGTTTGATTGCGCCCGACCAAATCGAATAGTATTTCATCCACCGTGCGCCTCTAGACAACCCACTACACTCCTACCTCTCCTTAGGTACACCCCGCAACCTTCTGGAACATTGCCCTTGTCGCAATCCTATCATGAATCATAACCCACAAGACGTCGCCCTCGGTGCAGGTGCTGTCGTTGTTTCCAGGATGATAGATTCTGTGGTGAAGATGCTGCCATCTGAACAAGAAAAACGGGGTGACCAAAAGCTAGATAAAGCTCGTGACTTGGCCGAAGAATATAAGCCTATGATCTCTCAAAGTGACCTCGACACCATCGCCGGGAAAATTTCTCAGTGAGACTTCCCATTCTTGAAGTGGGTAGCTCCTGACATACAGTAGTGCTCGAGACGTGAGGGATGGGTTGGATTCAAAATCGAGTATTCCGAAATTCCTCCATGCCCGGCAATATCATAAAGTTGCGAGAGATGCATACCGATTCACTAAGGTTGCTTGCCTTCACATTTGACCTTTCCCATCGTATGTCTTACTATCGCCACTACAGCATGTATCGGACAGGGGAAGAGACGCTGCCTGTTTTCATAAAACACTGGATCCATCACTAGTAACTGCCAATGGTCGGTCTTTGGCATTTTCCGTATAGTCGAACCTGACTCACCCCGTGGATGAAAAAGATAATTTAATCCAGGTTATAAGGATTGCCCAACGTCTTTACCGATGCCATCTCAGCTGCGAAGACGCATTTCCGTCACATCCTATGAAGGAGAATTGGATAAAGGTTGTCTGGAGCAACGCATGTGAAAGGACATGTGGATATTCTCATACACCGCCCCCAGCAGAAGAGGCAAGTCTCTTCTTTTAGTCAGGTTTTTGTTGCATGGTTTCACGTGAATCCTCAGCTCGTAGTTGAAAGTATCGAGCTCTTCGTGGATATGAAGGCGCAGATTATGCATCTCGTGCAGTCTCGGTATGGGTTTAGCACAGAGCATTCTCCAGAAAGCATGAACAGCAATGCGACACTGGCACACGCGCTGCTGACAAACATGGCTTTCATACATCACGTTCGTCTATTGTATCAGTCGCTATTGATAACCCACTAAGTCTCGTTTGTAAACAGGACCCCAACTCCGGCGGGACTCCTCAACGCCCTTATCAGCACCCGATCATCCAAGAGACTATCAATAGAATTTGGTTCCCGAATAAGGATGGAGATGGGATTGTCTTCCATAAACATTTCACAACCATCCCAATCAAAGCTATCGCCTTGGCACTCACGTTGGTAAAGATTGAAGCCCAGCTTTGCCGTCTTTCAGTGGAATCTGACGAAAGTTTCTTGCAACCATCAGATAGAGTCCTGCATCAGCGAATGGACTAACGGTATACATCAGGTGTCCGATTGGAAGGAAAGCAACTACGAAGTCGTTTACCATTCGCATATCAAATCGCTTTCTGATCTCCCTGGTCGTTACTCCCCACTCGGTGGAGTGGCTCTTGCACAGCTCCAACGAGACCTCCTTAAGAATGCACGGTATGATATACTTTTGTCTCTGATAGCCCATATCCTTACACATTCTTCACGACAAGCAAACACGCGGGTGCCTCCGAACATTGAATGGGGCCAGAAGGCCCCGACCTGTCGCTCCTGGCGTTGCAGCCAAGAAGGCCTCTGTGTTTACTGACCCCCCAATGATCGACGTCTCTTTCGAGCCCTAATTCCATTTCGCTGGTGGGGCCATCAGTCACCATCAACTCTCTTCCTATCGTTCTCTCTTGACATTGGTATCTGGCATATAAGCAAGCGAGGACAGTATGGCGTCCTGTCGAGTAGCTTTGAATATATGTAGGGGTGTGGTCTGACGAGTAGCTTATTTATTCGCTTTTTTGTTGTATGTGCCCCGTCAGACAGCTCTGTTGGAACTTAACTGGTGATACGAATTACGACTTTGGGTCATCATCGAGCCGCTGAGCGTCCCGTTCTTCTCCT